>Ga0193751_1001713_pt1 | contig 13796 bp, 11 predicted proteins | sample L1c2metaG_FD_143050 | JGI IMG/M metagenome (GOLD analysis project Ga0193751, IMG submission 143050) | Soil microbial communities from a riparian zone of the East river system, Colorado, United States - L1c2 | ecosystem: Environmental > Terrestrial > Soil > Riparian zone | place: USA: East River... | reverse complement strand
AAAAACGATTGAGGGCATCATCGGGCAAGCTCTTGCTTGCACTCTCGCGTGGTCGGTCATCCCGGCAATCATGCCCTTTTGCGTGCTGTCAGACAAATCGTTCATCGATGGGACTCACGGCGTGGTGGGCCTGCGATCGCGCATAATGCCCCTTGCCTGATTCGAGTGCGTTTACCGTGCCGGCGTTCCCTTTCCCATCAAAGTCCAGGCATGCCGCGCGGACATTCGCAGCGGTCCTCGGCGTGCAGATAGCGGCCGTTGCGCTCATGCCCGGTGTCACGCTCGCGCATGCGATTATCGTGGCCGCACAGCCGGCCATGAATTCCACGGTGGCGCCCGGCGAGCTCGCCCTCAGGCTCCACTTCAATAGCCGCGTCGATAGCAGGCGCTCGCGTTTGATGCTGCATCGGCCGGATGGAACCGAAATGACCGTTGCCCTCGTACCCGCTGCTCCACCGGGAGTTCTCGCCGGCCTTGCGCAGGTCACGCAAGAGGGGCGCTGGACGCTGCGGTGGCAGGTCCTCTCGCTCGACGGCCACCTGACCCGAGGCGAGGTGAGATTTTCGGTGGACGGCGCTGCCCATTGACTGCGTTGTTCGACATCTTCGGGTTTCTCAGCGTCGTCCTGCGCGGACTCGATTTCGTCGCGCAATCGGTTTTGATCGGCAGCGTATCGTTCGCGCTGTTCGTTGCAGTCCCGCTTGCCCGCGATTCGCAGCGCGAGGGCGGCGCGGTCTGTGCAGGGACGCGGCGCATCATCCAGGTCGCGGCTCTGGCTGTGGTCGCTGCAGCCATCGCGACCACCGCGCTCGGCGCCGTCGTCCTGGCTTCGTCGCTGGCGATCCCCTGGCATGAGGTGATCGGAGCCGGATTCGTCATCGCCGGCGGCATCCAGGTCGTCGCAGCGGCGGCGGTTGTCTGGGTCGTGTCGATGCGGCCGCTGGAAGCCGCGTCGACTCGCGTCGCGATCGGCGTTGCGGCCGCGTTCGTCCTGTATGGAGCGCTCGCGAACAGCCACGCCGTCGCGCGGCTTGGCGATTCCCGCCTGCTGATGCTCGCCACCGGTGCGCACGCGCTTGGCGCCGCGGTGTGGTTGGGAGGGTTGCCATGTTTCCGGCTGGCACTGCGGCGCGCCCAGACGCGCGAGGTCGCGAGCCGGATCGGACGGCGCTTCTCACCACTCGCGCTCGGTGGCGTCGCACTGATCTTCGGCGGAGCGCTCGTGTTCGCAGTCATGTATGTCGGCTCGATCGATGCCACCTACGGCACCGCGTACGGGGCGATGGCGGTAGCGAAGAGCATCCTCTTCGCCATCCTGCTGCTGCTCGGTCTTGCCAACTTCCGTGCCGTACGCGGATTTGCCGCGGATGGCGCGGCGATCGAGCGGGTTCGCCGCTTCGTCGAAGTCGAGATGGGCGTAGGGTTTGCAGTCCTGATGGCGGCAGCGTCGATCACATCGCTGCCTCCTGCCGTCGACCTGGTCGAGGATCGCGTTGCGATATCCGACGTCCTTGTGCGCATGACGCCCACACTCCCGCGGCTCTCGAGCCCGGACCACGCGGCGCTTGCGTTTTCTGAGCTGCAGGCACGAATCGACGATGAGGCGCTGACGGAACAAAGATCGACACGAGTGCCTGCCTTCGTGCCCGGCAGCGGCGCGCTGCCGCCACGAAACGCGTTTGACATTGCGTGGTCCGAATACAACCACCATTGGGCCGGCTTGCTGGTAGCGATGATGGGGCTCGCCGCACTGGCGCAACGCAGCGGGCGTGCGTCTTGGGCGAAGCACTGGCCGCTGCTGTTCCTGCTACTCGCCGCGTTCCTGTTCGTGCGCGCAGATCCCGAGATCTGGCCGATGGGCGAAATCGGGCTGATCGAGAGCTTGAAGGATCCCGAGGTCGCCCAGCATCGCCTGTTCGTGGTGCTTATCGTCGCTTTCGCGTTTTTCGAATGGGGTGTGCGCACGGGGCGCATCGCGTCGCGACGGCTGGCGCTTGTTTTTCCGCTGCTCGTGGCGCTGGGTGGCACGCTATTGCTGACGCATTCGCATGCGCTCGGAAACGTGAAGGAAGAACTCCTCATCGAATTGACGCATTTGCCGATCGCCGTGTTGGGCGTCACCGCCGGTTGGGCCCGTTGGCTCGAAGTCAAAGCGCCCGAGGCAGAGGGGCGTTGGGCCGGATGGCTCTGGCCGGGCTGTTTTGTCCTCATCGGACTCTTGTTGCTCGGATACCGGGAAGCCTGACCTTGGGGCAGGGCTTCGCGAACCCATGACTGCGACAACCATCGGCCAGGTCGTGGCGGCTTGCGCGCGCCGTCCGTGGCTCGTGATCGTGGTCGCCGCGGCGCTTTGCGCAGGCGCATTCACCTATATCGTGGGACATTTCGCGATCGACACCGACAGCGCCAAGCTGATCGCCGAGGACGTCCCCTGGCGCAAGCGCGAGCTCTCCTTCGACGCGGCATTTCCGCACCGAGTGGATCTCATCGCCATCGTGGTCGACGGCGCGACGCCGGAGCTCGCCGAACAGGCAGCAGCGGGATTGACGCAGCGCCTATCGAGCGACACCCGGCTCTTCCGTGCCGTATGGCGTCCCGACGGCGGCGCATTCTTCGATCGTGAGGGACTGTTATTCGAATCGACGGACGACCTCGCGCAGACGATGCAACGCTTGATCGGGGCGCAACCGGTGCTGGGTGCCCTTGCCGCGGACACCAGCGTGCGCGGGCTGATGGACGTGCTGTCGCTGCTCCTCGCAGGAGTGCAGGATGATCAAGCGAGACGGGACGAGCTTGCGCAGCCGCTCGCCCGTCTCGCTGATGCGTTCGAGACCATCGTCGCCGGCCCGATGCCGGCATTCTCGTGGCGCAGCCTGATCACCGGGCGCGCTCCTGCTCCACGTGAGCTTCGCCGCTTCATCCTCGTCCAGCCGCTGCTCGATTACCGCGCGCTGCAGCCCGGTGAGCGCGCCAGCGCGGCGATTCGTCAAGCCGCGCACGACCTCCGGCTCGATGCCGATACCCGGGTCCGGGTGCGGCTCACGGGTCCGGTGCGCCTCGCCGACGAGGAGTTCGCGACTCTTGCCGAAGGGGCTGCGCTCAATGCGATTGTGACGATGCTCTGCGTCATCGCATTGCTATGGATCGCGCTGCGTTCGTTGCGCCTGATCGTGGCGATCTTGTTAAGCCTTGCCGTCGGCCTGATCGTCACCGCGGCATTCGGCCTTCTCGTGTTCGGCACGTTCAACTTGATCTCGGCCGCCTTCGCCGTGCTCTCTGTCGGTCTTGGCGTCGACTTCGGCATCCAGTTTTGCGTGTGCTATCGCGCCAAGCGCCACGCAGGCGACGACCTGTGTGACGCGCTGCGAGATGCCGGCGGAGAAGTCGGCGGCGCCTTGGCGCTCGCCGCAGCGTCGACGGCAGCCGGCTTTTACGCGTTCCTGCCGACCGAGTATCGCGGCGTGTCGGAGCTGGGGGTAATTGCCGGCACCGGGATGATCGTCGCCTTCGTTGCCAGCATCACGTTGCTGCCCGCGCTGCTCGCGCTGTTGCGTCCGCCGGGTGAGCCGGCGGACGTAGGGTACGTCGCGCTCGCGCCTCTCGACCGCTTTCTGGCGCAGCATCGGCGTGGAATATTCGTCGTTGCCGGGCTCATCGCGGCCGCCAGCCTCGCGCTGCTGCCGCGGCTCCAGTTCGACTTCAACCCCCTGCACCTGCGCAGCGCCAAGGTCGAATCGGTGGCGACACTGCTCGATCTGATGGACGATCCGTACACGGCGCCCAACACCATCGACGTGCTTTCGCCTTCAGTTGCCGATGCCGAGGCACTCGCGCGACGGCTGGAGCAACTGCCCGAAGTCGATCACGTGATCACCCTCGCGAGTTTCGTGCCGGAACGGCAGGACGAGAAATTGGCGCTGATCGAGGATGCGGCCCTCTTGCTCGATCCGGTGCTCAATCCGGGCCATGCCAAGCCTCCTCCCAGCGACGAGGAAACCGTGCACGCGATGGCACGCGCGGCGCAATCGCTTGATCAGCTTGCAGCCGCGCATCCCGGCACCGCCGGTGCCGCCGCCGCGGCGCGTCTCGGTCACGCTGTGGGCGTGCTTGCCCGAGGCGATCGCGAGCAGCGCGAGCGTGCGCGAACGGCGCTGATGCCTGGATTGGCAACGATGCTCGGTCAGCTACGCGCCGCGATGCAAGCCGGCCCGGTAACGCTCGCAAGCTTGCCGGACGAGCTTCGGCGCGACTGGGTCGCGTCCGATGGGCGCGCGCGGATCGAAGTGTTCCCCAAGGGGAACGCGAACGATAACGAGACGCTGCGCCGCTTCGTTGCCGCGGTTCGGGCGCTGGCACCCGAGGCGACAGGCGCTCCGGTGTCGATCCAGGAATCGAGCCGCACAGTCGTGCGGGCGTTTCTGCTGGCGGGCCTGTGGGCGCTGCTCGCGATCATCGCGCTGCTCGCGCTGACCCTGCGCCGGACGACCGACGTCGTGCTGACGCTCGCGCCGCTCGTGCTCTCGGGGCTCGCCACGCTTGCGATCTGCGTTGTCATTGGCCTGCCGCTCAATTTCGAGAACATCATCGCGCTGCCGCTCTTGTTCGGCATCGGCGTCGCGTTCAACATCTACTTCGTCATGGCTTGGCGAGCGGGCCGCGGAGAGTTGCTTCAATCGAGCTTGACGCGCGCCGTGATCTTCAGCGCGCTCACCACCGGAACGGCGTTTGGAAGCCTTTGGTTGTCGCATCACCCCGGCACTTCGAGCATGGGAGAGCTGCTGGCGTTGTCGCTCGCGTGCACGCTGGCGGCCACGCTGCTTTTCCTGCCGGCGCTGCTGGGACAGCCACGTCGACGAGGTTGATCGGCGACTTCGCGCGGCTAAAGTGAAAACTAAGTGGAAGCTGAGTGGAAGCTGAGGCTAGCGCGATTGCGACTCGCTTGCCGACGTCACCCTGCGGATGCGGGTTTCGGCCCACTGCCAGGCGATCAGTCCGGGGAAGAAAACGATAACGTCGCGCAGCCGCCGCGCCGTTGCAAGCGCCAGCGCGGTCGTGGCGTCGATGCCGAGCGCGGCGCCGACCATGACGAACGCGCCCTCTTGCACGCCCAGCGCGCCGGGCACGATGAACGCCGCGCTGCTGACCGCCTGGATCAAGGCCTCGATCACCACCGCGTCGAGCACGCTGCGCTGCTCCCCGAGAAAGAAGAGGGCGAGCCAGATCTCGCCGGCTCCGAGCACCCAGCCAGCAAGCTGCCAAGCGAAGCAGGCGCCGACGTCGCCCCGACGCTCGTACACAGCGCGAATTGCCTCATCGAAGCGCAGCGATTGCGTATGAACGAGGCCCAACCGGCCCGCGAAGAGCCGGTCGAGCATACGGGTGATGCCGCCGAGCGCGCCCGCGCGTTGTGCCAGCACAAATCCCGCACCGAGAGGGATGATGCCGACGACGCCGGCCAGAAGCTGTGTGTTAACGCTCGAAGCATGACCGCTCGCGAACAGCAGCGCCAAGCCGAGTAACGCGAAGCCTGCCTGACTCAAGACCGACAGTGCCATGTCCGCCACCAGGCTCGCCGCCGCGTCGCTGCGGCGGGCAATGTGGCGGCGGACGATGCGGTAGGCGACGATCTCGCCGCCGATGCGCGCGACGGGCAGCAAGCCGTTGATCGATTCCCGTACCCAGGTCGCCCAAGTCAGCACGTACACGCTCGGACGCGGCGCTTCAGGCAGGAGCCGTCGCCAGGCACAGGCGTTCGCGAGCATCGGCAAGACGTGGAAGAGCGCCGCCAGCACCAACCCCGGACCCGCGGCGAGGACGAGGGCGACGATGCTGGTGACATCCCCGCGGATGAAAAGCGTCACCGCAAGCGCAAGACCTGCGAGCGCGAGAAAGCCGGCGATGTGTTTCATGTCCGCATGAAGTCCGCAAACCCGCCGCTCTTGGCACCCGTCGTGCGCAAGAGATCCTTGACGCCGGGCGCGGTCAACGCGGCGAGTTCGTCGGTGTAGCGGTAACCGTTCGCCGCACCCGCGAAGGCGCAGGAGGTCGCCGGGTGGAAATAGATCTCGCTAACACCGATGGGCAGATGTCTGAGCAAACCGGCGACTCGCTGCTCGGTCATCGCGCCGGACCAGGCGAGCCCGAAGACTTGATCGGCTGCGGTCAAGCTTCGACGGCGGACCCGTGCCTTGAGCAGCGCGGTCCACGGCGCGCTGAGCCAATCGCGGCGATGCTTGCGGCCGGTCTCTATGCGATTCAGTATGTCCACCGGTTCCGCGGGCACCCGCACGGCGCGCAGGCCATAGCTCGATCCGATGTCGAAAATCTGACTGGCGATGGTCGGGTGCAATTGAAAATGATGGTGACAATTGACATGATCGAGGCGGAGGCCGGTGGCTTGATACGCCGCGAACTGAGCGGCGATTTCTGCAGCAAGCTGCTTGCGCACCTTGGCGCGAAAGAAAATACCCATGCCCATCCTGACCACCCCTGTGCGATAACGTCCCTGTGCGTCGACAAGGTCCGGGATGCTCTGGGCTGGAAGGAGTGGTCGGCCATCGACCAGGACAAGGTGCAGCCCTACGCGAAGCGCGGGGAGGCGCCGGGCGCGCGCCACGGCATCGTCAACGGCAGGAGCGCCTACCATCAGGCTCGCCGCAGTCAGGATGCCGCTCGTGTGCGCGATCTCGACCGCCTCGTTGACCTCGGGCGCCAAGCCAAAGTCATCGGCGGTAACGACGAGCGCCTTCAGTGCACGGTTCCGCGCCGCTCGCGCAGGAAGTGAAAGAACTCGACGCCCTCGCGCAGACGGCGCTTCATCATTTCGGGGCTGCGCACCATCTCGCCGACGATCGACGCGATCTTGCCGCTGCGGAAATAGAAGCGCTTGTAGAAGGTCTCCACCGCGTCGAAGATCTCGGGATGGGACAGATGCGGGTAGTGGAGCGGAGCGATCTGCACGCCATGCGCATCGACAAGCTCGGCGTTAGCACCGTCCAGCCAGCCTTTTTCCAGTGCCTGCTTGTAGAGGTAGGTGCCGGGATAGGGCGCCGCAAGTGATACCTGGATCGTGTGCGGATTGATTTCGGTCGCGAAGCGTATCGTCTCCTCGATCGTCTCCTTGGTCTCGCCGGGCAGCCCGAGGATGAACGTGCCGTGGATCGTGATGCCGAGCTCGTGGCAGTCCTTGGTGAAGCGGCGCGCAAACTCGATGCGCATACCTTTCTTGATGTTGTACAGGATTTGCTGGTTTCCCGATTCGTAACCGACAAGCAGCAGACGCAAGCCATTGTCGCGCATCACTTTGAGCGTCTCTCGCGGAACGTTGGCCTTGGCATTGCACGACCAGGTGACGCCGAGCTTGCCCAGCTCCCTGGCGATCGTCTGCGCACGCGGCAGATCGTCGGTAAAGGTGTCGTCATCGAAGAAGAACTCCTTCACTTGCGGAAATGCCTTCATCGCCCAGGCGATCTCTTCGATGACGTGTCCGACGCTGCGAGTCCGATAGCGATGCCCCCCCACCGTTTGCGGCCAAAGGCAGAACGTGCAGCGCGACTTGCAGCCGCGTCCGGTATAGAGAGAGATGTAGGGATGCTTCAGGTAGCCGATGAAATAATTCTCGATCTTGAGGTCGCGCTTGTAGACCGGCGTCACGAAGGGCAGCGCGTCCATGTTTTCCAGTATGGTGCGCGCCTCGTTGTGCACGATACGGCCTTCGGCGTTGCGGTACGAGAGCCCCGCGATTTTGCTCCAGTCGCGACCCTCGGCCACCTCCTTGATCGTGAAATCGAACTCGTTGCCGGCGACAAAATCGATGGCGCGCGATGCGCTCAAACTGCCCGCGGGATCGACCGCGACCTTGGCGCCGATGAAACCGGCCTTGAGGCCCGGATTGACCGACTTCATGCTTTCGATGGCCTTGATGTCCGACGCAAAGGAAGGCGCCGATGTGTGCGCAACGACCAGATCAAAGTCGCCCGCAGTAGCCGCGACCGCCGCCAGTTTGAGGCCGTGCGGCGGGGCGTCGACGAGTTTGCTGCCCTCGACCAGCGCCGCCGGCTGGGCAAGCCACGTCGGATACCAGAACGAACGAACCTCGCGCCGCGCCTGATAGCGCGAGCCTGCGCCGCCATCGAACCCGTCGAATGAGGGCGCCTGCAGGAATAGCGTACGCATCATGTCTTCGGCTCTCCGAGGGGCGTCAAGGTTCCGTCGGCACTCACCTTGTAGTGGATGCCGCGCCAACTGACCACGCTGACAAAGAAACCCGCGGCATAGATCACGAATGACAGCAGATCGCGGACGGGACCCAACCACCAGCGGTTCAATCTCACGCGCAGAGTATGATCAACTTGAACCTGCAGAACAAGGCGGCACGCGATCGATGCGGCAATAATGATCGCGCCGAGTGCGCCGATGCCGCTCAGCCATGCCCCAAGCAGGGCGAACGGCAGCGGGTGCGTCAGGCCCAGCCCCGTGTAACCTAGCGGGCTCACTGCCCGCACGGTCCGCGCCCAGCGAAGTTCGTGGCGCCACAGCTCGCCGGCACTCCTGACCGGTGAGGCATGGACAACCAGGAAATGAGGTATTGCCACGCGCATGCCCGCGGCGCGCACCGCTTCACCCATGGCGTTGTCGTCGGCGAGCCGGTCGAGGAACGCCTCGAATCCACCCATCGCAACGAGTGTCTGGCGTCGGAGAGCGATCGTCGAGCCAAAACATGGCCTCGCCAGACCGAACGCGAGCCCGACGAGAACATCGGGAAGGAAATGGTAGTCGATCGCCATGCTGTCGAGACGCGACCACACGTCGGCTTGGGGCTCGCCGCGGTAGAGGCACGTGACGAGGCCGACGCCGGGCGCGTTCAGTGCTGCAACCAGTCTTGCAAGGTAGTCGGGTGCAACCGAAATATCGCTGTCTGCAAGAATCACGAGGTCGTGCCGGATGCGGTCCTGCATTCCGACGAGATTGGCGACCTTGGGATTGGGACCGCACGCGTTCGAATGGATGACCAGTTCGAGGTCTCGATCGGGACAGTCTGCCACCAGGCGCTTGACGACCGCGATCGACGGGTCGGTCGGTTCCTGGACTCCGAAAAGCACTTGGACCGGGCCGGGATAATCCTGGTTGCAAAAGGAGACCAGGTTATCGTACAGATGCGGTTCGGCACCGCGCAGCGGCTTGAGGATGGTGACGCCGGGAAAGACCGATGCGGTTGGGACACTCCCAGCGCCGAATCGTCGTACAGCGACCGCCGCGGCCAGCGCATAGGCGCAGCCGGCCACCGCCACGGCGAGACAGAACATGGCGAGCCATTGTGTATACGCGTCGGTTATCACAGCCATTGCTCGCGATCTGCTTCCGCTATTCCGTCGGGTGGATTAATCTACGTTGCAACGATCGGACTTCCCGCGGCACAGCGCTCCAAGCGAGCGACACGTTGCGTGGCCGGCAAAAGCGGCCAGAACGAGCCGACGGCTGCATTTCGCGATGCACATCCCGCTCCCTGCCACGAATCTCCATGGTCTTCGCTTCGTCCACACCGGCACAGGTTGGCGTGACAGTATCACCGCAATCGGCCACAAGCCGCACTGCAGAGCCCGCCTGATGCGCCGGCTCGATCGGCCAGGCGACGCTGCATGACGATGTACGGACTACATCATTCGGTTCGTGTAGCGGCGCTGCTTTTTTGCATCAGCCTGGCGGGTTGTGCCACGATGCCTCAAGTCAACCGGCCGCAGCCCGATGATCCGCTGGAATCACTGAATCGTGCCGTGTTCGACACCAACACCGCGCTTGATACCGCGTTAATCAAGCCGATTGCCGAAACTTACCGTGCGATCCTTCCGCAGTGGACGCGCGATCGAATCCGATCGGTGATCGATAACCTGGCCGAGCCGCGAATCTTCGTCAACGACCTGCTACAGCGGCGACCCGACGCTGCGGGCGTCACATTTGCTCGGTTTTTCATCAACACGATTGTCGGCCTTGCGGGCATGTTCGACCTGGCGGCAGAGCGAGGATTCGCCAGGCAATCCGGCGATTTCGGCCAGACGCTCTACACGTGGGGTGTCGACGATGGTCCGTACCTCGTATTGCTGTTGGTCGGACCGTCGAACCTTCGCGACGCTTTTGGCCTGGGCGTCGATATTCTGACGACCCCTCCGGCCCTCGTCGCCGGTGACGCGCACACCGTGGCAGGCCTCGCCATCGGTATCGTGGACGGGATTGACCTGCGGGCGCGCAACATCGAAACCCTCGATGAGATCAAGGCGAGCGCGCTGGATTATTACGCCCACCTGAAAAGTATCGTGCAGCAGCGACGTCAAACCCAGCTGCTCGAAGCGCGAGGGGTGAAGGATCAGCCATACGAGCTAATCGATCCCGGAACATCAGCGGACGAGCCGCAAAAATAACATCGCGGCGATGGCCCGCCCAAGGGTGCAATGGACGCATGCGCTGTGCGAGCGTCGATCGCGTCAGCGCGCGCCTGCGTTAGGACCGCGCGCTGGAAGAGCGCATCAACTTTTCCGTCTGCCGGCGAAGACTTTCGATCAGGGCGTTCGGTCCGCCAGAATTGAGAATCGCGCTGAACTCAGACCGCCTCGTGGCAAGCTCGCTTATTGTGCCGGTAAGGTAAACGTCGACGATCCTCCAGGTGTCACCCGAACCGCGCATCAGGTAATCGAGCGTTACGGATTCTCCGGTCGACGGGATCAGTTTGCTCCGTACGATCCGGCCGGTATTGCGCGCTTCCGATGCGGGCGCGACCTCGAAACGTTCTCCGGAATAGCCATCGAAGCGATTGGCGTAGGTTGCGATGGTCATTCGGGAAAAATTCTCGACAAGAGCGGCCTGTTGTTCGGGCGAAATCGAATTCCAGCCAGGTCCGACCGCGATGCGCGTCATCGCGGTGAGATCGAACGCCGTGTGAATAGCCGGAGCCAGTTTGTCGTAGCGACCGCGGGTGCCGAGCTTGTCGGCCTGCTGCATGACGCTGAGAAGCGTGTCGTAAAACGTCTGGATTTTCGCTACAGCGGGGTCAGCCGCGTCGCTTGCTGCCCCCGCTGAAAACGAAGCCGCGCCAAGCAGCGTTGCGCATGCCAGCAATAACCGGCGTCACTTCATGGGAGAATCATTCCGGTCGATGGATCCCATCGAGGGGTCATTTGGGGCCCATTCAAACATAAGCTGTGCGATGGTCTAACAAGTATACGGCGTAATACAGCGACCGGAATCAATCGAAAGAGCGCATGACGCTTCTATATCGCTATCTCTTCCCCGTCATGTGGATAAGTTGGGCGGCGTACTGGTGGCTGCTCTCGCGCAATGTCAAGGTCACGGTGCGACATGAACCCCTTGGGTCACGGCTCTTGCATGTAATTCCGCTCGTGCTGGCCGCCTTGTTGCTGTGGGTTCCAAGAATCCCTCTGCCTGTCCTCGGCGATCGCTTTCTTCCGTTGATTGCATGGCCATTCTGGGCTGGCGCAGCGCTGACCGCCGGAGGTGTGCTGTTTACCGTTTGGGCGCGCATCCAAATCGGTAGGAATTGGAGCGGCATCGTTACTATCAAGGAAGATCACGAGCTAATTACTTCCGGCCCCTATGCAATCGTGCGTCACCCAATCTATAGCGGGCTCTTACTTGCCTTTGTAGGTTCAGCGTTGGCCCGTGCGGAATGGCGCGGCGTTCTCGCTGTCGTCATTGCCCTGTGGGCCTTGTGGCGCAAACTTCGGTTCGAGGAGCGGTGGATGCACGAGCAGTTCGGAGAGTCGTATCAGGCGTACAGCCAGCGTGTCGCCGCACTGGTTCCCTTTCTGTTTTGACCTGGGAAGGACGACGACAGGCAGCAATGACTCCGTCTCGGCTATTCGCAAGGATCTCAGCACCGCCAACTGTGGCCGAATAGCGACCTCGCTGGGAGCGGCCGTTCGACAGCGTTCTCGAGCTATTGCTCGCTTGCGCGTCTCCGGAACCGATCCGCCGATCAGACGGTCGTTGACCGGCCAACACCTGAAGTCGGCACGATCGCGTTACGATCTTCAGGCCACGTTTACTTTGCACCGACGGGCGGCACGGTCGCTATGACCTGCTGCTTTCCACCAACGACTTTGACAATGAAGCTCTCGCGATCGAGGTCGCCCTTCTGATCGAAGCTGACATCCAGCAGCACCCCTGGATTGTCCTTGGCCGAGATTTTCGCTCCATGCAGCGCGGCAGCCAACGCCTTGGAATCGAATTTGCCGATCTTCTCCGTCATCGCCTTGACGATGTAGACGGAACTGTAGCCTTTCATCCCATTATGATCGGTACGCTGCTTGTATTCTTTCAGATACTTCTCGTCGAACGCCTTCACGGCAGCTAGCGGCGCATCAGGTGTCAGTCCCACGTGGCCCAATATTCCATCGGCCGCATTACCGGCCAATTCGATGACTTTCTGTCCGATGATCGTCGTTTCGCCGATGATGGGCTTGTCGAATCCCTGCTTCTTCAATTCTCGAAGCAACCGGGCGCCCTCCTCTTCCGTAAGGTAGGCAAACAGCGCATCAGCACTGCTTTGCATTATCTTCAGAGCCGGCCCGGAGAAATCTATCTGGCCCGGGTCTGTCGAAACGTCTGCAAGCACCTTGATGTCCTGCGCGGCCAAAGCCTTCACCATCTCGTCGCGCCCGCCCTTTCCAAAGTCGTTGTTGGTGAAGGCAATCGCGATCGATTTCGCCTTCAACTGGTCCTTGATGTAGCGGGCCAGCTTGGGCATCGACGTCGATTGCGTGAAGGACGTCCGGAACACGTACGGATTGCCTTGCTGGGTGATTACGGCTGCTTCTCCGCCGGTGAAATTCGTGATCTCCGCACGACGGGTTTCGCCCATGCTGACGATCATCGACCCCGAGTGGACCGGACCAAGGACGACGTACGCGCCTTCGTCGATGGCCTTCTGACTCATCGCTTTTGCGACGGCCGGATTTGTTTGCGTGTCCGTGGAAACGTAGTTGATCTTGCGTCCGAGGATACCTCCGGCGGCATTGATTTCCTTGACAGCGAGCTTGACGCCATTGTCGAAGTTGTTACCTGGCGTTGCCCCGGTTCCAGACAGCTCCATGATCCCGTAGAACAGTACAGGACTCTGCTGCGCCATCGCGCCGAGTGATACGCTTGCTAGAACAGCAAGACCCAGCAATTGAAATTTCCGCATGACTTGTCCTCGTATTGTGTTCATGTTTGGCTTTCGTTGTCTGTTTTCGACATCAGGTGGATGTCGCTTAGAACCTAGCTTCCATGTTGCGATGAGGTCAGGCCGCAGATTTCAGGCGCTCGGCCAAGGCGGTGAGTGCGAGTTCGTAGCCGAGCGGACCCAGCCCGCAGATCACGCCCATTGCGGCCAGCGACACAAGCGAGTTGTGGTAAATCGCTTCCCGACGATGAATGTTGGTGATGTGAACCTCGACGACGGGAAGCTCGGATGCCTTCAACGCGTCGAGCAACGCTACTGACGTGAACGAATAGCCCGCTGGATTGATTACAATTCCAGACGCTTGCTCGCGGGCCTCGTGAACCCAATCAACTAACTGACCTTCGTGATTGGTCTGCCGAAACACCAGACCCAAGCCAAGACTCGAACAAGTTTTGTGGCAACGCTGCTCGATCTCTGCGAGCGTGGTGTGACCGTAGATGTCCGGTTCGCGCTTCCCCAGCAGGTTCAGGTTGGGACCATTCAGAACATGAATGCCGTGCAACGCCATCTCCAGTGCGATCGAGGGGGGCCAACGGGCGCCTGCGTGCCGCGCGACAGGCCA
>Ga0193751_1001712_pt1 | contig 13806 bp, 17 predicted proteins | sample L1c2metaG_FD_143050 | JGI IMG/M metagenome (GOLD analysis project Ga0193751, IMG submission 143050) | Soil microbial communities from a riparian zone of the East river system, Colorado, United States - L1c2 | ecosystem: Environmental > Terrestrial > Soil > Riparian zone | place: USA: East River... | reverse complement strand
GTCCTAAGTTCCAGCGTCCGTAAACAGGACCAGGTCGGCAGCCTGCTGGAAGATTGGGGAACCGATATCGAGGAACTCAGCCCGCTGGAGGTCACGCTCAAACTGGATGGCCAGCAGGGAACGGTTGTACCGGTGCGGCTCGAGACTCGCGTCACCGAACTCGGCACCCTCGAGGTCTGGTGCGTATCCCGCAACGACGCGCAGCGCTGGAAGCTCGAGCTGAACATTCGCGAAAAGACAACACAGTGAGGTTTCGGTGCCTTCTCGTTATCTGATCGGCATCGATCTGGGCACGACAAACTCTGTTGTGGCGTACATCGATACCGAGAAAGATGCTGATGCGAACTCCCCTATTCTTGTGCTCCCCGTCCCGCAGTTGGTTGCCCCAGGGGAAGTCCGCACGCTTCCCGCACTTCCCTCTTTTCTCTACTTCCCCACTGAAGATGAGTTGACTGCCGGTGGAGTAATCGCCACGTGGAATGAGCATCCGGCAATGGCCACGGGTGTGCTCGCGCGCGAACAGGGAGCGCTCGTACCCAGCCGCCAAGTGTCATCGGCCAAGTCGTGGCTTTCGTATCCTGGCGTGCATCGCCGCGCCAAGATCCTGCCGGCGCAAGCTGAACCACCGCAGCCGATGATTTCCCCTGTCGAAGCGTCCGCGCGTTACCTCATGCATCTGCGCGACACTTGGGACGGCGCGCTAGGGAGCGATGCAGAAACGCGTTTTGAGCGTCAGGAAATCGTCCTCACTGTGCCAGGTTCGTTCGATGAGGAAGCGCGTGAGCTGACGGTCGAAGCTGCCCGCAACGCAAGACTCGAAAATCTCACTCTACTCGAAGAACCGTTAGCCGCTTTCTATGCATGGATCGCGGCCAATCCACGCGCACTGGCTGAGGCTAGCGAACACCTCCTGGATGGCGAACTGATTCTGATCTGCGACATCGGCGGCGGCACGACCGACTTCAGCCTGGTGCGCGCTCGCTTGGTCAACGGCGAGCTGCAGTTTGAGCGAACCGCCATCGGCGAGCACCTTTTGCTCGGCGGCGACAATCTCGATTTTGCCTTGGCCCGCCACGTGGAAAAGAAGTTCAAGGACACCAAGCTCACGCTGCGACAGCGTTATGCATTACGCCGGGCCTGCTGTGCCGCGAAAGAGCGGCTGCTGAGTGATTCATCCTTGGAGCGCGTGCTGGTCACGGTCTTGGGTAGCGGCAGTGCAGTCGTCGGACAGGCGCTTAGCACTGACCTGACGCGCGAGGAAGTCATGCAGATTTTGACGGCCGGGTTCCTGCCAATCACCGCGCCTGACGACATGCCGGCGCCTGGGCGGCCGACAGGATTGCGCGAACTCGGCCTGCCCTACGCCAGTGATCCCGCCATCACTAAGCACCTTGCTGCATTTTTGACGCAAGCGGCTGTCGCCATGAATGGTTCTTCTGCAAATCCGCGGTTGGTTCGACCCGATGTCGTGCTTTTCAATGGCGGCTTCTGTGCGCCGTCTGTGACTCGCGAGAGGATTGTCGAGGCAATTTCCAGCTGGTTCGGCGGCGCCCAAAGCCGCTGGCGGCCCAAGCTCCTCAACAACGAAGCTCCTGATGCTGCTGTTGCTCGGGGTGCTGCTTACTATGGCCGGGTACGACGCGACACGGGTTTGCGCATCAGAGCGGGCAACGCGCGCTCCTACTATATCGGTTTGCCCTCGGAACACGGTCTGCAAGGCATTTGTGTCTTGCCTGCTGGGATCGAAGAAGGCACCACACTTCCGCTCCTCAGCCGCGATTTCTCCGTGCTGGCCAACCGCCCTGTATCGTTTACCCTCTACAGTTCGCGCACCCGGCATGCTGTACATGCCGAAGTCGCCGCACTGGACGAAGCGGACGTACATCGTCATCCTCCGCTAGTGACATTGTTGCGATACGGCAAGAAAATCCGCGATGTGTACCTGACGATAGGTCTTAGGGCCAGTTTCACCGAAGTTGGTACGCTCGAACTCTGGTGTGAGTCGCGGGACACGCCGCATCGCTGGCGCTTGCAATTTGAATTGCGCGACGAAGAGGCGCAAGCACAGAAACTCGATACCGTGAAATCACAACCCGTGCCGAAACGTGCTTCGGCCATTACGACTTCTGATGCAACTGTCGAATCTGCCGCGCGACTGATCGGCCGGGTTTTTGGTGGCTCTGCGAAGGGCGCAGCGCTGGCGCCTGAGGCTCTTGTATCCCAAATGGAAGCGGCGCTCGGCTTGAAAAGAGACTCATGGCCGATCTCGGCCATTCGCCGGTTCAGTGACGTGCTCATCGAGTTTTCCGCTGGGAGTAAAAAATCTCCAGACCATGAGATGCGTTGGCTTAATCTATCCGGCTTTTGTTTGCGGCCGGGGTTTGGTGTGCTTGGTGACGATGGGCGCGTCAATAAATTGCGCACAATCGCGTCGAACCTTGCTTTTGTAGACGATCTGCAATGTCAGGTTGGCGTGCTGGTGCTGTTGCGTCGGATCGCCGGCGGCATTAATGCCAGCGAGCAGCAGATTCTTTACAAAAAGCTCACCAGTCATCCCGATATCAAGAAGAAGCGGCTCAACCGGCAACTCGAGTACGAGAGGTGGCGTCTGCTCGCAAGTCTTGAGCAACTGCTAGCTGGTACGCGTGCTTTGCGGGGGAATGAACTGCTGGCGAAGATCAAAAGAGAACCTGGAGATGCAATTTGGCTGTGGTCGCTCGGTCGGGTGGGTGCCCGCATTCCGCTGTACGGGCCACTGCACTCCGTAGTAGCAGCTGAAATTGCCGGGGAATGGCTGAAAATACTCCTGGAATTATCGACGTTCACGGCGGTCACGGCTTCAGCCATCGTGTTGATCGCGCGCCGCATCGACGATCGCTCGCGTGAAATCGATGAGCCAATTCGCCAACAGGCCATCTCCCGCTTGCTGGCGCTTGGGAGCGCCGAGGAAACTATTCAGCTTCTGTCAAAGTACGTCCCGCCTGAACGGGTGGACGCGGTTCGCAGCTTCGGAGAATCGCTGCCGCCCGGGTTGCAGCTTGTCAGCTCTCCTAACTGCTTGCTCTCCGTACCCGCATTTCACAGCTCTGGTCTGACTTTTTCGAAACCGGCGTGAACAGCATGTACCAATAGAAACTGAAATCGGCCAGATGGGAAACCGCCATTCTTGGTTCGATCTCGCAAGTGGGTTCTCGAACATACAGTGCCGCTTCATCTAAGGAAATCTAAGCTCCTCAACGCAAGCGTTCTTTTTCCGCTGCAATTAGCATGTCGAGCTTAGTGCGTCAACCCGGCTCACGGCAGACGTGTTCCGATCGGCCATCGAGCGGATTGAGCCCGAGTCACGGGCAAACCAGAAGTTATGCCGAGGGCGAGCAGACTGGCTGGAGTCGATTTGTAGGGTAGGTTCTAGGGTGCGGTACGCAAACCGCGACCGTTCCGCGGGGCGGTGTCCCGGAACCTGTGGAAAAATGAATAACGCATTTTGCCTGTGAAGTCATGAGATTCTCTTTTAAGCAGCAGCTTTTTCGCTCCCTCTGATGTCGCGGTAGCCGCTGATGCGGTGCAGCTTCATCTGCCCGCTGATCCAGAGCCCAAAGAACACGCGCAACACAGCACCCTCATTGGGAAGGGCGGCCTGGGTTTTTACGCGGCGGCGGAACTCCAGTTGCATCCGCTCTATGGCATGGCGATCGCCACGGGGTTTCCGGAAACCGGTAGAACGTCAGCAGGTTACGCAAACTATTCCGCACTAAGTACTTTGTACACATCGACCTTGCGAAATCCCATGACGCCTGTGGGATTGCCGTCTGCTATGTTTCGGGGAGTGTCAAGATACTTCGGGCTATTGCCAAAGACAACACTACGAGGTTTGGCCCCAGATTCGCACGACCTTACTGCTCCGAGTCGTGGTTCACCCCAACGGAGAAATCCTAGCGCCCACAGTGCGCGGAGTTGTTTATGCGCTTCATGACTTGGGGATGGAATTCGGCAAGATCTCCTACGACTCCTGGGGCTCGCACGAGAGCATCCAGATCTTGCAATCGCAGGGTTATGAAGCGAAGCATCTGAGTGTAGACATCTCGACCCAGCCCTATGCCACACTGAAGGAAGCTATCTACGACGGACGATTGCTCTGTTATTACGTTCCCAAACTCGAAGAGGAACTGCTCGGACTTCAATATGACGCGAAACCATTTAGCCGGTGGATTTGGCCGTTCGCAAGCACATTTGCCTTCAGTTCAATCCTGTGACATAGTACGTAATATCACTACATTGGAGCGAGCCATGGAAAAGGCCGTTTCTGCAGCGGACGCAAATCGAAAATTCTCTAAACTGTTGCGCACAATTAGGGAAGGGCACAGCTACGTTGTAACGTCGCACGGCAAGGCGGTTGCCAAGATAGTACCCGTCGAGAAGAATAGTACCCTAACACCCGGTGCCCGGTCTGCGTTATTGAAGAGATTGCGATCCGAACCCATTGTCACCATCGGTCGTTGGAACCGGGATGAGCTTTACGAGGATGAGCGGTGAGGGTAGCACTCGACACGAACATCTTGGCCTACGCCGAAGGCGTGAATGGGGCCCCGATGAAGACGGCGGCGCTGGAACTCGTACACAGACTGCCGGAGGGCACAACGCTCTTGCCGGTGCAAACCCTGGGCGAGTTATTTAGCCTGCTTGTGCGGAAGGCTAGACGACCGCCTGCAAAAGCGCGTAAGGCGATCCTTAGCTGGCGAGATGCCTTTCCTCTCATTGAAACATCGGCAGAGGTGATGCTTGCGGCTGCGGATCTGGCGACCGATCACCAGTTGAGTATCTGGGACTCAGTGATTCTATCTGCCGCGGCAGAGTCGGGCTGCCGGCTTCTTCTGTCGGAAGATCTGCAGGAAGGCTTCACTTGGAAGGGAGTCACTGTCACAAACCCATTCGCACGCTCAAAGCACGAACTCCTCACAGCGCTGCTTGATGCTAAGCCTGAATCTTGAGATAAACCGCCACACTATGTTGTTTGATAGCTCCGGTGGTCTTTCTCCCTCCTAAAAACAAGTGGTATAGGGGGACTTCAAGGGCACGAGCAAATTTCTCTAGCGTCTCGACGGCAAGTACAGTATGACCGTTCTCTACGCGAGTCGCTTTCGGCTATCAGCTCAATGGAATTCGTATGTACACCACCGACTTCAAGTACATAGGTGCATTTTTCACGCTGCCGCCATGATCTCGGCGCAGTGCGGACAACTCGTCAGCGCCAGATCTGCAGCCGCCAACTGATAATCACGCGCAAGACAATGGATTTGCCGGCTCAGATCCTCACTCAAAAGAACGCCGTAGCCCTGACTGTCGCGCTTTGGGTAGAAACCGAGGAGTCTCAGCTGATTGGTGCAAGCTCGATTAACTCCCCGGCTAATACTGCTTCGCTCGCTGTCGTTTCCCTAGTGGATGCAGCATGCTAGCTAGGCGCCACTTCTACTTGCCCACCATCAGAATTGAAAAGGAACCCGGTACCATGGGACCACGCGCAGGGCGGCCTGCTGGCCCTGATGGCGCATTGGGCGCAGCGGGTGCGAACTCGGCCGTCATAGTGAATGCATGATTCGTCTTTGTGTCGAGCGCTAAAGTCTTGGCGCCTGGCATGGTTTGTAGCGTCTGCTCTACCGAGAAACTAGTCGGGCTGCTTTCCTTAATGAACGTCATCGATCCGTTATTTTCTGCGCTGATCGCTTCCATCGTGTTGGGGTTGAACGCCGCGGTGTCCACACCCACACCAGTGGGTAAAGTCGTAATGATGTTGCCATTTTCGGCGTTCACGATAATCACCACAGGCGAAGGCTGGCGGTAATACGCAAACAGAATGTGATTCTTCGCGTCAAAAGCCAGCCCGCTTCCGCCCGTGCCCTTCGAGCTCACGTCGTAGTGCGCTGTAACGGTCATGGTTTTCGCATCCACCACCGCAATGTTGGCTTTGTCTGAGATGTTCACGTAGACCGTGCCTTTGCCGTCGCTCACGGCTTGCTCCGGTCCTCCGCCCAAGTCAAGCGTCCCAACGACAGTGCCTTCCTTCGCATCGATCACCGTGGCATACGGCGGCATGTGGCTGAGAATCCACACACGCTCATTGTAGGGGTCAAGCAAGATTCCGTCGGGGCGCCCGTCCACGTCGATGGTCTTGATCACTTGCAAACTGTTCGCGTCCCACATGGTGAGGGGTTTTGTGGTGGAGAATCCGTGATGCGTTTGGGGATCGACCACAGCGCCGCCAGCTCTGACATCGGCAACCGCGCCGACCGATTCGAGCGTATCCAGGTTAAATACCATTAGTTGCCCCATGGGGCCATTGCGAGGGACATACAAACGACGGCCTTCGACGTCTGCGGAAAGATAATCAAAACCGCCTTCGCCGCCAACTTTGGCTGTCTTCAGAATCTTATAAGGTCCTGTTGAAGCGTGCTGGGCCAATCCTGTGGACGCCCACATCGCGATCCCAGCTGCAAGTACAACTGCCAGGCAAATTGGTCGCATGAAATGTTTCCTCCATGTAGCCCGGGATTTTCATTTTTTGGCCGCTAACCTGCAACCCAACATAAACCTGCGTGCAGGGGGTGACGTGAACATGTCTCAACCCGCCAGGAAATGCAAGACCGAATCGCCAACAATCCCAGTTTCCAAGTCCGCTCGTCCGCGGAATTCGCAAAAGTCGGCAACCGCGGCGCGGTTGGTTTCTTTCGAAAGATACAATCCCTAGCGCAAAAGCAGAATTGCTTCTTTCCACATCGACAAGCGCCAAGGACTAAGACCAAGCTTCTGCAATCCTCCAACCCGCCGAGATTTGTAAGAGACCGTTATCGAGTCAATGTTCATAAGATAGCATTATGTGTACATAGATGCTATATTCTATTTATGGCTACTGCCAGATCTAGATCACATAAACATTTCCAATTGGACGCAGCTAAACTCCGGCGCGCGCAGCGGATGCTGCGCGCCAACACGGAAACAGAAGCCATCGAGCGGGCTCTCGACATCGTCATCGCTGAGCACGAAAGAAACCGACTTACGTCAGAAGCCAACGACCGCTTCGTCACAAGTGGCATCGATATTCAGGACGTGTACGGAACGTTGGAGAAGTAGATGAAACCGGTGCTCTTTGACTCCTCGATCTACATTACCGCCCTGCGAACCGGAAACGAAGCGGCCCTAGCGCTCAGACGGTTCGCCGCCAACGCGCCCGTATGGCTGAGTTCAGTTGTACTCGAAGAATTGTATGCCGGAGTCGCCCCCCGCGGTCGGCATGTGCTGGAGCGACTGGAGCGTGATTTCGACAAAGCGAGGCGGATCCTCGTACCAAATCTCACAGACTGGACCCAGACCGGCAAAGTGCTGGCTCGATTGGCCGCCAAGTATGATTACGATCAAATTGGACAAGGCCGGCTGACGAATGATGCGCTGATCGCGATGAGCGCCGGCCGATCAGGAATAATAGTCATAACCACGAACGCTAGGGATTTCATGCGACTTGCCGAATTTCGACCTTTTGACTGGCGCGTCCAGTCTCTCCGTAGCAATTAGCATCAGTACCGTCTCCAAATCGAGGAGGAACGCTCGGACTGCGATATGACACGAAGACAGAACAAGATCCGACCACCGGCCTAATGGCTCGACAGTAAACAGTCTGGTCATCTGGAGCAGTTGATGGAAATGGGGTCCCAAATTGGCAAGACGTAACGCTGATCGTTCGGATTACCGCATTGAACTGCTCTTCACGGTGGTGTGATGACGAGGAACCGCGATCTACAGGCCTGGCCGAGGGCTAGGATTGGCATGCAGCTCTTTAAGCGGCCTTTCGAGGGTTCACAATCTTCTTGATCGCTCGCCCTGTCTCTAGTTCCGCAACTCTAAGTTCATAGGCGGACTGAAGATTGAGCCAAAACTGCGCTGTGGTGCCCAAGTAACACGCCAATCGGAGCGCGGTGTCGGCGGTGACGCCGCGCCGGCCGCGCACAATCTCATTTAAGCGCGTGGCAGAGACGTGGAACTCCTTGGCGAGCGCATTGACGCTCACATTACGCGGCTTCACAATATCCTCCAAAATCGTCCGTCCAGGATGCATCTCCGCGAGAAGTTCATTTGCCGTCATTGTCCGCTTCTAAGCATCTCCGCCAAAGCAGATCCGCTTTTGATCGTTGATCCGAATGCTGTGCTGACCGCTGCGGCCGCCGTGAAGCTTCTCCAGCCGGTTTCCAAGGGAGGGCCAGATCGCGCAAGCCGGTGGCTGAATCCAGCTGCTGCAATCGCCGGACGGCCTGTTTGGCAACGCTTTGAAGTGCCTTTGACGGACGCAGTTCTGAACGGTGTGGGCTTATGTCAACAAGGGGGTATATAGTCTGGCGATCGACCTGCTTCAGGAAGCCATAAAGGCCTCACCTCGCAACGCGACTCATTGCTATCATCTGGGCGTGGCATATCAAAAACATAACGATCGCGCGCATGTGAAGCAGCAATTCGAACATGCCCTACAATTGAATCCGCCGGAGTCTTTGGCAACGGAAATTCGCAGAATGCTCGCTGAGAGCTCGGGAACTGTGCCGCAATTTTCCACGGTAAGACCACAGGGTAAGTGTTAACCTTTTGGAAGCTGGCGTAGTCCGAGTAGGCATCCTCAATCCTCCTCTAAACGGGAGCGGAGCGATTACTATGAAGGGAGTTGTACTGGCGGGCGGTACGGGCAGTCGTCTGATCCCTCTCACGAAAGTAACGAATAAGCATCTGCTGCCGGTTTACAACAAGCCGATGGTCTGCTACCCGATTCAAACCCTTGTAAATGCAGGGATCCACGAGATTCTGCTGGTTACCGGCGGTAGAAACGCCGGAGACTTCCTGCGTCTGCTCGGGAACGGGTGTGATTTTGGGCTGAAGCATTTGAATTACACCTACCAGGAGGGCGAAGGGGGTATAGCTGAAGCCCTGGGCTTGGCCGAGCATTTTGCAGCCGGCGGACCGTTATGCGTCATCCTCGGCGACAACATTATCGAACATAACATCTGCAAGGCCGTCGAAAATTTTAGAGAGCAAGGTGATGGCGCCAAGATCATTCTCAAGAATGTGAAGGATCCACAGCGCTTCGGCGTCGCTGAAATCCGCGGTAGCCACGTTATTGGCATCGAAGAGAAACCCAAGGTTCCAAAGTCCGACAGTGCCGTAGTAGGAATCTACTTTTACGACTCAAGTGTATTTCAAAAGATTCGCCGCCTGACTCCGTCCGAGCGCGGGGAACTGGAAATCACCGATGTCAACAATTTCTATATTCAGGAGCGCAAACTAACATACGAGATTCTGGAGGGCTGGTGGACGGATGCCGGGACCTTTGAATCCTTGCTGCACGCGAATAATCTTGTAGCCCGTACGGGTGCGAATAAGATAGGCGCCTTGGACGAGCATGCGGAAAGAGAGATCCCGGAAATCGCTTTATGAACATCTTCATCACAGGGGGGGCCGGCTTCATTGGATCTAACTTTATTCGCTATTTACTATCGTCGGATCCCAGTAGCCGCGTGGTCAACTTCGATAAATTAACCTATGCGGGGAATCTCGCCAATCTGCAAGATGTCTCCGGCAGTCCCAACTATCGATTCGTTAAAGGTGATATCTGCGATGCACCTGCAGTGGCCGACGCCATGTGTGGGTGTGATGCCATCGTTCATTTCGCGGCGGAATCTCATGTCGACCGGAGCATCTACGAGCCCATGCGGGCGATTGAAACCAACATTACCGGCACGTTTACGCTGCTTCAGGTCGCGCGGGATCTGAAAATCGGCCGCTTCATCCACGTCTCAACTGACGAAGTCTATGGAGATCTGCCGCCAGGAAGTGCGGCGGATGAGAGTTTTCCACTGCGGCCGAGCAGCCCCTATTCTGCGTCCAAAGCGAGTTCAGATTTGCTGGTTGGCTCTTTTGTACGTACATTCGGTTTTCCCGCGATCATTACACGTGCCTCCAATAATTACGGCCGGAACCAATTTCCCGAAAAATTTCTTCCCTTGATGATTACCAGCGCCCTCAATGAACGCTCGCTTCCCGTTTATGGCGATGGATTGCAAGAGCGCGTGGTCGAGAATCTTACAATGGTTCGGCATGTGCTGGCGCTGCTCGGCAAATCGGAATCCTTGATAACATACATAACCGATCGGCCTGGTCACGACCGCCGGTATGCTTTGGATTGCGGAAAAATGTTCACCGAGCTTGGTTGGCAGCCTCAAGTCTCGCTGGAAGAAGGGCTGCGCAGGACGATAGAGTGGTACCGCGCAAACGACGAATGGTTGGCGGCCGTGCGCGGCGGGGAGTACCGTAATTATTTTGAAAAATATTACGAAAACCGGGATTCTTCTTTGCGGGCGCTTACATCTGCAGGAAACGTGCCTACGACCTGACAAGAATGTTGCCAGATTTCGTCAGCTTGGGCTTTCGTCCCCGAATCCGTGAGTATTCTCTCCTTGAAACGGCTTGAGACATCTCTTCCTGGAGTCTTGGAAATCAAGCTGGCGGTGCATACCGATGCCCGCGGATTTTTTATGGAAAGTTACCACCAGGCCGGATTCGCTGAACTCGGAATCACGGATCTCTTCGTTCAAGACAACCACTCTCGTTCCTCGCGCCGCGTTCTGCGTGGCCTTCATTATCAGTTGCGGCACCCACAGGCGAAACTCTGCCGCGTGGTGGAGGGTGAGGTACTCGATGTGGCGGTGGACATACGGGTCGGCTCTCCGACCTTTGGAAAGTGGACCAGCGTGCTTCTTTCTGCGGCGGCGCGCAACCAAATCTACGTTCCGAGGGATTCGCTCATGGTTTTGTCATCCTTTCCCAATCGGCCCAATTCTTGTACAAATGCAGCGACTTCTACGATCGGTCAGACGAATACGGCGTGCTTTGGAACGACCTGGCCCTGAGGATTGCGTGGGGGATTGCGGATCCTCTGCTCTCCGAAAGGGACAAACAGCATCCGCCCCTGGCGGAATACTGGAATGGGCTGCCCCTCTCAGCGAGTGCGATGCTTGAGGGCTTTCTGGGCAAACTCATGTAATTGCGTTCGTGTGGGCAAAGCTGCACGAATCCTTTGATCGCTCAGGCATAGGCCCAACTCCGCGCAGCTGACACAGCCGTTTAATGTCTGCAAGAATAGCTCCTAAACCGCTCGTTTGACATAATGTTGTTCTCGATAGGTCGTAAGCTCCGAGCTGCCCAATGGTGCCAGTCCTGAAGGGTGCCCGACTTGACCGTTCTGGCGAAAAACAACAGAGGGCAGTTCCAGTCTGCCAAGGTGCGCAGGGTGATTATGGGAGAAGATGTGCTTCTTTCTCACGGTTATCGAGACATGCCGATCTGGGGGCCAATCTTTTGTCAGGCCGATCAGCACTTCAAGAATGTCAGAGTAGAGAACTTAGTGAAGTACTTGGAGTCGATCCAGCACAAGTAATGTCGAATGAAGCCTTGGTATCCTCCCGATCCGTGTTCGAGAGAGTACAGGAGGATTGACAAACCAAGATCTGAGAATGTGATCAAAGATGCCTCTTGATTACACGGCGCACTCGGAACGTACGGAGGGAGCCCATTTTAGTTTCCGGATTGTGGGCCATCGATCCAGAACAACGGCCCAGTCCTCTACGCCGATCATCATAAGTGGACTGGGATCTTTTCGCGCTGATCTTTGCCCGTTTGCTCAACCTGAACCACAAAAGGCGCCGTCTCTCCGACTAGCTCATAAATGACGACGCTGCCGGGCTTGCCGCCCGCGGTTATGAACGATCTGACCGTATTGGTATGATGCATAGGAACCGCTCGGATTATCTCCGAACTCGGCGCTCGCAAGCGGCGGTGAATTAATTCTAATTCGTTGGATTTCTGATCCACCGGAGTACCCATGAACGGATTCTGGGAACGAGTAACTTTTGCCTTTCGGTGTTTCTTTTCAATCCTGTTCCACGCTGACATTCCCGACGACATCGCACGGAAGCAGATCAAGCCTGCCGGTCCGGTTCCGCAGGTGGCAGGAGCCGAAGTTGAACCAGCCTTGGAAGCGTTCGATCGTGCCGTGCAGATGCTTGCGCTGCTGCAACGCGACGGCCGGCTCATCGATTTCTTGGCGGAGAACATCTCTGCCTATCCCGACGCGCAGCTTGGAGCCGCTGTCCGCACAATCCACGAAACTTGCCGACAGGTACTCGACCATTATTTAACGATGGAGCCGATTCTGAACTCCGAAGAGGATCAACCGGTGACGGTGCAAGCGGGTTTTGACCCGGCAGCCATCAAATTGATCGGGAACGTGGCGGGAGAGCCGCCAGTTCGCGGTGTGTTACGACACAAAGGCTGGCGCGTAAAGGAAGTGAACCTGCCGCCGTTGCCTCGGGGTGCCGGCCGGATGGTGGTTGCGCCGGCTGAGGTCGAACTTTCATAACGACTGATCCACAGCTGCGTAATAGATGTGGGTTTGAAGAGGAGATTTTCGTTGACGGCCAAATATATCGTTGGCATTGATCTAGGGACAACAAATTCGGCGCTGGCGCGCTGCGACGCCACTGCTGCCGAAGAGGAAAGCCGCATCGAGGTTCGCAACATACCGCAGCTTGTGAATCCGTACGAAGTGGCGGAACGTACGTTGCTGCCGTCGTTTCTCTACATCCCGGGCGAATTCGATTTTCCCAAGGGTAGCCTCGCTTTGCCATGGGAACCCGAACCGAAGCTCGTGATCGGTGAACTTGCGCGTAAACGCGGCGCGGAGAGTCCAAACCGCCTGGTCGCTTCCGCCAAATCCTGGCTCTCTTACGCTGCGGTGAACCGCACTGCGCCGATCTTGCCCTGGCAAGCGCCCGAGGAGGTGCCCAAGCTGTCGCCGGTCGAAGCGTCATCACAGTTCTTGCAGTACTTACGCACTATGTGGGACAGCGGCGAGGCGGGGGAGCAACGAGAATTCGCTCTTGCGGAACAGGACGTGCTGCTCACTGTGCCCGCTTCGTTCGACGAAGAAGCACGCGAGTTGACCAGGCGCGCCGCCGACCAGGCCGGCTATCACCACGTCACGTTGCTGGAAGAGCCTCAGGCTGCCTTTTACGCCTGGCTTGAAAGCCAGGGTGATGCGTGGCGCCGCCGAATTAAGGTCGGCGACCTCGTCCTCGTGTGCGACGTGGGCGGCGGTACGACGGATCTCAGCCTGATTATGGTTTCCGAAGAGAACGGCGAACTGATGCTGAAACGCGTCGCCGTTGGAGACCACATCCTGCTGGGCGGCGACAACATGGACTTAGCGCTGGCGCGTATTCTGCAGCAGCGCCTGGAAGCCTCGGGCAACCGCATCGATACCTGGAGTTTGCACAGCCTGTGGCATCAGTGCCGTATCGCAAAGGAAAAGCTCTTCGAATCGCCCAGGACGCAGAATCGCCCAATCACATTACTGGGCAAGGGTACGAAACTCGTCGGCGGCACCATCAAGACGGAACTGGCGCGTGAAGATCTCAACCAGGTCCTGATCGAAGGATTCTTCCCCAAGGTCGCGAGCGGCGAATTACCTGCGCGGCAACGCCGTGTTGGCTTTCGGGAGTTGGGCTTACCTTATGCGGCCGATCCAGCCGTCACCAAGCACCTTGCGCGGTTTCTGTCGGAGCAAGTTCGCAACAGTCCCGAGGCGGCGGGCATCCGGCGCGGCCGCAGCGGATTGGCATGTCCCACGCACATCCTGTTCAACGGCGGAGTGATGAAAGCGGCGGTGCTGCGCGACCGGGTGGTCGAGGTGCTGAACAGCTGGTTGCGACAAGAAGGATT
>Ga0193751_1001711_pt1 | contig 13807 bp, 9 predicted proteins | sample L1c2metaG_FD_143050 | JGI IMG/M metagenome (GOLD analysis project Ga0193751, IMG submission 143050) | Soil microbial communities from a riparian zone of the East river system, Colorado, United States - L1c2 | ecosystem: Environmental > Terrestrial > Soil > Riparian zone | place: USA: East River... | reverse complement strand
GCCGGCACGCCGCAAAAACGACTCGACGTCTTGGACAAAGTCACGGCCAAGCCGGTCTACGCCATCGATGTGCGGCTGCCGGGCATGCTCCATGCCGCCATCGTGCACTGCCCGATATTTGGCGGCGCGCTGAAATCCGTCGACGAAACTTCGATTGCGGCAATGCGCGGCGTGCGCGGCGTGGTGCGCATGCCGGACGCGGTCGCAGTGGTTGCCGATTCGTGGTGGCGCGCAAAACGCGCCGCCGATGCGCTGCGCGTCACCTGGGACGATGGCGGCAACGGCGAGCTCTCGTCGGCCGCGATCGCCGAATTCGTCCGCGGCGGCCTTGCCGCGGATGAGCCGCGGTTAGGCCGCGCCGACGGCGACGCGGCGGCGGCGCTATTGAGCGCCGCGCAGCGCATCGAAGCCGATTACGCGGTGCCGTTTCTCGCGCATGCCACGATGGAGCCGCAGACCTGTACCGCGCATGTCCGCGACGACGGCGTCGACATCTGGGTGCCGACCCAGGATCCGGCGACGGCGCTTGCCACCGCCGCCTATGCCGCCGGCGTGCCGCACGCCAAGGTAAGGGTACACCGCACGATGCTTGGCGGCGGTTTCGGCCGCCGCGCGCCGATCCAGGAATATGTTCGCCAGGCTGTCACCATCGCCAAAGAATTTCGCGAGCCGGTCAAGCTCGTCTGGTCGCGCGAACAGGATATCGCGCATGATCTCTATCGGCCGTTCGGCATGGCGCGGCTTGTCGCCGGGCTCGACGAAGAGGGCACGCCGGTCGCGTTGACGATCAGACTTGCCGGACCGTCCTTTGTGGCGGCGCTGGTGTCCGGCTTCGGCTCCAATATCGTCGACCGAACCTTCGTCTCCGGCCTCGCCGAGGAAATGCCTTACGCTATTCCGAATTACCGGGTCGATTATGTGGTGCGGCCGACGCCGGTGCCGCTCGGCGTGTGGCGCGCCATCAATTACACCCAGAACGCCTTCTATAAAGAGTGCTTCATCGACGAAATGGCGCATGCCGCCGGCAGCGATCCCTATCTCTATCGGCGCAAACTCCTGGCCAATAGTCCGAGAAATCTCGCAGTGCTCGATGCCGCGGCGAAGAGATCGGATTGGGGTTCGCCGCCGCCGGCCGGCGTATTTCGCGGCATTGCCGTCAACGAAGCCTGCGGCAGCTATTGCGCCCAGGTGGTCGAAGTCTCGGTGGAAAAGGGCGAGGTGCGCGTGCACCGCGTCGTGGCGGCGATCGACCCCGGCCATGTGGTCAACCCGCTGTCGGTCGAAATGCAGGTGCAAGGCGCGATCGTTTATGCGCTTACCGCGGCGCTGTACGGCGAAATTACGGTGAAGGACGGCGCCGCCGAGCAAGCAAATTTCGATTCCTACGAAATGCTGCGCCTGGCCGATGCGCCGCAAGTCGAAACCGTCATCGTGCCGAGCGGCGGCTTCTGGGGCGGCGTCGGCGAACCACCGGTGCCGCCGCTGACGCCCGCTTTATGCAATGCGATCTTTGCCGCGACCGGCAAACGCGTCCGCTCGCTGCCGCTGAAGAATCACGATCTGCGTCATGCGATCTGATCGCGTGGTATTTTTGCGCAAATTTTTCATCGTGGCCGCGTTCTTGGTGCTGTCGGTCTCGTGCCGCGCGGCGGCCGAGGAAGGCCCCGGCGAGTGTCTCGGCATCGGCTTCGAGGTGCAGCACCCGATTACGATCGCCAAGGTCATTGCCGACCGGCCGCAAGTCCATTTCATCAAGAGCGCGGCAGACGATTCCGGCTGCCCGGCAGACCGCGAGGCTTGCCTGGCGCCGAGCTATCTGATTCCGGGCGATCTCGTTTTGGTCGGCAAAACCCACCGCGCCTACAGCTGTGTGTCATATCAATCTGCGGCCGATCGCACGCCGCGCTGGACCGTGGGTTGGCTGCCATCGGCGACCATGACCCCGATAATGCCGGCATCGGCGCCGGCGCCCGCCGATTGGATCGGCCGCTGGATTCATGCCGGCGGCGAAATCGCCATCAGCAAGGGCCGGCGCGGAAATTTGCGGATACGCGGCGAGGCGGTCTATCCGGCCGCCCAGAACGTGCATTCCGGCGTGATCCACGCCGAGGCCAAGCCGGCGCATGGCGTGCTGCAATTTGCCGAAGACGGCAGCGTTCCGTTTAACCGGGCGAGCGCCGAGGCCGGTAATTGCCTCGTTCGCATGCAGCGCATCGCGGCGCTATTGGTGATCGAAGACAACACCCATTGCGGCGGCGTGCTGGTGACCTTCACCGGATTTTATCGGCGCAAAAAGTGAATGGCGCGCAACCGCGCGCTGCGTTCAACGCCTGCCGAATAATTTATCGAGCAGCCAGGAATCGAGCCCGCCGCTGTTGTCGCGCCGCGAGTCGGACTGAGCATCGGCAGGCGCGGGCGGCGCAAAAGCCGGCGGCGGATTGAACCAGGTGCCGTCGGCGATTCCCGGCAGCGCCGTCGGCGCGGTGCCGGCAAGTGCGGTGCGCATGAACCGGCTCCAGATTTCGACCGGCATTCCGCCGCCGACCGCGCGTTTGGTCGGGCTGTTGTCGTCATTGCCGAGCCAGATGCCGGCGACCAGCCGTGACGTGTAGCCGATGAACCAGGCGTCGCGGAAATCCTGGCTGGTGCCGGTCTTGCCGGCGGCCTGCCAGCCCGGGAGATTGGCGCCGCGCGCGGTGCCGCTCACCAGCGTCTCGTGCAGCATCGCATTCATCATCCCGACATAGCGCGCATCGACGATGCGGCCGAGTTGTTGTTGCGAGCGGCCGTACAGCGTCTTGCCGTCGGCGCCGCGAATGCGCTCGACGATATGCGGCGACACTGCCAGCCCGCCATTGGCAAACGTGGCGTAGGCCGACACGAGTTCGAGCGGCGACACTTCCGAGGTGCCGAGCGCGATCGAGGCGTTGGGTTCTAATATTGAAGCGATGCCGAGCCGGTATGCGGTACGCACCACCGCCGCGGGGCCGAATTCCAGCGTCAGGCGCACCGAGACGGTATTGAGCGAATCGGCCAGCGCCTGGCGCAGCGTTACCGCACCGAGATACTGCCGTTCGTAATTTTCCGGCCGCCAGCCTTTCACTGCGATCGGCGCATCCTCGCGCACCGTCTCCGGGGTAAGGCCATGTTCGAGCGCGGTAAGATAGACGAACGGCTTAAACGCCGAGCCGGGCTGGCGCTTGGCGTCGACGGCGCGGTCGAATTGGCTATCGCCGTAATCGCGTCCGCCGACCAGCGCGCGCACCACGCCGTCCGGCGTCATCGCCACCAGCGCGCCTTGGCCGATATTGAGCTTGTCGCCTTTCGCATTGAGCGTATCGACCAGCGCATGTTCGGCGGCGTTCTGCAGCGCCGGATCGATCGTGGTGTCGACGACGATATCCTGATCGAATTTGCCGATCAGATCGTTGACCGCATCCATCACCCAGTCGGCGACGTAATTGACCGAGCCGGCAGCTGGCGGCTTGATTGCATGCGCCGGGCGGGCGAGCGCCAGCTTGGCGCTAGCGGGCGCGATCATTTTCAATTCGACCATGTCGGCGAGCACGAGCGCCGCGCGGCGCTCGGCGCCGGCGGGATTGCGGCTCGGCGCCAGGCGCGACGGCGCTTGCACCAGGCCGGCGAGCATGGCCGCTTCGGCGAGCGTCAAGTGCCGCGCCGATTTGCCGAAATAACGTTGCGCCGCCCCCTCGATGCCGTAAGCGCCGGCGCCGAAATAGACGCGGTTGAGATAGAGTTCGAGAATCTGCGTCTTGGAGAATTTGTGCTCGAGCCACAGCGCGAGCACGATTTCCTGAAGTTTGCGGGTGATGGTGCGTTCCTGGGTGAGGAACAGATTTTTGGCGAGTTGCTGGGTGATGGTCGAGCCGCCCTGCGCCGCGCCGCGATGAAATATGTCGGCGACGAGCGCGCGCGCGATGCCGAACGGATCGACGCCGCGATGCGAGTAAAAACGACGGTCCTCGATGGCGATGAAGGCATTGGGCACGTAATCCGGCAGTTCGCCGATGGCGACCGCCGCGCCGCCCATGTCGCCGCGCGTCGCCAGCGTCGCGCCGTTGACGCCAAGGATCAGCACCGACGGCGGGCGCTTGGGTATTTCCAGGGACTGGATCGGCGGCAGGCGGATGCCGATCCAAACGAGCGCGCCGATGCCGCCGATCAGCGCCCACAGCGCCAGCACGGCGCCCCAATAGGCGGCGCGGCCGAGCATCGAACGCGTTCTGCCGGTTCGCTTGCCCTTGCGCGATTGGCGTGTGGCTGCATCAGCGCCGCGCCGGCGTCTTCGCGGCGCGCCGCGTTTGGCGGGCTTTTTGTTCGGCCTCTCGCTCGGCTCGTCCGGCGCCGCGCTCGAATCGCCGGGCGGCGCGCCGGTGCGATCCTCCGGCGATAGGTCGAGATCGATGCCCCCGCCGCCGCGCTTTCGTCCCTCACGCCACGCCACAAGCCGTCCCCAGCGCGACCGACGCGCCTCCGGGGGAGGACGCTAGAGGGCGTGGTTTAAGGCGGGGTTACTGGCCGATTTTTCCTCCCACCCGGGCCGCGCTTGCGTGCGCCCGAGTGCAAGCTTTGTGGGGAAAGAGCAGGGAAGGGGCTGTGAGGCGAATGCATCGACTCACGCCCTGTGGGGCGGTGAAGCGCTGCCGTCGTCTTGTCGTACATCGCCGATTGACTTCTCGTGCGGTCCGCCGAAAAGGTAAGCGATACAGGAAGCGTCACGCCATGAATGTTCGTACCCGGGTTGCGTCAAACACCATGGCATCGAAGCCGCCATTCCGCGCCGAGCATATTGGAAGTTTGTTGCGTCCGCCGGAACTGATGCGCAAGCGCGTGCTCTTCGCCAGGGGCGAGATCAGTCAGATCGAACTCACAATCGCGGAAGACGAAGCCATCTGCGGCGTCATCGAGATGCAAGAGCAAAGCGGTTTTAAATTCGTCACCGACGGTGAATTCCGCCGGCGCTCCTATCACAGCTTCTTCTATGGCGAGCTCGGCAATTTGCGCATAGATACGATCGGCGGTGTCAATGCCGTCGGCGCGAATGGTGAAGGCGGGCGCGGCGCACAGCCGATGGCGATTATCGACAGCCGCGTGCAGTGGACTCATCCAATCCATGCTGGCGACGTAACTTTCCTAAAAACGCATTCGGATCGCTGGCCGAAGATCACGGTTCCCGGGCCTTGCGCGTTGCACTTCCGCGGTGGCGATACCGCGGTGACGGCGAGCGCTTACACGGATGTGGAACAATTCTGGTCGGATATAGTGGAAGCTTTCACCCGCGAACTTCACTCGCTCGCCGAGGTAGGTTGCCGTTATGTCCAGATTGACGAAACCGCTTTCGCCAAATTCGGCGATCCCGACGTAAGGGCCTCACTCGCCGCGCGCGGCGACGATTGGAGCGCGCTGATCGACAAATATATCGCCGTGACCAACCAGGTTCTCGCCGCCGCACCCAAGGAGATGTACATCGGTATGCATCTTTGCCGCGGCAATCGTGGCGGCCACTGGCACGCCGACGGCAGCTATGAAGAAGTCGCTGACCGATTGTTCAACGCCTTGGCCATCCCTTTTTATTTCCTCGAATACGACACGCCGCGCGCCGGTAGCTTCACCCCACTGCGCTTCGTGCCGAAGCACAAAATGGTCGTGCTCGGGCTTGTGTCCACGAAAATCCTGGAGCTTGAGGACAAGGGGGTGCTCAAACGCCGGCTCGATGACGCGACTAAATTTGTGTCGTTGGATCGGCTTGCCATCAGCCCGCAATGCGGCTTTGCCAGCGTTGACACGGGCAATCCGGTGACAGCCGAGACACAAAATCGCAAGCTCGAATTGGTCTGCGAATTTGCCCGCGAAATTTGGGGCGAGACATAAAGCTTTCAGAGCGACAAATGACGGCAACATCGATTGGTCGTATTTGTGGGGCGGCGGCGATTTGTTTGTCGCTCCTGTCATTGCCGGCGTGGGCACAAGACGCAAACTATCCGACGCATCCGGTCCGCCTCATCGCCGCTTCGGCCCCCGGCGGCAATCCCGATGTACTGGCTCGGCTTCTCTCTGCCCGGCTGAGCGAAGTGTTGAACAATCCTTTTGTCGTCGAAGACGTGCCGGGCGTCGGCGGCGTAATCGCCGCGAAGCAGACGGCGGCTGCGCGGCCCGACGGCTACACACTCGGACTGAACGATTCCGGCTCGCTCGGTATCAGCATCGCAATGAATCCCGACGCAAATTATACGCTCAAGGATTTCACGCCCATTACCGCGCTGGCGCGATTGCCGACCATCCTGGTCATTAAACCGGATGTGCCGGCCAACACGCTTGCCGAATTCGTGGCGCTTGCCAAATCGAAGCCCGGAGCGATGAGCTTCGGCTCGGCGGGTACCGGCTCCATCCATCAGATGACAATGGTCATCTTCGAAAAAGAGGCGGGTATTGCGCTGCTTCACGTACCCTATCGCGGCGGGACCGGTCTCGTGAACGCGCTGCTGACTGGAGAAGTGGATGCCGGGTGGTCCGGCATTCCAAACGTCGTTTCGCTCATTAAGACCGGCAAGTTGCGCGCGCTGTGCGTCAGTGTCTTGCAACGCGACGAATCGCTGCCTGAGGTGCGGACCTGCGATGAGCTTGGCTACAAGGGCTTCGATGTCGCGACGGTACTCGGTTTGCAATCGTCGGCTGGTATGTCACCCGCGATCGTCGCCAAGCTGCAGTCCGCGGTTGCGAAAATACTTCGCGAGCCCGAGATGGCGGAACGGCTGAAGACGCTCGGCATCCATATGGCCGAAAGCGGCACCGCGGCCTATGCGAAGTTGATGGAAGACGAACTCGACCGCTACACCAAGGTAGTGAACGAATTTCATTTGCAGATAAAGCAGTGATGAATCGACTCACCGACGAACTAACACCAGCCGACGCGGCGATGCCCTCCTGCTATTGCTGCTCGGTGCTCTTCATCAACGGAGCCAAGCGGCTGAGGTCGTCATTGATGTATGCATCGAAGCTATCGGTAGCGATAATCGTACGCTTGATGCCCTGAGCATCTATTTTTTGCTGCAGCTCGGTATCCTGACTCGCCTGGGCTATGGCATCGGCTAGCTTCTTCAGAACCACCTTAGGGGTCTTTGCCGGCGCCAAAATGCCGTACCAAGTGGCATACCGGTAATCGACACCCTGGGAAAAAGCGGTCGGTATCTTGACTGGATCGGCGATAGGATCGGCGGCCCCGACTGCAAGGGCAGTTAGCGTGCCGTGCTGCAAGAACGATAGAACGAACGCTAGCGGATCGAACGAAGCCTGGATATTTCCAGTCATCATGTCTGTTAGGATGCTGGAACTGACCGTGTAAGGAATATGCACGAGTTTTATGTTGGTTTGCGCGGCGAAATAAGCACCGGCGAGATGCGTTGACGTGCCGATGCCTGCCGACCCGTAGTTCAGTTGGCCGGGCTTCGATTTTGCCAGATCGATGAACTCTTTCAGATTAGCAACCCCTAACGATGGTGGCACGACAACAATGGCCGGTGCCACGCCAACCGTAGAGACCCCAGCAAAATCGTGGATAGGGTCAAACGGCAGGTCTTTGTTGAGCAAGCCAAGGATCGAGTGTCCGGAATTGGCAAACAGCAACGTGTAGCCATCCGGCGCAGCAGTCGCCACTGCTTCCGCGCCAATCACGCCACCGGCGCCTGGCTTGTTCAAGACCACGATCCGCTGGTGCAATAGCTGCGCAAGCTTATCAGCATAAAGCCGCGCCAGAATATCGATTGCAGTTCCGGGCGTGAGAGGCACTACCAGCGTAATCAACCGCGAGGGAAACTGATCTTCCGCACGTGCCGGCAGCGATACAAGAGCAAAAGCCGCAAGCGCAGACGCCGCAAGCGCAAGCCCCATGACTTTTTTCAGCTGCATCGGAGCGCTTCTTCGATGTTTGTTTTCACACGCGGCGCGTTAGAAAAGTGCGACGGCGCGGATCGGTGAGGCCTCTGCACCAATCAGCTTGAGAGGCAACCCAATCAGCGTAAATCGGTCCGCTTTGATTTGATCGAGATTCTTCAGATATGGCATCGTGATTACGCCGTGTTCACTTAAGGTACGCGAATTGTGGAACACACGCGGCGCGCCGGGTTCGTCATTGCCATGATAAAAATCATAGCCGACGATTACAGCGCCCTTTTCGATGCACCACATTGTTGCGTCGATCGTTAGATAAGGCGAATCCTCCATCCATTGCTGCGAGCCACCGTCGTACGAATTGTTATGATCGGTTCGAAGCAAAAGACGATCCCCTTTACGGATGCGATTATCTAGCCTGTTCGATAAGTCTTTAGCGGTAATCGCTTTGCCGGGCAGCTTGTCGCGCAAATCTGCCACGATGGCGTCGCCGATGAACAGCGTCAACGGAAGCTGATGGATTTGCGTGCCACCGCGAACATTGTGCTCAGGCGCGTCGACATGGCTTCCCGCGTGTAACCGCATGTGAACGCCACGAACAATTTGTCCAGCGCCGCCGGGCGCGTCATGCTCCTTGATGACTTCCATCTCGAATTGCATGTCCTTTTTGAATCCAGCCGGCGTACGCATGGCGAAGTTCTTTGGATCTAGCTCAAGACTGATATCGACGACGATCGGATTCGTTGGCAACATGGTACTTTCCCTCGTGTCGATCTGAGGTCATGCCGGTCCGCTAAACTGCGCGACCCGCCGCTTGTTTGGTCGATTTGGCGTCGACCGTCGGCGCCGTGAACAGCGCCAACAGCGGTCGCTTGATCGCGGCCTGGCGCGTTGGGGTGGTGATCTGCGCGCCGGTGAGGTCGGTGACATAGAACACGTCGACCACCCGCTCGCCGAAAGTCGCGACATGCGCCGAGGCGATGTTGAGATTGAGCTTCGACAGCGTGGTGGTCAGTTCGTAAAGGAGCCCCGGCCGATCAAGCCCGGTAACTTCGACGACCGTGTAGCGGTTCGACCATTGATTGTTGACGGTAACTTCCGGCTCGATCGCGAACGCCTTGAGCCGGCCTTTCGGCGGCGCGCGCTTGGCGACGATGTCCGGCAATTTCAGCTCGCCACGCACCGCTTTTTCGATGGCATCGCCGATCCGCGCGGCGCGGCGCGCTTCATCCTCGTCACGTTCGAATTCGCGTGACACCGCGATTGTGTCGAGCGCCAGCCCATCGGTCGTGGTGTAGATCTGCGCATCGACGATGTTGGCGCCGCCGAGCGCGCAGGCGCCGGCGATGATCGATAGCAGCCATGGATGATCCGGCGCGAATACGGTGAGCTCGGTGACGCCGCGCGCCGCATCAAAGCCGACCGCGGTCGCAAGCTTCTTGCCGGCCGCCTCGGTGGCGCGCACGAAACGGGCGTGGCCGAGCTTGTGCGCCAGGTCGACCTTGAGCCAGTACGCCGGATAGTGCCGCTCGATGTAACGGTCGAGCGTATCGGCCGGCCAATCCGAAAGCGCGGCGCGGAATTCGGCCTGCGCGGCGGCGACGCGCTGCGCGCGATTGACCTCGGAGAAGCCGCCGGTGAGCACCGGCTCGGTTTCGTAATACAGCGTGCGCATGAGCTGCGCCTTCCAGCCGTTCCAGACACCGGGTCCGACGGCGCGGATGTCGGCGGTCGTCAAAATGGTCAACAGCTTGAGCCGTTCCAGCGACTGCGCCACCGCGGCGAAGTTCTCGATCGTCTTGCGGTCGGAGAGATCGCGCGATTGCGCCACCGTCGACATCACCAAGTGAACCTCGACCAGCCACGCGACCAGTTCGGTATCGGCGGCGCTCAAGCCCAGGCGCGGCCCGAGGCGGCGCGCCAGACGCGCCCCGGCAATCGAATGGTCTTCGACGCGGCCCTTGGCGATGTCGTGCAGGAACAAGGCGACGGCCAGCACCGGATAATGCTGCGGCTGGATCGTCTTGATCAATTCGCTGGCCAGCGAAACTTCTGGATTGTCCGCGCGCGCGATCTCGTTGAGCGTGCCGATGCAACGGATGAGGTGCTCGTCGACCGTATAGTAGTGATACATGTTGAACTGCATCATCGCCACGATGCGGCCGAACGCATGTACGAAGGCGCCGAGCACGCCGGCTTCGTTCATGCGGCGCAGCACGATTTCGGTGGCGTCCGGCGAGGTCAGGATCTCCAGGAACACGCGGTTAGCTTCCGTGTCCTCGCGCATGTTCTTGTCGATCAGCTTGAGCGAGCGCGTGGCGGCGCGCATCGCTTCCGGGTGAAATTCGAGATTGTGCTGCTGCGCCAGCCGGAATAGGCGGAGAAGATTGATCGGATCGCGCCGGAACACGTCGGCGCGCGCGATATTGATGCGGTTGTTGTCGACGATGAAATCGTCGCTCAATTTTTTCGGGCTAGGCGCCGGGCGGAAACGCGCCATCATCCGGCTGAGCACCGGCGCCGGCGTGGCTTGGCGTTCCTCTAAGCCGGCGCAGAGAATGGCGGTGAGGTAACCGACATGCTTGGCGGTGAGGAAGTAATGCTTCATGAAACGTTCGACATCGCGCAAGCCGGGATGCGCGGTATAGCCGAGCCGCACGGCGATATCGCGCTGGATGTCGAACGACAGGCGTTCCTCGGCGCGGCCGGCGAGGAAGTGCATGTTGCAGCGGACCGACCAGAAAAAATCCTCGCAGCGGCGGAACATGTTGTATTCGTCGCGATCGAACACGCCGCGCTCGATCAACTGCTCCGGCTCGCGCACGCGATAGACGTATTTGGCGATCCAGAACAATGTGTGCAGGTCGCGTAAGCCGCCTTTGCCGTCCTTGACGTTGGGCTCGACCAGATAGCGCGATTGCCCGCCGCGGCGATGACGCTCTTCGCGCTCGGCAAGCTTGGCGGCGACGAATTCGGCTGCGCTGCCTTGCGCCACTTCCTCGTCGAAGCGCGCGGTCAGCTCATTGTAGAGCTTGACGTCGCCGAACAGATACCGTGCTTCGAGGAGCGCGGTGCGGATCGTCATGTCCGACTTGGCTTGGCGAATCGATTCATCGACCGAGCGCGTGGCGTGGCCGACCTTCAGTCCCATATCCCACAAGCAATAGAGCAGCGCCTCGGCAACCGATTCCCCCCACGCCGTCTGTTTGTAGGGCAGTAGAAACAGAAGATCGATGTCGGAGCCCGGCGCCAACAGGCCGCGGCCGTAGCCGCCGGTTGCAACCACCGCCATGTGTTCGGCCTCGGACGGCGCGCGCGACGGATAAAGCTCGCTGCCGGCGAATTCGAACAGGATACGAATGATCTCGTCCTGCATGACCGCGAGCCGCTCGGCGCAGCGCCGGCCATGGCGGTCCTTGAGCAACAAATCCTCGGCGCGCGCACGCGCCTGCATGTGCGCCGTTTTGAGCCGCTGGGCGACCGCGCTGCGCAATTCGCGTTCGCGCCCGGCATGACGTTTGGCCAGCACTTTGAGTTCGGCGCTAAGCGCCGCCGGGTCGATCAGCTCGCCGGCGCCGCGCGGCGATGGCTGGGATGGTTGCGACGGTTGCGAGGATCGCGAGGGTCGAAGGTTCAACATCGGCACTAAGGCTTAGCGGAGCGGCCGGGCACTGTCATTGTAATCGCTCACGACCAAAGCCGTACGCGAGGTTTGGCGTCGGGTAGGCTGACCGAGAATAGGTTATTCTATAATTTCACTTATTTGTGGTTATTTTTTCCGATTGACGCGCCACAAATGCCCTCTTATGGAAAAAACATAATGTGGAGGTCCCAAATGCTCAGTCGCCGCAACTTGCTTGCCAGCGCCGCAGGCGTCGCGTTCGCGCCGCTCGCTTTTCACCGCCCGGCCCGCGCCGCCGACAAGCCGGCGGAGATCCGCATCGATTGGGCGACCTACAATCCGGTCTCCATGGTGCTCAAGGACAAGGGCCTCCTCGAAAAAGAATTCGCCAAAGAAGGCATCGGCATCCGCTGGGTGCAGACGCTCGGCTCGAACAAGGCGCTTGAGTTTTTAAACGCCGGCTCGATCGACTTCGGCTCGACCGCGGGTTCGGCGGCGCTGCTCGGCAAGATCAACGGCAACCCGATCAAATCGATCTACGTCTATTCCCGGCCGGAATGGACGGCTTTGGTGACCAGAAAAGACACGCCGATCGCCAAGATCGAGGATCTCAAAGGCAAACGTGTCGCGGTGACGCGCGGCACCGATCCGCACATTTTTCTGGTGCGTGCTTTGCTCTCGGTCGGCATGAGCGAGAAAGACGTCAGCGAGGTGCTGCTCCAACACCCCGATGGCAAGACCGCGCTGATCCGCGGCGACGTCGACGCTTGGGCCGGCCTCGATCCGATGATGGCGGCGGCGCAGGTCGAGGATGGCGCGCGGCTGTTTTATCGTAACAAGGACGCCAACACTTACGGCATCCTCAACGCCCGCGAGGAATTTCTGACAAGTTATCCCGAACTGGCGCGCCGGGTGCTCGCGGTATACGAGACGGCGCGTAAATATTCCCTGGCGAACTACAATGACGAGAAGCGGGTGTTCGTGGAGGCGACCAAGCTGCCCGACGCGGTGGTCGACATTCAGCTCAAGGAGCGCACCGAGCTAACCTTCAATCGTATCGGCGCGCCGCAGCGCGACACCATCCTCAAGGCCGGACTGGCGTTGCAACAGGCTGGCGTCATAGCGGCGAATGTTGACGTGAAAAAAGCGCTCGACGATCTGATCGACGATCGCTTCGTCAGCGCGTGAGACAGCCGCACTCGCTTCGCTCGCAAAGACGGATTGGCGCGGCCGAAATAGGCAATTGCTAAAGCTAACGACACCATGTCTGTTGTCGCCATGACCATCGCCGCGGAAGGCAGTCCGGTGCAGGAACGGTCGGCGCCGAGCCGCCGCACGCGGCTCATACGGCCGGCTTTAGGTCTGGTCGTGCCGGTGACGCTGGCGCTGGCATGGGAAATCATCGTGCGGCTCGGCTGGACGAGCGGGCGGTTGGCGCCGCCGCCGTCCGTCATCTTCTGGACTTTCGTCGACCTTGCTCGCACTGGTGAATTGCAGCGCGACACTTTGGTGACTTTGTCGCGGGTCGCCGCCGGTTTCGCCATCGGCGCCGTGGCCGCAACGATCGTCGGCGCAGCGACCGGTTATTCGACGACGCTGCGGCGCCTGCTCGATCCCAGCCTGCAGTCCTTGCGCGCGGTCCCTTCGATTGCCTGGGTACCGCTGTTCATCCTCTGGCTCGGGATTTTCGAGGCCTCGAAAGTGACGCTGATCGCGGTCGGCGTGTTTTTCCCGGTCTATCTGGGATTGATGGGCGCGATCCAATCGGTCGATCGCAAGCTGGTCGAAGTCGGCCGCGCCTTCCGGCTGTCCGATTTCGCGATGGTGCGGCGGATTTTGCTGCCGGCGGTGCTGCCGGCCTATGTGATTTCCTTGCGCTCGGGGCTCGGCCTCGGTTGGATGTTCGTGGTCGCCGCCGAGCTCATGGGCGCCTCCGAGGGTCTTGGTTATCTGTTGATCGACGGTCAGCAGCTCGGCAAGCCAGCCGAGATCGTCGCCGCCATCGTCGCCTTCGCCATTGTCGGCAAAGCCACCGATTGGCTGATCGCGCTCGTTGCGGCGCCATTCCTGCGCTGGGAAGATGTGGTGCGGCATGATTGAGGCCTTTATCACGGGCGCAGCGCGGCATGAAATGATGCGCTGCAGATCCAGGATCGTCGCGCACGCCGAATTTGATATTGACCATGCTTAGCCATGCTTGTGCTCGATCGCATCGGTAAGACTTATCCCAACGGCGTGCATGCGCTCGGCGGCGTGTCGCTTGAGGTCGAGCTTGGC
>Ga0193751_1001710_pt1 | contig 13807 bp, 14 predicted proteins | sample L1c2metaG_FD_143050 | JGI IMG/M metagenome (GOLD analysis project Ga0193751, IMG submission 143050) | Soil microbial communities from a riparian zone of the East river system, Colorado, United States - L1c2 | ecosystem: Environmental > Terrestrial > Soil > Riparian zone | place: USA: East River... | reverse complement strand
GTCTGTCCGGCATGCCGGAGACGCTCGCGCGTCTGCCGTATCTGGGCGGGGCCACTCCGACCCAGCGCGTCCTGCTCCTGCTCTCCGCGCTCGGGGACCCGCGTGGGCCGGACACGCACACGACGAACCTCGTCACCGTCGACGCCGATGGGAACGCCTGCGTCCTGACGACGAGCCTCGGTCTCGGCTCGGGCGATTGGCTGCCCGGCCTCGACCTCCATCTCAACAGCATGCTCGGCGAAGTCGACCTCCTCGTCGGTCCGCCCGAGCCTGGTCACCGGATGGAAAGCATGATGGCGCCGAGCATCGCATTCGATCGTCACGGCCTGCTGCTCGCGATCGGCGCAGCGGGCGCTCCGCACCGCGCTCGTCGGCGTCGCGTCGGGAATCCTCCACGAAGGCCTCGCGCCGCAAGAGGCGGTCGATCGGCCGCGCGCGCACCTGGCAAACGGCGTCGTCAACGCGGAGTCAGGCGTCGACGAGGACGCGCTCGCCCAGCTCGAATCGTCAGGCCTCACCGTCCGGCGTTGGCCGGCGCTGCACCACTACTTCGGCGGCGTCAGCGGAATCGGGCGGCGAGGCGCGGCGGCCGACCCCCGACGGAGCGGCGTCGCGCTGTCGGTTCGAGAGCGAGCCTGACCGGAATCCACCCGACGTACCCGCACACGGGGCAGCCCGGGTTCATCTCGCTCGTCCCACCGATGGTGGGCTTCGCGTACACGCCGCCGCATTCGAGGCAGCGCACGCTGGCGAGCACCGCCAGCCGGTTGGACATCGGGTTCATAGCGGCTTCCATACCGAGGAAGATGCCGGCCGCCGGAAAAACTCACGCGGGACGTTGGGCCTCGCGCGTGCGGCGGACGTCGGCGGCGATCGCCTCCACGAGCTCGGCCTCCGACTCGAAGGCCGCCTCGTCCCGCAGCCGCTCCCAGAGCTCCACCACGAGCCGGCTGCCGTACAGGTCGCCCTCGTAGTCGAGGAGGTAGGCCTCCACCCGCCGGTCCGTGCCGCCGTAGTGCGGGTTCGTCCCGATCGAGACCGCAGTCCGCCGGTCGAGCGCGGCGCCGGCGTAGATGCCGAGCGCCGGGACGAGCAAGCCCGGCGCGACGTCGAGGTTCGCCGTCGGGAACCCGAGGCCGGCTCCGCGATGCGCGCCGTGCACGACCGTTCCCTCCACCTCGGGAGGCCGGCCGAGCAGCTGCGCCGCGTGCCCCACTTCGCCCGCCGCGAGCAGACGACGGATGTGACTCGACGACACGTTGTCGACGATCGGTACGCGGCGGACGTCGAATCCCATGCGCTCCAGGAGCGCGAGGTCGCCCGAGCGCCCACTCCCGAAGCGGAAGCCGTCGCCGGCGGCAACGACCTCGGCGCCCGCCGCGCGGAGGATCGCTTCGGCGAACTCCTCCGCCGGCAGCTCGGCGAGCCCGGTGTCGAACCGGCAGACGAGTACGTCTTCGATGCCGAGCTCGGCGAACATCTCGATCCGCCGCTCGAGTGTCGTCAGGAGCTCAACCGGCTCGCCGAACAGCGTGCGCGGATGCGGATCGAAGGTGACCACCGCCGGCCGCAGGCCGGACGCGGTCGCCGCCTCCAGCACGCGGACGTGACCGAGGTGGACGCCGTCGAACGTGCCGATCGCGACCGCGCGGCGCGCCGGTTCGAGCTCCTCTGGGCGGTGCGCGACGTTCACAGCGCGGCGAGCACCTCCTCCTCGCTTATGAGCCTGCCCGGCTCGAACTCCGCGGGCGGAACCGCGTCCTCGACCGAGAACGGGCCTACCTCTGTCCGGCGCAGCGTGCGGCAGTGCCCGCCGAGCGCGTCCGCGATGGCGCGGATGTACGTTCCGGAGCTGACGCGGAGGTCGAGTGTCACGACGTCTCCCGTATACGCGATCACGTCGAGTGCGTGCACGGTCGACCGGCGCAGCGGCATCTCGACTTCGACTCCGCGCCTGTGCAGCTTGTACGCACGTTCGCCGCCGATCTTCACAGCGGACGCGGCAGGCACTGGCAGCTCGATCTCTCCGCGCAGACGCTCGACGTCGAGCACCGCCGGCGGGTCGTGGCGTTCGACCACCTCTCCCTCGGGATCGCCGGTCGTCGTCGTGGCGGTCAGGTCGATCGTCGTCAGATAGCGCTTGTCCAGTCCGACGAGCTGCGGTGCGAGCTTCGTCGCGCGTCCGGAGAGCAGCAGGAGCAGTCCGGTTGCGAACGGATCGAGCGTGCCTGCGTGCCCCGTCCGCGCACCGGTGATCCGGCGGATCTGCGCGACGATCGCGAACGACGACGGGCCGGCGGGCTTGTCGACGAGCGCGACGCCTGCAGGCTCAAGCGCTCGCGCGGGCACGTTGCTCCACGAACCCGTCGCGGATGATCGCGGTGATCTCGTCGATGGACGCATCGCTCGAGAAGCCCGCGGCTTGGCGATGGCCGCCTCCGCCGAAGCGCCGCGCGATCGCCGACACATCGAGCTCGTCGACGCTCGAGCGCAGCGAGACGCGTCGCGTCGGCCCGTCGTCGCCGGGTGGCTCGCGGATGAGGACCGCGAGCTCCGAGCCCTCGACCGCGCGGAGGTAGTCGATGATCCCTTCCGAGTAGGCCGCGACCGCGCCGACCTCCGCGAAGTCGCTCTGCAGCAGCACGGAGACGATGATGCGTCCGCCCTCGAGGACCTGCGCACGGTCGAGGGCGCGTGCCAGCAGCTTCAGCTTCGCGAACTCGACCGACTCGTACACCCGTTGGAAGACCGCGTGCACGTCGGCGCCGGCCTCGACAAGCTCCGCGGCGAGGCGCAGTGCCTTCGGCGTCGTGTTCGTGTACTGGAAGCGGCCGGTGTCGGTGACGAGCGCGATGTACAGCGGCTCGGCGATGTCGGAGGTGATCTCGAGGCCGAGCTCGCGGAAGACGTCGCGCAGCACCTCCCCCGTCGACGACGCGTCGGCCACGATGAGGTTCACGTCGCCGAAGCGTGAGTTGTCGTGGTGGTGGTCGATGTCGATCTTGAGCTTCGCGGCCATGAGCGGCTCGGGGTCGGGGCCGATGCGATCCGCCTTCGCGCAGTCGACGGCGACGAGCACGCGCTCCGAGATGTCGGCCGGGACCTCGCGCGTCAGGTCGTCGAGCGGCATGAACCCGTACTCGCGCGGGATGGGCGAGTCGCCGCTGAGATACATGACGGCGTCCTTGCCGAGCTGTCTGAGCGCGAGCGTCGTCGCGAGCAGCGAGCCGAGGGAGTCGCCGTCCGGGTTCTCGTGACTGACCACGACGAAGCGGTCGTTCGCGCGAAGCGCGTCGACCACGGCCTGCAGGTCACTCGTCGTCTGGGGCGAGCTCATCGATGAGGTGGGTCATGCGCACGCCGCGCTCGACCGTCGGATCGTACTCGAAGGTCAGCTGAGGGGTTCGTTTCATTCTCAGCTCCCGCGCCAGCCGTCCCTGGAGCAGTCCGTGAGCGGCGGCCAGCCCCTGGAGCGAGGCGTTCCGCTTGCGGGGAGAGCCGAAGACGCTCACGAACACGGTCGCCTGCCGGAGGTCCGACGTCGTGTCGACCCCCGTGACCGTGACGAGGCCGACGCGGGGATCCTTCAACTCGAGGAGCGCTTCGGCCAGCACCTGCCGCACCGACTCGTTCACCCTGCGCATTCGGTCGGGCATGAGGCCCCTAGTGTCGCAGGGGCGCGCCTGCTAGTGCGGCGATGACGCCCACAGCTCCGGCGAGGAGCAGCGTGACGACGATGCTGCGCCGCAGCAGGAGCAGGACGACAGCAGCCGCGGCGAGGACGCCGAACTGCCAGTTCTCGTGCATTGCGCGCGCGAGCGGCACGGCCGCCCCGACGATCGCCCCGATCGCAGCCGGGCCGGCGCCGTCGAGAAAGGCGCGCGCCCGAGCGTCCTTCCGGATCCGGTCGAAGCGGTCGCCGCCGACGAGAATGAAGGCGAACGAGGGCGTGAATGCGACGAGCGCGGCGAGGATGGCGCCGCCGATGCCCCGCGCCGCATAGCCGACGACGGCGACCGTCTGGACGACCGGGCCCGGTGTGACCTGGCCGAGGGCGACGGCGTTCAGGAACTGCGCCGCCGTCATCCAGTGGTAGTGGCTGACCGCGTCGGCCTGCATGAGTGGGACGATGACGAAGCCGCCGCCGTAGGAGAGCGCGCCCACCTTGAAGGCGACCCACACGAGCGCGAGCAGGCCGCCTGCGGGCGCCGCCGCGAAGAGCGGAAAGAACGCCGCCGTGCTGCCGCGCTGGATGAGTAGCTCGATCGCACCGCAGACGAGGAGCACGAGGACGACCCACGCACCGACGAGCGCGGCCGCCGCCGCGCCTGCGACGGCGTAGGCGATCCAGCGGAGGCGGCCCGCAGAGATGACGCGCGCCCAACTGCCCGGCGCGAGCGAGGCCCCGGCGCGCACGGCAACCGCCGCGACGGCCGCTCCTGCTCCGGCTCCCGCGCCGAGCACCCAGCGCGGCGGCGCCGAGGCGAGGAAGACGGCCGCGAGCCCGATGATGAGCGTGAGCCCCGGGACGATGAACGCGACTCCGCCGACGAGACCGCCGAGCCGTCCGCGCAGACGCCAGGCGCAGTAGATCGCGAGCTGCGTGGAGGCGGGGCCCGGAAGGAGGTTGCATGCGGCGATCGCGTCTTCGAAGTCCCGCTCCGTCAGCCAACCGCGCTTGCGCACGCAGAGATCTCGGAGCAGCGCGATGTGCGTCGGCGGCCCGCCGAAGCCGATGCACCCGATGCGTCCCCACTCGCGGACGATCGTCGTAAGCGAGACCCGCATCGGCTGAGAGGCTCTCACACAATGAAGATTGTGTCGCCCGGCCACACTCGGCAGCGCGCTGCCGCGTCCTCAGTCGGCCCGATAGTGCAACTATCGGGCCTCCCTGCGTCCTTGCATCGCACTCGCCGATTGCGCCCGGATCGACGAACGTCATCATGTGAGAGCCTCTTAGTCGTCGGGGTCGACGACGAGGCGCTCGGCGAGTGCGACCTCCCACTCCTGTCCGCGCAGCCACCGCTCGGCCTCGTCGAGCAGCCGCTCCACCTCGCGGCTCTCCCTCGCGACGCAGGCAACGGTGATGCGCGCGCGCTGCCACACGTCGTGGTGGTCGACCTCCGCCACGGACGCGCCGACGCGGCGCTGCAGCTGCGCCTTCGCGGAGCGGAGGTGGTGCCGCTTCTCCTTCAGCGAGTGCGAGTCGGGGAACTGCAGCTCGCAGGTGAGGATCCCGACGAAGCCGCTGGCCATGCGCGTGATTCAATCCGATGGAGGAGCGAGATGCTGGACTTCTCTTCGCCTTGAGCGTCCCTTCAGAAGCCGACATTCGAGGCCGCAGCTAACGCTTTGCGTTAGCGGAGGCCGCACAAGCGCGCCGGGACGGCGCAGCCGCCACCGCGCGCGCAGAACGAAACCGTCGCTCACACTCATAAGCGGACGCGGGCTTCGCCCGTGTCCGCTCCCGCGAAGCGGGAACTTTCACAAGGCGAAAGTGCGCAGCACTTTCGCCTTAAGAAGCGGCGGCGGAAGGAGCTTCGTCGAGCGAGGTGCGCTCGACTTCGCGCGTCTCGAACACCTCGAGCACGTCGCCTTCCTTCACGTCGTTGAAACCGTCGAGGAGGATGCCGCACTCGAAGCCTTCAGCAACTTCCCGCGCGTCGTCCTTGAACCGCTTCAGCGCGCCGATGGTCGTCGTGTAGATGACGGTACCGTCGCGGATGACGCGCACGTCCGCGTTCCGCCGCACGATGCCGTGCGTGACCATGCAGCCAGCGATCGTTCCCAGGCGCGACACCTTGAACAGCGCCCGCACCTCGGCCTCGCCGATGACCTCCTCGGTCTTCACCGCGGCGAGCTTGCCGACGAGCGCACGCTCGATGTCGTCGGTGAGCTGGTAGATGACGTTGTAGCTGCGGATCTCGACGCCTTCGCGCAGCGCGAGCTCGCGCGCTTCCGCGTTCGGCCGCACGTTGAAGCCGACGATGAGCGCGTCGGATGCGGACGCGAGCATGATGTCGTTCTGCGTGATCGCGCCGACGCCCTGGTGGATCACGTTCAGGCGTACCTCTGAATGCTCGAACTTCGAGAGCTCCGAGACAACCGCCTCGACGGACCCGACGACGTCGCCCTTGACGACGAGGTTGAGGTCGGCGACCTCGCCCGTCTGCATCTGCTCGAACAGGTTCTCCAGCGACACGCCGCTCGTGCGCTGCGTCGCCAGTTGCTCGCGACGGAGACGCTCTGCGCGCCGCGTCGCCAGCTCGCGCGCGAGCCTGTCGTTCTCGACGACGCGTCCGAGCTCGCCTGCGGGCGGCGGCTTGTCGAAGCCGAGGATCTCCACCGGCTCGCCAGGGAGCGCCTTCTGAATCTTTTCGCCCTTGTAGTTGAAGAGCGCCTTCACGCGGCCGTGCGCGTCTCCGGCCACGATCGCGTCGCCGACGATCAGCGTCCCACGGTGGATGAGCATCGTCGCCACCGGGCCGCGGCCGACGTCGATACGCGACTCGATAATCGGTCCCGACGCTTCCGTGTTCGGGTTCGCCTTCGGATCGAGCTCGAGATCGGCGACGAGCAGGATCTTCTCGAGCAGCGCGTCGAGGCCGACCTGCGTCTTCGCCGACACCTCTGCGAACTGCGTCGTCCCGCCCCAGTCCTCCGGCTGCAGCCCTTCCTGGGCGAGCTCGGCCTTGACGCGGTCGATGTTCGAGTCGGGCAGGTCGATCTTGTTGATCGCGACGACGATCGGCACGTCCGCAGCGCGCGCGTGCGAGATGGACTCCTTCGTCTGGGGCATGACACCGTCATCCGCTGCGACGACGAGGACAGCGATGTCCGTCACCTTCGCGCCGCGGGCGCGCATGGCGGTGAACGCCTCGTGGCCCGGCGTGTCGAGGAACGTGACCTTGCGACCGTCGACGTTGACCTGGTAGGCGCCGATGTGCTGGGTGATGCCGCCCGCCTCGGTCGCGACGACCTTTGCGTTGCGGATCGCGTCGAGCAGCGTCGTCTTGCCGTGGTCGACGTGGCCCATGATCGTCACGACCGGCGGACGCGTCACGAGCGCCTCCTCGGGATCGTCGTACGTCTCCGGCTCCTCGTCCTCCTCGTCGGACGCGTGCTTGATGTGCACCTCGCGCTTCAGCTCGGCGCCGATCAGCTCGACCTCTTCGTCGGTGAGCGACTGCGTCGCCGTGCGCATCTGGCCGAGGGCCATGAGAATCTTGATCAGCTCCGGCATCGGGACGCCGAGCGCCTGCGAGAAGTCGCGGACGGTGACGCCGGACTCGACGGTGACAGGCCCCGTCGGCTGGACCGGTGGCGTCGTGCGCGGCTCGCGCGGCGGCCCTTCGTTGCGGCCGCGCGACTGCCGGCCGTCCGCGCGGGGGCGGGCTGCCTGGTTGTCGATGACGACGCGCCGCCGCCGGCCCGCAGCTCCGCCGCCGCCGCGAGGGCGGAGCGGGCGGTTCGGTCTGTTCCCTCCGCTAGGCATACGCAGGTCCAGTGTAGATGCGGGCGAGCGCGGGATCGATCCGGACGGGCGTGTGCAGCGTGCGATCGAAGCCCCGCTGGGCGGTCGCGCGCTCGAAGCAGGCAAGCCGCCTGCACGTGTACGCGCCGCGGCCCGGTGCAGCGGCTTGACCGCGCACGAGCTCCCCGTCGACGGCAACGAAGCGGATGAGCTCACGCTGCGGTGAGCGCCGGCCGCAGCCGGCACACCGCCTGAGCGGGACTGCCATTACTCCTCTTCCGCCCCTTCCTGCTCGACTGGAATGCCGGCGGGAATCTCCTCCAGCGGAGCGACCTCCGGATGCGGCAGGACGGTATCGAGATCGACCTCGCCTTCCGCCTTCGCGATCGCGGTCGCATCGGGTCCGTGCGTGGCGGCGACGTCGGCGGGCGCCTCGTCGTCGACCTCGTCCAGCGCAGGGCCGGACAGGGACGGGCCGAAGCTCTCGGCCTCCGGCGGCGATATGACGGCCTCGAGCTCGGGCTCGTCCTCGGGGACGATCGGCCCCTCGTCGTCCGGGACGTCCTCGAGTGCGAGCGCCTGGTGCGCGGCCACGCCGCACCAGCGGGAGCCGGGCAGAGCCGCGTTCGGGCAGCGCTTGCCGTTGGCGAGGATCGCACCGCAGCGGCCGGATAGATCCTGCTCGTCGCCGCCGCCGCCGAAGGCGACGTCCGCCTCGGCCTGCGCGAACTCGCTGTCGCTCTGGATGTCGATCTTCCAGCCGGTGAGGCGCGCGGCGAGCCGGGCGTTCATGCCCTCCTTGCCGATTGCGAGCGCGAGTTGGTCATCCGGCACGACGACGGTCGCTTCCTTCGCGTCGTCGTCGAGATACACCTCACGCACGCGCGCCGGAGACAGCGCCTTCGCGACAAAGCGTGCGGGCTCCGGGTTCCACGGGATGATGTCGATCTTCTCGCCGCGCAGCTCGGACACGACCATGCGCACGCGCGAGCCTCTCGGCCCGACGCACGCGCCGACCGGGTCGACGCCCTGCGTGTGCGACTCGACCGCGATCTTCGAGCGGTAGCCCGGCTCGCGCGCGACGCCGCGGATCTCGACGAGACCGTCGGCGATCTCCGGCACCTCGAGCTCGAAGAGCGTCTTGATCAGCTCCGGGTCGCGACGCGAGAGGATGACCTGCGGCCCCTTCGTCCCGGACCGCACCTCGGTGATGACGGCCTTGATGCGCGAGCCCTGCTCATAGCGCTCGCCGTCGACCTGCTCCGAGCGAGGCAGAAGCGCCTCGACCTTGCCGAGGTCGACGAGGACGTTGTTGCGGTCGCCGGCCTGCTGCACGATGCCGGTGACGACCTCGCTGACGCGGTCGATGTACTCGTCGTACATCATCCGGCGCTCCTCCTCGCGGATGCGCTGCAGGATGACCTGCTTCGCGGTCTGCGCGGCGATGCGGCCAAAGCCGTCCGGCGTCACGTCTTCGCGCTGAACCTGGTTGTCGGGAATGTCCGACCAGTCGATGTCGAGGTCGTCGTCCGTGATGAGCGTGTGCTGGCGCTCGCCCGTCTCCTCCTCGAGGCGCTCGAGCTCCTCGAGCTTGCGCTCGCGGGCCTCTTCGAGCAGGCGTGTCTCGATGTCGCCCGGAAGCTCGATCGAAAATACCCGGAAGTCGCCCTGGGTGTCCATCTCGACGGTCGCGTGGCGCGATGCGCCCGGCGTCTTCTTGTAGGCGGCGAGCAGCGCATCTTCGAGCGCGGACACGAGCGCGCCTTCCTCGATGCCCTTGTCACGCTCGATCTCGCGAACGGCCTCGATGATCTCCTGGCTCATGTCACACCTCTCCGTCGATCAGGTTCGCCCGTACGATCTCGTCGTACGGAACCTCGGTCTCGTCGATCCGCACACGGCTCTCGTCTGCAAAAACAAGCTCGCCCTTCAGCTGCCGGCGACCGAGCGTGCGGAGCTTCACGCGGCGCCCGACGGCGTCCGCGAAGTGCTCCGGTTTGCGCAGCGGCCGCTCCGTCCCGGGCGAGGAGACGTCGATGGCGTACTGGCGCTGGTAGTCGCGCAGGCTGTCGGTGACGCGCGCGCACAGCGCGTGGTCGACGCCGGCAGCATGGTCGACGAACACGGTGAACCGGTCCGGGCCTTGTAACTCGACTGCGAGCACCTCGACGCCGTCGAGGCTGCCCTCGACGCGCGCGCTGATCTCGCGCGCCAGCTGCTTTTCCTTCTGCCGTACGTCCGCCAAATATCGCTCCTGTCACAAAAAATGGGCCCGCAGGCCCATTTCGCCGAACCGGTGAAAATGGTCTCAGGAGTGTAGCAATCACCGCTTGATTTCGCGGATTCCGCGCAGTTTCGACCCCAGGAGGCGGGCGGCCCGCGACGAGTCCAGGGCGACGTTCCGGGCGCGCCCCGGAGGCGTGGGAACGCCGCGCGGCTCACGGGCTCCGAGGAGTCGTGCGAACTCGAGTCGGGAGACGGGTTCGGGGCGGCGACGTGCAGCACGCCGGTGAGGTCGAGCGCCGCGAGCTCGAGCAGCGCCGCGGCGAGATCGGAGACGTGCGTCGGGCAGCGGATCTCGTCTGTGTGGAAGACGACGTCGTCGCGGGCCGCAAGGGCTTCCTGGGGGCCGGGCTTGCCGTACAAGAGCGACGTGCGAACGACGAGGCCGTCGACGAAGCGCTCGGCCTCGAGCTTCGCCTGCCCGTAGGCGGACACGGGGGCTGGTTCGTCGTCCTCGCTGTACGGCGCATGCTCGCCGTCGAAGACGAGGTCGGTGGAGAGATGGATGAGCCGGGCGCCGGCGCGGTCGGCGGCGGCGGCCACGTTGCGCGTGCTGCGGACGATCATGTCCGGGTCGGTCTGGACGTATGCCGTGTGGACGACGACGTCCACCTCGACGAGCTCGAACGGCTCGCGCAGGTCGACGGTGAGCGCGTGGCCGAACGGCGCCGGTGTCCGCAACTCGGTCGCGACGACGTCGTGGCCCGCGTCGACGGCCTGCCGGCAGACCTCGGAGCCGAGGTACCCGGCGCCGCCGGTGACGAGGATCCTCATTCGAGGACGATGGTCACGGGCCCATCGTTCACGAGCTCCAGCTCCATGTGCGCGCCGAAGACGCCGCGCTCGACCGGGACGCCTAGCGCCTCGAGCTCCGCGCAGAACCGTTCGTACAGCGGCTCGGCTTCCTCCGGCGCCGCCGCCGCGGTGAAGCTTGGCCGGTTGCCCTTCGCCGTATCCTCTTTCTATCCGACGTGAACCGCAGACTAGAGGAGTGACGATGAAGACGGCCGACGGCTATATCCGAGTCTCGAGGGTTGGAAAGCGCGAGGGCGAGTCGTTCATCTCGCCCAGCGAGCAGCGCAAGGCGATCGAGGCTTGGGCGAGCTCGACGGGCACGACAATCCTCGAATGGCACGAGGACCTCGACGAGAGCGGCGGGACGCTCGACCGGCCTGCCTTCAGGATCGCGCTCGAGCGCTGCAGGAAGGGGATCGCCGGCGGGATCGTCGCCGCGAAGCTTGACCGGCTGACGCGGTCCGTCGCCGGGCTCGCGTCCCTCCTCGACGACGCGCGTGAGCACGACTTCAACCTCGTCGCGCTCGATCTCGGGCTCGATCTGCACTCCCCGAATGGCGAGCTCGTCGCGAACGTGCTCGGCTCCGTCGCCCAGTGGGAACGCAAACGCCGCCGCGACGACTGGGCCGTGGCGCAGCGAAACGCCGTCGAGCGGGGTGTCCCGAACGGACGCGCCCCCTTCGGCTACCGCAAGCGCCCCGACAAGCGCCTCGAGGTCGTGAACGCGGACGCCGCGAAGGTCGTCGACGCGTTCGAACGCCGCGCCGCCGGTGAGGCGTACACACGCATCGGCCGGCGGCACGGCTGGGCGCACTCCACCGTGCGCCAGATGCTCACCAACGAGGCCTATCTCGGCGTCGCCCGCTCCGGCCAGAACATCAACGAGCACGCCCACCCGGCGATCGTCACGCGCGCGCTCTTCGAGGCTGCGAACGCCGCACGCACGAAGCAGCCCATCCCGCCGGGTGAGACGACGAGGAATCTCCTCCTCCAAGGCCTTGCACGCTGCGCCGGCTGCGGGCACACGCTGAAAGCGAAGCGGCGACGTCGCGCAGACGGCACCCACGTCCAGGCGTACTACTGCAACAGCGCCGCCACTGAGCCCTGCGGGGATCGCGCTTACGTCCATACAGACGACCTCGACGCGTACGTCTCGGCATGGTTCACCGAGGCCCTCCGAAGCACGCCCAGGATGATCGACGTCGTCGCGGCCGGCCGCGAGCTCGAGGCAGCCCAAGCCGAGCAGGAGCGCGCCGAAGCCGAGCTCGACGTATACAACGAGCAGCAGAGCGCGCTCGACGACGCGGCGCTGTTCCGGCGTGGCATCGCCAAGCGGCAGGCCGTCGCCGACGCGGCGCGTGCGCATGTGGGCGAGCTTTCACGCCGGATCACGCGGCTCCCCTCGGGCGGGTCGCTGCTTGCGCTCTGGGACGGCTTCACCGTCGCCGAGCGGCGGGACGTGCTGCACGGCTTCATCGGCCGCGTCGAGGTCCAGCGCAGTGCCTCCAGCGATCTCGTCCCGCACGTTCAGATCTTCTGAAGCGATGGGAGCCGAGCCGAGATCGCGCGGAAAAAAGAGCGCGTCCGGATGGCGGCGGCGTAGGACCTCGACGAAGGCCTGCTCACCACGCCTGAGAGCTCCCGCGGGAATCATCATGCTGCGATCCCTCGCAGTCGTTCCCGCTCGGCCTCGTCGGCGACGTACTCGGCGAGGTAGCCCTCGAGGTCGAACCCCCGGACCCCTCGCAAGTTGGCGATGTACCGCTCGGGCTCGTCGCGCTTCATCCGCTCGACCGGCCCGATCTCGGGCGGCGCGTTAGCGGCCGCCTCGATCTGCGCTTCCGCGGCGAGGCGCGCCTGCTCGCGGAGCGCAACCTTCAGGAGCTTGACGAGCAGGCCGGCGTCGTTTGCCACGGTCCCCGAGCTCGTGCGCCGATCGAGTGTCTCGAGGACCGCGGCGAACGACGCGCTCGACAGGCGAAGCGCGAGCTGCTCGACGACCAGGAGCGTGCCGCAGTCGGCCGACCTCAAGCGCGCGACCGCGGCGGCGATCTCGGCCTGCGTCGGCTAGCAGGCGGTCGAGCAGCTCCATCGGGGCCGAGGCTAGGTGACGACATCTCGGCGAATTGGAAAAAAGGGTTTTTTCTACACGCTTTGCAGCGCTTTTTTTAGCCCCTTGCGCACGCGATCCTCCGCAGGTCGGAGGAAGCTGCGGTCGATCTCGTCGGCGTCGTGACGCGACGACGGGTAACGGTCGCGCGGCCAGTCGTCGGGATGTCGCTGCCAGTCGAGAAAGGCGACGGCACGTATGCGGCTCAGTCCGTCACGCGAGAGCGAGTCGTCGGCGAGCAGCTCCTCGAGCTCGGCGTCGCGTCCCTCGTACATCGCGCGCCAGCGCTCGTGCAGCGCTAGCTTCGCAGGCCGACCGCCTCGAGGTCGCCGCAGCGTGTCGCGAAGCTTGGTGGCTGCGCGGCGCGCTGAATCCTTCCTCTCGCCCCAGCGGTCGACGGTCCGCTGAAACTGCCAATGCGGATCGCGGGCCCGTGCGCGACGAGCGTCTCGTTCGCGACGGCTCGCCTCCTGCGACGACCAGAAGGCCCGGAGCCCGTCGCTGATACTCGCCTTCCACTCGGGCGGTCGCGGTCCGTATTTCCGGCCCGTCACGGTCGCTGCGATCTTCGCGCCGACCTCCGGCCGCGGTATCCCGCGCATCAGCACTCCTTGCGCGTGCGGTCCCGAGCAGCACCCGGACGGGCCAACTCCGAGCCGATCGCAGTCTGGATAGCGGCACGGTTTGCACGAGGCGATGAACGCGCGAAGATCCGCTGCCCGAATCTGCCATCGCCAGGGATTACCCGTTCGCCCCGCTCCGGCCTTCGGCTCAACCCGTCCGTACTCGGCGCAAAGCCGGCCATCCTCGATAGCGGCCAGAAGCGAGGACTTGTCGATGCCGCTGAGCTCGTGGGCTTGGCTCAGAGAGAGGTTGGCGTCGTCGGGGACTTCCCTTAGGGTTCGTTCCGCCGCCGGCGCCGAATCGCTGGCGGTTTCCATATTGGGGGGACGCTACGGGCAGCGTCGGACGATCCCGGCGCCCGACGAGCTCCGTAGGACGAGGTAGCGTTGCGGCTGTGAGTGAGTTCACGGTCTATGCCACCTCCAGCGTGGGAGTCTTGCCCGCGGAGCTCGACCGAGGGATTGCGAAGGTTGGGTCGGATGTTGTGCGCGTCCATCGGTCTGGCTTCGATGCGAAGAGGC
>Ga0193751_1001709_pt1 | contig 13812 bp, 14 predicted proteins | sample L1c2metaG_FD_143050 | JGI IMG/M metagenome (GOLD analysis project Ga0193751, IMG submission 143050) | Soil microbial communities from a riparian zone of the East river system, Colorado, United States - L1c2 | ecosystem: Environmental > Terrestrial > Soil > Riparian zone | place: USA: East River... | reverse complement strand
ACACCGTGGCCGGCGGAATGCTCCGGGCCGCATGCGTGATCTCCTGCTCGAGCTCGCCAAGCCCGGTGATGCGGGTGAGCGCCGAGTCGCATGCGAGCCGGCGAACAGTTCCCGCAGGGACGGTGCCGCCCCACTCGAGCTGACCCGCCGGCGCGCCATCGATGCCGGCCAGGGTGTCGAGATTGGCCTTGATGATCAGTTGGGGACGCGGCCCGGCACCATCCGGGTGTCCAGCCTCGGCGCGACCCGGCCGCCCACTGGCGGCGCGAGACCGGCAGCGCTCGACCAGGGCGTCGGCGAGCCGCTGGTCCGGAGTTCTGCTGTCGTTTTTCGTAGGCTTGGCAAACGGCTCGAGCGCGGTGCGGACGATGGCGCCGCCCTCGGCGTCGAGCAGACCGTCGATCCGGACCAGACCATTAAGGGGCTGCCCGATGCGCAGGTACCGACGCTCGTGGGCGCGATTCGCCTCGGCCAGGGCGGCCTGGGCATCGACCTGGTGCTCGAAGTTCTTGGCGATCCCGAGGAACTGACCGGGGTCCATGGTCTCGGCGGCCTTCAGCAACGTCCCCTCGGCCTTGCGGACCTGGGCCGCGCCGACAGTCTGCGCGGTTCGGGCCATGGCCACGGCGTGCTGCTAGCCAATTTCGCCGCGCGCCAGGGCTTCCTCGTTCCGGGGCAGCTCGTTCAGCTGGTGGGCCACCTCGATCCGCTCGGCGGCGGCCGGTCCCGAGAGTTTGCCGTTGACGCGCAACCAGGAGATCATGCCGACGAAGCCGTCGGCCTTGTAGCCCCCGGCCTTCTCGAAGCGGCGCGTGGCGTCGGCAGCCAATGCCTCCGTCCGGTCGATGATTTCGCGGCTCTTGATGATGACGTGACCAATCTGGCCGGCGGGTTGCTCGGCGACCCAGCCCGGCAGGTCTCTCAGGCCCGACATGATCCGGTCGAGCGGCGACTCGCTGGACCTGCACATGCCTCTATCCTGAGCCATGGTTACGACAGCCGTCTGTCGTAACCGACGCGCTTGATGAAATTGATTCAGTCAGGCTAATTCGAGCTTGAGCAACCTCGCCGCGTTCTCGCGAAGAATTTTCGCCTTCGCCTCCGGCTTGAGCGAGAGCGCGTCGAGCTCCTCGAGCACACGAGCGGGCTTGATGAACGGATAGTCGCTGCCAAAAAGCGTTTGATCTTGCAGCCGTCCGCCGATCTCGCGGACGAGCTCCTCCGGGTAATAGCGCGGCGACCAGCCGGAGAGCTCGACGAAGACATTCGTTTTGTGCAGCGCCATCGCGATCAGCTCGAGGTGCCACGGCCAGCCAAAGTGCGCTGCAATGATGGGCAGCTCCGGGAAGCGGGCTGCCACGATGTCGAGATGAATTGGGCGGGCGGGGTCAAGCTTGATGCCCTGACCGCCCGGCTGGCCCGCGCCGATGCCGCTGGTGCCCGTATGGAAGAGGCATGGAAGCTTTAGTTCGGCGGCCTTCTCCCAGAGTTTGAAGTGCCGTTCGTCGCTCGGGTAGAAGTCTTGCATCGAGGGATGGAACTTCGCCCCTTTGGCGCCAAGCACCTTAACGGCTCGTTCCAGCTGCGCGACGGCGTCTGGCTTCCACGGATCGACCGACGCGAAGAACGCGAAACGCTTCGGATGGCGCTTGACGATGGCGCTAACAAAGTCATTCGACAGCGGCGGGCGGTGGGTCGCCGTCTCCGCATCCCAGGCGAGCAGGATCCCAAAGACCTGCTCCTGCGCAAACTCAACTGCGAGCTCGTCGACGCTGCGCTCGTGGACCGGGCTACGAAAGTATCTTTCGGCGCCCTCGCGGTACGGCCCCATACTGCCATCGAGCCATTCCTTCAGCGGGAGATGGACATGCAGGTCGACCGCGCGGATCAAGTTAGGAGGCCAGCGGTTCTGCTTCGTCGAGTGCGATGCGATCGCCGACGGCGATCGACCCGCCGGTGATGACCCGGGCCACCATGCCACGCCGGCCCACGAGCTCAGCCTTCAGACCCATTCGGATCTCGTCCATGCGAAAACAGGGTTCGCAGACTTTCGTAATCTCGAGCACGGCGCTCTCGCCTAAACGAACTCGGGTGCCGACCGGGAGGCCCATCACATGCAGGCCTTGGACCGTGAGGTTCTCTTTGATCGTGCCTGGTTCGACGCCGACCTCATCGAGGGCTTCCTGGTCGGCCACGAGCACCTGCCGATCCGAGGTCGCTACGGCGTGCTTGTCGCCCTCGATCCCCAGGCCCGTGATCAGCGTCGCCGTGGGCACCAGCTGCATGGGCTGGCGGTGACCCGGGCAGAGCTGAATCGAGACAATCCGTGCCGGCACGGCTAAAAGATTACGGGATGCGCCGCTGAACCGTCAGAACTCCCCACCCGAAAGCGCTTGCTACGATGACCCGGCATGGCGGAGGAGGCAGGCAAGCGAGTGGAACGGGATTCGATGGGCGAAGTTCGGGTTCCCGAGGATGCGTTCTATGGCGCGAGCACCGAGCGGGCTCGACAGAACTTCCCTATTAGCCATCTCAGACTCCCCCGGCGCTTCGTACGCGCGCTGGCGCAGATCAAGGGCGTCGCGGCCCTGGTCAACGCCGAGCTGGGGCTGCTCGAGACCCGCCTCGCTAACCCGATCCAGCAGGCTGCCGAGGAAGTCGAGGAAGGAAAGTTCGACAAGGACTTCGTCGTCGATGTCTTCCAAACTGGCTCCGGTACCTCGACCAACACGAATGCGAACGAGGTAATCGCGAACCGCGCCAACCAGATCCTGGGTCAACCGCTGGGCTCGCGCAAGCCGGTGCATCCGAACGATCACGTCAACAAGTGCCAGTCGAGCAATGACGTGATTCCAACGGCGATGCAGCTCGCGGCGCTGGTGGCGATCCATGAAGAGCTGATACCGGCGCTCGCGTATCTGAAAGATGCACTCGACGCCAAATCCAAAGAGTTCATGCCGATCGTCAAGACAGGCCGCACGCACCTGCAGGACGCCACGCCAATCCGTCTCGGCCAGGAGTTTGCCGGCTATGCCGGCCAGGTGCAGCGATCGCTGGATCGGATGCAGCGCGCCGAAGACGAACTCGCCGACCTGCCGCTGGGCGGAACCGCGGTGGGGACCGGCATCAGCGCGCATCCGGAGTTTGCTCAGCGCGTCGCGTCGCACCTGAGTCGCCGTGCCGGCGTGCCGGTGCACGAAACCGACAATCATTTTCAAGCTCAGGCGACGCTGGACGCCGTGTTGTCAACGGCGGGCGCGCTGCGAACTGCCGCGGTGAGCCTCTGGAAGATCGGCAACGATCTGCGCTGGTTCGCGTCCGGACCGCGGGCCGGGCTGGGCGAGATCACGCTGCCCGAGGTGCAGCCGGGGAGCTCGATCATGCCGGGAAAGGTGAATCCGGTGATCATTGAGTCAGTCACGATGGTCGTCGCGAAAGTCCTGGGCAACGATCAGACGATCGCGATCGCGGCTCAGTCGGGAAGCATCTTCGAGCTCAACCTGATGATGCCCGTCGCCGCCTACTCGCTGCTCGAGTCGATCGCGCTGCTCTCCGCCGGCGCGCAGAACCTCGCCCAGCAATGCATCGTCGGGATCAAGGCGACGGAGCGCGGCCCGCAAATGGTCGAACAGGGCCTCATGCTGGCCACCGCATTGGTGCCGGCCATCGGCTACGACGCGGCGGCGAAGATCGCCAAGGAAGCCCTGGCGACGGGCAAGACCATTCGTGAGATCGCGCGCGAGCGGACGAAACTGGCTCCGGATGAGTTAGATCGCTTGCTCGATCCGTCGCGGATGACGCAACCTGGCGTCGAGGCGGGACCGGCCGGCGGCTAGCGCTCTGACCGACAGCCGCATGCTGCTGCTGCGCGCCGCCGCACAACGCTTGACCTCGGATACCGCCAGGGGACACAGCCCGGCGGCGATCCTGCGGCAGGTGGTCGGGCTGCAAGCGCAGGTTTTCAGCGCGGCGGCGCTCGGGATGCGCGCTCGAAGCAGGGGCCTTCGTGAGCGCGACGTCGAGCGGGCGCTCAATGACGAGCGATCGATCGTACGAACCTGGCTGATGCGCGGGACACTTCATGTCGCCGCGGCAGAAGATCTCCGCTGGTTGGTCGCGCTGCTGGGTCCGGTTTTTGCCCGTGGGGGCGCCACTCGGTACGCGCAACTCGGACTGGATGATGATCTGAAAACCAACGGTGTCGCCGCGATCCGCCAGATTCTGACGAACTCCGGCCCGCTGACCCGACACGAACTACTGGATCGACTTCGCGCCCGCGGCATCGTGCTCGACCCGAAGACCCAGGCGCCGATTCACTTGATCGGGCTCGCCGCTTTGCAGGGGGTCCTCTGCATCGGTCCCGAGCTGAACGGTCGTGAGTGGACCTACGTGCTACTGGACGATTGGGTCCCTCGGGTTCGAATGCCATCGCGGGAGCAGGCGCTGGGCGAGCTGGCCCGGCGGTACTTCGCGGCCTACGGGCCGGCCACGGTCGCGGATCTGAGCGCGTGGTCGGGCATCGGGATGGCCGAGGCGCGGTCCGCCCTTGTGGGAGCGCGCGCGACCCTGGCCGAGGTCACGATCCACGGAGAGCCGGGCCTCGTGCTCAAGGATCGCCTGAAACGAGTGACCACGTCATCGACCCAGAAGGTGCGCCTGCTGCCAGCTTTCGACGCCTATTTGCTCGGATACCGCCGGCGTGACCTGGCGGTGCCGCCGGAACTGCAGCGCAGACTCCAGCGAGGCGGCGGCTGGCTTCATCCTGCGGTGATCGTGAATGGGCGCGCGGTGGCCGCGTGGAGTCTGCGCAAGTCCGGCCGCCGCGGCCAGGTCCAGGTCGAACTCTTCAGCCGACCGAGTGCCGCGGTTCGAGCTGGTATCGAAGCCGAGGTCGCCGATATCGGCCGGTTCCTTGACCTGCAGATCCAGGTGGACTTCACGCGGAGCGACCCCGGCGTCAAGAGAGCGTGAGTTGGCACAAGAAAGCGCCGCGCTTGCTGATCTAGACTTGGTGGCCCGAGAGTAGTGCAGAAGAGGAGGACCGCGTGAGACGCATCATCGCCTGGTGCCTGGGCAACCGGCCGGTCGTCATTCTGTTCGCGGTTCTCTTTATGGGTGCGGGGATCTTCAGCATTTTCCGGCTTAGCCAGTACAGCCTGATTGCGAGGCGCGGACGCGTCGGGGCGATCGCCGCCATCCGCGATCTCGATGTCGAGCCGCCTCGCGACCGAGCGGTCTAACTGTCGGCTTCGATCAGGCCCTTTCGAATCGCGTATTTGACGAGCTCGGTGCGGTCATGCATGTGAAGCTTCTTCATGATGTGGTCGCGATGAGTCTGGACGGTCTTGATACTGAGAAATAGATTGTCCGCGATCTGTCGATTCGTCTTGCCTTCGGCGACGAGCCGCAGCACCTCGCGCTCTCGATCGCTGAGCGGCTCGAACGTCTCTTTCTCCGGCGCACGCTGCAGGTAGTCCGAGACCAGCAGCCGCGCCACTGAGGGATAGAGATAGGGCTCGCCCTGGCTGGCCGCCTCGATGGCGGCGATCAGATCCGAGGCCGCCGCCTTCTTGAGCACGTAGCCGACGGCGCCGGCTTTCAGCGTTTGGAAGAAATATTCTTCGTTGTCATGCGCGGTGAGAATCAATACCTGGGTCTGCGGGCAGAGGCGCCGGATCTCGCGCGTCACCTCGATCCCCGACATGTTCGGCATCGCCACGTCGACGACCGCGACGTCAGGGCAGTTGGCGCGTGCCAGTCGGATCGCCTCGCGACCCTCGGTGGCTTCGGCGATCACCTGGATGTCACTCTGTCCATCGATCACGGCGCGGATCCCGGCGCGGACCAAGTTGTGATCCTCGACCAGCATGACCTTGATCGTCTTTCGCTCAACCGTCATGGTTGTCCTCCAGCGGTAGTTCGGCGACGACCTCGGTACCCTTGAGCGGCGCCGAGTGGATTTCGAGCGTCCCTCGCAGCAGCGTAGCGCGCTCCCGCATCCCGAAGATCCCCAGCCCCGCACGTCCCGGTTCTTCTCGCTCCGGGATGCTTCCGGGATCGAAGCCGACGCCGTCATCGCGGACCCGCAGCCGGACGTGGCCGTCGAGGCAGCGGAGGTCGATGTTGACGTGCGCGGCCTTCGCGTACTTGTTGGCGTTGGTGAGGGCCTCCTGCGCGATCCGGTACAGGGCCGTCTCGATCGGCGCCGGCAGACGGTCGCGCAGCCCATCGACCTGCAGCGCGACCAGGGCGCCGGAAGGCTGCTTGGCCAGCGTGCGCAGCGCGGGGACGAGGCCGAGGTCGTCGAGCACCGAGGGTCGCAGGTCCTGAGACATCCGGTGCACTTCCTCGAGCGTTTCCTCGAGCGTCCGCTTGACCGCCTCGAGCTGCTGCCGCGCCTTGACGTCGCCCGTGCGTTCCAGCAGCAAGTCAAGAGAAATGATCTCGTGGGTCAGCGCCTGGCCGGTCTGATCGTGGAGCTCGCGCGCCACCCGCTGTCGCTCACGTTCTTGCGCCTGAAGCACACGTTGCGCGCTCACGTGACGTTCGTGCTCGAGCCGGTCGAGCATCGAGTTAAATACCGTCGCGATCCGGCGTAAGTCTGGATCAGAAAAATTAGCTTGGACTCGCGGTTCTTCGAGCCCGGGCTGGACGGAACTCATGGTGCTCTCGAGCTCGCGCATCGGCTTGAAGGCGAGCCGGAGAATTAGAAAATTGGCCACCAGGATGGCGACCAGCCCGATCGCGAGCAGCCCGACCAGGAACGGCAGCCGTGTGCGACCCGAGAAATTCAACGTGATCAGGGGCCCGCTGATCGCACCAGCCGCGATGATGGCGCTGTTGGCCACCACGACCTTCTGAAATGTGGTGAGGTTCCGGTGCCACCACCGAGGGTCCAACGAGGGTCTCATGGCGATCTCACATCTCATTCTAGGCAGCAATTCAGGCCGATTTTTTGGTCCCTTAGCCGATCGGGATGGTGCCTGCACGCATTCAGGTCTTCGCCTGATGCGCAGCGCGTTAGCCGGCGCCCAGACTGGGTAAACACATAGCCCCTCCCCTCTTTTTAGCGGGCCGCTCCCCCAGCGGCCCGCATTTTTCATGCCTGGCTTCGGCGCTCAAACGGGGTACGGGAGAATAGAGCAATGGCGTCGGAAAGCTTTGACTTCGAGGATGTGACCCGGGTGACGACCGGGGCCGTCGGTGAGCCGGGCAAGCGCGCTTTTTACTTGCAGGTTCGAACCGACGCGGAGCTGGTCAGCCTGGCGATTGAGAAAGACCAGTTGCGGGCGCTGACCGAGCGCTTACAGGAAGTCTTCTCCCGGGCGCCGGTCCCGCCGGCGGGTAAGTCGCCCGATATGGCACTCGAAGAACCCGTCGCGCCCATCTGGCGCGTCGGCTTCATGACGCTGACCTACAGCCAGGATGAGAAAGCGTTCGAAGTCTCCCTGGTGGAGCTGGTCGACGAAGGTGACCAGCCGGCGACCGGTCACTTCCAGGCGAGCCTCGCCCAGATGCAAGCGCTCGCCTCGCACGCCGCGGTCCTGATCAGCGCCGGCCGCCCGCCCTGCCCCATGTGCGGCGGTCCGATCGATCACGATGGCGGCGTGTGTCCGCGGCTCAACGGACATCACTGAGCCATGGCCCAAGCCACCCCGTTTCCGGATGGCGATGCGCAGGAGCGCCTGCTGCGCGAGGGCCGCATCAAGGCGCGTGGGCTGATGCCCGATTGTTCGAACTACACCTATCTCGCTCATGTTCGCGGCGCCGAAGGCGCGGAGACGCTCGGCGTCTATAAGCCCGCGCAGGGTGAAACGCCGCTGGATGATTTCCCCGATGGCACACTGGGCAAGCGGGAGGTGGCCGCCTATCTGGTCAGCGCCGCGCTCGATTGGCAGGTCGTGCCGCTCACGGTGTATCGCACGCATGGTCCACTGGGACCGGGGTCGCTGCAGCAGTTCATCGTCGCTGACAGCAGTGAGCATTACTTCACCCTGATGCCGGCGCGCGCGGCCGATTTCCGGACGATGGCCGCCTTCGACGTCATCGTCAACAACGCCGACCGCAAGAGCGGCCATTGCCTGCTCGACGGCGAGGGTCACATCTGGGGCGTCGACAACGGCCTGACGTTCCACACCCTCCCAAAGCTGCGAACGGTGATCTGGGAATTCGCAGGCGAGGAAGTTCCTGCGAGGCTACGCCGCGATGCGCGGCGCCTTGTGGAAGAGCTCGTCACCGGCGAGGGCTGGGTGAAGCGCTTGCAGCAGTTGATCTCGGCGGCCGAGGTTCGCGCGCTCGCCCAGCGCGCGCGGCGGCTGGCTGATGAGGGGCGTTACCCCGAGCCCAACTCGCGCTGGGCCTATCCCTGGCCGCTGATCTGAGCGCCTATGAACGGGCCGGAACCGGGAGCCGCGGACGGCCGGCCTCGACCGGCAGATCCTCGTTCAGGCGCTCGAGCCAGGCGGGGGCGCCGGGTGGAAGATCGCCGCTCTGCGCCGCCTCGTCGTCACGATCCGGTGGCTCGGGCTGCGGGGTGAGCAGCCGCCAGAGAATGACGAAGGTCCCCGTGATCAGCGCGAATTTCGCCGTGCCGAAGAGGAGCAGGCCCGCGACCTGCTGGTCCTCGAGCGAGCGAAAAGCCTGGTAGAACGTGTGATGTGCGAGCGCCAGCGTCAAGCCGGGAATCGTAGGTGGCACCCCGGCGACCATCAGGCAGCCGATCTTGGCGATCGCGCTCAGATCGTTGCGGGTGACGATCGGCGACCAGAAGAGCAAGCCGCCGAGGATGAAGATGGCCTGGGCTACCTCGCGGAACGCCGCGTTCTTGACAGAGAGATCGAGGACGGCTGGATACTGCGACCCAAAAAGTACGACGTTGAGCGCCAGGATGCCCGCGACCGGGTGCAGCCAGGACCCGGCGCGGCCCTGCAGCAGCGGACCTGCACCGTACGCCAGCATGGGGATGACCAGCGCCAGAAGGAGCATCTCCTCGAGCATGTGCAGGCTCAGTCGCTGATCGGCAAGCCGGCTGATCGGCGGTAGCAGGGCGGCCAGCGACAGCAGCGATCCAGCGCAAAGGGCCGCGCGTTGACGCCGCGCCATGACGATCATTTTGCCGCAGCGAGCTGGGTCTTGGCATAGCGGGCGAAAACCGTATCGACGAAATTGACGAATTGATCCGCCAGCGGCGCGCTGTCGAGCATGAGCAGGTTTTCCGCGTTGTCCTCACCGGCATGCGACAGGTTGTAACTGCCGGTAAAGACGGTGTTATCGACCACGGTGATCTTGGCGTGCATGAAGTCGTGCACGCTGCTCGGCGTGTAGGGCGTCGTGACCTTGGAGGCGAACGGGAAGGCAGCGCTAACCGCCAGGAACGCCGGTCCCTTCCAGGTCGCGTGGGGGTCGACCCGCCACTGGCCCAGCACTTCGGCCATCTGCGTGCGGTCATAGACACCCTTGAAGTCCGGATGCGGTCTTTTCGCCAGGTCGCCCAGCGTCCCCAGGATCACCCCGGCGGTGATCACCGGCGAGCAGACGCGGATGCGGCGCTTTGCGTGCGCGATCCGGTCGGCGATGACATGCGCCATCTGGCGTCCGCGCCCCGGCGCAAAGAAGACGCGCGCCTTGACCGGGCCGTCCTGGTAGACAACGGGGACGCCGGCGAGGTCGTATTTCCCGCTGCCCATGACGCGACTGGTTTCCCAGAGCTCTCCGAAGTTCCTCGCGTACTCAGCCGCCAGGGCCGCGGCCGGCAGCTTGAGGATGACATTCTCCTCGCGCGTCCAGGAATCGTTTGTCCAGTTCATGGAGCCAGTCCAGACCGTTGCCGCGTCGGTCGCCGCATCGCGCACGATGTATTTGTGGTGCATCAGGTCGGGAATGCCTGAGACGGGCTTGGTCGGCACACCCAGACTGGCGATGAACGCGGTGTCGGCCTGCGAGGGCGGCGGCACCGGGATCGGGTTGGGGAAGTCCACGTTGTAGAGCAGCCGCGTGGCGACGCCGCGGCCGGCGGCGGCCTTGACCGCGGCCCGCACCTGGTCCGCCGGCGCGCCGGTCAAATTCAGATCGTAAATCGCGACGTCGAGACTGCGTTGCGCCGCGCCGATGAAGTCGGCGAGTTCTCCCGCGACTTGTTCGGCCGGCTGCCCGCCGTCCTGCAAGAAGGTCAGCTCGAGCGACGCCGTCACTGGGCGTCGCTCTTCTTCGCTTCCGCCCGATCCTTCGGCTGAGCTTCCAGCACCTTGCGCTGGTAGTACTGCTGCACGATGTCGGCGGCCTCCTGGATGTCGTCGGTGACGACCATGAGGTCGAGGTCCTCGGCTGAGATCTTGCCCTCAGCCAGCACCCGGTCGCGGATCCACTGGCGCAGCCCGGCCCAGTAGGCCGAGCCAAACAAAATCACCGGGAAATGCACGATCTTCCCCGTTTGGATCAGGGTTAATGCCTCGAACAGCTCGTCCATCGTGCCGAAGCCGCCCGGGAAGATGACGAAGGCCTCGGCGTATTTGACGAACATCGTTTTGCGCACGAAGAAGTAATGAAATTCGATGCCCAGGTTGACGTACTCGTTGAGTCCCTGCTCAAAAGGCAGTTCAATATTCAGGCCGACGGAGAGACCCCGACCTTCAAGCGCGCCCATGTTGGCCGCTTCCATCGTGCCCGGCCCGCCTCCCGTGATGATGGCGAAGCCGCGCCGGGCGAGCTCGGCAGCGAGTGCCCGCGCCGCATCGTACATCGGATCGGGCGGACGGACGCGTGCCGAGCCAAAGAACGTAACCGCGGGACCGACGGTGGCCAGTGCATCGAAGCCCGCCACGAACTCGGCCTGGATCCGCAGCACCCGCCAGGGGTCGCTTTCGAGGAACTCCGGAGCGCCCTCGGGCCGCTCCAGCAGCTGGCGATCATCGATCTTCCGCTCGACCCCCCGCCGGACGATGCCTCCAGTGCGCTGTTCTCCGGGTCCCTTTGCCATGGCCCCGCTTACTCTAACCCGTTGCCTTTTGCGCCAGACTTGTGGCGTGAGGAGACGCGAGCAGCTCGAGGAGGCCGCGGTCGCCCTGGCGGCGGTGATCCTTCCACTGGTGCTGACCGGCATCCTGCTGCAGACCCACTCGCCGCAGCGGGAATACGTCTTCATCTATATGGGGGTGGTCGCCGTGATCGCCGTGGCACGAGGGCTCTGGCCCGCGCTGCTGGCGGCGGTGATCCTTCCGCTGGTGCTGACCGGCATCCTGCTGCAGACCCACTCGCCGCAGCGGGAATACGTCTTCATCTATATGGGGGTGGTCGCCGTGATCGCCGTGGCACGAGGGCTCTGGCCCGCGCTGCTGGCGGCGGCGGTCAGCTTTTTGCTGGTCGATTACTACTTTGTCCCGCCGATGCACACCCTGACCGTCGCGGATGAGCAGGACCTGGTCAACCTGGCCATCTTCTTCGGAACCGCGGGTGTCGTCGGCTTCATGGCCGGGCGGCGGCGTCAGGCGCAGATCCGGGCTCAGGCACTCGCGGGGGAGCTTCGCAACGTGAACGCCGAGCTGGTGCGTCTCAACCGCGACCAGGCCGCGGCTGCCCAGGCGGCCGTCCGGCTGGCACGCACCGAGCAGCAGGTGCAGCTGCTGCAGCAGGCGGAGCAGGATCTCCGCGACCTACTGGCGACCCTCTCTCACGAGCTGCGCACGCCGATCGGCACCATCCTGACCGACAGCACCAACATGCTGCGGACTCAGGACATGAACGCGTCCGTCCGCTATCGAATTGAAGGCATCGCGACCGAGGCCCGGCGACTCAATCGGTTGCTGGCCGACATGCTCAGCATGGGACGCATCGAAAGCGGCGCCCTCCACCTGACCTTGGAGCCACTGCAGGTCGGTGACGCCGTGGCTGCCGCGGCCGAGAGACTGAAACGCATCGCACCTGGCCGCAAACTCGAGTGGGATCCGAAAGAAGCCGGCGTCAGCGCACTGGCCGACTGGGACAGCCTGGGACAGATCTTCGACAATCTGCTCGACAACGCCAATCGTTTCGCGCCGCCCGGATCGCCGATCAGTGTTCGGGTCAGCCAGGAAAATCCGGGCCAGGTCACCATCCGGGTACTCGACCATGGTCCCGGCGTGCCGGCCGCCATGCGCGATCGGCTGTTCAACCGCTTCGTGAAAGGCCCTTCCGACGACGGTGACGGCTCCGGGCTCGGGCTGGCCATCGCGCGCGGGCTGGTGGAGGCGCACGCCGGGAGCATCGTCCTGGAAGACGGCCAGCCCGGCGAAACGACGTTTCGCTTTACGATCCCGAAGTCGGAGTCGTAGTCGCGTTCGCCACCGGCACGGGCTGCTCCCGCCGCAGGATGTGCACGTCGATGTCCTCGAGCAAGCGGATCAGCGCGGAGGTTGTACGCCATGGCCGCCAACGGTGGTGCGGGCGGCCGAGCACGACCTCGGTATTGAGCGTCTTGCGCAAGTAGCCGGCGAGCGTGGCCGCTACGTTTCGCCCGTAGAGGCTGACGAACTCGCCCTGGTCGCGGTGCACCAGGGCCGCGTACTCGCCGAGCCAGCGGCGCTCGGCCTCCGAGAGTCGCGGCGGGCGAACGCTGACGACGGTGAACTGTCCCGCGGTGCGCGCGGCAAACTTGGACATTCGTTCAATGATCGGCTCCATCCCCGGGCGCGGCGGGATGCAGGCGACCAGGCGGGGTCGTGCTTCCCACGGCTCTTCGATCTTCCGCTCGCGCATGTACGCGACAAGTCGTCTATCCGTGTGCTCGGCGATCAGCCGGAACGCCATCTCCCGCAGGGCCGACAGGATCTGCGGGCGGAACTCGGCCTGTAGCGCCCGCGCGGCGTCGGCCGGGCTCATGATCTCGCCCCGGCGCAACCGTTCGAGTAGAACGGCGGGTGTAACGTCGACGATCTCGAGCTCGTCGATATTCGTCAGGACGTCATCCGACAGGACAGACCCCGGAGCACGCTCCTTGAGTAGCGGCGCATAGCTCTCGCGAACGCTGGCTAAGTCAAGTAAGTGAAGGGTGCCCAGCACCGTGATGCCGACCTCGACCAGCCGGGTAAGAGTTTCGGCCCGCACGCGTCCCTCCGTGTCGAGTCCGTTGAGCTCGTCGATGACCACTACCTCCGGATTGCGGCTCAGCAGCGCCTCGATGTCGAGCCGGTCGTGGGCGGCGGGCGCCGCCGGTCCGCCAAGCACCTCCAGGCTGACCAGTTCGCTTGCCGGCACGCGCGGGTTGATGGCCGCGACGACGACGTCGGCGCCGCGTGACCGGCGGCGGCGCGCCTCGTCGAGCATGGCCGTGGTCGTACCCGAGCCATCGGCGTAACCGAGATAGACCCTGACGTCCGCACCCCGGCGGCCAGCGCGCTGCTCCGAACGAAGCAGGTCCTCGGGGAGAAGGCGCTCGGACTCGACACCGGCGGGCGGCGCCGCGTGCTCCGGGGCAATCACATGAAGGTCGATATCGGGGAGTGCGTCGATCAGATGGTCGGCCAGCGTTTTGCGCCACCGAGACCGCAGGCCGGTTTGGCGCGACTCACCGATGAAGAGGTGGCGCACATTCGCCAGCTGGGCTGCCTCGATAACTCCCTTCGCGACGTCGGAGCCGCCGAGCGACACGAAGGAGCAACCCAACTGAGCCGCCAAGCGCTGATAGCCCTCCATCTTCACGGCGCCGCCGGAGCCGACGGTGACCACCATGCACAAGCCACCGAGGCGACGTGCCAGCCGGGCGGCGCGTCGGATCAACGGCTCGGACATGGCGGATCCGGAAATTGCCACCAGCACGTCCTCAGCCGGCGCCAGCACTTC
>Ga0193751_1001707_pt1 | contig 13813 bp, 10 predicted proteins | sample L1c2metaG_FD_143050 | JGI IMG/M metagenome (GOLD analysis project Ga0193751, IMG submission 143050) | Soil microbial communities from a riparian zone of the East river system, Colorado, United States - L1c2 | ecosystem: Environmental > Terrestrial > Soil > Riparian zone | place: USA: East River... | reverse complement strand
AACGCGCTGGTTGCGGGTGTCGATGACACTCACCTTGTCCGTACTCCCCGAGGCGGCGAAAAGCCGCGTTCCGTCTGCATTGAGCAGCAACGCCGATGGATGCCTTCCCACTTTGATCTCTCGTCCCTCGCCTAGGGCACCGTTTGCCCTCGCCGGAAATGCCGACACCGTCCACTCGTTCCATCCGGAGACATAAACGGTTCCGTCGGACCCGGTCACGACTCCGTAGGGATATCGCCCTGTCGCCAGTCGTTGTACGACGCGTCGCGCGGCGAGGTCCACGACCGCCAGTGAATCCCCCAGGTTCTCGGCGACATACAGCGTTCGTCCATCGCGCGAGATCGCTATTCCGGCCGGATACCTGGTACCGCTCTTTCCTTTCTCCTTCACCGCCAACGCGATCGAGTCCGCGAGCGTGGCCTGTCCATCACGCCAGTCGAACCGGTAGATCACATCCTCGTTTCCACCAGACACGTACAACGATTTTCCATCCGGGCTGAAAGTGATGCCGAGAAACACGGCCGGAAGCGGAATTGTTTGCAGCACGCGTCCGGACGACCGGTCGATCACCTGGATGCCTTGCTCCCTCCAGCCGTTGAGGAGAACGATCACGCGATTCCTTTCCGGCGACAGCGTCATTGCCAAGGGCATCGAGCCCAGATCGTACGAGACGCCGGCGGGATCGAGCCGCGCCCCAGTTGGAAGACGCCGCGCTCCCGACGGATCCTGTGCCGAGACACCAGCTTTGACTTGTGGAGACGGTGAGCCGCACGAGCTCGCGATGAGCGTCAGTGCGAATAGACGGGTGAGTGTCGAGTTCATCCGGCGAAAGATGGCATTGACACCCGATTCTGCCAGTCTGATAATCCGCGGATGAGTACCACTTTGGTAAAGCCGCGGATTGTCCCTGCAAAGAAGAAAGACATCCCGCTGATTCATGAGCTCATTCTTGAGCTCGCCGAATACGAGCGCGCCCTCCCCGGCGAAGCGCCAGTGACCGAGAAGGATCTGGCTCAAACCTTGTTCGGCAAACAACCCGCCGCAGAAGTCCTGATCGCCTACCTCGGCGACGAGCCTGCCGGGTTCGCCCTTTTCTTCCACAACTATTCGACCTGGCTCGGCAAGCGGGGAATCTATCTGGAGGATCTTTTCGTCCGACCGCCGGCGCGGAAACATGGCGTCGGCTTTGGTCTGTTGCGCGAGATCGCGCGCATCGCAATCCAGCGCGATTGCGGCCGTTTGGACTGGTCTGTGCTTACCTGGAACGAGCTTGCGATAAATTTCTACAAACGGATCGGGGCCAAGCCGATGGACGACTGGAAGACATTCAGGCTTACGGGCGACGCGCTCGCCCACGTAGCCGACGCGGAGAAATGATCTGATTTACGGTCGTGGACCGCGGCAGTTGATCGTCGTCTGGGGCGTGTCGCTGCTGGCGATCGCCCTGATCTATTGGCTCGAGCTAAGCGCGCCGGCGCTGCACGAGCTGCTGATTCCCTTTTATTGGATCATACTCGCTCTCGCGTTCTATCTCACCTGGCGGTGGTTGCGCGCCCGTTCGCGCAAGGATCGAAGAGGACAGGATCGCAGGCGCGTCGATCGCCGCGATCAGAGCGACACTACTTCGTCCTGAGAATCGATAGAACGAAACCGGCCGGTACCTGCGCGCCACGCGAGCCAATTCGGCCGCCTCCAATTGCATTAGCCGCTACGCCAAAGCGCAGGTAGGCAGCCGATCCATCCCCAATGCCGACCGATGTGACGCCGGTCGTATCGAGCTGCTGTGTAGCTAGCGCCCAGACACCCTGGTTCACGGCGGAAACCATCGACCGGACGTTCCAGCTCCGATCCATGTCTATAGACTGGATTCCTGGAATGAAGTCATCCGCGTAGTTCGATACGCTCCAGTCTCGAACCCACGCGCTGAGATCGGGAGTTATGGCGCGCGTAAGATTCGACACGCCGTGGATCCCGGCCGGCGGATTGGCGAGCTGGAACCATAACTGGCTTTCGGCGCCCGCACTCCGGTCAGCGGCGTAGCGGAGAAAGGACCAGATCGCGCCCCGCGTGGTGATGTTGGCGTTGTTGACATAGGGAGAATTGGTAAGTGCATTCGTAAGGAATTCGCGGTACCGCTGAAAGTTCTGGACGCCAAAATTGTCGAATGCGGCTTGGGTTTTCTGCGAGGACTGAATCACCTGGTAGGCGATGTTCTGTCCCGGAGTGAGTCCACTCGCCCGGTAGAACGTTAGCTCCTCCGCTTCGTGCGCGAGACCTTCGTCGAGAAAAACGTCCTCGAACGTTGCCGAGCCGTTCACGTAGAGATGGCGCGAAGCATTTATCAGGTGCTGGAACTCATGCGCGATAGTCCCCACTGTCACAGTCCTCACAAAATCCGCGGTGCGCACATTCTGATTCACGATTCCGGTGGGGTCGGGGACGAGAAGGTAGAGCATTTCCGCGAAATTGCTCGTCGCGCAACCCTCAACGGTTCCGGCCGTCGTGGTTGGAAATAGATCCCGGCTGAAAAAGAACCCGCCGACGTAGAAATTGTGGCTTGGAGGCGTCAGCTCATTTACGGCGCGCGTGAAGAACAAGACTACGTGCTGGTTCTTATCGATGTCCGTCGGAGCACCGAAATTGAGGGTGTCGACCGGGTACACGAGCGTATCGAACGTGGTCCCGAAATTCTGAAAGTCTTCCATCGTGAAGCCGTCAGTCGGGTTGGCCGTGTCGCTCACCACTATCGCGCGGTTGGAGATGGCGACGACGCGCCCCGTCCTGATGTTGGCATTTGCACAAGCCGACGACGAATTCACATTGAGATTCATCAGATCGCCGACCTGGGGAACGGCAACCGACAGGCTGAAGCGACCAGCGTTCTCCTGCCTGGCACTCCTGGCCCGTGGAATGAGCGGTGTCAGTTCCACCAGCGACCGCTCTCTTAGCGCCACCTCGAACGCATCATCTTTCCTGAGCGGGTCGGGGCCGGTCGGCTGCATCAGCTGCAGGCGTGCGTCGATCATTCGGTTCGAGATCGTGGCAATGGTGGTGCTGCCCGTGAAGATCGAAAGCCGCAACAGTGATCCACTGAAGTCCGAGTAGAACGGAACCGCGACGAACTCCGCGCCGGCAGATGTACCCTGCACGCAGAATTCCGAGGCTGCGGGACCGGAAAGCAGAGCGATTTCACCAACCGCGAGATTGAATGCGCTCGAGCCCGTTGCACACGGTGGTCCGAGAACGATGATCGTACCCGTCTTGACGATCGAGCCGGCCGTCGCGCGAACGGTAGTCGTCTTGTCCGAGGAGCGCGCAGTGAGTATGGCTCCGGCGCCGAAGTCATCGGCTGTCACGATAGACGTATCAGCTGACTCGATAGTGGGCCCGACCAGAACGCTGTTTCCGAACCTGTCAACCGCCCGTGCGTTGAGCCGGAAGACATCGCCAATCCCGAGTAATCGGACCGTGTCTCGGGAAAGAATTATCTGTGCGAGAGGGCCAGGGATCGCGCTCGCAGTGAAAGTGACGGGGCTTAGCCCCGCAACGGTCGCCGTCGCTGACTGAGCTCCAGCGACCAGGCCGAGGGTCCATTCCGCCATCGCCACGCCGCTTGCATCGGTGAGCGAGGAAGACGCGGTGAACGCGCCCGATGATGTGTTCCAGGCGACCGTAACGCCGGCCAGATTCCGACCCTGGGAATCCGAGACCCTAATGGTCAGCGGCTGCCCGAGCTTACTCCCGACTTCCGCTGTTCTTTGCGCGTTTCCCAACACGGGAACGATGCTGGCTGGAGGTCCAGCTTTCGGGCCAGATGCATCCCCGCACGCAATCATCTGAGCGATGACCGTGGCAGCGAGGAGAGCATTCAATCCTGGAGCAAACCGCATGTCTGCCGTAACGGACTCTAAGCCGAATGTACGCCAAACCCCGTTCCACCCTACCTATCGGATAAGCTACCTGTGGGTAGCGTCCGCCGCTGGAGGGCTATCCTGCTCGAGGTTCGTCGCGATCCCCGGATCCTGAAGGACGAGATTTGCGCTCCGACCCGGGGCCGGTCCGGCTTTTCGTCTCGTCACCCACGTCGGCGAGCTCGGAGACCTTCTCGACGAAAATCTGCGTCAGCTCATCGACTCTGTCGCGGACCATCGTGTCACTGGCACGCGAGAGGGTGGCCGCGCGATGTGTGACGTCGTCGATTGCCGCGCGCACAGTGGACGGGCCTTCTACCGCGAGCAATCGAGAAATTGCAACCGACGGGGCGACCTCTCCCGTGAGACATTGCACAAGAATTGCCCGAATCGCCGGCGGTTGCAGGCCTTCCGTGAGACGAGTGATGGCTTCCGCTTCCATTCCGGTCCTGCTGCTCATGTCAGTGCGATTTGAGATAGACGGGTTATAGCTCGATCGACGCGTTGATTCTCCGGCACAACACGCGCCAGTCGGCCCGGAGCCATATACGACAACATCAAAACGGAGGACGGAAATGGCTACTCGAAAACCCTCACGCCGCCGGAAATACGGTAAGGCGGCCTCAAAGCGCGTCGAGAGCGCAATGCGTCGGAGGAAAAAGGGAACGCTCAAATCCGGCAGGAGTGGAAGGACAGTGAAGAGCCGGAAGCAGGCGATTGCAATCGGTCTGTCCGAGGCGCGAAAGAAGGGCGCAAAGGTCCCCCGCAAACCCGGCGGACAAAAGAGCTCGCGCAAAAGAAAGCGGTCGAGCCGCTGACGGGCCGATTATTAGGTAAGTAGCTAACTCGGGCCGCTGCTTCTCATGAAATATGCCTGTCTTGCTTCCTCGCCTCAGTACTTGGCGAGGTAGTTATCGAGCTCCCATGACGAGACTTGCGTGATGTACTCCTCCCACTCGAGGCGCTTTGCGGCGAGAAACTGTGTCGCGATGTGCTCGCCGAGCGCTTCGGTGATCACGTCGTCCTTCTCCAGTTCGTTACACGCTTCCCCGAGATTGTGCGGCAGGTCGTCGATCCGGAGGCGACGCTTCTCCCGGTGCGACATCTCCCAGATGTTGGAGTTGACAGGCTCGCGCGCATCGGCCTTGGTTGCGATGCCATCGAGTCCGGCCGCCAACTGCACCGCGAGCGCGAGATAGGGATTCGCGGAGGGATCTGGAATTCGCAGCTCGATTCTGGTCCCTGAGCCGCGACGATCAGGAATCCGAATCATCGGCGACCGGTTGCGCATCGACCAGGCTACGTTGATCGGTGCCTCAAAACCGGGGACGAGTCTCTTGTAGGAGTTGACGAGAGGGTTTGTTATCGCTGTAAAACCGCGCGCGTGTCGAAGCAGCCCGCCGATGTAGTGGAGCGCCGTGGCTGATAGTTCCCACTCCGAGTTTTCGTCCCAGAAGGCGTTATCCTTCCCGCGGAAAAGCGATTGATGGGTGTGCATTCCGCTGCCATTCTGTCCGAAAATCGGCTTGGGCATGAACGACGCGGTCAGGCCGAAGGTCCGGGCGATGTACTTCACCACGAACCGGAATGTCGCAATGTTATCCGCCGTCTTCAGCGCCTCGGCATATCTGAAATCGATCTCGTGTTGGCCGTGCGCGACTTCGTGGTGCGCCGCTTCCACCTCGAATCCCATCCGCTCGAGGACATCGACGATCGCCCGGCGCGCATCCTCGCCGAGATCGGCTGGCGCGAGATCGAAATAGGATCCCACATCGTGCGTGACAGTTGAAGGCTCCTCGTCCGCCCGCGGCTTGAACATGAAGAACTCGGCTTCCATTCCTGCGTTCATCGTGTAGCCGAGCTTGGCGGCGCGTGCGATCATTCTTTTGAGCACCCCGCGCGGATCTCCGGCGAAGGGTTTGCCGTCCGGAGTATTGATGTCGCAGATCAGCCTCGCGACCCGACTCTTCTCATCGCCCCAGGGAAATATCTGAAACGTGCTCAGGTCCGGAGAGAGCAACATGTCCGATTCCTCGATCCGGACGAATCCCTCGATCGAAGAGCCGTCGAACATGATGTCCCCTGCCAGAGCCTTCTCGAATTGCGACGCGGGTATCTCGACGTTCTTGTTGATGCCGAGGATGTCCGTGAATTGCAGTCTGAGGAAGCGGACGTTGTTGGCGGCGGCGAGCTCCAGGATGTCTTTGGCCGTACCGCCTGAAGTGTCAGGAATCTCGGAGCGAGGTCGGGGCATGGGCTCAACGTAGCCCCGTTGTCATTTTTTTGCAAATGATGCACGAAAGTGAGCCAGTTCCTTGCGTTTCGCGGCCCGGATAGCGAATTTGGTCGATCAATTGTGCAGGCAGTGCACTTTTCTACATCTCATCAGCGCATACATCCATGACAGCCGTTATCACTCCGCGTAAGGCTCTTCTGAACGAGATCTCCACCCGCGAGCCCCGAATCGCCCGCGGCTTCAGCAAGGACGGAATACCTGGACCAACTTCCCAGTACTTCGGCGTCAACATCCTTGGCGTGAGACAATTACGCGACAAGCTTCCGAAAGAAGTCTTCGCCAGCCTCGCAGCATCAATTCGCCACGGCAAGAAGCTCGATCGCGCTATCGCTCCAGTCGTAGCGCAGGTCATCAAGGAGTGGGCGATCTCGCGCGGCGTGACACACTTCACGCACTGGTTCCAGCCCCAGACCGGACTGACGGCGGAAAAGCACGACGCGTTCTTCGCGTTCGATGACGACCGGCAGCCGATGGAATCCTTTACCGGCGACCAGCTCATTCAGAGCGAGCCGGACGCATCGAGCTTTCCCTCCGGCGGGCTACGCGCGACCTGGGAAGCACGCGGTTACACGGCGTGGAATCCGGCCAGCCCCGTCTTCATCGTCGAGTCAACCGGCGCCCGGACTCTTTGCATTCCCTCGGTCTTCATCGGCTACAACGGCGAAGCGCTCGATGAAATGACTCCGCTGCTCAGAAGCTCGGATGTGCTGTCGCAAAAGTCGATCGAGCTGCTCGAGCTACTTGGAGATAGGGGAGTGCAGCGCGTCTTCACGACGCTCGGACCCGAGCAGGAATACTTCCTCATCGATCGGGCGCACTTCGGGATGCGCCCGGATCTGGTGATGGGCGGCCGCACTCTCATTGGCGCTCCGCCGCCGCGCGGTCAGCAGCTCGAGGACCACTACTTCGGCGGGATCCCGGAGCGGATCCAGGGATGTATTTCCGAGGCCGAGTTCGAGCTGTATAAACTCGGAGTACCGATCACCACTCGTCACAACGAAGTTGCGCCCTGCCAGTTCGAGATGGCGCCCTACTTCGAGGAGACCGATCTCGCCGTCGATCACAACATGCTGGTGATGGCGACGCTTAGGCGCGTAGCGCTTAGGCACGGCCTCCAGGCCCTTTTGCACGAGAAACCATTCGCTGGCATCAACGGCTCTGGAAAGCATTGCAACTGGTCGATGTCAGTGATCGCCGATTCGCCGGAGCTGGACGGATTGAATCTCCTCAAGCCTGGAAAGACCCCCCACCAAAACATTCGCTTCCTCGCCTTCCTCGCCGCCGTGCTCAAAGGAGTCCATAAGCACTCTGGCTTGCTCCGCGCCGGCATCGCCACTTCCGGCAATGAGCATCGGCTCGGTGCCAACGAGGCGCCGCCCGCTATCATTTCCGTTTTCATGGGCGACATGCTCACCAAGGTTATCGAGGAGATCGCCGCCGGAAAGAGCTCCGCCTCCGCCGATGAGCAGATGATCAAGCTCGGAGTCGCGAAGCTGCCGGAAGTTCAGCGTGACAACACTGATCGCAATCGCACTTCTCCCTTCGCGTTCACCGGACAGAAGTTCGAGTTTCGCGCCGTCGGATCCTCGGCGTCGATCGCGTTCCCCGTTGCGCTGCTCAATACTGCCGTCGCTGACGCCATTGGCGAGATCACGGACTCGTTGCGGGAGACTCTCAAGAAGACCAAATCCGTGGACGACGCTGTGCTCAAAGTCGTTCGAGAGGCCTTCAAGGAATCGACACCGGTTCGCTTCGAGGGCAACAACTACTCCGAAGATTGGGTGAAGGAAGCCAAGAAGCGTGGCCTTCCAAATCTCCGCCGCACTCCGGAAGCGCTGAAGGAGCTGGTGTCGAAACAGTCACGCGCGCTCCTCACCAAGCTCGGCGTTCTCACCAAGGAGGAGTTGGAATCCCGCTATCACGTTCGCGTCGAGCGATATGTGAAGGACATGCTGATCGAGATGCACACCATGCGTGAGATTGTGGACACCCTGGTGATTCCGGCCGCGTACGGATACCTCAGTCTGCTGTCCGACGCAGCTTCACAGGCGAAGGCGGCGGGTATCGCGGTAATTCCGCAGGTGGCTACCGCGAATCAGGTGGGCGAGCTGGTGCAGGAGCTCCAGGAATTTCGCGAAGACCTGAGCGATGTCATCGCTCGTGTCGAGGCGAAGCACGACGATTCGACCGGCCAGGCGGAGATGCTGACCTCCGAGGGGGCCGACACGATGGCTGAAGTGCGAAAGGTCTGCGACGCGCTGGAGCTTTCGGTAGGAGACGACTACTGGCCGCTGCCCAAGTACCGGGAAATGCTCTTTCCGGTTTGATTCGGGGCGGAACGATCCGTTTGGATAACTGAACTACGCTGCTGCCCGCTGCCCGCTTTATGCTGCCCGCCGCGCGCTAACTGCGTCGGGACAGAACTGTGGAAGGGATGCGGGGAGCAACGCCTGTTAACCGTAACCCGAAAGGATCTGTCACCACGCGGTTAGCGGGCGGCAAATAGCAGGCAGCGGGAGGCGGGTAGCAGTGCCGTTCTTCTCCCATCCCTGCGCTCCGAGCGACCGCCGACTAATTTCACCGCATGTCCTCCCCGTCCGACCAATCAACAACCTGTCCGTCCTGCGGCAAGGCAGCCGCTGGCCGTTACTGCGCGAACTGTGGCGCCCCACTGGCGGGGGCGACGTGCGCCTCGTGCGCAGCCGATCTAAGCCCGGGAGCAAAATTCTGTCACCGCTGTGGCACTTCGGTTGGCAGCACCGCATCGACCCGTGAATCGAGAACGAATGCGCTTCCGTGGATCGTTGCCGCCCTTGCCTTTCTCGCTCTATTCGCAATGGCGGCCGGTCGTGGCTTCAATGCCCATCGCGGGAGCACTGTTGACGGTTCGCAAAATGCGTTACCGCAAGCTGGACTCGACGATCGCGGGGCCGCGACGGATGATCAACCCGCCGAAGTTCGCGCCCCCGACATCTCGAGCCTGTCGCCGCAGGAGCGCGCCGACCGCCTTTACAACCGTGTAATGCTTCTCGCCAGCCAGGGAAAGATCGACAGCGTCCAGTTCTTCGCGCCCATGGCTTTGACTTCGTATCAGATGCTCTCGCCGCTCAATGCGGACCAGCGCTATGACATGGGACGGATCGGCGAGGTCGTGGGAGCGTTACCACTTGCCAAGGCCCAGGCAGACAGCATCCTGCGCGAGAATCCGAACCACCTGCTCGGACTGATTCTGGAGGCGCGCCTCGCCACCCTGGCCGGCGACACTACTCAGCTCCATTCCTATGAGCGAAGGCTGATCGCCGCACAGAAAGCGGAGCTCGCAAAGAAACGTGACGAATACGCACGGCACCAGGACGACATCACGAATGCTCTATCGCAGGCAAGAAAAAGCCTTGGAATAAAGTCATGACCTCGCCGAGCACGATTCATCTGGCCCACAGTCCCGATTCGGACGACGCGTTCATGTTCTACGCGCTCGCCGACGGACAGATCGATACGCAGGGAATCAGCTACGTCCACGAGCTCCAGGATATCGAAACGTTGAATGGTCGCGCCTTGCGCGGAGAGCTCGACGTGACCGCCGTCTCGATTCACGCCTACGCGTATCTCTCCGAGCTGTATGCTCTACTCCCCCATGGCGCGTCGATGGGCGATGGTTACGGGCCCATGCTCGTGGCGAAGCACGCGATGACATACGAGGACATCGCGGGCAAGCGAGTGGCGGTGCCCGGAATGATGACCAGCGCGTACCTGGCGCTGAAGCTTTTTCAGCCCGATTTCGTTCCGGTCGTCGTCCCCTTCGATCAGATCGAGCAGGCGGTGATCCGCGGCGACGTCGACGCGGGATTGCTGATTCACGAAGGTCAGCTCACCTACAAGGACGATGGACTGCATCTGGTCGCCGACATGGGCGCGTGGTGGCTCGAGAAGACGGGCCTGCCACTTCCGCTCGGCGGTAACGTCATTCGCAAGACCATGCCGCGCGACGTCCAGAAGAAAGTCTCGCGACATCTTCGGGAGAGCATCGCGTATGGCCTCGATCACCGCAAGAACGCTCTGGACCACGCGATGCGCTTTGCGCGTGGCCTCGACAGAAGCAAGGCCGATACGTTCGTCGGGATGTACGTGAATGACTGGACGCTCGACTACGGCGAGCGCGGCCGGGCGGCAATCCGGCTCTTCCTCGAGGAAGGCGTCAGGTCCGGCGTGATAACGCGTCCGGTGACGGTGGAGTTCATTGACGACTGAGCTCGTCGCCGAGCTCGAGCGCCGCGCCGCACGATTCGCGGCGGTCGCGACGGTGCAGCAGGCTATCTCGGCCACGATCTCGCTGAATGAGGCGTACCGCGAGATCTACAAGGCGGTCGCTTCGGTAGTGGATGCTCCGTGCTTTGCGCTCATGATCGCCGATCCGGTTAGCGAGAAGTTCAACGCGCATTGCATCATCGTCGATTCCGTCGAGCGCGAGGGAGAAGGCGTGCTCGATTTCCCGAACGGGACCGAGACGATCGCCAAAGTATTTCAGACGGCGGTACCGATCGTTTCCTCGAAACCCGAGCGATGGTGGAAGGGAACGATCTTCCAGGTCGCCTCGAAGCGGGAAGTAAAGAGCGAGATTACGGCGCCACTAACCTACCACGATCGGACCGTAGGAGTGATGCAGGTCCTTTCGTACAAGACAAACGCCTACGACGCGCACGATCTGGACCTCATCATGCTGATCGCGCGCCAGGCGGCTGTCGCTATCGAAAACGCGCGACTCTTCGACGCGCAGCGCAATGAGCAGAAGCAGACCGAAGCCGCGGCCGAGATCGCGCGCATAGCACTTCGCAAGGTGACCGTCGCGCAGGCGAGTCACGATATCCTCGATATTCTCGACGACGTCGTCCCGTCGAGTGGAAAGGCAATCGGCATTATCTCCTCTGATGGAAATACCGTGACGTGTGTCGCCGCCTGTGGCACGTGCGAGCAGATGGAGGGCATCGCGGGACCAGTCGAGAGCAGCGCGGTTCGTGCCGCCTGGGCGAAGGAAGAGCCGATCTTTGTCGAAAATCTCCGTGAGAAAGCTCAGAATCCGGAACGGGTGCCTGAGGAGCCGGCCATCACGATCCCACTCATTGCGAGCACCCGTCGACTCGGTGTTCTGGTCGTGACGTCCGAAACGGCGCAACTACAGTCCGGTCCGCACGTCGATGCATTGCTGCGCCTTGCGCCCGCCGTCGCGCTTGCAATCGATGTACTGCTACTCAGCGAAGACGAGCAACGAACCCACGCCCGTGAGCGGACACTCGCCGCGGCATTGGCGACCATGGATCAGCCGGTGCTGATCCTCGGCGTCGATGCAAAAGTTCAATATGCCAATGCCGCCGCTATCAAAGAGTATCGTTACGAGCCAAGTGAGATCGCCGGTCTCTCCGTCGACGATTTCGTCGTTGCCTCAGCCCGGCTCTCTTCCGTTCAGACGATTCCCGCGATCCCGGCGGATCTTCCGCTCTGGACCGGTGAGCACGTTCATCGAAGAAAAGATGGGACCGAGTTCCCGGCGGCCGTGACCCTGAGCCATATCCGCGACGCGACCGACAACATCGTCGGACTCGTTATCGGTATCAGAAATCTCACCGAGGAACGAAAGGTCGCTGACCACCTCGGGCGGACCGAAAAACTCGCCGCCATCGGCGAGCTCGTCGCCGGCGTCGCGCACGAGCTGAATAACCCCCTCACCGGCATCTCGACCTTCGCGCAGCTCCTGCTCGAGGACGATCTGCAGGGTGAGCAATTCGAGTCGGTGAGTCTGATCAAGCGCGAAGCCGATCGGGCAATCGGCGTAATTCGCGATCTCTTGCTCTTCGCGCGCAAGACCGATGCGCGCGACGTTCCCGTCGACATCAACACCATCGTCAAGCACACCGTGCGACTTCGCGCGCTCGCGTCCCGATCGAGTGGCATCGAGGTTCACATGCGTCTCGACGATTCAAACCCCCGGGTTCGCGGCGACGAGCAGAAGCTGCAGCAGGTTCTCCTCAACCTTCTCGTAAACGCCGAGTCGGCGATGGAAACCGCGGAAGTCCGTCACCTATCGCTGATCACGCAGCGAAAGCAGGGCATGGTGCAAATCGTAATATCGGACACCGGACACGGAATGTCGCCGTCCGTCAGCCAACGTGTATTCGAGCCTTTCTTCACCACAAAACCTCCCGGCGAAGGGACCGGACTGGGCCTCAGCGTGAGTTACGGCATCATTCAGGCACACGAGGGAGCGATCTCGGTTGAAAGCACCCCTGAAGTTGGGACAACCTTCGCGATTCTTCTCCCACTCTATACGGAGGCGAAGAAGTGACCCGGATTCTCATCGTCGACGACGAGGAAACCATCCGTCTCGCGCTCCGCAAGTTTCTTCGCTCCCGCGGATATGAAGTCGAGGTTGCCGCGTCTGGCGACCAGGCAATGCAGATTCTCGACAGAGAATCATTCTCTCTCATGCTTTGCGACGTCCGCATGCCCGGGATGACTGGAGTTCAGGTCGTCCCCCAGGCACGAGAGAAGGACCGGGATCTCGCGATCATCATGCTTACAGCTGTCAATGATGCGGCGACGGCGACGGAGGTCTTGGCTTCAGGCGCGACAGACTATCTGATGAAGCCGGTAGAGCTTGCGGACCTCCAGCAGGCGGTTGATCGCGCCCTTCACAAGAGAGTCCAGCTAATTGAGGAACGTCGTCTCGACATGCTGATTCGCGAAGAGGTGGCGCTTCGCACCGCAGAGCTCGAGCAGGAAAAGGAATCGCTACGGCTCATGTCCGTGAGTATCGCCGAGACACTCATCAACGCCATGGAAGCCAAGGATCTCTACCTCAGGGGTCATTCCCAGCGGGTTGCCGAGCTGGCCGGTCAGCTCGCGCAGGAACTGAGCCTCGACGAAAGCGTGTGCGAGGACCTCAGAGTTGCCGGCCGTCTCCACGATGTCGGGAAGATCGGCATACGCGAGACAATCCTCAACAAGCCTGGCCGGCTTACCACCGAGGAGTTCGAGCACGTCAAGCAACATGTGCGGATAGGGCTCGACATCCTTGCGCCCCTTTTTCACATCAAGCAACCGCTCAAGTACGTCGAGCACCACCACGAACGTTGGGACGGGGCAGGCTATCCCCTCGGTCTGTCGGGCGAAGCCATTCCGCTGGGCGCCAGAATCCTTTGCGCAGCCGACACTTTCGACGCTCTTACCTCCAAGCGTGCCTATCGCGAGCCGTTGGAGCCGCTGGCAGCCCTGGAGCATCTCCGAATCGACGCGGGAAAGCAGTTCGACCCGAGTGTTTACGACGCGCTGGTAACCGTGATAACGAGACGAGTGGCCTCCCAATCCACCGAAGCCCACTCCCAATCCACCGAAGCCCGCAAGGTGCGGAAAGCTGCTCCTTGACGTTGCGTCACCGGAGTTGTATTCGGTGTCAACATGTGAAGAAGCTTTCGGCGCACAAGGCACGCGACGTGCAGCGGGCAAATTTAGAAAATGCCGCGCTACTCAGTGCGAGTGCTGACATTCTATGGGAGGACTAATGCCGAGCGGTGAATCAGTGGAGCCATTGCGTTTTGCGGACGACGACGACCCG
>Ga0193751_1001706_pt1 | contig 13817 bp, 17 predicted proteins | sample L1c2metaG_FD_143050 | JGI IMG/M metagenome (GOLD analysis project Ga0193751, IMG submission 143050) | Soil microbial communities from a riparian zone of the East river system, Colorado, United States - L1c2 | ecosystem: Environmental > Terrestrial > Soil > Riparian zone | place: USA: East River... | reverse complement strand
CAGGCGGCAATGCCGGCGTAAGCGCGGGCGTAGCGAGGATCGAGCTCGATCGCTTTGGTGAACATCCGCCGCGCGACCTGATAATAACTCTTGGTGTGCCGATGAAGGAATTCCCGGCCGCGCAAATAATAAGTATAGGCTTCGATGTTATCTGTCTGCGGCCGCTCAATCGATTTTTTCTCCTGCGGCAGCAGCTTAACGGTGAGCTGTTCTACAATCGCGCGCGTGATTTCGTCTTGAATGGCAAAGATATCGGTCAGGTCACGATCAAAACGATCGGCCCAAAGGTGTCCGCCGTCCTTGGCGTTGATTAGCTGGCCCGTCACGCGCACGCGTGCGCCGGCCTTTCGTACGCTTCCCTCCAGAATGTAAGCGACGCCCAGATCGCGTGCGATCTGCTCCACCTTTACCGATTTGCCTTTATAGGTGAAGACGGTGTTGCGCGCCGCGACCCATAACCCGGAGATTTTCGACAGGTCGGTAATGATGTCCTCAGTGATGCCGTCGCTGAAGTATTCCTGTTCGGGATCGCCACTCATGTTGCTGAATGGCAACACGGCGATCGACGGCCGCTGATCGGGGTTGGGTGCGGTGTTAGCGATGGTTGATTCCTCCTGCGAGAGACTATAAACCCGAACCGGCTGCTCGATATTCTTCAACTTATGCTCGCCCATGTCTTCGAAAACAAGATCCAGCCGGTTACCGATCTGATCGCGAACGGAGCCTGAGATAGCGATCCCGCCAGGCTTGGCGATCCGTTCAAGCCGCGCCGCGACGTTGACACCATCGCCAAAAATGTCTTCATCTTGCACGATCACATCTCCCAGATTGACGCCGATCCGGAATTCGATGCGTCTTTCCTGTGGCACGTTCGTATTGCGATCACGCATGCCGCGCTGAATCTCCGCGGCGCATCTGACGGCATTGACTACGCTGGGAAATTCCAGGAGAAGCCCGTCACCACTGACCTTGACAGTGCGCCCCTGATGCTCGGCGATTTTGCTGTCGATGAATTCGCCTCGCACTTTGGTTAGCGCGTCGAGGGTGCCTGCCTCGTCCGTGCCCATCAGGCGGCTATAGCCCACCACATCGGCGGCAAGGACAGCAGCGAGGCGACGTTCCATCTTGGCTCAAATATGAAGGCGGAAGGTAAGGAAACAAGTTATTGCGGGCGCGGTAGCGATTTCCAGCTCTCATGCATTGGCAGCAGCTTATGATGCGGGCAGTCCGGCTAAATGAGAAAACGCACGGAGAGCAAGGAGTAACCAGGTGCGAGACTTAGTCGATTAATTCAACCGAGTCCCCTTTACGAATCATGCCCTCCATTAACACGGCGCCGTAAACACCGGCCATTCCTTCGTGGGCTTGCGCGACTTGTTTCAATAGCGCCGGCGTTTTTTCGGCAGTGTCGGGATCGAGCGTGATCATCATGCAGCGCGGATCGCGTTCCAGAACCGAAACAACCACTTTCGATCCGATGCGCAAAGAGCGGCCGACAAATTGGTTTTCAGCGAAGGCGTCGGCGTTCGTAAGATCGACATAGACATTTGCACGGAAGCGCCGCTTATCGACGTTCGTTCCGGTTTCTTCGCCAAGTTTTTTCGCGGATTGCACGGCAAAGATCGACAACGGGCGACAATCGGTCATGGCCTTGTCCGAACGCAGCAATTTGAGCTCGTGTTTTCCGTCGATGTTTGCGCGCAGGTTGTCGATCAAAGCCGGGTCGTCGATCGCGATAGTTTTTCCGTCTGGCGTTTCAACTTCAATCATCAACTCGGACGCATTCGCCGAGATGGGATTGGCTCCCGAACTTTCAGCTTCGACCAAATTAATCGGTCGCGCCGCCTTCTCCGGATTTTGGAAGCGCGCGCGGTAACGAATCATCTGACGTTGGTCGCGTCCGGTAAAGAACGGAAATCCTTTTGGACTGAGCGAACTCGTAAAAGCGAAAACGCGGTCACCGTAAACTCCGGGATAGCCGGCGAAGATCTCGTCCAACTCTTCGCCGCGCATGCTTTTGACCGGATAACGCCAAAGGCTTTCCACTTTTCCGATGACATTCATGCTAGCGGGCTCTAAATGAATGTAATGCGCGATCGTATTTAAACACCACGAAGAAATTCATTCGGAAAACGCCCAACGCTCAACGTCGAACGCCGAATGTAGAATCCAGATGTCAGTAGTCAGTAGTCAGAGGACAGAGAATCAATAAAGTGATTATTCGTGAGCCGGATTGTTTCGCTCCTGCCGGCTGCGACTGAGATCGCAGCTGCGCTTGGATTGATGGACGAGGTGGTCGGCGTTTCGCATGAGTGCGATTTTCCGAATGAAGCCTATACGCGTCCGCGCGTGACCCGTTGTCCGGTGCACAATGCCGGACTCGCGAGCAAAGAAGTGGATGAATCGGTGCGGCGCGCGCTCCGCGAGCAGGGGACGATCTACACGATCGATGAGCCGCTCCTTCGCGAGCTGCGGCCGGATGTGATCCTTACCCAAAAGTTGTGCGACGTGTGTGCGGTCGGTTATGGAACGGTTGCCCGGCTCGCTGAAACTCTGCCCGGACCGCCGCGAGTCGTGAATCTTGAACCAACAAGTCTCTCCGACATCTTCGAGGATATTCGTCATGTCGCGGAAGCATGCGGAGTTTTGGAGCGCGCGGAGAAAGTGATTGCGAATTTATCAGCACGAGTGGAAACAGTGCGTGATCGAATTGCGCATTTAGCCGATCGCTCACGATGTTTTCTGATGGAATGGGTCGATCCGCCGTTTTGTTCCGGTCATTGGGGACCGGAGCTGGTCGAGATTGCGGGCGGACACGATCCGTTAGGCCGCAAGCATCAGCCGTCGGCGCAGATCGATTGGGAGCAAGTATTGGATGCGGGACCGGAATTTATCGTGCTCGCGCTTTGCGGCTACGATGTCGATCTTGCGCGGCGCGATTACGAATTGCTGAGAAAATTTCCGGGATTCGATTCGCTTCCGGCGGCGCGCAGCGACGACATTTATCTTGTTAATGCGAGTGCTTATTTCGCACGGCCTGGGCCGCGCATCGTCGATAGCATCGAAATTCTGGCGGGAATATTGCATCCGAAAGAATTTCCCGAGTTTGCGGCTAACAACGTTGACGTTCAGTGCATCGGCACCGTTGCGAGCAGAAAAGGCTCGGAAGTTCCGACTGTTTGAGAGCAGCATTCGCGAGCGCAGCCACTAAATGCGGTCGCGGGAACGTTTGTCGATCTTGCCAAAGCGCGTGCTCTGGAAAGACCATGCCCGCATGAAACTCTGGGCTTGGGACAAGAAAAATCTTCCTTCGATCGGGCACGCGATTCGCACCGCAGTGGCTACGACCGCGTCCGTTCGTGCGCTTGAGGCAAACTACTTTGCCGCAAATCTCGTCGCGTTCGCGCTTGCGATCGTTTTCGTTGGGTTGCTATCGGTCGCGTTTCGTTTGGAGAAAACCGCATACCGTTACGCGAGCATTACCCTTGCGACCGTGGTTTTAATTCCACGATCGAATCCGCCGCGGAGCATCGCGCTTCACCGATTCATCGAAGTTTCGGTCGGGATTATCGTCGCTCTCGCGGACGTAGCGCTGTGGCCGGAACGTCAGCCAGTAAAGTGATCGCCGAACATCGGCAATCCGCTCTTAGAGGATTCACGTCTGGCTTCGTCCTCGATGACATCCCAGTGTTCGGCCAGGCGGCCGTCCTCGATCCTGACAATATCCGCGGCGATCCAGGCAACTGGCGGGCCATGTCCTGAAAAACGTCCGTGGACAATGACGTAGTCGTCCTCCGCGACGATGAGCTGACGTTCGTAACGCAGCGTGTCGGGCATGCTCCGGATCAAATTGAACAATCCATCGCGACCCGGTTCAATGTGCGCGCTGTGCTGGATATAGTTAGGCGACCAATACTTCTCCGCGGCCGCGTAGTCTCGCTTGTTAAACAATGTGTCGAAGGCGTCGAGTACCAGCGCCTTATTGCTCTCCTGTATCGTCTGATTCATAATAATTTTTACTTCGTTACCGCGGTGTTGGAGCGTTCATCTTAGGCGCCCCCGCAATCATTTCGTTCTCTTACAGCTTCGATCCCCCGTCCACCGGAATGCTCGCACCAGTGATCCAGCGCGCTGCATCCGACGCCAGGAACGCAACTACGTCCGCAACATCTTCCGGTTTGCCGATTCGCTTCAATGTCTGCATTCCCAGCGCGACCTCGCGACCCGCTTCTGTCTTCGTAAAATTCGACATATCCGTGTCGATCACTCCTGGTGCGACAGCATTTACGCGTATGCCGCGCGGCCCGAGAATGGCGGCCCAATTCTTGACCAAAGTCTCAATCGCTCCTTTGGTAGAGGCGTAAGCGAGAAGCGAAGGATTTTCCAAACCGGGCTTGCCCGCCACCGTACGGGCTTGAGCGGAAGAGATAACAATGACGTTTGAGCCCTCAACAAGAACTGGCAACAGCTGCTGCACCAGGAAGAACGGGCTTCGGACGTTTATCGCAAAGAGGTTGTCAAAATCCTCTACCGTGTAATCCGCGATCCGTGCCGCCTTGCTGATTCCGGCGTTCAGCACAAGCACATCCAATCGCTCACCGACGATCGAGCGAACGTCCTTGGCCAGCAATGCTGCTCCGTCTGGAGTTCGCAAGTCTGCCCTGATCGTATCCGCGCGTCCCCCTCTCGAGCGGATGTCGGTAACGGTGGATTCCGCATCGGGCGCCGAATGGCCATAGTGAACGAGGACATGTGCACCGGCATTGGCAAGCACGGATGCCGTCGCGCGACCGATTCCGCGAGAGGCTCCCGTAACAAGCGCCGTTTTGTTCGTTAAACTAGCCATAATGATGCTTCCTTAGACTATCCGCTCTTTAACGATTCACCCGTGGTTGGAAGTTGCTCCGCTATCTCGTCGACCCGCTCGGGATAGAACGCGACGTGTCCTTTGATCTGCGCAACGGCAGGATATGGATCCTCATACGACCACACGGCATTGACGGACTTCCTTCCTCCAGCGGGAATGCTGTAGTAACCGCAATCGCCTTTATACGGACAGTAGGTAGCGTGATCCGTCCGTTCCAACTGCGAAAGATCGACATCCTCACGGGGAATGTATTGAACGGGCGAATAGTCCGATTCCCGAAGGGTCAATGCGTTACGGGTCTCCGCAATCACACGGCCCGCAATGGACACGACGATGCGAGCAGGATTGCGCTGGATGGAGATCGGGTGATCTGAACCTGGAATCTTAATCTGTTTTTCCTTCATGTTTCGTCTCCTTTTCTGCTTGGAGCGTATCTTATGATCGTACGTTCTTCAGATTGTTAGGACGACTCTGCCGAAGGGACGGCCTTCAATCAGGTAACGAAGAGCATCAACCGCTTCTACCAGCGGAAAGGTCTTAGCCACGATCGGTTTGATCGCACCGGATTTAAGTAGAGCGACAATAACTTTCCAGGCAACCCCGATCCTCGCCTTCGGCTGAGCGAACATGTTGAGACCCCGGATGCTGGCCTGTGGCACAATGAGATTTGTCACGTCAATCGTTGTCTGACGGCTTGCGGAATACCCCAGTGTTGTGAGGCTTCCTCCCAACGCGAGTACGCCGAGCGCCTCGCTCAAGACTTCACCACCAATCCCGTCGATGACGATGTCTGCGCCGTAACCATTCGTGATACGACGCACGCCGTCACCCAACTTCTCCAACGACGTATCGATGACTTCATGGAATCCGAGCGTCTTCGCTTGCTCTGCTTTCGCATGATTGGTCGTGCTGGAGATGGCGTGTTTTGCGCCCAAGGCGCGCGCCAATTGCGTTACCGCATTGCCGATCGACCCTCCGATCGCTGGTGCCAGAACAGTTTTGCCTGCCCGAAAACTAGCCAGAGTCAGAGCCACCTGCGCGGTGAGATAGGCGACTGGAATACCTGCGGCGCTCACGTCGTCGACGTTGTCAGGAATCAAGCAAAGGTCTTCCTTCCGTACGGCAACCCACTCGCGATCGGTTCCGTCCTCAAAAGCGCCATAGGCGCCGAAGAACATCACGCGCGAGCCGGCGGGAAAGTCTGTTCCGCCTGCCTCCTCCACCACGCCCGCTCCTTCGTTGCCCAGGACTAACGGCGCCTTCGAGCCGTGAAACTTTCCGGAGAGAATCGTATGGTCGAGCGGCGTGACGCCGGCTGCGGTCATTCGCACGAGTACTTTCCCGTCTGTGACCGCCGGTTTCGGAAGCTCGATGAGCTTCAGCCCTTGATAACCGCTAAATGTTTCGGCTCGCATTGCACGCATATCATTTCTCCTTTGATTCAGGCATTCGTTCCGCCATCCACGGTAAGATTCGCTCCAGTGATGTATGAAGATTCCGGACCGGCGACAAACGCGACCATGGCAGCGATCTCATCAACGTGTCCGTAGCGATCGAGTGCGGTCGCGGCCTTCTGCGGCACCGCCCACTCGCCGGTGGCGGGATTCAATTCCGTGTCGATCGGACCCGGCTGCACATTGTTGACCGTGATGCCCCGGCTCCCGACTTCTCTGGACAGAGCTTGAGTAAAAATCTTCACAGCTCCCTTTGTGGCCGAGTAGGGCACAAGCCCGGGCACAAGAACACGCTCACCCACGGACGAACCGATCATGATGATGCGACCGCCGCTCTTCATGTGCTTCAGCGCCGCCTGCGTCGCGATGAACACGCCACGGATGTTAATGTCGATCACGCGATCCATCTCTTCCAGCGTCGTCTCCTCAAACGTTTTCGGAATGGCCGTGCCGGCATTGTTTACCAGGACGTCTACTTTGCCGAATGTCGCTACCGTCTGTTCGACTGCGGCTTTGACGGCGTTTGCATCAGTGGCGTCCGCCTGAATCGCGATCGCCTTTCCGCCGGCGCGTTCAATCTCCTTGACTACCGCCGCGGCCGCATCGGCGCCTCTCGCGTATGTGATGGCCACCTTCGCCCCGTCAGCCGCCAGACGTTTGGCGATTGCGGCGCCGATGCCGCGCGAGCCGCCCGTAATGAGTGCAATTTTTCCCTCCAGTTTCCTATTCATGGTTTGTCTCCTGTTTTTTTGAGGTTGACTTCATTGTGTATCGATTGGTATAAAACTCAGCGATGAACAACAGTTTGTCAAATGGTTTGTTTACCTATTGATATGAAATCGAAACCTGGTTCGGCACGGCGCGGACGACCGCGCGCCTTCGATCCTTCCTATCTGGGTCAGATTGTGAGGACGACTCTGCCGATGGGACGGCCCTCAACTAAGTAACGCAGAGCATTAACCGTTTCGGTCAGCGGGAAAGTCTTAGCCACGATCGGCTTGATCACGCCGAATCCAGGATTTGATGTTTTCGACCGAGTCCTGATAAAACGTGGCGTACAACGACCTGGAGCCATAACCGAGATGAGGCGTTGCCAGAACATTCGGGAGATGGCGGAAAGGATGGTCGGGCGGCAACGGTTCGACATCGAACACGTCTAAGGCCGCGCCGGCGATTTTGCCCGCCTTCAGGATTTCGATGAGAGTCGCCTCGTCTATGATCGGGCCTCGTGCTGCATTGATGAGATAGGCCGTCGGCTTCATCGACGAAAGCTCGCTTCTTCCAACGATGCCATGGGTTCGATGGCTGAGAACGAGATGGATGGTGATGATATCCGATTCTCGGAATATCTCTTCTTTGGACACTAAGCGAGCGCCCTGCGCCTCCGCTCTTTCCTTCGTTAGATTCTGGCTCCAAGCGATGACGTTCATGCCAAACGCCCTTCCGATTTCTGCGACGCGTGAGCCGATATTCCCCAGACCGACGACTCCAAGAGTCTTGCCAAAGAGATCCGCTCCTACGGCTGTCTGCCAGCCGCCGCCACGAAGAGAAGCGTTCTCAGTCGCCAAGTTACGCACGAGCGCCAGAATGAGAGCCCAGGTGAACTCGATGGTCGGGTTCGAGTTGTAGCCTGTATGAAGGACCTCGATGCCTCTGCGCTTCACCGCCTCAGCGTCAATGGACGCGTTTTGTGCTCCGGTTGAGGCAATGAGCTTCAGATTCGGTAGGCGATCGAGCAGCTCGACCGTCATCGGGGTTCGCTCCCGCATGATGCAGAGAACATCAAATGGAAGCAGACGTCGAGCGAGAGGCTCCAACTCGGAGATATGATCCTGAAATACAGTGATGTCCGCTCGATCGCGGAGCACCGACCAATCGGCGCTCTCAAGCGCTACATTTTGATAGTCGTCCAGAACAGCGATCTTGTACTTCTTCATTGGCATCCATTCCGCAGTGCCTGAGCTCGTCGCCTTAGTTACACACCTTCAACGAGAACGGCACGATAGGTCGCCCCCTTGAAACGGTGCTGCACTATCGCCTGATACGCCGGGCCGTCATACCATTTGCGTGCGGCTGTCGTGGTTGGAAATTCCAAAATTACGAAAAACTCTGGTACCGGTCCCTCGAGCACCTGCTGTGGCCCAGCATGAAGCTTGACCGGGTGACCTTCCAAGGTTTCACCTACCTTACTGAGGTAAATGTTGAGTTCGTTTTGGTCCTGCGTGCTTTCTCTCGTAAAGACAATATAGGTAGCCATGATGTTTGTGTTCCTCGGGTTGACTTTCGATCGGTCGCTAAACCAAACGAGCTGACTTAGCTCGGGCTGGTTCGAAAATATCATGTGCAGTCACGCCTCCGATTCGCGGATTTGCTCTTCAATTAACCGTTTGAAATTGCCCAGATATCTATGGATCCGACTTGAGATGAAGGCTCGGTCTACCAAATGGTTAGTTTGTTTGTCAGGGTTTAGCATTAGCCTTCGCGCCTCGTTCGATTGCCAAGAGGAGCTCGGCGGATGGGAATCTTTCCTTCATGGTGTTAATAAGGCTATCCGGATCTTTGGCTTTTTTGAGTTCCTCTTCAAAAGCTAACAAATAGTTTTCCGTAAAACCCACGGCGGTCTTCGCGTCAAGGGGAGCTCCAACCTTGCTATGTCCAGGGATAACAACCGAAGGTTTTAATTCTCTGATTTTATTTAATGAGTTCAGCCATTTCCCTCTAGCATTACTGTCCGTTTCTGCGGTGTAAACGTGCATGTTATTGAACACAACATCGCCAGTAATGAGAATTCTCTGTCCAGGAATCCAAAGCATCGTGTTTTCATCGGTGTCGCCTTGGATGTGTTTAAAGACCTCTATTTTGAGCTCTCAAATTTAATAAAGTTGCCGTCGAATTTCCCAATAGCCACAACGTGAGAGGTTGCACCTGGGCCCAAGATCTTTTTCCATTTATCTATTTTCTCTTGGTAGACCTTGTTGATTCGGTCCACTACCGCAGAACTCGCAATAATCCGCACTCTCGGGTATGCGTCCTTAAATACCTCCAGACCTAGAAAATGATCAGCGTGCTCGTGGGTAATGTAAACAATAGACAGTGGCTTCTTAGTCTCGTTGATTTCCTGCAATACTCTTTCCGCACCGGTTTTTGTTAACTGCGCATCGACTAACATCACTTCATGTTCTCCCTCGATAATGACGGAGTTAGTCCAAAACTGATCGTCTGGTGAGGTGAACACCTTGATTGACAAACCGTGCTGACCACTTGCAAATGCAGATGGACGCGAAATTAGAAATAAGAGACTGATCATTGCTAAACAAAGAGCTAGACCTCTCACAAGTTTACCTGTCGGCATGCCCCGCATTGCTACTTTTGCAGTGAAGGCGCGTGCTCGACCCATTGATCGGTAAATACCACCGGCGCCCAGCTGTACCCGCTCCCCTCCTTGTGCAAGCGACCCAGGGCAGGAAAATTCATATGCGGTCCCGCGATCAACACATCCTCGCGCGCGAGCTTAGGCAGCAATTGAAGCCGCGTCGCCGCAGCCGCATGTCGAAAATCGCGGTGACCTCGGGATGCTGCAGCTGGACGCGCAGCGCATGGATGATGTCGCCCCAAAACAGGATTTTTTGTCCCTTTGACGAAAATTCATAGCCGGTATGTCCCGCGGTATGACCAGGCAGCGCGACGAGTTGCATGCCGTCGACGATTGTCTCGGAGCTACTAAACGTGTGCCACTTACCGGCCTTGATGTACGGCGCTGCGATGGCTTGCGCACGCTGGAAGGACGGTTGCGCGTCCTTCGGCGCCTTAGCAGCGATTTCCGGCGACAACCAAAAGTCGCTTTCGGCCTTCGCGACGTAAACATCGGCATTTGGGAAGACGCGCTTTCCATCCTGAGTGGTCAGGCCGCCGACGTGATCGGAATGGAGGTGCGTGACCAAGACGATGTCGACTTCGTCCGCCGTGTAGCCTGCGCTGCGGAGGCTACCAGCCAAGCGCCCCATTGCTCCTCCACCCCACCAGGTGCCGGCACCTGCATCGACGAGGATTACTTGCTTGCCGGTGTTGACCAGGAAGCCCGTATCAGCAACATCCAGCATGTGCGGATCTTCTTGCAATCCCTTTACAACACTATCGATCGTCGCCTCCGTTCCGTTCAGCCAGTGCGGATCGAATGCGCCGGTACCATCGAATAGGGCCGTCACTTCGAGATCGCCGACTTTGAGTCGGTAGAAGCCCGGCACCTGATCATGATGCTGCGGTGCGGCGGCCAGAGCTGCGTTCGGATGGGCCAGCGATATGGCCAGAACGGCTACGGCTGCGATGACGATCTGCCAGGATCTGCTTTTCAAAACAACTAGTTTATTCATGAGAATTTTCGTTAAGCGATTATGTATTGTTTATTCTGTATCGATAGGTATAAAGCTCGACGCTAGACAAAAGCGTGTCAAGTGATTTATTTACCTATTGGTATGAAATCAGAAACTGCTGCAGCCCAGCTCGGGCGACCCCGCGCCTTCGATCCTGACGCCGCCTTGGAACGCGCCATGCACGTTTTTTGGGCGAAAGGCTACGAAGGCGCTTCACTCTCCGACCTCACACGGGCCATGCGCATCAATCGACCAAGTCTTTATGCTGCATTTGGCAACAAGGAGCAGCTCTTTCGCAAAGTTCTTGATCGATATATGAACGGACCGCTCGCTTATTTTGGCAAGGCGCTGGGGGCGCCGAAGGCACGCGATGTTATCGAACAAATTTTCCTCGGTGCCGCCAACATGCCGAGTGACCCGCGGACTCCAGCAGGATGCCTTGTGGTCCAGGGTGCGCTGGCGTGCGGAGATGCGGCCGGATCTGTTCGGAAGGAAATAGCCGCGCGCCGCGACGCAGCCAAAGTTGCGTTGCGTCGCCGCCTTCAACGAGCAAAGCGGGAAGGCGATCTTCCGTCAAACGCCGACCCAGCCGAACTATCCAGTTATGTGATGACTGTGCTGCACGGAATGGCCGTTCAAGGAGCCGATGGAGCCAATCAGGATCAACTACGGCGAGTTGCGGATATCGCACTGCGGGCGTGGCCGAAGCGTTAATTTAAATCCGAGTCATCCCGCGAAACACGCGAAACACGCGAATGAACGCGAAGCCACGCGATGGCGCGTGCGCTGCCCTAACGAAAGAGGTTCACTTTCGCCAGGTCGACAATTTCATCGCCGCGTCCGCTCAGAACAGCTTTGAGCATGAAGATGCCGAAGCCAGTGGCTTGTTCCAACGTAATTGTTGGAGGCATTGATAGCTCCTGGCGATGAACGGCGACTTCAACCAGCGCTGGCCCATCGTGTTCGAACGCCTGATGAAGCATCGGTCGCACGTCTTTCGCGGTTTCCGCTTTTAACCCGAGCAGGCCGGCGCTTCGCGCGAGCGCAGCGAAATCGGGATTCTTCAGCTCGACGCCGAAATCGAGGAAGCCGCCGGCTTTCATTTCCAATTCGACGAACGAGAGCGAATCGTTTCGGAAAACGACGACCTTCACCGGCAGCTCGAGTTGATGAAGAGTCAGCAAATCGCCCAACAACATCGAGACGCCACCGTCGCCCGACATGGTAATGACTTGTCGATTCGGCATGGCCATTTGCGCGCCGATCGCTTGCGGTAATGCGCTGGCCATCGATCCATGCACGAACGAGCCGAGTAATCGCCTTTTGCCATTCATTTTGAGATAACGCGACGCCCAGATTGTCGGCGTTCCGACGTCGCACGTAAAAATTGCGTCCTCGTGGGCGAGCTCGCTCATCGTGTGAGCGACAAATTGGGGATGACTTCCTTTGCGCTCGCTTCCTTCAGTTGCCAGTTCGTCCAATCCTTTTCGCGCTTTGCGATAATGCTCGAGGCTTGCCTTCAAATGCGCGTCATCGCCGTTTTGTTTCAATTTCGGCAGAAGAGCCTGGAGTGTGACTTTGGTGTCGCCGACCAGTCCATAGTCGACCTTGGTGCGACGGCCCAGTTGTTCTCCGCGAATGTCGATCTGGACAACGGTCGCGTGCTTGGGGAAAAATTGCTGATACGGGAAATCGGTGCCGATCATGAGCAGAGTGTTGCAGTTCATCATCGCGAAGTAACCGGAGGAAAATCCGAGCAGGCCGGTCATACCGACATCAAACGGATTGTCGTACTCGATGAATTCCTTCCCGCGCAAGGCATGGACGATTGGCGCGTTCAACTTGCCGGCGAGCGCAATCAGCTCAGTGTGAGCTCCGGCGCAACCTGCGCCCGCGAGAATCGTGATCTTTTCAGAATCGTTAAGAACTTTCGCTAGCGCCGCGATTTCATCATCCGCGGGACAGACGGTGGGTTTGGGCGGCGGAAAGTGAAGGCGCGGTTCTTGTTCGACCGCATTGCGCAACGCCACGTCGCCCGGCAGCGCAACCACTGAAACCCCGCGTCGCGCGATTGCAGTCTGGATTGCGATCTCCAGGATCCGCGGCATCTGCTCCGGCTGCGAAATCAATTCACAATAATGACTGCACTGCGCGAACAAATGTTCCGGGTGCGTTTCCTGAAAATATCCGCTCCCGATTTCCTCGCTCGGGATCTGCGCGGCAATCGCGAGCACGGGCACTCGGCTGCGGTGACAATCGTAGAGACCGTTGATCAAATGAAGATTGCCCGGCCCGCAACTTCCAGCGCAGACAGTTAATTGTTCGGTCAGATGCGCCTCCGCCCCGGCTGCGAAGGCCGCCGTTTCTTCGTGTCGGACCGGCACCCATTGTAAATCTTTGCGTGGCCGGATCGAATCGGTCACACCGTTGAGCGAATCGCCCACCAGTCCATAAACTCGCTTCACGCCGGCCGCGACGAGCGTGTCGACCAGCACGTCTGCTACTCGCTTTTTAGCCATGGGTTTTCTCGGGGTTCTTCATTGGGCTCGAATCCCGATTCAGATCCTGTGAATCTTGTACCGTTTTGCAACCGTGAAATGATCGTTTGTCTTTCACCCAATCCGGGCGATAATGCGGCCTTATTGGAACACTCTGTTTAACTTCACTGCACGGAAGATCGTCAGGTGAGCTTCGCTCATTGGTGGTTTGAAACCCGATTCACGGGAACGGCTCTGTAGCTCGGTAGTATTTCCATATTCAAAACACAATGAAACTGTACGTAGGTAATCTCTCTTTTGAGACCACCGAGAACGATCTTCAAGATTTGTTCGAAAAACACGGAACCGTCAACGAAGTCCATCTGATGATGGACAAAATGACCGGTAAATCACGCGGCTTTGCATTCATCACCATGAATGACGGCACACAAGCCGGCGCCGCGATGAGCGCGCTCAATGGCCAAGAACTTAATGGCCGCGCGCTGAACGTGAACGAAGCTCGTCCACGGGAAGACCGGCCGCGTCCTTACGGCGCGAACCGTTTTGCGGGCAATCGCCGGTAGATCCGGAATTGATTGCACAGCCGGCGCTCAGGTGAGCGCCGCGCTGATCGCAAGATCGACATCAT
>Ga0193751_1001705_pt1 | contig 13825 bp, 11 predicted proteins | sample L1c2metaG_FD_143050 | JGI IMG/M metagenome (GOLD analysis project Ga0193751, IMG submission 143050) | Soil microbial communities from a riparian zone of the East river system, Colorado, United States - L1c2 | ecosystem: Environmental > Terrestrial > Soil > Riparian zone | place: USA: East River... | reverse complement strand
GGTAAATGCGCGATCGAAACGGGTCCTGAGAGAATGCGAACATACAAACCTCCTGTCCGAGATTGCAAGCTCTGTCACGCAGTAACAAGGCTTGCGCCAAACTGATTCTGATGAAATGGCCCCTTCGCCATTTCAAAATAGTTCATCGCATCCAGTGCGTCGTTACGGAAGAATTCCCATACATCGCCATGAAGCTGGTTACTTCCAGATTTGCTCGTGGCGTTTACAACAGCCCCCAGCTGCGCGACCAAATTCAGCGCTGAAATTACTGGTCTGCACTTTGAATTCTGCAACGCATCGATGGACGGGCGATAAACGTACGAGGCACCATTCAGATAATCGAGACTCCCAGTCGGTGCGTCGAATCCCGTGTGTAGGATTGCGGAATTCGCTTTACTCGCACCCGAAAGTAAATCTGGTCCTCTCTCTAGCAATAGGCATCTGAGTCCTGCGAGTGTCAGGTTTCGGAGCACGGCACAACCAACAACGCCGCCCCCGATTATTGCCACGTCGAAAGTTTGTGCACCGGATTTTTCAGTCGAAAACATGCATATTCCCGGCAAACTGAACGAATAGTACTAATAACATGACTGAATTGTCAACTGGATTTTTGTAATATGACCAAATAGGCCATAAGTTCCGACGATAATTTACAAACTCGATCATCATCGCCCAAACTAATGATGGGCGGAGGCAACGGACACCGAGCATTCCTGATTGGCGGAGAGTACTCGGACAAGGCAATGGAAAATCTGGGTGCGCTGGCTGTCAGACAGGTAAGTCAAGTTTCACGCAATTCATGCTGTGGTTACTGTAGGAGCCATCGAGATCGAAGGTGCTATGGACTATGCAGTCGAAGAAGCGGAAATTGCGCGTGCCATGATTGCCCAGGCACGTCACCTGACCGTGATCCCTGATTCGTCAAAGCTGGACAAAGCAGGACTATTCCGGGTCTGCCGACTGGTAAGGGGGCCGAGCCTTTCGCCTGCCCTTTGTGCCAGCCGTGAAGCGGAAATCACAAAGGCCAAACATCGCACACCGTTGCGCATTCTTATACCTTCTCGCGTCCCCATTGGGGTCTGTACAACTTGTGCTTGCCGCTCGCTACATGCAGCAAAAAGAGAAGGCCAATCACCGAAAGGATTCCCCACCCGGCCCGCGCGTTTGGCGGCATCACCATGATCGTGCAAATGAAGACCGCCCAGACCATCGCCAGCACATTTACGGTGTTGCTCGCACGACCGAGATGCCAGGGCCCGCGTTTATCCAACCAAATGCCCTTCTTGCGCCAGCCAAGATAGACCGGAGCAATGTAGGCGAGGTAAAAACCGATAACACTGATGGAAGTGACTACGGAGTACGCTCCGCTGTAGATCATGGCCACAAATGCCAGGGCTGCCGAGAGCCATATGGCAGGCACGGGCGTCTTCAGCTTGGCGCTTACCCGGCTCCAGGTGGATGCCAGCGGCATGCCGTTGTCACGCGCCAGAGCGAAGAAAGACCGCGACACTGACGTCATGGCAGCCAGTCCGCAGAACCACATGGCAAGGACAGTGAGCGCAAGAACGGCGGCAGATGCCCGAAGACCCAAGGTGAGCCGCACGATTGTTAACACTGTGGGCAGCGGATGGCCGCTGGCATCGGTGGCTTGCAATATCTGGGCAAGATTCGGAATCGCACGCGCCAACGAAAGGATCAGGAGGTAGCCGAAGATCCCGGAGACCACCACGGACATAACGATCCCCCAAGGCGCGTGCCGCCGAGGGTCCGTGGTCTCTTCCGCCACGTGTGCGGAAGCATCAAATCCGGTGTACGTCCATTGCGCTTGCAGCAAACCCAGCATAAACAGCCAGGCATACGGAGCCTTCACCGGGCTCAGGTTCTGGGTGCTCCAAAGAAAGGCCACAGGCTGCTTGGGCGCAAAAATCATAAGGGACCCAATGAGTAAAATCACCCCAACTATGTGCACCACAACGCTCGCATCGCTTAGCCACGCGACCAGAGCCGCCGAGTAGTGATTCACTACGGTTTGCGAAAGCAGTAGGAGCGCATACACCGCGAACAACTGATGGTAGCCGGATTGCAGCCCTAACATCGGCGCCAGGAACTCGGCGCAGCCGTAATCCGTTCCGGCAATGGCGGTGATCAGCCCCACAATGTTCAGCCATGCTGTGAACCAGGCCCAGGTTGGACCCCCTAGCTCCGCCGACCAGTGATACATGCCTCCTGAGGTGGGGAGCGCGGAGCACAGTTCAGCCATGCTGAGCGCCACCATCAGCGTGCCGAATGTCACCAGGGGCCAGCCCAGAAGCATTTCTCGCGGACCGCCCATGCTGAGACCGTAGTCGAAAAGAGTCACAGCCCCTGTCAACAGCGATATGACGGAGAACGAGAGGCCAAAATTGGAAAATCCGCCAAAGCCACGGCGCAGTTGCTGCGTGTATCCCAGACGCTGCAAATCCTGCTCGTCGGTCGAAGGAGCAATCCCCCGTTTCAGCGCAGTCGATTCAACGCAGCTGGGGTCTGATGATTTCACGAAATCGGCGACCACTACTTCTCCGCAATAATGACAAGATCCCAGGGCTTGAGCGTCAGAGCTTGCGATGAGGCCACAGCGTTCTGCGTCAGCAGCTCTTCACCGGCACCATACGGATACTGGAACGTCTGTGGATCATTTGAATAATTCATGTAGTAATGAATCGTCTTGCCGTTCCGGTTCGTACCGTGCTTTACGCGCACTGGGGCCGGCAGTTGCTGGTCAAGGCCCGTGAGCGCGGCTATCTGCAGCACGCCCAACAGCACCTTTGCTTGTATGGGATCGGAGAGCACCGTGCCCTCGTAGGTGAGGGTGCCGCTGCCAAACCGGTTGCGTGTGATCGCCGGGTACTTGCCGAAAAACGGATGGTCGTAGTAAGCGAGCGGCTCAGCACCCTCCAGGATGAGCATCTCGCACCACTCTGAGACCTTATTATCGCCGCCAACCTTGAAAGGATCTTCTTTGAGCGCGAGAGGTGTGGCTAGATTGGAAAACTCCTGATAACGAAATCCAGCGGCTTGGCGCAGCGGGCCTGGGGCCATTATCCAGCGGACGGTATTGTATTCATTGGTGAATCCGCTTTTGAATGTCACTACAAGATTTCCGCCATTCCTTACGTACTGGACCAGCCGATTCAGAAGGTCATCGCTGGCTACGTACAACGGAGGGACTACGATGATCTTATATTGCGCGAGATTTGTGCTCTCAGAAAAAACGAAGTCCACGCCGACGTTCTCACGATACAGCATGTTGTACATCTGCCGGAGAACCCAGTCGTAATTCACGCGGTCGCTGAAGGTCATGAAGTCGATGCCATAGCGCGAGTCATCGCTGTAGAGAATGGCAACTTTATTGCTCCGCTTGAGGTCCACGATGTGTGGCCCGACCCGCTGCAGTTCATGCGCGGTGCGGCTGACCTCAGCATAGACGCGGTTGGGTTCCAGATCGTGAGAGAGCACGCCCTTCCAGTAAGTCTCCCGTCCATAGTGAAGCGAATGCCAATGCCAGTATTCCACCATGTTGGCGCCGCTCGAGAGGTGAGTGTAGACACCTAGGCGAAGTTGTCCGTCATACGGAGGAAACTGCTCTTTGGAATCCGAGCCAGTGGTTTGGGCGTTGGTCTCAGTGACCAGGTAATTCGTCTGCTTCAGGGAACGCGAGTAGTCTCCCATCAGGCTGGATTGTGCGCCGTCGAACTGATCCTGCGTATCGTAATAAGGATTAGCGGCCACAATGTCGAGAGAGTGGCTGATGTCGTACTCGTTCACTTCCTGCCGCGGCGGCATCGACAGATCGTGGGTGATGAATTGGTCTGGCCGCTTGTATTCATTGACGATGGATGCCTGCCAGGCCAGGAAATCCGTGGTGATCCACTGCGAGTAGCGTTGCCACTCGAGCTTCCAGCCGGGATTGATGATGCCGTCCTGCGGCGGTATCTCGGTCCAGTCATTCAATCTCTGTCCCCAGTAATTCAATCCCCAGTCTTTATTCAATTCGTCGACTGTTTTGAACTTGTGCTGCAAGTACTGCACGAACCCAACCTGCACATCGTGGTTCGCGGCGCCTCCGGTGGATGTCTCGTTGTCAATCTGATAGCCAATGACAGCAGGATTGTTTTTATAGTGTTCAGCAATTTTGCGGATGACGCGTTCGCAATAGAAACGGTACGTGGGATTCAGCAGATCCGTGTTCTGACGCATGCCAAAAGTGATGTTTTGTCCACCCAGCAGGGTAGTAGTGATTTCCGGATGCTTTTTGTACATCCAGGCGGGTATTGAATAAGTTGGAGTGCCCAGGATGACTTTGATCCCTGCCTGGCGCATGCGTTCGACCACGCGATCCATCCAGGCGTATTCAAAGCGGCCATCCTCCGGCTCCCACAGCCCCCAACTCGACTCACCCACGCGAACCACATTGATGCCGGCCTTCTGCATCATGTCGACATCTTTATCCAGCCGCTCATAAGGCATGTATTCCGTGTAATAAGCCACCCCGTAGAGAATGGAATCCATTTTGTCCGGGGCAAACGGAGAAACCGATTGGGCAAGGGTGGACGCGGGGGTCAACAGCAGGGTGGCAGTGACGATAGCGAAGAAAACTTGCAGAAGAAGTTGTTTCATCTCGCAATCACTGGTAAATCCCGCCGCGCAAGTAACCTTTAAAATTGACGCTTTGTGCCGCGGGTTGCTCATAGGGGACGGGCTTCGGGTCGAGCCATTCCACCACCTTGTCCTTCATGGCATATGCAATCAAGTGGTTCCCCATCGGGTTGAGATGGGCTTCATTGACAAGGTAGGTGTTCATGTACTCCTCAGCGTTCAAAGTGGATTACTGGAAACCGCGAAAGAAGACCGCGTTCAGATCCACGTAGTCAAATCGCTCGCGCACGAGGTAATCCAGGACCTCCTGGTCTTCACGGGTACCCTGCTGTTTCAGTCTGTCAAGGTCCACAGTGCCGTTCAGCACAACCAGCAATTTTTTCCCGTTTTCGTGCGCGAAGGTTCTCGCTTTGTCCAGAATGAAGAGAGTTGCGCGTTGTCCGTAGCGGTTCAGCAATTCGCCCGCCTGGAACTGCATCAGTGTTTCTGGTGTATCCGACCATCGACTATTCACTGTGCCCGGCTTGGACTCCAGGCTCCAATCGAAGGAAAAATCCAGCCGCGCCGCGAGTTTGCTGACGCGGTCACGATCCAGATCCCGGATGAAGCCCCTGCGGTAGACTTCCAATTGCAAAGCCAGATCATCTTTGAGGTGATCGGCCATCCATTGCGGCTCCGTCATGTGGTACAGGGACTGCTCAGTAGAGAGCAGGTTTTTCTTTTCGACAAAACGCCCGGTGTCGAGGTCCATTTCCAGGTGATCCCAATAATTGCCGTGAAACATGTGAATGGTTTCTGCTTCCTCGCGAAACCATGGGTAGATCGCGGCCCAGCGTATCCGGTACACGCTGCGGATCGAATCGTCGCAGCAAATCATCAGGATCAAATACTTGGCGGCATGGTCCGTCTTTTCCTCGCGAATCATCCGACGATAGGCTTGATAAACTCCGTACCCGCCGACCCCGAAGTTTCGAACGGGTTCACCCAAGTGGCCCGCCAGGTACTCTTGCCAGGTCTCGCCGTCGCTGACCTGCTCGCATTCAGTGTAGCTGTCCCCATAAGTGTTGATACGCGCCTTCCTGTCGGCATACATGATAGAAGTGCGGGCACCGTCTGCTTGCACAGTCTCGATGGTGGAGCTATGGTCTATGCCCCACGGCATAAGCGAATTTCCCAGGGTATAACCCAGGTCGGGATCAAACTTGCCCCAGGCTTTTCCTGCGAGGAAATCATCGACGTCCTTGCGTGACACAACGCTCTTCTCCAGATATTGCTGGAAAGTTTGATTGCTGGTCTGTTGTTCTGCTTCGGGGGAGTCATATGGTTTCTCCGAATGTCTTGCGGGGAGAACTTGAATTCCTGACGCCAGAAGCATTATCGCAGCGAGTATCGTCTTCCGAATGAATGCACCGTTGTTAAGGTAGAACCAAGCACTGACGCGGCGAGTCTCCATCGTTCCATCCATAACTTTCTCTCAACAATCGAGGTTTGGATCGTGGACCCTTGTTCTCTGAGTCTCCGGCGGAGATGCACAGCATTTGCCGCCCGTGGGGATCACGAGATCGTGCTTGTCAGCGGGGTCCGCCCCTTGCTCTAGTTCGTTCCGCCCCATTAACGGAAGTCGATGTTGAAAATCAGCGAGGATCGCGCGGGCGGCGCTTCGCCCTTCCAGGGCGCAAGAACCCGCTGACCGCGCCCAGCGCAGCACATTGCCAGCGGCGAACACCTGCGGATCCCTGGTGCGATAGTAAGCGTCAACCGCAGGGCCCTTGGTCGCCGGATCAATGCCAATATGTGACGAGCGCAGCAGCGTGGATTCAGGAACCCAATCGCCTGAGAAAACCACGCCATCGCAAGCCAGTGTACGAATGCCCGCGGCGCTCTCGATCGTCACGCCGGTCACCTTCGTTTCGCCTTCAATGCCTACGATTCGGATGGCGCTGAGCGTGGGTATGCCAAAAATGAACCGTGCCGCAGCCCCCGCCAGCAAGGATGAAGGCCGGCTCGCGGTCTCGAGGAATGCCACGGGTTTAACGCCGAAATGACGCAAGGTCAGAATCGTCGAATTAGGCGATCACTCGGAGCCCACCACGAGCGGCGAGCGGCACGGCAACTGCTTTTCCAGATAGACAAAACGTTGAACCGCGCCGGTCGTCAGGATGCCAAAAGGTCGGCCGCCCGAGATCAGTCGCGCGGCGCTCGGTTGTTCGTAGACGCCAGTCGCGATGAGCACCCTCCGAGCCTCAATTGTGTAGGGCCCTCTAGTTCCGCTGACATCGACGACACCGCGCGCGGCGAGGGCAGTCACGGCATGGCCGCAGCGCAGGTCAATTCCTTTAACGGAGTCGCGCAGGTGGTGCGCATATTGCGGTCCTGTCCATAGACGGCCACAGTCCCGCATGCCAAACCCATAATGTCCGCAGTAGCGCGGTGTGCCCCCAGCCTCCGACTCGCGCTCTAGAACGATGATATGAAGGCCGCCCTTCGCCGCTTCACGAGCCGCCGAGAGGCCAGCCGGGCCTCCACCAACAATGACGAGATCTGCCCGTTCACACGACATGGTTCTTCATCTCCGGCAAGGGCGGCGGCACGAGAAGCCTGTTTCCGGCAATGGAGCAGACCGCCGCCAGGCAGTTGAAACCCTGGCAGCGCCCAAACATTGCCCGCGTCCGCCGTTTGAGACCGCCGAGATCACCTGCGGGAACAGGACCAGATAAAGCCGCTTCGATCTCGTCGCGAGCGAGCCGACAAAAATGCTCTCCCACCAACCCCTCCACGTGCTGGGCAATGCCGAGCGCAGCTGTTAACCCAGTGGAGCGGATGCCCGCGACCGTAATCCAGCCCTGAGCAGGCAAGGCTTCGATGATGTAGTCTCGGCGTTCCGTCGCCGGACGCAAACCGGCAAAGGTCGCGGTGATAGGCTCCTCCGCGAGCGCCGGTACCATCCGAGCGGCTTCGGCGAGAAGTAGGCGAAGAGTGCCTGTCTCGACGGCCGCCCGCTCTCGATCCTCCTGATCCTCGGCAGTCGGGCCGACAATCACGTTGCCGAAGATGGTGGGACACAGCACGACACCCTTGGTACGCTCAGTGGGAACGGGCAAGACAATCGTCGGCATGGCAGGCAAAGCAGTCTTGTCGAACACAATGAATTGCCCTTTGCGCGGCTTGATACGGAACGGACTCGGCCGCATGAAACCTTCGACGATATCGCCGAAGTTGCCCGCACAGTTAATGACAAGCTTGGCGTGAAACTCGCCACGGCTGGTCTTGAGGCACCAAACGTTGTTTTGCCGGACCGCGGCTGTAACCTCAGCAAGGCGTACGACGCACGCGCCGTTTTCGATTGCCTGCGTCGCGTAGGCGAGTGGGGCAGACCAGGGATCAATGATGTACTCGCCAGGAACAAAGAGCGCAGCCACCGCCGAGTCCGAAAGATGGGGATGTTTCTTCTTTAATTCTTCGAGCGTTAGCGCACGTACACCGGTCACTCCGTTGGCATGCGCCCTCGCCACAATCGCCGGAAGTTTTTCTGCCTGGGCGGCGTTCCAGGCAACCAGAACGGCGTCCGTCTCCAGAACGGGCAAACCGAGTCGTTCCCTGATGGCGAGGTAGATGGCGCGGCCTGACTGGATCAGATTGAGTTCCAAACTTTCCGTCTGCGCATCGAAGCCCGTGTGCAAGATCGCGGAATTAGCTTTGCTCGCGCCAGAGAGTAAATCCGGCCCGCGCTCCAGCAATACGCAGTTAAGCCCCGCAAGCGTCAAGGCTCGGAGTACGGCGCAGCCTACTACGCCGCCTCCGACTATGGCTGCGTCGAAACCCTGAATGTGGTCGTTAGAACCAGTCGTAGCCATTCAGCTTCTCGGCCCGATAGTGACCGAATTGTATTTCTGAAATGACTGAGTTGTCAAGTTATTGTTATTTTGATGAACAAAACAGCGAAAACCGCACGATCTCGTGCTAGATTTAGCCCAGACTGGCCACTTAGATAGGGAGCGGGAGACATGCGACCTCGGGCGAGAAGAGAAAGGATTCTTGAGCTGCTGCGCGACACTGACAGTGGCCGGCTCACGGTCGAAGAGTTGGCCCAGAGCTTGAAGATTTCGCAAGAGACCATCAGGCGAGATCTCACCCGACTCGCATCGGGGGGACTGATTTCGAAGTTTCATGGGGGTGCGGCTTTGCCGCAACCCAGCGGAGAAGGCCCATTCCGAACCCGCATGGCGGAGATGTTGCGCGAGAAGCGCGCCATTGCACATGCTGCTGCGGCTCTGTTTCGGACGGGTGACACGCTCCTGGTGGACACCGGCTCCACGACCATCGTTTTTGCCGAAGAGTTGGCGCGGCAGTCTGGATTAACGATTATCACAAACTCCGTGATCATTGCCCAGACCATGACGCGGGGCCGCAACGGACACCGCGCTTTCCTGATCGGCGGTGAGTACTCGGATGAGGCCATGGAAAATCTCGGCGCACTAGCCGTTCGGCAGGTGAGCCAGTTTCATGCGATTCATGCCGTGATTACAGTGGGCGCCATCGAGATCGAGGGAGCCATGGACTACAGGCTGGAAGAAGCCGAAATTGCTCGGACCATGATTGCTCAGGCGCGTCAATTGACCGTGATCGCCGACTCCTCAAAGCTGGAGAAAGCAGGGCTATTCCGAGTTTGCCGGTTGGATGACATTGACCGCCTGGTGACGGATGCACGACCCGAAGGCGCTCTATCCGAGGCGTTGGGTACAGCGGGAGTCGAGGTGGTGGTCGCTCCGCTCCGGACGATACGCCCTTGATTTTGTGACCGGGTTGGAGCCGGCTTGAGATCCCGCGGCGGCGTTAGGCAGCAGCGCTCGTCCGACCAAGCTTCGCTAGCAACTCCTCCAGGCCCAGCGTGTCCGCCGATTCAGTCCCTGGACGAAGCAAAGAAGCGAATGGGGATGGCAGGTGGTTCATTACATATTGCTTCCCAGGTAGACGAGTTTAATCCTTGACAACCATTTCCGCTGGCCTTAGATTCGCCATCAAGTTTTGGGATTTGCGAAGCCGCTGACGTGACCTCCGTTAACACAGCGTGATGACAATTCTCGCCATTGACCAGGGAACCACTTTGACCAAGGCCTTCGTCTTGACGGACGGGGGTGAGTTCCGGTCGGTTGGCCGTATCGCCCACCAGCAGTTTCATCCCACAAGTGGCCACGTCGAACACGACGCAGATGAACTAGCCTCCAACGTCGAAGCGCTGATTGACCGTGCTTTCGCCAAAGAGCCGGGCATTGAAGGCATCGCGCTTGCCAATCAGGGAGAGACAGTGGTCGCATGGGATCGCCGCACGAAGAAGCCGCTTTATCACGCCATCGTCTGGCAGGATCAGCGCACCCAACCTGTGCTGGATGCACTGCCGTCCGACGCACGCGCCTACATCAAGACGCATACGGGGTTACCCACTGACGCATATTTCTCCGCTGCGAAATTGGCATGGCTGCTAAAGAATATTCCAGGCGTGGCAGACGCAGCTCGGGCCGGACACCTTGGGCTTGCAACTTCAGATGCTTTCTTCATCGACAGATTGACAAACGAGTACGCCACCGACGTGACTACGGCGTCGCGGACGAGTCTCATGGATCTGCGTACGCGTAAGTGGGATGCCGAGCTTTGCCGCATCTTCGGGGTGCCTCTGGAGCTACTTCCAGCAATACGGCCGTCGGCTGGTAAGTTCGGCATAGTCACGCGTGGGGAACACAGTATTCCGCTGATTGTGAACATCGTTGATCAGCAAGCAGCGCTATTCGGCCATGGTTGCCGAACACCAGGCGACGCGAAGATCACCTTCGGTACAGGCTCATTTGTCTCGGCGAATACTGGTAACGTTCTCGCACTCGATCAAGACGAAATGAGCCCTACGGTCGCGTGGGAACATTCAGGCGAGCCCGCCGTGTACGCGGTGGAAGGCGGTGACTACACGGCGGCAGCTGCTGTGGACTGGGCCATCGGTCTTGGTCTCGCCAAGGATGTGGGCGACTTCCACTTGCCACAGGCGCCTTCCGCATTGGAACGCGGACTCGTCTTCGTGCCGGCACTCGCTGGTCTCGCCGCGCCACATTGGGACCGCAACGCGACTGGCCTGTGGATTGGATTACGCCAAAATACGGCTGCTGCCGATATGCGCCGGGCTGTTCTCGAGGGCATCGCGCTACGCGCGGTTGAACTGATTGAGAGTCTCCCTGTGTCGAGCGACAAACTTACTTCTGTCGACGGTGGCTTAACCGCAATTACTAGTTTCGTGCGTTTTCTTGCGGATGCGCTCGGTCGTCCAATACGGTTGAGCGCGAGTGCGGATGTTACAGCGCTCGGCGCCGCCGAACTCGGCTTCGTCGGACTCGGTCGCAAGCCACCTCCGCGCCACGCGCATGACAACGATCGGTTGATCTTGCCCACGGCCGCCAGCGCCGCGATCCAAGCGCTTCGTCCGGTCTTCTCACAAGCGGTAGCTTTCAGCCGTGCGTTTGGCCAAACTGCGCCCGTGCCAACCGACGTTGGCGGGAGTTTCTAGCTTCCAAAATCGCCGCTCATTGCGCCACACGGAGCTGTACCTTGGAATCGTCAACCTGCATCAAGTCACAGTCGTTCTCCGCCTCGCATTCCAGCATGTCTTGCACCAGCAGGTTCCAGCCCACGAAGCCTGTGAATATGTGGTTCTCCGACTGCTCTGGCGTGGGTGCCAATCCCTCACCCGTCTCCGCGCTGTAGTTCTCGTGCATAGACCCCCATTTTCGAATATCGGCGAGAACCACGCGGCCTAGAGTGTTCGCCAATTGAGATGCTTGCGCATCGAAACCGTATCGCTTCAGGGCTATGTAATACAGATAATTGGCGTTGATCCAGATTGGTCCCTGCCAGTTGGAATAAGGCTCAATCATGCTGACATTGTTGTAGGAAGGATCACGCTTGGAGAGACTGCGTAGCCCGTAGGGCGACAGCATATGATCGGGGTTCCAAAGGTATCTGCTGATCATCTTCCGCGCCCGATCCTCGGGCAGGATGTCATCAACCAGAGGAACGAAATTGGAGTAGCTGATCCGTTTGACGGCCTTGCCGTTGTCGCGCCGGATATTGAAAAATATCGAGTCGTCCGCGAACCAGAGATGTTCGAGCATCGCCGATCGCAATCTCTCCGCCTTCGTCCGGTACTCCACGGCTTCCACAGGCTTGCCAAGCCTCTCCGCCAGTCTGGCCATCGCTTTGTACTCGCGCAACTGGAACGTGCTGAGGTCTGCAGCCAGGATTGCGTTCTTGTCATTTGGATCGTTGGTCAACGCAACATTATTGTCGGCGCCGGACGACATCGCATTTTCCCAGAAGAAAAGCCCCCACTTGGGGTCATACTGCGTGCTCTCGCGATATGCAATGAGCTGGCGAAGTCCCTCCCAAATCGGTCGCACCCAGCCGTAATCCCCGAGATGTTCCGACGCAATGACCGCCCCCTGGGCCAGAAAAGGTTTCATGGCGAACTTCCCCATCAGCGGGCGAGGTCCTTTGGTGGTGATGCAGCCTGCAACATAACCGTCTTTGTCAATCGCGCCGGCAAAATCCAGCACCCACCACTTAAGGTACTCGGCCTTTTTCCGGCTCTGGTGCGCCAGATGGCAGCCGATAAAGAATCCATCCCAGTCCCACATCTCTTTGTAGTATCCCGCCGGAATCAAATAGTCGTATTTGATGAAACCTTCGGCCGGGCGAATCGACCTCGGCTCAAGCTGAGCGTAGGCGTTGGCAACGTCAGTCAATAGTTTGGCCATACTGGCGTTGTCCGCCGGCCAACAGAGTGGCGAGAGCGAGATTAGTAGCGCGATCGTGCATCGCAATCGCATTCATTTCCTCCGTGAATTTAGGAGCGCACACTCGACGCCCGCAACAAGAAATGGTGCTAAGCCTAGCACGTAGACGGCGACTACGAAAACGCTTCGTGCGCGTTCACTGGGTGTCAGACAAACTATCGGAAGGAGCCTAGCACGCTACCGCTTTTCGATCAATGATCCACGAGAAAAGAGTATCGCAACACTCATTCCGAATAGATAGGACTCTCTCTGGCTTTCACTTCGGACGGAGGCAGCGCGTCTAGGTTGACTCTCCCTGCTTTTCGCCTGGCATCTGCCTCCAAGCCGTCACTCTACAACTTGAGGTCGCTTAAGCACCGACGCGGTTTAGGTATACTCACAATTTGAACCTGAGTAGGTGGTCAATGAGGCGGGCGCCGTCGTACTTTGGCGCGCGGGGCGATACCTGCATGAGAATCATAATGATGTGCAATTTACGCCGGCCTGATGATATTCAGGGCGTAACAGGGAAACGGTAGTGGGTCAGTTTGGAATGCTTCACGCCAGATCCCTCGCCCCAGGGCCCGGCTTCAGCCGGGCGCTGCGAGCCGTATAAACACCGGGCTTTTCAGGCTGCGGGAAAAATCCCGCGGCGCTAAACGCCGATTTACGAGTTTTTCCGCAGCTTTTTTAGCCCCTGAGGGAAGGGAGCGTCGATGCCGTTCCACATTAAGATCCCGGATTAAGAGAGGTATGGTCAATGTATACCAGGCGCCAAATTTTGCGGGCGATCGGGTTCAGTCCAATGGCCGGGTTGATTTACGCGTACGCCAGTGTGCCGGCGGAGAAATTCTCTTCACGACGGCCACCCGTCGGCCAGCGCAAGTTCATCTCGCCTGCTGTCGAGAAAGCTATTGTCGACGTAAAGGCCAAAATTGCCGATCCTGAACTGGCCTGGATGTTTGAGAACTGTTACCCCAACACGCTTGACACAACCGTGCAGATGGGGAGTGTGAATGGCAAACCCGATGCGTTCATTCTCACCGGGGATATTGAAGCCATGTGGTTGCGCGACTCCTCATGTCAGGTCTGGTCATACCTGCCATTCGCAAAGGAGGATCGGGACCTTCGACAACTCTTCTGTGGCCTCATAGCCCGGCAAGCCCGCTGTATCCTGCTTGACCCGTATGCGAATGCATTTTCCTTCGATTCCAAAACGAAACCGCTGTCCTGGGCGGTGGACGACGTGACGGAGATGCGGCCGGGTGTTGCCGAACGCAAGTGGGAAATCGACTCGCTCTGCTACTGCATTCGTCTTGCCCATGGATATTGGCGAGAAACCGCAGACGCGAGTCCGTTTGATGCGGAGTGGGCACGCG
>Ga0193751_1001704_pt1 | contig 13827 bp, 13 predicted proteins | sample L1c2metaG_FD_143050 | JGI IMG/M metagenome (GOLD analysis project Ga0193751, IMG submission 143050) | Soil microbial communities from a riparian zone of the East river system, Colorado, United States - L1c2 | ecosystem: Environmental > Terrestrial > Soil > Riparian zone | place: USA: East River... | reverse complement strand
CGGTGGCGTCCTCGATCGCCTCGACTCGTTCCTGTTCGCTGCGCCGGTGCTGGCCGCGTACGCCCTGCTCGTCGCCGGGTACGTGGTGTGACCGAAGATCGCCTTGGGCTGGCGATCCTGGGATCGACCGGCTCCATTGGCCGCCAGGCGCTCGACGTGGTCGCGCATCACCCGGATCGATTCCGGGTGGCGGCCCTGGCCGCAGGTCACGTCAGCGCGGAGCTCCACGATCAGCTGGCCGGCTGGCCAGAGGCACGGGTGTGGACCGCGGATGGGGCGACGACCGCGGTCGAGAGCCACCGCTGGGCCGATGGCGGGCTCGCCGAGCTCGCGACGCTCGACGGGGTCGAGCTCGTGGTGGTGGCCACCACCGGGATGGCGGCGCTGCCGGCGGTCCTCGCGGCGCTCGCATCGGGGCGGCGAGTTGCACTCGCCAACAAGGAGACGCTTGTCACCGGCGGTCACCTGGTGGCCGCAGAGCTCGACCGGATCGAGGGAGACCGCCTCGATTGGCTGCGTCCGATCGACAGCGAGCACTCCGCGATCTGGCAGTGCCTCCTCGGTGAGCGGCTGGAGGACGTCGCGCGGCTGATCCTGACCGCCTCGGGCGGCCCGTTTCGCGATCGGGACCTCGGCGACGTCGCCGGCGCGACCCCGGACGAGGCGCTTGCCCACCCGACGTGGCGCATGGGGCCGAAGGTCACCGTGGACTCCGCAACGCTCGTCAATAAGGCCTTCGAGGCGATCGAGGCGAGATGGCTGTACCGTCTGCCGTACTCTAGAATCGAGGCGGTGATTCACCCGCCGAGCGTGGTCCACTCCCTCGTCGAGTTCGTGGACGGCTCCTTCAAAGCCCAATTGGGGCTGCCCGACATGCGTCTCCCAATCCAGTTCGCGCTCACCTTTCCGCAACGTGCCGCCTCGCCGGCGCGCCAGGCGCCGCCGACCGAGTGGGGCGCACTGGAGTTCCGATCCCTCGATGAGGCGCGGTATCCCGCGTACCGGGTCGTGCGGGAAGCCGCCGAGGCCGGCGGCAACCGCGGAGCGATTCTCAATGCCGCCGACGAGATCGCGGTCGAGGCCTTCCTAAAGGGTTCCCTCCCCTTTGGGCGCATCGCGGGCGTCATCGACGCGAGCGTTGCGCGTTGGGGCACCGATCGCGAGCCTGACCTGGACGCGATCGGCGTCATCGACGCCGAGGTCCGGGGCGCGCTTCGCGCCGACCTGTCGCTGCCGAAGGCACGCGCGTGATCGGCGTCATCGGCACCGTCCTGGCCTTCATCGTCGTCCTGGTCATCCTGGTCCTTGTCCACGAGCTCGGCCACTTCATCGTCGCCAAGCTGGCGGGGATCACCGTCCAGGAGTTCGGGATCGGATTCCCGCCGCGCCTCCGGTCGGTCACCTGGCACGGGACCCGCTACTCGCTCAATGCCATCCCGCTGGGCGGCTTCGTGAAGATGCTCGGCGAGGACGGCGAGGGAGAGGCCGACCAGATGCGCAAGCGCGGCTTCTCCGAAGCGGCCATCGATCGCGCCATGGCCGGCGCCTTCAACCGGAAGCCGATCTGGCTGCGCATCGTCGTCCTTGTCGCCGGCGTTGCCATGAACTTCCTCCTGGCGGTGATCCTGTTCGCCGCGTATTTCAGCCTTCCCGCGCCGGCTCGCGTGGGTCCGCTGACGGTCGTTGCAGTGCAGGCCGGTTCACCCGCCGAAAGCAAGCTCCAGAAAGGCGACGTCATCGTGGGCGCCGATGGCCACGAATTCGGCGACGCTCCGGGCGACTTCCACTACTCGACCCAACTCACGTCGTACGTGACGAGCCATGCCGGGCAGTTCGTCACCCTCGAGATCCAGCGCGACGGCAAGGCCATCTCGACGCTTGTCCTGCCGCGCGTCCTGACCGAGGCCGATCGGGAGCAGGGAATCGGCCCGGTGGGCTTCGAATGGACCGCCGCGGTGGTGATGGATCCCCCCGTCGCGTCCAACCCCATCGACGCCGTGCGTCGCGGCGCAGGCCTCACGGCTGACCTTGCGGCGAACATCCCGGGGAGCCTTGGCCAGACCGTACTCGGCCTCGTCGGCCTCGGGCCGAACACCGGGGATGCCCGTGGCCCGATCGGGATCGCTCAGATCACGGGCGAGGTGCTCCAGCAGCCACTCGCGAGCCAGCTCTCGTTCGTCGCCCTCCTCTCGGTGAACCTTGCGGTGCTGAACGTGCTGCCCTTCCCGCCGCTCGACGGCGGCCGGGTAGCCGTCGTCCTGCTCGAGGCGGTGCGCCGCCGCCGGCTACCGGCCGAGCGCGAGGCGCTCATCTACCTGACCGGCTTCCTCGTGCTCATCACCCTGGTGATCCTCATCTCGATCCAGGACATCGCGCGCCTGCCGGGGTCGTAATCTGCGCGCGAAGCCTCCGCGGCCCCCGCTCTATGCAAGGGCTACAGAGCGCGGCACCGGCCTTACTCTTCTCGGGATGAAGCTAGGTGGGCGATTGCGCGGCGTGCTCCGCCGACTGCGGATCGGCGAACGGCGGTGGATTCCGCCTAGCGGTGAGCGCGCTGCTCATAACGACCTCGTACGCGGCCGATTGCGCGAGTTGAAAAACAGGGACGGTCCGATGGATCCCACCATCGAGCCGCCACCGGCCGAGTAATCGATCATCCAACTTGGGCGAGCTCGAAATGGCGAGCGGGCCAGGTAACGCTTCCCCCATAGCCCGCTCAGGGTACGGTGAGAAAGCCGTTGCCGAGGTTATCAGCGAAGCGCCAGGCGTATTGCTCGTCGCGGGATGGTCCGTAGGACACCTGCAGAACCATCCAGTCCCAGGCATCGGAAGGCAGCTCGGCAGCGATTTGTGACGGGGTGCCGCCCTTGATCCAATGTTCGCTACCGCGACCAAGCGAAGCCATGACCCATGTTGCGTCGCCCGGCGTTTGCAGGCGTAGCGGCGGGCCTGCGGCGCGGGCGTAGCTGTTTCTCGGGACGAAGTCGTTGATGACTGATCTACCGCCCTCGATGCCTTGGAGGAGGGTTCCCCGCAGGCCGTTGACGTACACCGCGCGCTCGTCGCCCTGCGCGGCTGCCACCCACACGGCCAGTACCGCCGCCACCGTGCAGATCGTGGCCGCGAGAGCGATCCGTCGGGTCATCCCCGGAGGCTAGCAGCCATCATTACGGCCCGCTAGACCCCCAATTCAGGGCCGCGGAGCTTTTGGGCCGGGGACGCCGCGTCGGGTTCTGGTGGTCACAGACAACCCGTTCACAGCCCAGGGTCGCCGTTGGCGGGGAGAGGTGCGGACTGCTATACTCCGGGCGGTTTCGCCGGCCGTTCAGCGGACCAAATCGATATCGAGCTGAGCACGGACGTGGGTCGGTTCACCGCCACGTCCTGTTTTTTCGTCCCGGAGCGAGGTGCGCCAATGAATCGAGACTTCATCGGGGCCCTCCTTCAGCTGAACGCCGAGAAGGGGGTCCCGAAAGAGATCCTCATCGAGACCCTGGAGCAGGCCATCGAGTCTGCCTACCGGCGCAACGCCGATGCCCCCGAGAACGTGGTCGTCAAGGTCGACCCGGATAACGGGCAGATCAGCGTCTACCGCGAGTACGAGGTCGTCGCCACCCCCGAGCAGATCGAGGACGAGCAGCTTCAGATGCAGGTCGGGGAGGCGCAGAAGATCGATCCCACCACCGGCGTAGGCGCAAAGGTGCGAGTCCCGGAGAACGTGACCCAGGCTCAGCTCGGGCGCATCGCCGCGCAGACCGCCGGCCAGGTCTACCGCCAGCGCCTCCGCGAGGCAGAGCGCGACGTCGTCTTCCAGCAGTACGCCTCCCGAGAGGGCGAGATCATGACCGGGGTCGTGCATCGCACGACCGAGTCGGCGGTGATCCTCGACATGGGCAAGGGCGTCGAGGCGGTGCTGGCGGTGAGCGAGCAGCTCCCCGGCGAGCACTACCGCATCGGACAGCACCTCAAGGCGTACGTCCTCGAGGTGCGCCGCACCACGCGGGGGCCGGTCATCGTCGCCAGCCGCACCCACCGCGGGTTCCTGCGGCGGCTGATGGAGATGGAGATCCCCGAGATCTACAACGGGACCGTCGTCATCCGCGGCATCGCGCGCGAGGCGGGGAGCCGATCCAAGGTCGCGGTCGAGAGTCGGCAGCAGGGCGTGGATGCCAAGGGCGCGGCCGTCGGCCAGCGTGGCGCGCGGATCCAGGCGATCGTCGCCGAGCTCAACGGTGAGAAGGTGGACGTCGTGCTCTGGCACGAGGACCCGGCACAGTACGTCGCAGAGGCGCTCTCGCCGGCCGAGGTGCTCAACGTGCGCATCGACGAGGAGCACAAGATCGCCAACGTCGTCGTGCCCGAGCGCCAGCTCAGCTTGGCCATCGGCAAGGAGGGCCAGAACGCCCGCCTGGCAGCGAAGCTCACCGGCTGGCGGATCGACATCCGCTCCGACGCCGGGGTGGCTGCCGCCGCAGGCGGCGACGAGGGACGCTCAGCGGAGGCACCTGCCGATGCCGAAGCGACGACCTGATCACATCCCAATGCGAACCTGCGCGGTCTGCCGCCAGGTTCGCGCTAAGCGATCGATGACCCGGGTGGTGCGAACCCCCGATGGCTCGGTCGCCATCGACCCGACCGGCAAGGCCGCCGGCCGCGGAACGTATGTCTGTGATGACCCGGCCTGCCGGGAGCCCACGCGGCTCGCCGAGGCCGTGAAGCGGGCGCTCGAGGTGGCCATCGTGCCGGGAGCGCTCGAGATCGAGGTGAATCCGAACCATGCCACCACGTAGATACCTGCCGCGGCGTCCGCCGCGGCCCCAGCGCCGCCGGCCGAGCCCGGCCGCCGCAGCGGCCGCCGTCGAGGCAGCGGCCGCCGTCGCCGCGCGCCCGAGCGGCCCCGTCGAGCTGCCCTCGTCGGTCGCGGTCAAGGACCTGGCCGAGACGCTCGGCGTCAGCCACGCGGACATCATCAAGGAGCTCATCCGCAACGGCATCTTCGCCACCATCAACCAAACGATCGACTTCGACACCGCCTCGCTGGTGGCGGGCGAGCTCGGCTACGAGACGGTCGAGCGCGGCGTCTCCGAGCGGGCCGCGGCCACGGCTGCCGCCAGCCAGGAGATCGTGGCGCCTGGATCCGAGGAAGAGGGTGCCGGCAAGCCCGTGCTCTTCACCGAGGACGCCGACGCCGACCTGGTCACCCGCGCACCGATCGTCACGATCATGGGCCACGTCGACCACGGCAAGACGAGCCTCCTGGACGCCGTTCGAAGCACGAAGGTCGCAGCTGGCGAGGCGGGTGGGATCACCCAGCACATCGGGGCGAGCGAGGTCGAGCACAACGGCCGGCGGATCGTCTTCCTCGACACGCCCGGTCACGAGGCCTTCACGGCCATGCGTGCACGCGGCGCGCAGGTCACCGACATCGCGATCATCGTGGTCGCCGCGGACGATGGCGTGATGCCCCAGACCCGCGAGGCAATAGACCATGTCCGCGCGGCGCGGGTGCCGATGATCGTCGCCATCAACAAGGTCGACAAGGCCGATGCCAACCCGGACCGGGTCAAGCAGGAACTGGCCGATATCGGCGTGCTCATCGAGGAGTACGGCGGCGACGTGATCGCCGTGCCGGTGAGCGCCAAGCAGAAGACCGGCATCGACGACCTGATGGAGATGGTCCTGCTGGTGGCTGATCTCCAGGACCTCAAGGCCAACCCGAAGCGCGCGGCCGTGGGGACGATCATCGAGAGCAAGGTCGAGAAAGGGCGCGGCAACGTGGCTACCGTCCTGGTCCAGACCGGCACTCTGCGCATCGGCGACGTCGTGACGGTCGGCCGCACGTTCGGCCGCGTCCGCGCCCTGTCGAATGCGGAAGGGAAGCGGGTGAAGAGCGCCGAGCCGGCCACCGCGGTCGAGATCATCGGCCTGCAGGAGCTGCCCGAGGCGGGCGACATCCTTCGGGTGGTCGACGACGAGAAGACCGCTCGGGACGCGGCCGAGGCGGTCGCCCGGGTGGCGACCAACGGCGACGGACGCGGGGCGTTCACGCTCGAGGACATCAGCGCGCAGATCCAGGCCTCCGAGGTCAAGGAGCTGCGGATCGTGCTCAAGACCGACGTCCAGGGCTCGCTCGGCGCCATCCGAAACGCCCTCGAGCGACTGAACAGCGCCGAGGTCCGGGTCAACATCATCCGGGAGTCGGCGGGAGATATCAACGAGAGCGACGTCCAGCTGGCATCGGCATCGGATGCGGTCGTCATCGGCTTCAACACGAAGCTCGATCCCGGCGCGCAGCGTGCGGTCGACGCCTCCGGGGTCGACGTCCGGCTGTATGACGTCATCTACAAGCTGACCGACGACATCGGTGCCGCGCTGAACGGCATGCTCGCGCCCAAGCTGGTCGAGCAGGTCGAGGGCCACGCCGAGGTCCGGATGGTGATCCACGCCGGCCGCGCGGGCGACATCGCCGGCTCGTACGTGACCGATGGGCGGATCATCCGGACCGGCAGCTACCGCCTGCTGCGCGGTGGCAAGGTCGTGGCGGAGGGACGCATCGAGTCGCTGAAACGCTTCAAGGACGACGTCCGCGAGGTCGCCAACGACTTCGAGTGCGGCATCGGCCTGTCTGGCTCGCCGGAGATCGCCGAGGGCGACGTCATCGAGTGCTACCAGATGGTCTCCGAGCCGTCCGCCTGAGCGCGACGGAGCCAGACCGATGGCGTCTGACCAGAAAGGCAAGCGCACCGACCGACTGGACAGCCAGATCCAGCAGGAGCTCATGGAGCTCATGCAGCGCGAGATGAAGGATCCGCGGCTCGGCTTCGCCACGGTGACCCGGGTGGCGACCAGCCGCGACCTCGGCCACGTGACGGCATGGGTCTCGGTCTACGGCGATGAGGCCGATCGGACGAGGAGCATGGCCGCTCTCGACGACGCGACGCCGTGGCTGCGCCGGAAGCTCGGCGAGCGGCTCCGGATGCGCCACGTGCCGGAGCTCGCGATGCGTCGCGATGAGTCGATCGAAGCGGGGGACCGCGTCCTTCGCCTCCTCCACGAACTCGAGGAGGACGGGCTCGGCGCCGATCCGCCGGAGGAGCGATGAGCAGCGACGCCGACGCGGTCGTCGAAGCGATCCTTGGCGGGCAGCGCATCACGACGATCTGCCATGAGAATCCCGACGGCGACACGCTCGGCGCCGCGCTGGCGGTGGCCGGCGTGGCAGAGCGCCTCGGCAAGCAGGCCGAGGTCGTGGCCGGCGACGGCGTACCACCCTTCCTTGCCTTCCTGCCGCGGGTCGAGCGAGTGCACCGTGCGCCGCAGCTGGAGCCCGATGTCGCGGTCATCCTCGACGCCGGGGACCTCTCTCGGACCGGGAGCGTCGCCCGTGATCACGCCGAGTGGCTCGGTCGCGCGCGGGTCGTCAACATCGACCACCACATCAGCAACCCGCGGTTCGGGGACGCGGTGCTCGTCGACGCGACTGCGGCGGCGACATGCGAGATCGTCGCCCTTCTGCTTCCCGCCCTCGGGGTCCCGCTCGACGACGAGCTGGCCACCTGCCTGATGGCCGGGATCGTCCAGGACACGCACACCTTCGCGCACCCGAACGCGACGCCCCGGACTCTGCGCGTGGCGGCAGACCTGGTCGCTGCGGGCGCGCCGCTCTCGGCGATCAACCGCGCGATCTATGCCGACAAGCCATACAGCACCATCGTGCTCTGGGGCAGGATCCTGGCCGGCGTCGCCGAGCGATGCGACGCCCGGATCGTGCACGCAAGCATGACCCTGGCCATGCTCGAGGCGAGCGGCAGCGATCCGAGCGGGTCGGAGGGGTTCATCGACCTGCTCGGCCTCACCAAGGGCGCCGATATCACCGTGCTGCTCAAAGAAGCCGAGCCGCGACGGATCCGCGTCTCGGTGCGGACGAGCGATCGCGCCGATGCCGTGGCGATCACCCGGGAGTTCGGGGGCGGCGGCCATGCCCGCGCCGCGGGGTGCACCATCGAGGTGCCGCTCGACGAGGCCCGCGAGCAGCTGCTGGCGGTCTGCGAGCGCGAGCTGGCGCGGGCCGATGCTGGGAGTCGTTAACCTCGACAAGCCGGTCGGGCCGACCTCGCACGACATGGTCGCGCTCATGCGCCGGTTGACAGGCACGCGGCGCATCGGGCACGCCGGGACGCTGGATCCGCTGGCCTCGGGCGTGCTGCCGATCCTGGTCGGCGCGGCGACGCGCTTCAGCGAGGAGCTGACCGGGGGCCAAAAGCGGTACGAGGCGGTCATCCGGCTGGGTTGGCGCTCGGCGACCGACGACGGCCAGGGACCGATCGAGCCAGGCAGCGCTCCGCCCGACACCGAGGTGGCGGTAGCAGCCCTGTCCGACTTCATCGGTACCTTCGCGCAGCGGCCTCCCGCCTTCTCGGCTCGCAAGATCGAGGGCCAGAGGGCGCATCGCGCTGCCCGGGCCGGCACTCCCGTCGACCTGCCGCCCAGGACGGTGACCGTCGAGAGCCTGGAGCTGCTCGCGGCCGAGCCCCGCCCCGAGTGGCTCGACCTCCGCGTCGACCTGCGTTGCGGCCCTGGCACATACATCCGTTCGATCGCCCGCGACCTGGGCGAGCGGCTCCGCTGCGGCGGCTACCTGGCCGAGCTGCGCCGCACCGAGGCTGCGGGACTGCGGGTCGTCGATGCGCTGCCTCCCGAGCGGCTCGAGGAGCTCGCCTCGGCCGGCCAGCTCGCTTCCGCCCTCCTCCCGATCGGCGAGCTCCTCCCGTTGCCACGGCTCGAGATCGACGAAGCGGCGGGGGATCGGTTCCGCCACGGCGCGGTCGTGCGCATCGAGGCGGCGACCTCCGCCGACGGCCGCCATGCCGTGTTGGTCGACGGGCAGCTCCTGGGCGTCGGAACACTGGAGGCGGGCCTGCTGCAGCCTGACAAGGTCATCGGAGAGGCGACCCCATGAGCAGCCCCAGCGCGTTCGCGATTGACCAGCTTCCGGCCGTCGGGCCGGCGACGATCTGCATGGGTATCTTCGATGGAGTGCATCGCGGGCACCTGGCGCTGGTGCGGGCGACCGTCAGTGCGGCCGTCGAGCGCGGCGCCTTGAGCCTGGCGCTCGTCTTCGACCCCCATCCCGACGAGGTCGTTCGCCCCGGGACGATCGTCCCGCGACTCGCCCCGACGACCGACAACCTGCGCCGTCTCGAGCTGGCAGGCGTCGACCGAGCGTTGCCCGTTCGCTTCGACGGGGAGCTGCGGGCGCTGACAGCCGAGGAGTTCCTGGCCGCCCTCCCGCCGTCGATCGATTTGCGAGCCTTGGTCATGACGCCCGAGTCTGCGTTCGGCCGGAACCGCGGCGGGACGCCGGACGCGATGCGGGCCCATGGCCGCGCCATCGGCTTCGACGTCGTCCTCGTCGAGCCGCTCGTCGACGAGCACGGACCCATCTCTTCGGCTCGGGTGCGCGCTGCATTGGCCGCAGGCGAGATCGACACGGCGACGGCCCTGCTCGGTCACCCGCCCACGCTAGTCGCGCAGTCCACGGTGGACCCAGAGGGCTGGTTGCGATTCGCCTACGCGCCGGCGCTCCCGCCGCCCGGTCGCTACCGGGCCACCATGGGCGAGGCGGCACGGGAGGCGGTCCTCGAGATCGGACCGGGTGGCGAGGTGCGCCTCGAGGGCGCGCCCCAGTGGGATTCCGGCCAGGAACTCGCGCTCGAGCTTCGTTCGAGGCTCTGACGTACGCAAAGCGAACGACTGCGGCCGAAGGGCCGTTTCTGGTACCATTCGTCGGTTCAGAGAATGGAATGGAGGAATCAGTGCCGCTCGCCAACGACGCAAAGAGCGCGATCGTCGACAACTACGCCACCCACGAGGGTGACACCGGGTCGCCCGAGGTGCAGATCGCGCTTCTCACCGAGCGGATCACGTCGCTGACGGAACACCTGCGCACCTATCCGAACGACAACCACTCGCGACGCGGCCTGCTGAAGCTGGTCGGGCAACGACGGCGGCTGCTGGCCTACCTGGTGCGCACCGACGTCGATCGCTATCGCGACGTCATCGGCCGGCTGGGGCTGCGCCGCTAATCGATCAGGACGTGCGATGACCCAGGAACCGGGCAAGGTCCCTGGGTTTCGCCTATTCGGGCGCCTGACGCCCACCGAGTCGCCCCGCACTCGACCCCCGCGGGGCCGCGTTTCCGATGAGCCGTAGGCGATGAGCGGTCGAAACCGACCAGCCGTCGTGACTGCGCCGGACGCACGAGATGAACAGATCACCGGAGGAATCAGTGGCAATCAAGGTTGAGGCCGAGATCGGCGGCCAGAGCTTCTCGCTCGAGGCGGGAAAGCTCGCCGAGCAGGCCGATGGCGCCGTTCTCGTCCGTTATGGCGATACCGTGGTCCTGGCCACGGCCGTCGCCAAGGAGCCCCGCGAAGGGCTCGACTTCTTCCCCATGACGATCGACTACGAAGAGCGGATGTACGCCGCCGGCAAGATCCCGGGCGGCTTCATCAAGCGCGAGTCGCGCCCGTCGGAGGCGGCGATCCTCGCGATGCGCCTCACCGACCGGCCGATCCGACCCCTCTTCCCGAAGGGCTACAAGCAGGATGTCCAGGTCGTCCTGACCGTCCTCTCCGCCGACCAGGAGAACGACCCCGACATCCTCGCCGTCAACGGCGCCTCGGCGGCGCTGGCGATCAGCCCGATCCCCTTCCAGGGGCCGGTGGGCGCCGTCCGCGTCGGCCGCATCGATGGCCAGTTCGTGACGAATCCGACCACGAGCCAGCTCGACGAGAGCGATCTCGACCTCGTCGTGGCCGGCACCCGCGACGCCGTGATGATGGTCGAGGCGGGCGCCAAGATCCTGCCCGAGTCGGTGATGGCCGACGCCATCGCCTATGGCCAGAGCGAGCTGCAGAAGAGCATCGACCTCCAGGAGAAGCTGGTCGCGACGGCCGGTGCGCCGAAGCGGATGCCGTTCGTCGGTCCCAAGGCCGACTCGGTCGTCAAGCTCGGCAGCGCGCTCGGGCAGGGCGCGACCGAGTTCGTCGTCTTTGACCTCGAGACGACGGCGATGAAGCCCGAGAACGGCTACATCGTCGACATCGCGGCGCTTCGGGTGCGCGACGGCCAGGTCGTCGACCGCTTCGAGTCCCTGGTGAACCCCGGTCGGGCGATCATCGGCCACCAGGTGCACGGCCTCTCTGACGACGACGTTGCTGCCGCGCCAACCGCCGCCGACATCCTGCCGCGCTTCGCTGAGTGGGTGGGGGAGGCCCCGGTCGTGGCCCACAACGTGAGCTTCGACTTGCCGTTCGTCCTTCGCCACCTGCCGAACGACGTGAAGTGGGCACCGAGCGCCGTCTACGACACGCTCGAGCTGGCCTACCAGCTCTATCCCGACGCGGGCAGCTGGAAGCTGAGCGACCTCATGCGCTTCGTCTTCGGTCGCGACCACGGGGCGGCCCATCGGGCCATGCCCGATGCGGAGGCCACGGCGGAGCTGTTCATCGAGATGACGAACGGACTGTCGCAACGCCTCGACGCGGTGCGTGCCGACATCGCCGACGAGGTGCGGCGGGCGCGTGACAGCTACAACCGGGCGGAGCAGGGTGAGCGGCTCGAGGACATTCGTCGCCGGCACGGCATCGGCTCGGCGCTGATGGACGTGCTCACCAAGGCGACCGTCCGCGAGCTGGTCCTTTCCGAGAACGTGCGGATCGACGGGCGGGATACCACCACCATCCGGCCGATCAGCGTCGAGGTCGGGATCCTGCCGCGGACGCACGGCTCGGGGCTCTTCACCCGTGGCCAGACCCAGGCCCTCTCGATCGCGACGCTGGGGCCGTCGAGTGACGTGCAGCGTCTCGACACGATCTCCCCCGAGACGGAGAAGCGCTATCTGCACCACTACAACATGCCCCCGTACTCGACCGGCGAGACCAAGCCGATGCGCGGTCCCGGCCGTCGCGAGATCGGGCACGGCGCGCTCGCCGAGCGGGCGCTGCTTCCGGTGCTTCCGCCCGTCGCCGAGTTCCCGTACACGATCCGCGTGGTGAGCGAGGTCGTCAGCTCCAACGGCTCGACCTCGATGGCCTCGACCTGCGGCAGCACGCTGGCGCTCATGGACGCGGGCGTGCCGATCAGCGCGCCAGTCGGCGGGGTGGCGATGGGCCTCATCACCGATGCCGCGACCGGGCGCTACGCGGTCCTCACCGACATCACCGGCAAGGAAGACGCCTACGGCGACATGGACTTCAAAGTGACAGGGACCGCCGAAGGCGTGACCGCGCTGCAGATGGACATCAAGACCGCCGGCATCACGCCGGAGATCATGCGCAATGCCCTCGAGCAGGCACGCATCGGGCGGCTCTTCATCCTCGACAAGATGACCGCGGTGATCAGCGCCAGCCGAAGCGAGCTGTCGCCGTACGCGCCGCGGATCCACACCATGAAGATCCCGGTCGACAAGATCCGCGACGTCATCGGCGCCGGCGGCAAGGTGATCCGCCAGATCACGGCCGAGACGGGAACGCAGATCAACGTCGAGGACGATGGCACGATCCAGATCGCGGCCACCTCCGGCGAGGCGGCGCAGAAGGCGATCCGCTGGATCGAGGGCCTGACCCGCGACGTCGAGGTCGGCAAGGAGTACCTCGGCAAGGTGACGCGGATCATGAACTTCGGCGCCTTCGTCGAGATCCTGCCCGGCAAGGAGGGGCTGGTCCACATCAGCCAGCTCGCCGACTACCGGGTGCCGCGCGTCGAGGACGTCGTCGCCATCGGCGACGAGTTGATGGTCATCGTCACCGAGATCGATCGCATGGGACGCATCAACCTGAGCCGCCGCGCGGCGATGGAGCGCCACATGGCGCGAACCGGGGCGGGAAGCGCAGAGAACTCCTAGCGGGGCGTCGGCGGCGAGAGCCGCCCGACCTCGAGCGAGCTTGGGAGGGCCGGCTTGGAGCCGATGGGCACCGAGGCAGAGCTGGCGACGATCGCCGGCGAGGTCAACGCGTGCCGGCTCTGCCCGCTGGCCCGCGGACGGACGATGGCGGTTCCCGGCGAGGGGAACCCGCACTCCGACGTCCTCCTCGTCGGGGAGGGACCCGGCGGTCGCGAGGATGCGACCGGCCGCCCGTTCGTTGGACCGGCTGGACAGCTCCTCACCGAGCTCCTCCGATCGGTCGGCTGGGAACGGGGCGACGTGTTCGTCACCAACGTCGTCAAGTGCCGCCCACCGGGCAACCGCGATCCGGAGCCGGTGGAGATCGACGCCTGCTCGGGCTACCTCGATCGTCAGGAGCTGGCGCTCGACCCGGCCGTGATCGTGACGCTCGGCCGCTTCTCGCTGCAGCGCTACCTGCCCGGCGCCCGGATCGGAGAGGTCCACGGCCGCCTCCGGCAGAGTGGCGGGCGCTTCGTCTTCCCGATGTACCATCCCGCTGCGGCGCTGCATCAGTCCTCGCTGCGGGAGACGCTCTTCCGTGACGTGCGTGGCCTGCCGGCGGCGCTGCTCGCCGCCCGCGAGGCGATCGAGGCGGAACGCACGGAGGTGGAGCGAGAGGCAACGGCCGTCTCGGGTGCGAGCGCGGCCGAGGCCGCGACATCGGCAGCGCGGCCTCGCGACGACGAACAGATGACTCTCTTCTGACGGAGCGCCCATGACGGACACCCTGCGCATCATCCCGCTCGGCGGGGTCGGCGAGGTCGGCAAGAACATCACCGCCATCGAGACGGCCGGCGAGATCCTGGTCGTCGACTGCGGCCTCGCCTTCCCGGAGCCGGAGATGCTCGGCATCGACCTGGTGATTCCCGACGTGACCT
>Ga0193751_1001703_pt1 | contig 13827 bp, 13 predicted proteins | sample L1c2metaG_FD_143050 | JGI IMG/M metagenome (GOLD analysis project Ga0193751, IMG submission 143050) | Soil microbial communities from a riparian zone of the East river system, Colorado, United States - L1c2 | ecosystem: Environmental > Terrestrial > Soil > Riparian zone | place: USA: East River... | reverse complement strand
AATTTGCCGCCGATGCGCGATGAGCGCCATCTGTACGTTTTCGGCAACCGTCATCGACCCGAACGTGGCGGCAATCTGAAAAGTACGAGCGATGCCGCGGTGGCAGATTTCACGCGGCGGCAACCCAGCAATGTCGCGCCGGCCGAACTGAATGGTTCCGCTGTCCGGAAGCCATTGCCCATTGATCATATTGAAGCAGGTCGTCTTGCCCGCCCCATTGGGGCCGATCAGGGCCAGAAATTCGCCGCTCGCGATAGTAAAGCTTACATTGTCGACCGCTTGGACGGCGCCAAAGCTTTTCGACAACGACGCGACCGAAAGCTCGGTCATGATTTATGCCAACGGACGATCAGCCGCATGAAGCTACCGACGAGACCAGACGGAAAGGCAAGCACCAGGAAAAGAATGATGCCACCCAATAGCGCGTGCCAGTATTCGGTCTGCCGCATGACATTGTCCTGCAACAGTGTGAAGACCGAGGCGCCGACGATCGGACCGGACAGCGTCTGCACGCCACCGAGCAGAACCATTACCAAGCCGTCGATGGATCGGCCTATGCTGATGGTTTCTGGCGAAATCGAGCCTTTTGCGAACGCGAAAATACCGCCGGCCACGCCGCACACCGTACCGGCGATAGCGAAACCGAGCCAGTGCACCCTTTTTACGTTGATACCGATGGCTTCCGCGCGCAATGGCGAATCGCGGCCGCAGCGCATAGCGTAACCGAACGGGGCGAACAGAATGCGTCTTAGCATCAGCACGCCGGCAACAACGAGGGCGAGCGTGAGCAGAAAGAACACCGAGAGCTTGTCAAAGGGGGCGCTTGGCCAGATACCGAGAACACCGTTCGAGCCGCCGGTGATTTCCTGCCACTGAAAGACGATCGACCAGACAATCTGGGCAAAGGCGAGCGTCAGCATCGCAAGATACACGCCCGACAGCCGCACCGAAAACCAGCCGAATAGCAACGCGCCGATCGCCGCTGCCAGGGGCGCAGCAGCCAGCGCCGCCGCCATCGGTGCGCTGAACCATTTTACCGCGAGCGCCGCACCATAGGCGCCGAGCCCGAAATAGGCAGCGTGCCCAAACGAGTGCATACCGCCCGGTCCCATGATGAAATGCAGGCTGGTGGCAAACAGCACGGCGACCAAGACGTCGACGCCGAGCACAAGGGTATAAGGCGATGAGTGCGCCAAAAGCGGCAGTGCAGCGACGGCTATGAGAACGGCGGCGGCGAAAATCTTCAAGGCCGGCGTTGCCGCGCGCAACGGCGGTTCCGGTTCAGCGATGCTGCGGACAGCGATCTGCGCGCGCCCAAAGAGTCCCTGCGGACGTGCAATCAACACGACCGCCATGACCAGGAACTCGGCGACAAGCGTGAGCTTGGAAAAATTTAGCGAGAATAGACCGAAATTCACAAAGCCCAAGCCGATACACAGCGCCTTCACTTCGGCGATGAGCACCGCGGCGACGTAGGAGCCCATGATCGAGCCCATACCACCGACGACAACTACGACGAAGGCATCGCCGATAACGGTGAGGTCCATTCCCAGATTCGCCGGTTCACGGGCAACCTGCAGCGCCCCGCCCAATCCGGCGAGCAGCGCGCCAAGGGCGAATACTGCTGTGAACAGCGCAGATTGATTGACCCCAAGCGCACCGACCATTTCCCGATCTTGCGTTGCGGCCCGGACCAGACGCCCGAACCGCGTCGAGGTAAACGTCACGTGCAACGCGCCAAGGATGACCGGCGCGATGATGATCAGGAAGGCATCATAGGAGGGCATTTGCCTGCCGAGGATTTCAATGGCGCCACGCAGCCCGGGCGCGCGCGGCCCCAGCAGGTCTTGCGGTCCCCACCACCACAGCGTGGCATCATTGATGACCAGCAAGAGGGCGAACGTGGCAAGCAGCTGGAAAAGCTCAGGTGCGACATAGATGCGGCGCAACAATACGATTTCGATCGCGGCGCCGATCAAGCCAACGATGAGAGCGGTCGCGACGATGCCACCCCAAAAGCCGACAGCGCCGCCGATCGACGTCGCAAGCGTGACGGCGATATAAGTGCCGAGCATATAGAGCGAGCCATGCGCGATATTGATGATGCGTGTGACGCCGAAGATGAGGGAGAGTCCGGCTGCAACTAAGAACAGGCCGGACGCCGAGGCAAGGCCATCCAGCGCCTGGAACACAAGGCTTTCGACATTCATGGGTCGACGGTATCGAAGACGACGAGACGCGTCACGCGTGCGAAGCGGTCAATCCGCCGATGCGGGCCGCAGCTTACTTACCTCGGCGTCGGAGGGCAGCACGGCGGCGCCATCGACATATTTGAAGTCAACCATGGTACCGACGCCGTTCTTCAGGCCGATCTTGCCGACGAAGGCGCCGAGCGTCGCCTGATGATCAATGGCCCGATAGACGAACGGGCCAAACGGTCCATCCATCTGCAGGCCGCGAAACGCCTCAACTAGCTTGTCGGTATCGGTGCTGCCGGCTTTGGCAATGCCGGCGGCGACTGACTTGATGGTCAGGTAACCGACGATAGAGCCCAGTTTCGGATCCTCCTGATAGCGTTTCTGATAGGCGGCGACGAAGGCAGTATTTTCTGAGCTTTTGACATCGTTCGGCGGATAGCCGGTCACAATCCAGCCGACCGGCGCCTCGTCCTTGAGCGGCTGAAGATATTCCGGCTCGCCAGCGAGCAGGCCGACGCCGAAGCGGTTTTTGAGCGTGCCGCGAGTGTTGGCTTCGCGGACGAACTGGGCGAGGTCGGCGCCAAACAGGACGCTAAAAATGGCGTCGGGCTTGGCGTCATCAATCGCCTGAGCCACCGCGCCGGCATCGATCTTGCCAAGCGGGGTCGCCTGCTCGGTGACGAACTCGACATCGGGCTGCTTTGCTTTGATCAGCTGCTTGAACGCTGCAACCGCCGACTGTCCATACTCGAAATTTGGATAGACGAGCGCCCATCGTTTCTTGTTAGCCGCTACCGCGTCGGGCAAGATCATCGCCACCTGCATATAGGTTGAGGGCCGTAAGCGAAACGTATACCGATTGCCGTTCTGCCAGGTGATCTTGTCAGTGAGCGGTTCGGCGGCGAGAAAGAAGACCTGTTTCTTGCCGGCGAATTCGGTGACGGCGAGGCCAACATTGGACAGGAAGGTACCGCATAGGATGTTCAGGCCCTCGCCGGTCACCAGTTCGTCGGCCGCGCGAACCGCGTCGCCAGGATTGGCACCATCATCGCGGGAGACGATTTCAAGTTTCTTGCCTAAGATCGAGCCGGCGCTGTTGAGCTCGTCGATCGCCATTTGCCAGCCCTTCTTGTACGGCTCGAGAAAAGCCGGTTGACTCTTGTAACTGTTGAGTTCGCCAATCTTGATTGTTTGTTGCGCCAGGACTGGCGTTGTCGCCGACAAAATGGTGGCACCAACAAGAAGGCCTATGGTATCAGCGCGCATTCTTTGTCTCCCGTCCGCCGCTCGTCTTACCGTCCGCTAAGCTTTCACCGCCGTATCGCCAACTTCAATGCAAGTTTAATCCAGCGCTGCTAATCGTGCCAAGCCATACGTTGGGCGAAATGGTGCAGGCCGGATCTTACACACTGTTCACGCCGGAATTTTTGGAAACAGAACGGCTCTGCCACTCGGAACGCCAAAATACTCGCGCTTGAAAGCATGCGACCGGTCAACCGCCGTGATCGGTGGCAAAAGTCCGGCCCCACCGCAGCTCATCGGCATTGGCGAACTGATCGAGTTACCGCAGGGCCTCTATGGATCACCTCGCGCCCACGAATTGGCACAGATCGATCAACGCTATGACAACAACGCGCTGATTGTCGCCGATCTGAGCAATGACGCGACTTATGCGGAGGTGCTGTTCGAGACTTTTGGACCGCGGCTGATCGGCCTCCACATCACGCGCCATGGCGATGGCATGAGTTTCGTGCCGCGGCTTGTCAAAAATAACTCAATACGGGTTTACACTATCGGGCGGTCCTATCCTATCTGCTTGAACACTTTCTCGCCAAGCTGCAAGCCCGTCAGGTCCGCTTTGCTGATGATCGGAACAGCCGACGCGCTTATGACCAGCTTGCGGCGCTGCAGAGCGAGATGACTGACACTGAGACGCTCTACAAATGTCTGCCCGGGCAGCACGACGACCTTGGCATGTCCTGCGCCATGCTGGTCTGGGCGGCAGCTCACCCGCACTTACCGACGTGGGTTCGCCCCATTGAAGATGCGCGCCGGCCGCGTCCGCCACGGCAAAAATTTGGCTGGAAATCCTTTGTCTGACGATCCGCACTCGATGCATTTGACTTCTTGTATCCTATGGGATACTTACGGCAGTGATCGACTGAGATCTTCGCCCGCTGGCTGGCGAACCTGCGCGATGGTCGAGCGCGAGCCCGCATTAATGCACGAATTCGTCGACTTTCAGTCGGTAATCCCGGCGACGCGAAGTCGGTCGGCGGTGGCGTGTCGGAGCTGCGGATCGACTACGGTCCCGGCTATCGCGTTTATTTCGTCCGTCGCGGCGACGCGCTTGTCATCCTAGTCGCCGGAGGGGACAAGCGAACGCAAAGCCATGATATCGCAATGGCGATCAAACTTGCGCGCGACCTTTAGGAGCATTGGCATGAGCAGAACCAAATCTAAACCGAAGATCAAAACCATACCTTGGGACCCTGCGGCCAATTTGAAGACCGACGCGGACATCGCCCATTATCTGGAAGCCGTGTTCGAAGACGGCGACCCAACCTTGGTGGCTGCGGCTTTAGGCGACGTCGCCCGTGCCAAGGGCATGTCACAAATCGCGCAGGCGGCGGGTCTTGGGCGGGAGAGCCTCTACAAGGCGCTTTCTCGCGACGGAAACCCAGAATTCGCCACCGTGCTGAAGGTGATGCGAGCGCTTGGGCTCAAGCTTAAGGTAGCCGTTTAGTCGGCGCCGAGGCATTCGCCTCAGCGGCCAATCCTAGACTTTCTTCTGTTGCCGCTTTCGCAAGCGCACTCCGGGGCCTCCGCCGTTCTCGTCCATGCTTTAGCTTGAGCCCACGGGTAAACATCCTTGGTTTATAAAAAGGCCCAGAGCAATCTCCGGGCCTAATCGTCTTGTCGAACGATTGATAATTAGTAGTCCATGCCACCGCCGGGCGGCATGGCTGGCATGGACGTTTCCTTTTTAGGTTTCTCGGCAACCATGGCCTCTGTGGTGATCAAAAGGCCCGCGATTGACGCCCCATCTTGTAGCGCGATGCGAACCACCTTGGTTGGGTCGATGATTCCCTTGGTCACCAGATTGCCGAACTCGCCGGTTTGGGCGTCGAAGCCGTAGCCATAGGTGTCATGCTCAAGGATCTTGCCGACCACGACAGAGCCGTCCTCACCGGAATTGATGGCGATCTGACGCGCCGGCCATGTAATCGCCTTTTTGACTATCTCGATGCCGTGCTTCTGGTCTTCGTTGGTCGTCTTGACCCGCTTGAGCGACTCGACGGCGCGCAACAGCGCAACGCCGCCTCCCGGCAAGATACCTTCCTCGACCGCGGCGCGGGTCGCATGCATCGCGTCATCGACCCGATCCTTACGTTCCTTGACCTCGACCTCGGTGGCTCCGCCGACGCGGATCACCGCGACGCCACCGGCAAGCTTCGCCAGCCGCTCCTGCAGCTTCTCGCGGTCATAGTCGGAGGTGGTCTCCTCGATCTGCGCCTTGATCTGGGCAATGCGGGCCTGAATGTCGGCCTTTTTTCCCGCGCCGCTGACAATCGTGGTGTTCTCCTTGTCGATCATCACCTTCTTCGCACGGCCGAGCATGTCAAGCTTCACGTTCTCGAGCTTGATGCCGAGATCCTCGGAGATCGCGGTGCCGCCGGTCAGGACGGCGATGTCCTGCAGCATGGCTTTGCGACGATCACCGAAGCCGGGAGCCTTGACGGCGGCCACCTTGAGACCGCCCCGCAACTTATTAACGACGAGAGTCGCGAGGGCCTCGCCTTCGACGTCCTCGGCAATGATGAGAAGCGGTTTGCCGGCCTGCACCACTGACTCCAGGAGCGGCAAAAGCTCATTAAGCGCAGACAGTTTCTTTTCATAGATCAACAGATAGGGGTCTTCCATCTCGGTCCGCATCTTGTCGGCATTGGTGATGAAGTAGGGTGAGATGTAGCCGCGGTCGAACTGCATGCCCTCCACGACTTCGAGCTCAGTCTCGAGGGATTTGGCCTCCTCAACCGTAATGACGCCCTCGTTGCCGACCTTCTTCATCGCCTCGGCGAGGAAGCGGCCGATCTCCGAATCACCATTGGCCGAGATCGTCCCGACCTGGGCAATCTCCTCGTTCGACGTGACCGCCTTCGAGTGCTTTTTCAGATCCTCGACGATCGCATTAACGGCGAGATCGATGCCGCGCTTAAGATCCATTGGGTTCATGCCGGCGGCAACGCCCTTTGCGCCTTCTTTGACGATGGCGTGGGCCAGCACAGTCGCGGTCGTGGTGCCGTCACCCGCTTGATCGGAGGTCTTTGAGGCGACCTCGCGCACCATCTGGGCGCCCATGTTCTCGAACTTGTCCTCAAGCTCGATTTCCTTGGCGACCGTCACACCGTCTTTGGTGATGCGTGGCGCCCCAAACGACTTGTCCAGCACGACGTTGCGGCCCTTAGGGCCAAGCGTCACGCGCACCGCATGGGCTAGAATGTCGATGCCGTGCAACATTCTGTCGCGGGCATCGACTGAGAATTTGACTTCCTTAGCAGCCATCTGAGTCTCTCCTCAATTCCTACAAATTGTGGCCGGCGCGGCGCGAACGGCAGTGGCCGCAAGCCGCCAATGATGCCGTGTCTGGGTTAGGTGGCCTTCTTCTTAGAAACTGGTTGGTCGATGATGCCCATGATGTCGGACTCCTTCATGATCAGAAGTTCTTGGCCGTCGATCTTGACCTCGGTGCCCGACCATTTGCCGAACAGCACGCGATCACCTTCTCTGACATCAATAGGAATGAGCTTGCCGGACTCGTCGCGGCCACCCGGGCCAACGGCGATGACCTCACCCTGGGAGGGTTTTTCCTTGGCGGTATCCGGGATGATTATACCGCCAGCGGATTTCTCCTCGGCCTCGATGCGCTTGACGACGACGCGGTCGTGAAGCGGACGAAACTTCATGGTGTCCTCCTACGCTACTGAGACTTCATTGTTTTTTTGATGGGTTGCCCGCGGAGCGAAGACCCTATGCTCCTAGCGGCGAAACGCTTTTAGCACTGGCCTCACCTGGAGTGCTAGTGGGGTCGTCTAACGATTTTGGCTGGCTCGGCGCCGGAGAGAGCTTACCTTTCTTCCGCTTTCGTAATCACAAATAAGAGACCGATCACCGCGTCTTTCTCACCCACTGCTCAGCGAGCCGGCGCAGCGCAGCCCGGTCAATCTTATTCGTCGATGCCAGCGGCAGTTTATCGACAAACCATACGAAACGTGGATGTTGGTACGCAGGTGCGTTTGCGAGTGCAAATTGCTTGATGTCATCTGCGGATGGATCACAGCCGGCTTCGGGGATGATGAAAGCCACTGGCTTTTGTCCTTTTATCTCGTCATCGATAGGCACGACAGCGGCCTGGCTGACACCGGCGTGCCTTTCCAGCATGCGCTCGACTTCACCTGGATAGATGTTTTCGCCGCCAGAATTGAACATGTCATCGAAGCGGCCGACAAAGTAATAAAAACCGTCCTCGTCACGGTGGAATACATCCCCGGTAACGTAGAATCCGTCGGGCGTGATCGGCGCCGGCACATCCGGGCGATTGTAGTATCCGAGCATAATGGCCGGGCACTTCATCTCGAGCACGCCTTGTGTGGCGTTTTTGTCCTCGCAAGCTACGAGACGAAGCTGAACTTGTGGATGTGGAAAGCCGACGGACGTTTCCGGTACCGGCAGGCCATCGGGATGGGGTCCAAACACAACGGGTCCGGCTTCCGTCGTACCGTACGCATTGGTGACAGCAGCCCGCGGGAGCGCTCGTTTCACGGACGACATCAAGCTTTGGCTGACCGGTGCCGAGCCCATGCGGACAAATTCGACGCTGGACAGATCGGTCGCGGCCAACAGCGCGGCCTCGCGCAATATCATCGCGATCATTGGTGGGACCGCGGTCAACCAAGAGCAGCGGTAATGGCCGATCGCCTCGATGTAGCGCCGCGCATTGAACGACGGCAGGAGAACGATCGTGCTATAAGCAGCAATGGCTAACTTCGCGAGAGCCAGAGCGTTCATGTGGTAAAATGGCGCTGCGATCAAATAGCGCTGGCGCGACAAATCCCGCCCGGCCAAACGCGTCTCCAGGACCCAAATGTGGCTCTGATGCGAGAGCACGACGCCTTTGGGAACGCCGCTTGAGCCTGACGTGTAGAGAAACATCGCCGGCTCGTTCGGGGTCGGAATGATCTCGGCAAAGCTGCCGCGATCGAGGAATTGATTGAATCCATCATCAGTTTGATCATCGAAGCTGACAGTTGGAAGATCGGGGGGACAATGGGCACGTCGCTCACGGTCACAGAACACGAGTTTTGTGCCGGCGTCACGGATAACAAAATCGATCATTTTTGGAGGAAAGCGATAATTCACCGGAACTGCAACTAGACCTGCGCGCATGATGCCGAAGTAGGCAGCGACATACTCCGCGCAGTTGGCGGAAAGAATTGCAATGCGGTCGCCACGCGCGAAGCCGCGCCGCCGAATGGCGCGCGCGACGCCATTGGTCATAGCGTCAAGGGCAGCATAACTGATTTCGCGTGGCTCACCTTCGCTGCCCAGGTCGATAATCGCGATCTTTGACAAGTCGCGGTCCCGGCGAATAAGCTGCCCAAGATTGTGAAAGAAAGACATTCACGTTTTGCGTCTTACGCCTGAAATAAACACTGATTAAGTCTAAGTGTTTTTGCTCGGCTCACATCCCAATCAACTTTTTAGTGGAGCACTAAAATATGTACCGCGTCCACTTGCGAGTAGCTTGCCGGAAGCATCGAAAACAAACGATTCCGAGGACGAAAACTGCCCTCCTACCTTGACGATCTTGCCGCGACAGGTGAGGTCACCCGGCATTGCCGGGCTGTGAAAATCAACCCGCAGATCGATAGTTGGTACCGGTCGCCCTAGTTTCTTAACAAGCGCCCAGTCTGCAGCGAGATCGATCAAAGCGGCCAGCACGCCGCCATGCGTATAGCGCCGCTCCGGATTGACCACCCACTCCTCGCGCCAAGCTGCGGTCAGCTCGATCCCATCATCATGGACAGCGCTTACTTTGAGCCCAAGCCACTGGTGGTAGGGCGCGCGGGTGATCATCGTCTGCACGCGTTCGACAGTCATCTCCTCGCTCATGCATCCGATCTCCCCGTTTAAGGTGTAACGATGACCTTGCCGATGACCTCACGGTCGCGGACGAGACGCAGCCCTGCAATGCCTTGATCCAACGGCAGCACTCTATCGATCACAGGTTTCATTTTGCCATCTTCAATCAGAGCCAACAGGCTCTGCAAATCCTCATCATAGAAACTATTCGATCCTTGGACGGTGATCTCAAAGCTCCAAACGTATCGCAGATCCTCCTTGGGATCGTGCCCCGCTGTAGCGCCGCAGACTAACAACTTGCCACCGCGCTTGATGCAGCGAAGGGAAGGCACCCATGTGTCACCGCCCGTGAAGTTGATGACGACATCGACGCCGCCGTCGCAGGAGCGGCGTTGCGGCTTGCCATACTTCTCGACTGCCCACTTCGACCAATCGACTTTGGTGTAATCGAGCACCTCGTCAGCGCCGATTTCCTTTAGGCGACGGAGTTTTTTCTCGCTCGACGCGCAAGCAATCACTTCGGCTCCTAACAGTTTGGCAATGATGACACAGCCAGTACCGACGCCGCCGCTGGCACCGAGTACCAAAACCTTGTCGCCCTGTTTGACGGTCTTATGCGTGATTAGCATGCGGTGGGCGGTGCCATAGGCAACCGGAAGGGAAGCCGCCTCGGTGAAGCTAACCCGATCGGGGATGGCGACGAGCTGATCCGCAGAAACCAAACAATATTCGGCCATGCCGCCATCCAGCATCTCACCCATCAGACCCTTTTTCTTATTGACGGGATTCACCAGGACGCGATCGCCGATCTTCCAATTAGCAACACACTCGCCCAATTCCGTGATCTCGCCGGCCATGTCGAGACCGATGATCACCGGCAGCGGCACACGGATGCCGGGCATTCCCTTGACGGTGAACAAGTCGTGATAATTGAATGATGAAGCGCGCACGCGTATCACAACGTGGCCCGCTACTGCCTGGGGGATCGGATAGTCGTTGACAAGCTCGAGAGTCCCGAGGTCGCCATGCGTCTTGAGGACCAGCGCTCGCATCGTTTTGGTCACTCAATAACTCTCCTCTATGGCCTTACCTCAGAACAAAGCTCTCAACGCGATCCCGTCTGCCGCGCGTCAAGGCGATCGTGATGCGCAAGGGTTCGTCGCCTAAAGGGAAGGACCTTGGACTACTGCATCCTTAGTCCAGCTGCGCGGATCACTTCACTCCAGGTCGCGCTTTCATTGGCCAGCTGTTTCGCAAACACCTCCGACGGCGCGCCAACGGGCGAGAAGCCGAGCGCTTCGATGCGCGCGGTGATGTCCGGCAGTGCGACGATATTTCGAATTTCGTTGCCAAGCAGCTTAGCAATATCCGGCGGCGTATTCGCCGGGACGAATATGCCGTCCCAGCCTTCGCCGTCTAGACCTGCATAACCGGCTTCTGTGATGGTGGGCACTTCTGGCAATGCCCGTGACCTAGTACTGCTCATGGTCGCGAGCACGCGCAATTGGCCAGCCTGGGCCAGCGGTGCCGCGGCCGTCAAAGCGGCAAAGCAAATCGGTGTGTCGCCAGCCATAACCGCAGCGGTCGCCGGACCACTGCCGCTATAGGGAACGTGCACCAGATCGAGGCCGAGCTTTTGCCGGAATCGCTCACCCAAAAGATGCGATGGCGTTCCGACTCCTGCGGAAGCGAAGCTGTATTTGCCAGGAGTCGCGCGCACCAGGGCGACAAGTTCAGTCACGGTACGCGCCGGTAGTGAAAGATTGACTGAAAGCGCGGTCGGGAACCCGACCGCGAGCGTTACCGGCTCAAAATCCTTGAATGCATCGTAGGGTACCGTTTCGTATAGAAGCGGATTGATGATGTGATTATTGGCAGTGAGCAGCAGAGTATAGCCGTCGGCGGCGGCTTTTGCCGCACGACCAGTGCCGATATTACCGCCGGCACCCCCGACATTTTCGATATAAAACTGTTGACCGAAATGCTGCGACAGTTTTTCTGCCATCAGGCGGCCGAACACATCGAGTGGACCGCCGGGCGCGAACGGAACGATGACACGAACCGGCCGGGTCGGATAATCGAGCGCTGGTGCGCGGGAAGATACTGCTGACAGCCCGACAGCGCCCGTTGCCAAATACAGAAAGTGTCGACGGGAAATTTCCATTATCGCTCCACTTGTTGGCAGTCGTTAAGCGGTACTGTAGGCGGCGTCTCTGCGAACAGCGATCTCTAGCTGTTCTTCTGGTGCCGCTTTCGCAGCCGCACCCCGGGGCCACCGCCATTCTCCTCGATGAGAGAGATTCACCGCTTTTTGGGTGTCGATCGGGACAACTCATCACCTTTCACAGGCCGCTGTCCGACGCCGCTCGCTTTAAAATTCTAAGTGCCTTTGAAATGTTAGCGCGAGCGGCACGTTCCGCGATGTAGCATTCTGTTCGCAATGCCGAAACTTTCTCCGCTACCGCCAGATTGATCAGCTGATTGAGAGCTACGCCTTCTGATTCGGCCAATTTACGCGCCTCCTGGAGCAGCGATGGCTGAAGCCTTAGTGCAAAATTACTTTTTCTCATGGCTTCTGCTCCGATTCTTTGGGGCCCGTTAGGCGCATCGCCAGTTTGATCGGCTCATGCGGCGCGGCGCGCCCTTATACGCTTTGCATCTTGCGGCTTAAGTTTGCGCCGCGCCATCTTCACATCATAGTGGGTTTGCAGGTTCATCCAGAACTCGGGACTATTGCCGAAGTACAGGCTGAGGCGGAGAGCAGTGTCTGCGGTAATGCGTCGACGATTGGCAATGATGTCGGCGATTCGGTTTGGCGAAATTCCAAGTGCTTTCGCGAGCTGATTTTGCGAAAGGCCGTACTCAGCGAGGAATTCCTGCTTTATCATTTCGCCTGGGGTCACTGGGGCAAATTCAGTCGCAGCCATTATTACCTCCTCTCAGTCGTAGTCCGTGATTCGAACATCATGTGCTTCGCCATCGATCCATCTGAAGACCACCCGCCATTGATCGTTGATTCGGATCGAGTAAGAATCCTTCAAGTTTCCTTTTAATTTCTCCAATCGGTTTGCTGGCGGCACTTTCAGGTCTTCCAATCGAACCGCTGCATTAATCGCCTCGAGTTTGCGCTTTGCCGGACGAGCAAACCCCTGGAATTGCCGCACGAACTCATCCCGGAACAACGCGTGAGTTGCCTTGTCGCCAAAGGAACGGATCATTCACGACTTATACCGAATACCGGTATACGGTCAACGCTCTCCTTTTCTCGATCCTATCGATCGAATTGGGTTCGTTGTCTAATCGCGCGTCGCTCGTCAACGATCTTTTTGCTGCACGTTGATTGATGCCCGATGCCGGGATCAGGGTTGTCTCCGACTGTGTCATGGCTGCTCCCTCCGGATGCTTGTGTTGCGACGATCAAGCTGTATCCGAGCCGCACGAAGTCATCCGTCATCGGCTCGCGCGATTACCACCATGTTTTGTAATTCACGGCCTAGCTTTCTTCTGATGGCGCGTTCTTAGCCGCACCCCGGGCCCGCCGCCGTTCTCGTCGATGAACTCCCATCGACATAAAGTCCAAAAGCGGTGATTTACGGAATTTTTCGGGTGGCGCTAATTCTGCAAAACCGACGGTGGCTGCCATCCCCTCTTCCTTGCCGTTGATCCTTAGGGGCGGTCCAGCGGGGGCGGCATCAAGCCGGCAAACGGGAGATATTTTCGCAACAAACGGGATTAGCGGAATATTGCGAAAAGTCTGATTTTCGCCCGCCACATATCAGTTACCAACCAGCCGATGGACGGCTCGGTCGAGATCGCCCGCAGTTTCATTCTGCATGGCGCAGCTGACCCGGCTTAGCGAGGGGACAGACGAATTTTGATTAAAGCTCCAGTCCCAGTGCGATAGACCGGCGCCGCTCAGACCAAAACCGACAATCAACAGCCACCCGGCCACCCGGCCACGAACTCCATCATGGCCGCATGTCGTCGTGATCGATTGGCAAGGTAAGCGATGGTCGCGCCAAGTAAGACAGCAATGAGGCTCAGTCCCGCGATTACCATAATCGCTCACGCGAGTTCATTGATCCTGTCCCGATTACGCATGCTGAACTGCGATTGAGGTTACTGCTCGTCGCAAATGAGGCGGCGTCGACAATTTTCTGTGGTCGCGTGTGGCCGAAGTCGCCTGAATCCTGGCGCTCGTAATCCACCCGAGCGGCATCCTGCTAGCCTCTTTGTGCTGGCCAGCAGCGGCCGGCGTTAGTGCCGCTTTCGTAGTTGCACTCGGGGCCGCCGCCGTTCTCGTCGATGAATTTGGCCCTAACGAAATCCAGAAATCGATTCGCGTTAAGGTCAGGTTGTTATCTTCCAAAGGTGCCGAAATTGCAGAGCGACAACATCTTCGAATGGTGCGTTGCCGCATGGTAGTCCGATCGCGCTGGCGAACCGATTTACCCCTGCAAACGCAGCCTCAGAAATTGTCGCATCG
>Ga0193751_1001702_pt1 | contig 13828 bp, 9 predicted proteins | sample L1c2metaG_FD_143050 | JGI IMG/M metagenome (GOLD analysis project Ga0193751, IMG submission 143050) | Soil microbial communities from a riparian zone of the East river system, Colorado, United States - L1c2 | ecosystem: Environmental > Terrestrial > Soil > Riparian zone | place: USA: East River... | reverse complement strand
GCTCGTTGTGGCCAATGCAACGGCCGCCAGCACTCGCTATCACCTACTCGAGACTACCCGTGCTTACGCGATGGAGAAGCTCGTGGCAGCAGGCCAGTCGGAAGTTCTGGCACGACGACATGCGCAATACTTTCGAGATCGGTTCTACTGTGCGCCGGACGACTGGCTCCGCATGCGCGATGCAGATTGGGATGCCATGTACCTACCGGAGCGTGATAACGTTCGTGCGGCGCTCGACTGGACGTTAGCTTCTGGCGGCGACCCTGAGCTTGGGATCGCGCTCGCCGGTGGTTCTGATCGTCGCCTGTGGCGGGCATCGTCTTACATCAACGAGGGCCGACAAAAGCTCGAGAGCGCCGTTGCACAGATCTCAACACATACTTCAGCGATGATTGAAGCCCGACTGTGGCATCGGCTGGCGGAACTAACACAGTACATGTCGCCGCAACGGGCGATAACCGCTATGGAGAGGGCCGTTGAGTTGTATCGCCCGCTTGGCGATACCTCGAAACTCGGGGTTTCGCTGCTGCGCCTAGGCACCATGTTGACGATGGTCGAGCGCTTCCAACAGGCAGCGTCGCTGCTTGACGAAGCTTTACCCTTGCTGGAACGCGCCACCTTGCCGAAGGCACTAGCCATGCATTGCCAGGTGTTGGGTCGGATTAGAGTGCGAACGGGCGATTTGGCTGGCGGAAGGGCGCAACTAGAGCGCGCTGTACCGCTTCTTCGCACCGCCGGAGCGGAACGCGGAGTGCTCGTGGCGCTCGGCGAGCTAGCGGAGGCAACATGGTTGTCCGGCGACCTCGACGCCGCAGTTGCTGGTTTTCGCGAGCTGGCTGCGCAAAGCCGGTCGCCACGTAATATCGACTGGTTTGTGTTCAGCATCATTTCCGTCGCAGGCGTACTTACCGAACGCGGAGAGCTCGATGAGGCGCTTGCAGTAGCGCGCCAGGGATTGCCATCGCTAAAAGGCACAGGCGAGAGTTGGATGTATCTGGATCACCTCGCTCTGCGTGCGGGACTGGCAGGGAAGTTAGTGAATGCAGCCCATTTAGCGGGTTATGCCGATTTCAACTTCACTGCGAGAAAGCTGCCGCGTAGACCCACCTTCACGCGTGCTCGTGATCGGCTGCAAGCGCTGTTCACTCAGAAACTCGCGCCCGATGAACTTGCGGATCTAGTCGAGTGTGGCTGCAAGATCAGCGAGGACGACGCTTGTCGAATTGCGCTTGAAGACTGACTAGATCACGTCGCCGCAAGTGCATACCCGCGCGAAATGGCGCACGGGGAGCGAGTCATACAGCGCTTCGTCGGCCCTCGGATCGGAAGACTATTCTGGCAATCGGAAATGACAAGAAAAAGGTAAACAGCGTCCCCCATGCACCTGTTCGAAGAGACAAGCGCACCGCAGTTGCTGGAGGAGGCGCTGCCGTTGTTTGCGGCGCGCGAGGCCGAGAACAACCTTCCGCTCGGCGTTCTGCAGATGGTCTGTCAGGGTCAGCGTCGGGAGCCGGCGCCCTGGTTGTGGAGCGTACGTGAGGGCGGGCAGCTGTTGGGCGTGGCTGTGCGTACGCCGCCCTCGCCACTGCTCGTATCCACATTGCCTGCGGCAGGCGGCGCCGCGCTGGCCGACGCCATTCTGGCGCGCGCCGTCTTTCCGCTTCCGATCAATGGCCCGAGTGACGTGGTGGATGAGGTGACGCGTGCACTCACTCAGCGAGGCGGCACGGAGATCGAGCTGCTCCGCAACATGCGTTTGTTCCAGCTGTGTCAGGTCACACCCGCAGTTGCCATGTCTGGCGCCATGCGACGCACGAGCACCGCCGATGCCCCCGTGCTCGTGCAGTTCTTGGACGCCTTCGAGCGCGAGGCCGTACCTGAACAAGTAGGCACGCGCGATCTGCGCGTGGTCGTCGAGACCATGCTGGCGCAGGGTCGAGCCTTTCTCTGGCAGGACGGCGACCTGGTGGGGGCCATGGCCGCGTTCAATCGAAGGGTCGGCAGCGGCACTTCGATCGGTGCGGTCTATACCCCGCCGGCACTGCGAAGGCGCGGCTACGCCACCGCACTGGTGGCAGCGCTCAGCCAGCACATGCTGGACGACGGCTGCGCCTATACCTGCCTGTTCACCAACCTGGCCAATCCGGTCTCCAACAGCATCTATCCGAAGGTCGGCTACCACCCGGTGGGTGACGTGCGTCACGTGAGCGTGCGCCGCGTCTGAAGGCGGTGCGAATCGCGACGCGCCCGCGCTCGTGAGAGGCCGGGTTCGTGGTGCGGGGTACGCGCCCCGCTTTTTACGCGCAGCACGAGGCGAGTGACATTGACGGAATTCGGCGCGCGTTACCTGTCTTCGGCGCGCCGCCTGATGCGCTGATGCACGACTATGACGAAGTGCTCGCCGAAATGAAGCATGCGCGCAACCGATCGAGGGACATATCCGCATCAAGGTGCCGACTCCAATGGGGGTGGCCTACATGGCATTTAGTCTGAGAAGATTGAGCTGCTTCGTTGCGGCAGCTTGAATGGCCGCTTCAATCGATTTCTATGACGGGTTAGAGGACCGTCGGCCGGCTGCAACGGGTCGTTCTCGGTCGATCACCATCCTCTCACTTCGGCTCAGCCTTGCGATGATCGCGTGCGCTTGGGCACAGCAGCCCGCCAAGCTGCCGAAGGTCGCATTCTGCTCCTCCGCGCACCGACGGCTCATGCGTACACGGCGAACCTCCAAGCGTCTGCCCGCCTTGTTTTAAGGCTGGCGTGCGCGAACTTGGCTTTGTCGATGTAAAGAGCTGCTTTGCATCGAATGTGGCTGCGATCATACTGTTCGGCGAAATTGCATGGAGGCCCATATGGGCGGGCACCGTCATCATGAAGGGAGCACGCATATGAAGAGGAGACACCTATGTTCGCTGTTGGCCGCACTGGCTGCAACGGTCGCAATTGATGCCATGGCCGCCGACCCACCAATGACTGCCAAGGAGCCGCGTTTTCCGCAGCTCACCGTCGAACAACTTAACGAACAGCAGAAGCCCCTGGGAGAGCAGATCCTGAAGGTGTCGAGCGTGGGGCTCGGCGGGCCCTATAACCCGTTGTTGCGCAGCCCGGTTCTCGGGCAACGCATGTTCGACCTCCTCTATTACCTCCGCTGGAACACGTCGGTGCCGCTTCGACTCAACGAGTTCGCGATCCTGATCATCGGCAGGCAGTGGCGCTCGCAGGTCGAATGGTTCGCGCACGCGCCGCTGGCGATCAAGGCAGGACTTTCCCCGGAAATCGTGGCGGACCTCAAGGCGAACAAGCGACCGGCGAACATGAAGCCGGACGAGGCCGTCGTCTACGATTTCGTCACCGAGCTTTCTTCCAAGCACCAGGTTTCGGACGAGACGTTCAAGCGCGCGAGGGAACTGCTCGGCGAGCAGCAGGTCGTGGATCTGACGGCTGTCGCCGGAACGTACGTGACGGTCGCGATGGTGCTCGCGATGGCCGAAGAAGGCGTGCCACCCGGCAAGGATCCCCCATTCAAGGTCGGCGAACCGTAACAGCAGCGGGGAACCTGCCACCGGCGCGTTATCGCGAGCATTTGCTCGACGCAAGAGTTCCAATGGGCCTGCTGCGGACGGCGAAGCTTACGGTTCAGAAACGCAACCGCCTCTCTCGTCTCAATGCTTGGCGCAACCCTTTTGTCGGGTTGACGTGTTGATGTCGGAGAGTCGACCATTCCCAACCAGCTACTTCACGGACCCGAGATGAAAACTTTGACTTCCGTCGCTTTCCTGCTTGCCATGGCCATTGGAGGTGCCGCATTGGCCCAAAGTCGCCTTCCGACCATTCCCCCCGAGAAGTACTCCGACGAGCAGAAAAAAGCTGCAGAAGAATTCCAAGCGGCGCGGAAAGTCCCGGTGTTCGGACCATTCAATCCGCTCTTGTATAGCCCGCAGGTGATGAACCAGGCGCGCGCGATGGGTGACTACTTGAGATATAACTCGGCGATCGGCAATACGCTGAGTGAGCTCGTCATCCTGATAACCGCGCGCGAATGGAACCAGGACTATGAGTGGCACGTGCATCATGCGATCGCGCTCAAGGTCGGCATCAAGCCCGAGATTGTCGACGCAATAGCGGACGGCAGGCGCCCCACCGGCATGGGTGAAGACGAGGAGATCGTCTACGATTTCTTAAGCGAGCTGCATAGGAACAAGCGGGTCTCCGACCGCACCTTTGAGCGCGCGGAAAAACGCTTCGGCAAAAAGGGCGTCGTGGACCTGACGGCGATCAAATGGCTATTACACGCTGCTGGCCATGGAGATGAATGTCGCCCGCTACGAGATTCCGAAGGATGGCAAGAAGTTGACTCGCTTTCCGGAGTGAATTAAGCGTGAAGCCCTTTCTCTCGACGTTGCGCGACGGGTACAGGGTTTATTGAGCAGGCCAAACGGTTCTTATCAAGACGCACGGCCTGAGGGCGATGCGCGGACGCTAGGCACGCGGGTGCGGTTAGCGGTCGCAAGAACTTTTTACAGGTTCATTTCAGCGGCGCATCGAGCGCCACCCGCTGCCGAACTATTCGTGGCGCGACGGCGATTACATCGGCGGCGTAAGGCCGTCCTTGCCGAAATTCACGCGCGGCGCCTGGGTATTGAGCTAGGCTCAGTACATCATTGATGCCGCGAGAGCCAAGAAGTTACCGACGATGTTCTCGGTTAGCAGTCTCGTCAAGCAGGGAGCCTTGGTCGCGTATGGCGTGAGTTTCTACGAAGTGGGTCGCCTATCGGCAAAATTCGTGCAACGCATTCTCACCGGAACCAGCCCTAAAGACCTTCCAGCGGAGTCGTTCAGCAAGATAGGCTTGACCGTTAACCTTGAGACCGCGCGCGAGCTTGGCATTACGATTCCGCAATCACTGCTGCTACGCGCGGACGAGGTGATCCAGTGACGGATCGTTTTGCGTTGTTCGTGCCTTCAGTGCCACCATCCAAAATCAAGCTGTTTCCCGTCACGGCAACAGCGTGAAATCCGCAACCAATCCAACGTGATCGGACGCAAACGGTGCTGTTGTTCCGGTGCGCACAATTTCCGTCGCTTGAATACCGCTGCCTTTTGCAAGAACGAGGTCAATCCTCTCAACCAGTGACGTCGGCCCCAACGGTGGATCCTCTCCGAATAAGGGCCAGGTAAGCCCCGGGTCGTTCGGATGAAGCATGTTCCACACATCCAGAAATCCCGCGCTGACAAGCATGCCGTACGCTGGCCCATGGGCGAAACTCGGCGCGTGAGCATCGGAATTCAAGTCGCCCGCGAGAACGACCGGAAGGTTGGTATTCAATGGACCGCTCAGAAGTTCGCTCGTCTGCGCGGCCTGCACCGGGCTAAACGTCTCCAGGTGTGTGGTGACGAACCGGTACGTCTTTCCGCGAAGCTTCGCATCTATGGCGATCCAGCCGGCAGGGAAAGTGACGTTCGCTCCAGCAATCGGCAACACGAGGGCGGCGGCGAAATTGCCCTTTTGCAATTTTTCCAGCTTGAATTCAGATACGGGGAGGTCGGTGCGTGCAAGCACCACATCAGAGTCGACCAAGCGCACTTCCACCAGGTGCTGGAACGAGGGATCGAGGGAAGGCAGCGTCACGTCAGCATTCTTATTGATCGTCACCGGGGCGTAGTGCAGGCCGCGTTGCTCCAAGGCATCGAGCAGATCGTCAAGCTGATCCTCGACCACAGTTGTCGCGGGCGCACCGAACGGGCCCGTACTGACAGTACTTACCTCCTGGAGCGCTACCAGGTCAGGCTGCGTTGTCTGTATCTCGGCCGCCAAAGCATCCGCGCGTTGGGGAATGTGACTAGCAAGCACTTCCAGGTAGGTTCTGGTGATCGCCAGCAACAATGCGGACGAATCGTTCGGTGTCGTCGCCAGCACTTCAAAGATGTACCCGAAGTCGGACCCCAAATCCATATTTCGGGTCATGACTCGCAGATTGCGATCTCTATGGTCTGCCTCGCCTGCATTTACGCTCGGAGCGCCAAGGATCAGCAAAATGCAGATGATCAGCCGGCTCATTGAATTCCGCAGCATCATTTCTCCCTTTTGACACAGACTGGAATTTAGAAATCTAGAATGCATGCAGTAAGCCACTGCAAGCGCGTGGATTATGCCACGCCGCGTCGCCGTTGCAGAGGAATGTACGCACAGCAAGTCCCTCGACTTTGCCTGCGGATCACAGCGCCCGACGACGCAGTCGGCACGGCGGTTGTGACGGCCCTCGGTTAGCGGGCTGCTCGCGGCCAACTGCGGTCGTAACGGCTTGCGCTCGATAGCGGCCCATTGTGCGAGGCGTGTCGAACAACCGCGTTCGACATGTGCGACCATCCGCCACGCGGCGCGTGCGAGCACCCGCTCGCCGGGGAAAAAACGCCTCGCGGTGACGCTCAACCACTCCGGCCTCCGTCGGCCCGGTCACGTCACCCTCCTAATAGCGTGATCCGATCTGCTGGACGCGGATCGTCGCACGGCTGGGTGGCCGGCGATGTGTATTGACCGGTGCCGCTCGTGCGATCACCATGACTCCCGTTGGTCCGATAAAAAACACAGGGGGAGCCGCCATGCGAGACACGACCGACCGTCGCCGTTTTTTGCTCAGCCTCGGTGCGATCGCTGCGACACAAGCGTTGTCGCCGTCAGTCCGCGCGGCGATGGGTCCCAATGACAAGTTCGACCTGCTGGTCAAGGGCGGCGACGTCCTCGACCCGAGCCAGCGACTGCGCGGAGTGCGCGATATCGGGATTCGTAACGGAGTGATCGAGGTCGTTCAGGCCGATATTCCCGCCGAGCGGGCGCTGAGGGTGATAAGCGCCTCGGGCCGGCTGGTGACCCCCGGCCTCATCGATCTGCACGCGCACACTTTTCCCTACGGCTCCGCTATCGGCATTCCCGCCGACGAGCTGGTGCCTTTCCAGGGAACCACGACAGCCGTGTCGGCTGGCGATGCCGGTGCGAACAACTTCGCCAGCTATCGGCGCTTCATTGTTGCGTCGACCCGCACGCGGCTCTACGCCTTCGTGCACATCGCCAACATGGGCCTTGCCGGGTTCCCGGTCGGAGAACTATTCCTTATCGATTTCGCGCAGATCGAGCCCGCTGCGCGGACGGTTGCGGAGAATGCCGACATCGCGTTGGGCATCAAGGTGCGCATGTCGGAGAATGTGATTGCACAGCACGGCCTCGAACCGCTCAAGCGCGCGATCAAGGCCTGCGAGACGTCGGGCACCGATGCCAAGATCATGTGCCATATCGGCGGCGTCGCAACGCCACAGCTGATGTCGCAGATCCTCGATCTCTTGCGACCGCGCGACATTCTCACGCATTGCTACTCCGGCGCGCCCAACATCGCCGGTCAGTTCACGAACATCGTCCAGGATGGCAAGCTGCTGCCGGCGGCGCTGGAAGCCAAAAAGCGGGGCGTCCATTTCGATGTCGGCCATGGCGGGGGCAGCTTCGACTACATGGTGGCCGAGCAGGCGATGGCGCAGGGAGCGCTTCCGGATTCGATCTCGTCCGACATGCACGTCTTCTCCGGTAATACGCCGGGTATGCCCTTCCTCACCTGGGTGATGAGCAAGTTCCTCAACATGGGTCTCAGCCTCGACGAGGTGGTCGCCATGGCAACCGTGAATCCCGCGCGCGCAATCAACCGCTTGCCGAAGCTCGGTACCCTTCAGGTTGGCGCACCGGGCGACGTAACGATACTCGAGGTTGTGGAAGGGCCGGTCGATTTCGTCGACACCCGCAACAACAAGCGCTCCGGAAAGGTTTACGTCAAGCCGGTCCAAACCATCGCAGGCGGCATCGCGTTCGGCCGTCCGTATTCGGCGCCGTTCAGCGTTCGCTGACAGAATTACACGTGAGCTTCACGATCTGCAGCAAGTCCTCGGCGCAGCGCCTTTGACTAGCGGTTCCTTAGCAGTAGCCTCCGATACAAAGGCAATTCGCGCCCGGACGAAGGTCGCTGCACGTCTACTTCCGTTGGGCGTCAAAACAATAAATGCCACAGTCCGGCTGCGCGAGGGCACGAGGTGATTGAGTGACAGATCGACGCAGGTTCGTCGGTGCCACCGCTTACGCGGTTCTCGTTGCGCCTTTGAAATCTAAGTAGCACCAGAATTCCAAATCCCAGCAGAACCAGCGATGAAGGTTCGGGAATGGGATTAATTTGCGGGCCGAGTCGGGCGAGCCATCCTTCCAGCTGGCCGGCAGGATTGAAACCGGTTCCAACGATTGTCTCGCCATCCGCGCTGATACCCGTTGCCTGATTCAAAATCCAGCCGGTTAAGTCATCCCCTTGGCCGATCAGAACATCGCGAAGACTCCGAATTCCGCTTGAATTGTCCCAGATGAAAGCAACGTGCTGGGTCGCGTCGAAGTTCGCATAGCTGTCGCCCACGATCACCGATCCATCGGCCGATACCGCTTGAGCAATACTGGCGGAGCTACCCACCAAGTCGCCTAGCCCAACCATGCCACTGGCTTGCGTCCATCGAAACGCCTCTTGACGCGGGCCAGCGGAGTCGCTGGCGCCAACGATCACCGAGCCATCCAACGATACGGCAAGGGCTTGGCTGTAGAATGCGGCTCCGCCCAAGTCACCTAATCCGACCAGCCCGGTCTGCTGTGTCCAGCGAAAGGCCTCGGTGCCGTTGGCAGAGACGTTGAATCCGACCACCACGGATCCGTCACCGGACACGCCAAATGCTTCGCTGGAAATGCCGCCCAAACCCACTAGACCTTCGGGCTCGGTCCAGCGAAAGGCTTGCGAGTTAGAAAATCCCACGATCACCGAGCCATCGGCCGATGCAGCACGCGCGACGCTGTCGGTTCCACCCGGAAGAAAACCGAGGGGACCCAGCCCGGTGGCCTGCGTCCAGCGAAATCCGGCAAGGTTTCCCTGGGAAATATCGCTCGCCCCCACGACTACTGATCCATCGCCGGATGCGGCAATCGCAATGCTGAAGTAGAACGCACTCGTGGGTAAGGATCCAAGCCTGGCCATGCCGGCCGGCCGGGTCCAACGAAACGCATCGAACAGCCCTGAATCCGACGCGCTCGCACCCACAACGACGGACCCGTCTGCCGATACGCCTTGCGCGCTGCTAAAGAATGCACCTCCTGGCAAGTCTCCAAGGGGAATGAATTCTGCAGAGGCCTGCTGTGCTGCGGCGAACAGGAAAAACGCTGTGAAGATCCTCTGATCGATTCTCATTCGGCCCTCCTTGCCTTCGGTGCGCCCACGCATGCCGGAAGCGATGATCTTTGGAAACGAGCGCAGGGCAGTCTAACAACCCTGTCAGCGAACTACACCGAGTTGACGCGCCAAGGGATGCGCCGATTCAACGCGCGTCCGAAGGTCGCCCCACCTCGGTACTCAACGATATGCTTTGTTGGCACGCGTTGGGAAGTCCACTGCTAAGGACGCCCCGTACGCCACTTCCTGGCCTTGCCGGAAATCGCGGTGCCAGTCGTTTAGCGAGACGGTCTTTTTCACGCGGTAGATATAGCGAATTTTGAGCGGAACGGTCGACGAAACATCGTCGAAAAAGACTTGGACCTTTGCATGGCGGCATCATGGTGGCGGCCGACGGATGGTTGTTTGCTCGCGCGCGTTGCTGGCGCGGGCCGGACTAGCGTGACGATCTCGCCCGGGTAAAAATGCCGACGCTGGTCAAGGCCGGCCTCAGCAGGTCGTGAGTGTCTCAGTTCGGCCAACTGGAGACATTCGGCCGCGACCTGAAATTGCCCCGAAAGCAGTCACCCGCGGCGGGCATGACGCCCTACTCGAAGGCGTGGTATGGTTGGACTCCTATTTGTCGACGTGGTGATTCAGCAATGGATCGGCGAACGTTCGTCGGCGGTTTCGCCGTCGCGACCCTAGCGGCGGCCCGCGCCGTTCCCACCCAGATTGGACAACCGAGGCTCCGTTAGTCGGCACAATTTACAGTTTCTGATGCCGGGTCACACAAGTCACTGAAACAACGCTTCTATCCACTGCGCCTGTTTCTTGCTTGGATGTGCAATACGACGTTGCGTCGTCATACTGGGCAGCAGGAAAACCACGGAGGGTGCACGATGTTTAAGAACCTTGCTGTATTCATAGCAGCATTGCTTTGTACCATGCAAGCGCAAGGCACTCCTGTTGAATTCACGTTCGCTGCAACCATTACGAGTAACTCCGGGATTGTCGGGGTATCCGTAGGTGACATCGTCACGATCAACCTACTCGCTAACAACGGAAGCAGCGGACTGAACTCCCAATCTTGGACGATCGGAAACTTTATTTCTGCCTCACTCAGCGCTGGAAGCTACTCGCAGTCTTATGTTGACGGGTTCGGTACCGCATCCTTGGTCGCGTTTACAACTGATGCCTTCGGCAACCTCACGCAATCAAATTTTCCCGACACGACGCTATCTGCTAACAGCACGGATACATTTGGTATGGGCGGCCAGATTCGTCTCTTTTCCAATGATTTCCAAGATTTCTTTGGACGCACAGCTGTGATGTCGAATGGTTTGACTCATTTGACTGGCTGGTCTGTCAACGAACAGAGCCAGGCACCAGAACCCGGCACCCTTTCCTTACTGGGTCTTGGATTGGCGGGTGCCGTGTTGCTTCGACGTCGCTGCAGTACGCAACGATCGCATCGATGCTGGCCGGAACGCGCGACCACACGCCTAGACACGGACTTGCACCGCTACGTTCTCTGAGCGCGTTTGTTTGGCCTGGATAGGGTGCTTCACTAGGACCGCCTGCCGGCGCCGTTTGATGTGCAGCTGATGGGGATGAGCCCCCAGGCATTCACGTTGACTGGCTTCGAACGCGTCGACCGCGTCGAATTCGTGCAGCCGTGGCTTGTTACGACTCTTGCTACGCCAAATCGCGTTCGTACGCTGATGCGTCGCGCTTATAGAAGCGTGACGTCGAGATCGGCCAACTGCAGACGGTCAGGGATTGCTCCAATAGCAGCCGCTCGCGAAGCGCGACCTACAAGCGCCGCGCGAAGCAATCGGCCGAGTTGAAGTTGCCCGCAGTGTTCCCCCCGGTATTGCGCGAGCGGCGAGCGGCTCGCAGAATGCGGTTCCAGGGTCATTCGCGCCCGGCCCGTCATGACCACGACACATAGCGCCGACCGCGCGCTGCCGACCGGCACGGTGACATTTCTGTTCACCGACATCGAAGGCAGCACCCGGCTGTGGGCAACCGAGCACGACGCAATGCGGGCATCGCTTGCGCGTCACGACGCCCTCCTGCGCCAGTGCATCGAGACGCACAGTGGGCACATCTTCAAAACCGGAGGCGACGCCTTTTGCGCCGTATTCGCCACTGCGACGGACGCCGTCGGCGCCGCGTTGGCCGCGCAACAAGCGCTACACGCCGAGCGATGGTCGGAGCAAGCTGCTATTCGCGTCCGGATGTCGCTGCACACCGGAGCCGCGGAGCTGCGCGACGGCGATTACTTCGGCACGCCGCTCAGTCACGTGGCGCGCCTTCTTGCCGCAGGCCACGGCGGTCAAACGCTTGTGTCCCAGATCACGCATGATCTGTGCCGCGACCGCCTGCCTGCCGAGACGACGCTGAAGTCGCTGGGCGAGCACAGCCTCAAGGATCTGGCGCGCCGCGAAACGGTCTTTCAGCTTTGTCATCCCGGCCTGGCGCCGGCGTTTCCTCCGCTGAAGATGCTGCTCGCGCCCATGGACGAGAACATGCCGTCGATCGCGGTGCTGCCCTTCGTGAACCTGAGCCGCGACGAGGAAAACGAATATTTCGCGGACGGCCTGGCGGACGAGCTGCTGAACATGCTCTCGAAGATTCGCGGCGTGCGGGTTGCGTCACGGACCTCGGCGTTTTACTTCAAGGGCAAGGATGTGGACCTGGCAACCGTCGCCCAGAAGCTCAACGTCGCCGCGGTGCTCGAAGGCAGCGTACGCAAGTCGGGCAATCGGGTGCGAATCACGGCACAACTGATTCAGGTTGCGACTGACTCGCACCTCTGGTCGGACAGCTACGACCGCGAACTGACCGAGATCTTCGCCGTACAGGACGACATCGCGAAATCGGTAGTTACCGAATTGCGCGCCGCCCTCCTCGGCGAGGCGTCCTCGGCGATGGCGGCAGCGCAGGTGGCCGCGGAAGTCGAGAGGCTCGGCCGCGATCGCAGCGAAAACGCCGAAGCCTATCGGTTGTACCTGCAAGGAAGCTTCTTCGTCGATCGGAACCTTCCGAAGGAAAACGCGCGAGGCATGGAAATGCTGCGCCAGGCATTGGCTCTCGAACCGGACTTCGCACTGGCGTGGACCGGGCTGGCGCGCGGGTATCGGCACGAGGCTGAGTTTTTCAGCGCAGCGGTCGCGCCGACCTACGCCCAGGCGCGCGCGGCGGCGTCGCGCGCTCTGGAGCTGGCACCGGAGCGCGTCGAGGGGCACATCGAGCTGGGACGAATTCGTACCTCGGACTGGGACTGGCAGGGCGCGGAAGCTGCGCTGGCCCGGGCCCTGCAACTGGCGCCGGAGAACGCGGCGGCGCTGCTCGCGGCGGGAGTGCTCGCAAGGATTCGCGGCCAATTGCCCGAGGCGATTGCGTTCGGCCGGCGCGCGGTGGCGCTGGATCCGCTCAGCGTCGATGGACATCAGCAGCTCGCGAGGACATTGGTTGCCGCCGGACAACTCGATGCGGCTGAAGATTCGATTCGCACCGCCACGGACTTGAACCCGGCGACCGGCATGCTACACGCGCGGCTCGGCACCATTCGCCTGATGCAGGGGCGTCCCGAAGAAGCAATTACCGTGTATCGCAAGGAGCTGCTCGAGTACGCGCGTTTGTTGGGCTTGGCGCTGGCGTATCACGCGTTGGGGCAACCGGCAGACTCGGACGCGGCATTGAACTCGCTGGTCGAACGGTATGCCGATTCCTGTGCTTACCAGATTTGTGAAATCCACGGATATCGCGGTGACATCGAAGCCGCGTTCGGCTGGCTGGAGCGCGCCTACACGCAGCGCGACCACGGGCTGCACGCCGTCTTGCACAATGTCTTTCTGAACAATCTTCGCGGTGACCCCCGGTGGCGCGTGTTTCTCTCGAAACTGGGACTCGCCGATTAAACACGCCGCGCCTCGGTCTCTCATGCGGACCGTTGAACGTCTGCTTAGGAGAGCACTCGACCGTCCGCACGGGGTCGAATTGCGACCGACGACGATAAGCCCCGAGTACGGCCAAAACCGGCCGTAGCGCCTCGTGCCCCGAAGCGGTCGCTCGCCGACAACGGGTGTCCAGATGTTTGTCATTGCTGGCAAGGTCGAAAAAGTGCATCTTCTTATAGGGCGAGAAGGGCAAGTCATTCGGCAGTCATCCGAATACGCCTTGGGAGAACATCATGAGAAATGGACTGATCGGCGGATTGGCCGTCGTGCTTGGTGTAGGTCTATTTGCGTTCGCACAGACAGCACGTTCAGATGAAATCAAGGTGATGGCTTCTGGCGCGGTCAAGGAAACGTATCTCGAACTCGTCCCTCAATTCGAGAAGGCAAGTGGTCACAGAGTAGTGACCATTTGGCCTGGCACGGCCGAGATGATGAAGCGATTGAAGGGGGGCGAGAGTGTTGATCTCGTCATCATTGGCACGGACTCGCTCGATGAATTGATCAAGCTTGGCAAAATCGAGCCGGGCAGCCGTGTCGATTTCGCGAGATCAGGTGTGGGGGTCGCGGTGCGGGCGGGTGCGCGGAAGCCCGACATCAGTTCTGGCGACGCGGTGAAACTGGCGCTACTTTCCGCAGGTTCGATCG
>Ga0193751_1001701_pt1 | contig 13832 bp, 14 predicted proteins | sample L1c2metaG_FD_143050 | JGI IMG/M metagenome (GOLD analysis project Ga0193751, IMG submission 143050) | Soil microbial communities from a riparian zone of the East river system, Colorado, United States - L1c2 | ecosystem: Environmental > Terrestrial > Soil > Riparian zone | place: USA: East River... | reverse complement strand
CACCAGGCGTGCCGCCACCGCCACCGCCACCGCCCTGGCCGCCGCCTGATCCGCCACCGCCTCCAGAGGATCCACCACGTCCACCACCGCCACCGGGAGAACCGCCGCCGCCGCCGGACGAACCACCACCGCCCTTCGCACCAAAGTTCTCTTCCGTACCAGCCATTCTGCTACCCTCCAGAGTTGTTTGTTACAGGCGCGACAAAAGCAATGCATGTGCCATATTAGGAACGTGCAAGCGCCAAACTCACTGCGTAATCCGCGCCACTGAGACAAATTTCTGTGCCTGTGAAGCACTTCCGTACTGCAAAGCCGCTCGAGTCCGGCGCACTCGTCGCGCTCATCGCACCGGCAAGTCCGCTGCAAAATCCCGACGAGCTTCCGCGCGCGCAGGAGAACGCGCGCACGATGGGATGGGAACCGGTAGTTGGAGCGCACGCGAGCGCAAAGGTTGGATATCTCGCCGGCCAGGATCGCGACCGATTGAACGACATCAACCGCGCTCTGCGCGATCCCAAAATTGACGGCGTTTGGTGTCTGCGCGGCGGTTACGGGATGATGCGGCTGCTTCCGGGAATCGATTACGACGCGCTGTCGCGCGCGCCGAAGGCCATTATCGGCTACTCGGACATCACGGCGCTACACGCGGCGGTTCAAAGGAAGTGCAGGCTCATCACGTTTCACGGCCCGACCGCGCGAGAGATGCTCACGGATTTCTCGCGCGATTCGTTTCGGCGCGCCGTGATCGCTCAGGCCGATTCGTGCGGCGTCGCATCAAACGCGCGTGAGCTCAATGCCGGGAGTGCGGAAGGCAGACTGGTTGGAGGAAACCTCGCTGTTCTCGCAGCGTTGTGCGGCACGCCCTACATGCCCGATCTCTCGGACGGCATCCTGATTCTCGAAGACGTCGGCGAGCCCATCTACCGCATCGACAGGATGCTGCAGCAGCTCCACCTCAGCGGCGCGCTCAACGGCTGCAAGGCGATCGCGTTCGGCGATTGCACCGATTGCAAGGAGCCTGCTGGGGGCGGCCGATCCTTCGACGATGTCCTCGGCGAGATCGCACACGCACTCGGCGTACCGTGTGTCGCTGGAATCCCCATCGGACACATCGCCGAGCAGTGGACGATTCCGCTGGGAGCAATGGCAACGCTGGAAACGGGGTCGCGCAGACTGACGGTGACGTCCTACACGTCCTGACGAGGAACACGATGGGCCACAAGACCGGCGAGGATCTCGTCGAAGAGGCAAGGCAGCAGATCGAGGAACTCACGCCAGAGCAAGTGCGCGAGATGCAGGCGCGCGGCGACAACGTCGTCTATCTCGACGTCAGGGAACCGAACGAATGGAACCTGGGGCGCCTGCCACACGCGGTTCATCTCCCACGTGGGAATCTGGAAAGCAAAGTCGAAGCATTGATTGAGCGCGACAAGAGAGTCGTGATTTACTGCGCGCGTGGAAATCGATCGGCGCTCGCGGCGCTCACCATGAAGCAGATGGGATACGACAACGTGGCGTCGATGGCGCGAGGCTTTGCGGGTTGGGCGGACATCAACGGCGAAGTCGAAGGATGAGCGATGTGACCGCCGTGAGTCCGGAGACGTTTGAGATTCCGTGCGCGGATGGTCTTGTCATCCGCGGCGAAGTCTATCGAGCGGAGCCGATGATCGGCTCAGTGATCATTTGCCACGGCTTCAAGGGGTTCGCGCATTGGGCGTTCTTTCCGTATCTCGCGAAGTCGCTCGCGCAAAGCGGCCTGACGGCGGTGACGTTCGATTTTTCCGGCAGCGGCATCGGCCCCGATCGCGAATCGTTTACTGACCTGGATGCATTCAGCGGCAATACGTTTTCCAGGGAGCAGGACGACATCGACTACGTAGTCGACTACGCGCGCCGAAAGAAAATCGTGAACGGCAAATTCGGCCTGTTCGGACATTCGCGCGGCGGAGGAATGGCGATCATCTATACGGCTGCCCCGGACTCTGACGTGAATTCGCTCGTAACCTGGGCATCGATTGGACGCACGAACTGGTGGACTCCCGAGGAAGCCCTGATCTGGCGACAACGCGGCTACGCCGAGGTGACGAATTCGCGCACCGGGCAGGTGTTGAAGCTAGGTACTGAGCTGCTAGACGATGTGGAGCTGCACGTCAACGCGAAGCTCAACATCGGTGCCGCCGCCGCGAAGGTGAAAGTGCCGTGGCTCATAATTCACGGAACCGCGGACGAGACGGTGCCGAGCGCGGAGGCGGTCCGTCTTCACGAGCTGTCGTCGGCGGTGAGCACGCTCCGATTGATCGAAGGCGCAAACCATGGCTTCGAGGCCAAGCATCCACTCACCGAAATTCCGGCAAATCTCAAAAAGGTTGTGCAGGAGACCGTGAAGTTTTTCGTCCGTAACGCGACATCGACGTCGACGTGACGTGACCGAGTCTGAAGGGAGCGGCGAAATCGGAAGCGACGGAGCGACACTCCTCACGCATCCGGACATCGTGAAGCTCCGATCGTCGCTCGAAGCGCGACAAATCGCGGACGTGGAGACAGAAGCTGGGGTGCGAAGGGCGGCTGTGGCGCTGATATTTCGCGCGGGCGTGGCAGGAGATCCCGAGCTGTTGTTCATCAAGCGCGCGGAATATCCCGGCGATCCGTGGAGTGGTCAGGTCGCGTTTCCCGGCGGTCGAGAAGAGGTGGGCGACAGGAATCTCGCCAGCACGGCGATTCGTGAGACGCGAGAAGAGACCGGTCTGGATCTCGATAGCAGCGGCACGGTGATTGGCACGCTGGAAGATCTTCGACCTCGAACGACCAGGTTGCCCGACATCATCGTGCGCCCGTTCATCGTCGTGCTCAACAGGGTCGAAGAGCTGCTCCTGAGTGACGAAGTTGCGCTGGCGTTCTGGATTCCGCTCGAGTCGCTGCGGCGTGATGAGTCGTGGCGCGAGACGACGGTGCTCGCGCGGGGGGTACAGCTCAATGCCCGCGCGTTTCATCATGAGGGGCATGTGATATGGGGTATGACCGAGCGAATTCTCGCCCAGCTTCTCGCGTTGCTCGACTGAGTTGGCAGCTTTGAGCGCGCGCCGGCGCGATTCTATCTTGTTGCGCTCGTCGCGTGGGCGATCAGAATCTCGCGCGGTCGGTTGGCGCGGGTGTCCTCTTCGGCGACAACGGTCGCTCTGGCGGAGCCCCTAACTGCGCTCCCTCGCTCTGCTCGGTTGCGGGTCTCCTTGGTCGCTCCCTCAAGTCGCCTGCGAGGGACACCCGTGCCGCCCTCCCAGGCCGGGATCTGTTTTCGTTGCCTGATTCGCGCGCGCCACTCCGAATCGCGGCGTCGCGGTCTCGTGGTTGAAATCAGTCGTGCCGCGCGGTTTGTGCGTCGTGCGCTCGGACTTACATGACATCAGGCGCGATCATGGCATCGCGCGGACGTTTTCAGCGCCCGAGAGTTTGAAAGTTGAATCAAGGGGCGTTGGATCCGGCCAATTCTCTTACGACCACCGGCGGAAGACCCACGGGCGCTTCCTTCATCTCGAGCACCGGCGACTCATGGATGATCTTTCCGCCAAGGTACGCAGTGTAGGTGACCGTACCGACGGCGGCAAGAGCGCCAACCAACACACCCGCGCGCATCCATCCCGGCAACGGCTCGCTTTCCCGTTTCACGGATCTCCACCAGGAATAAGCCGCGAATATTCCAACGAGCAGGATCACATACATCGTAATGCCGGCAGCAGTGTCGTGCGCCTCGATCGTGCCGCGCGCGATATACCACGGATCGTTGAGGGCCTGATCGGCTCGGGCTCCGGTAAAGTGAACCGGAAAAATGAAAAGTCCGGCGGCAGTGAGGGCACCCATCGCTGCGAGCCACAGTCCGCGACGCTTGAGGATGAGCGCGAAAAGAACGGCCACAAGAGCGGACACGCTTAGAACGACTGGAAAATGATTGATGAGGAGATGCAGGTAGGGCCAGGACAGCATTAATCGTGATCTCGTTGTGCGTGGGAAAGCGCGCTGCTGATCTCCGCAAGAAAATACGGCCCCACTGGTCAGGTTGTTGTCGGACCGTCGCCAACGGTTTGTAGTCGAAGGCGAATCCCACCCCGAGCGGCGTGAACTGCAGTTGCAATAAAAGTTAGGACATACTAACTTCTTTCGCGGATCGTATCTCACCGGTCATCACTTGGCGACACGCTTCGATTTGAATCGAAAACTGCAGGGCGTCGAAGACGGTACGGTTCCGTCGGGTGCCACGGAGCCGCCGCCTCCCGGATGGCGACGCGCGCGCGCGACACCGTCGCTGGTCGAGGTGTATCGCACGGTTCCGGTCGCAGCCACGGGATGGTGGCGGAAGATCGCCGCGTTTGCGGGACCAGGATATCTCGTGGCCGTGGGTTACATGGACCCTGGCAACTGGGCGACGGACCTCGCGGGCGGCGCGAGGTTCGGCTATACCCTGCTGAGCATCATCCTCGCGTCCAACCTGATGGCGATCTTGCTTCAAGGGTTGGCGTCCAAGCTCGGGATCGTCACGGGGCGCGACCTCGCCCAAGCCTGCCGAGACAATTACTCGAAGCCGGTTGGTTATTTCCTGTGGATTGCGTGCGAGATCGCCATCGCCGCCTGCGACCTCGCTGAAGTCATCGGATCGGCGATTGCGCTCAACCTTCTCTTCCACATCCCTATCACGGTCGGAATCATCATCACGTCACTCGATGTTCTGATCGTCCTGTATCTGCAGAACAAGGGATTCCGGCTGCTCGAAGCGCTGGTGATCGCGCTCATTGCCACAGTGGGCGCCTGCTTTCTGTTCGAGATCATCCTCTCAGAACCGCCGCTGGGCGCGGTGATGGGTGGATTCATTCCCAGGCCCGAGATCATCAGCGATCCATCGATGCTCTACATCGCCATTGGGATTCTTGGCGCAACCGTGATGCCGCACAATCTCTATCTGCATTCGTCAATCGTGCAGACGCGACAGTACGAAGAAACGATTCCGGGGAAACGCGAGGCTGTGCGATTTGCTTTCATCGACTCGACGATCGCGTTGACCTTCGCGCTCTTCATCAATGCCGCGATTCTGATCATCGCTGCGGCGACATTCCACAATACCGGCTACACCGGAGTCGCCGAGATTCAGGACGCGTTCAAGCTGCTGACGCCTCTCCTGGGCGGAGGTGCGAGCGTCGTCTTCGCGTTGGCGCTTCTTGCCTCGGGACAAAACTCCACGCTCACAGGCACGCTTGCCGGCCAGATCGTGATGGAGGGATTCCTCAACATCAGGCTACGCCCGTGGCTGCGACGTCTGATCACGCGCGGAATCGCCATCGTTCCGGCAGCCATCGTTGCCATTATGTATGGCGAGACCGGGACGGCGAAGCTGCTGGTATTGAGTCAGGTCGTGCTCAGCATGCAGCTCTCCTTCGCTGTCTTCCCCCTAGTCGCGTTTACGTCCGACAAGCTCAAGATGGGCGAGTTCAGGAACCCTCCGTGGCTCAAGGCGCTCGCATACGCTGTTGCTTTCGTCATCGCCGGTCTCAACATTTGGCTGTTGGTGCAGATCTTCAGCAGATCGGGGGCCTGATGTATCAGCGCATACTGGTGCCCGTCGAACATTCGTCTTACGACGATGTGATACTTGGCCACGTTCGGAAGCTCGCGCGCGCGTGCAGCAACAACGCTTCGATCGTGTTGATCCACGTTGCTGATGGGTGGGCCGCGCGGAACATCAATCAGCTCGACCTCCGGGAATCGGAGGAGATGAAGAGCGATCGCGAATATATCGAAGCAATCGCCGACTCTCTGGAACACGAGGGCTATCGGGCGGAAGCAATTCTCGCCGGCGGTGATCCAGCGAAAGAGATCGCGGCTTGCGCCGAGCGGGAGAACTGCGATTTGATAGCGATGGCGACGCACGGGCACCGCGGACTCTCGGATGTGCTGCGCGGCAGCGTGGCAAGCGAGCTGCGGCACATCTCGATGCGCCCGGTACTGATGGTACGCGGGAACCCGCCATCGACAACTCCTCGTCCGCAGCAGGCTCCGTGAGCGCCGCCCGAAACGAGGCGGAGCGCGCGGAGCCGCTGACGGCCCCGGCCGAGGATTATCTCAAGACGATCTATGCGATAGGCAGGGGATCGGGCGCGGCCGCGACCAACGAGATCGCGCAAAGACTGGCAATCGCGCCGGCGTCGGTGAGCGGGATGGTACGCAGGCTCGCAGATCAGGGATTGCTCGCGTACGAGCGATATCGTGGCGTGAAGCTCACCGAAAGCGGCAAGCGCGCCGCTTTACGAACCCTCCGACGGCATCGCGTCATCGAAGCATTTCTCTCGCAAGCACTCGATTACCCTGGCGACAGGGTGCATGAGGAGGCGGAGAGGCTGGAGCACGCGGCGTCGGACGAGCTGGTGGACAGGATGGCCGCGGCGATTGGCGAGCCCGATGTAGATCCGCACGGCGCTCCGATTCCCACACGCGGAAGCTGTCGATAGCCCGAAAGATCCGGCTAGCTTTCGCTGGTGCTGCTTCCTGTTCTCTCCTTTGCGCTCCTTCTTCAAGCGCCGCAAACACGCCCAAGAACGATTGCTATCGATGAAGCCTTCGCGGCGGAGTCGCATCTAAAGGTAGGCGACCGTGTATCGATCTCGCCGCGGCCGGGTGTAGCGGAGGGAGATACGGTGATCGTGGGAGCAATTGTGCGCCGCGGCGCTGACCCCTCTGAAGTGGCGCGCGGTGATTTCGCGGTGCGCATGCACCTCGATCAGCTACAGAGGATATCCGGCTACGGCGATCGCGTCGATCGTTTTGCGATCGCGACGAATCCGTCCGCCGACATTGCCGGCACGTTGGACCGCATCAATCACGTCGCCTTCGGATTCAGAGCTTATCGATCGCGCGACATTGCGGTCGAAACGTCGCGCACTTTTCAGGTGGTGAGCAGATTCCACCGCGCGATTGGCGTCATCACGATCGTGGCGAGCTCGGTGTTTCTTCTTTGCATCATGGTGCTCAAGGTCGACGAGCGAAGGCGCGACATCGCCGCGCTCAGACTGATGGGAATCTCCAGGTCGTCGGTGGTGCGATCCGTCATCATCGAAGCTGCGCTCGTGGCAGTGCTGGGAAGCGCGCTCGGAGTCGTGCTTGGATGGGCCGCGTCCCTATTCGTGAATTGGCACTATCAAGCCGTTTACCGCACCCCGCTCTACTTCTCGATCATCACACCCTCGATACTCGTGCTCGCGGTGTCGTTATCGCTGGCGCTCGGTATCGGTGCCGGCGTATTGGCGTCACTCAGATTGGTGCGCACTCCCCCTTTGGAGCTGTTCGGACGCTGAGTGAGAGCGTTACTCGCGCGGGCATCCCTGGTTCGGCACCGAAGCCGCACTCTGCTCGCAGTGCTGGGGGTCGCGATCGCGACGGCGATGCTCCTCGACATGGTGATGCTCGCTACGGGAATGCGCGAGTCGTTTCGCGAGCTGCTGTTATCGCAGGGATTCGACATCCGTCTCGCGCCCAAGGGCACACTTCCATTCGATACTGACGCGACGATCCCTGGCGTCAACGCGATTACAAAAGTCCTGCGCACCAACCCTGACATTCGGGAAATCAGTCCGGTACTCGGCGGATCGATTCACATCCCCGTCGGTGACAAGGACGTGAGCGCGTCGATACTCGGCATCAACCCGGCGGTGCAGGCTGACTACGAGTTTCTGTCCGGCCGCGATGTCACCACTGCAGACGCAATCGTCGTCAATGAGAATCTCCTTCGTAAGCTGGGTGCGCATGTCGGCGACACGCTGACGGTGGCGACCGGATACGATCCGCAAACGCGATCTTATTCGGGTCAGAAGAAGCTCGTGCTGACGGGGCTGGTCCGCTTCATCTACGGGGCAGCGGAACAGGCCGGGTCCGCGGTTCGTCGCGAAACGCTCGAGGCAATGAGAGGCCCGGAAGGTCGCGATCGAGCGTCGCTATTCATGGTGCGCGTCCGCGACGGGTCGAATCCGGACAGCGTGCGCAACTGGGTCGAGCGGCAAGTGCCCAACGTGACGGCGATCTCGATTTCGACGGCGATCGCGCAGGTCGATCAGCGCCTCAGTTATTTCAGGCAGCTCGCTTTTATCCTTGGCGCGGTGAGCCTGTTCGTCGGATTTCTCCTCGTGACCACGCTGATGACCGTGTCTGTGAACGAGCGGGCCGGCGAGATAGCAGTGATGCGCGCGATCGGCGTGTCACGCTCTCACGTCGTCCACCAAATCGTGCTCGAAGGTGTTGCAATCAGTCTGGCCGGAGCAGTCATTGGCCTCGGCCTCGGGTTGATTACCGCGCGGTACCTCAACGCGATTCTGTCAGCGTTCCCCGGTTTGCCCATGGCGATCGACTTCTTCCTCTTTCAGCCGATCGCGGCGTGGTCCGCGCTCGCACTGCTGATAGTGAGCGGAATCGGGGCAGGGATATACCCGGCGTTCAGAGCGGCATCGCTGCCAATCGCCGAATCGCTGCGACGGGAGGCGATCGCATGACCGCGGTGTCACTGCGTGACGTACGGCGCGACTATACGGTGGGCGCCGAGCGGGTGCACGCGCTCCAGGGAGTGTCACTCGACGTGGAGGAGGGCGATTACGTCGCGATCGTCGGGCCGTCGGGCTGCGGCAAGTCGACGCTGCTCAATTTGATCGGCGTGATCGATCAACCGACATCGGGAACCGTGATGATCGCGGCGAAACGCGTGGATGCGATGAACGATCGAGAGGCTACGTCGTTTCGGCTGCACAACATTGGCTTCGTGTTCCAGCGTTTTTATCTGATGCCGATACTCTCCGCGCTCGAGAACGTGGCGTTGCCTATGGCCGAGGCAAAGGTGCCAGCAAAGGAGAGATTGTCGAGAGCGACAGAGCTTCTGGACTACGTGCGCTTGGGCAGTCGAGAGCGTCACAGACCGTCGCAGCTTTCCGGTGGCGAGCAGCAGCGCGTCGCGATCGCTCGCGCCTTGGCCAATCGGCCGAGGCTGTTGCTTGCGGACGAGCCGACGGGAGAGCTCGACGCGCGGACTGGAACAGAGATTATCTCGCTCTTTCAGCGGCTCAATGCCGACGGCACGACGATCCTGGTGGTGACGCACGACGAGGAGCTCGCGAACGCGGCGCGACACAAAATTCACATGCGCGACGGCAGGATTGTGGACGGATGATCACTCAGCTCGCACTTCGCAACATCACGTATCGGCCGTGGCGGTCGATGCTGCTTTTCTTTGGCTTCGGCATCGGCGTCGCGGTAATGATAGTGCTGCTCTCGATTGGCGAGGCGATGCTGTCGCAGGCGCGCAACGAGAAGCTGGTTGGCGGCGGCTCGATAACCGTCCTGCCTGAAGGCCTCGACGTAGAAGTCATGAAGACGGGGGGAATCGGCGGGCTTTTCTTCTCCATCGATCACGCGTCGTTTTTGTATCGGCAAGTATTCGCGTCTCCTCGGTTCGCTCGCGAAATCTCAGCTGTCGCGCCGCAGATCGAAGGAAAGCTCCTCTATCTAAGGACAGCTGATGGGCGTGAGTATCCGGTTCACGCCAGCGGAGAAATTCCAAACGCCACAAGCGCTGTGCGCGCGGCGCCGGAGATTGTCGCGGGAGCCTGGACGAACGACGACGGTGACCGTCGCTGGGTCGCACCAACGCTGGCAGAGCTGCGACACGAGATCGATCACTTTCATCTGCCGAGCGACAGCGTTGCGAACAGGGAAAGCTGGGCCGAGTGGCATTACTTCAATGTCGTGTCATCCGGCGGAAAACGCTGGGCGTTCGTCTCGTTCATCGTTGGCGGCGACGTGACTGGCACGAAATGGGGCGGGAAGATCGGAATTACGTTGCGTGAACAAGATGGAGTCACGCGACGGTTCGCCACGACAGTCGACCCGTCGGGCTTACGCTTCTCGACAACGGATGCGAATCTCGTATTCGGAAATTCACGCGTGACGGTGCTGCCGAATGGCGATTACGATGTGCGGGCGAGCGCTGTCGAAGAGGCTAGCGGGCACGGCAAGATCGACATCTCGCTCCAGGTTCATCCAGCTCCCTACGCCTACTTCCCGGGCGTCTCGATGGGATCCGACGGCTTTGTCTCCGGGTACACCGTGCCCGCGTTGCGCGCATCGGCGTCGGGCACGCTTTGCGTCGACGGGAAATGCGAGCAGCTCACCGACGCGCAGTCCTACCACGATCACAACTGGGGAATCTGGCGCGGAGTCACCTGGGATTGGGGGGCATCGCGCGCCGGGCAGTACACCTTTCTCTACGGACGGGTCTATTCGCCCGACACCGCTGCGTCGGTTCCCCCGGTGCTCGTCTATCTCGTCGACTCGCTGGGGTTTCGCGCGGTATTCCGGCCAAAACTCATTTCGTACGAGGACAATCGCGTTGTTCGCTCGGGGGCGAGCACCATTCGGGTGCCGTCACGAGCCCGCTTTTCTGATGTTCGTGGCGATGACACTCTGACAGTAGACATCTCGATCGAAGATGCAATCGCGACAGACACTCGGCCGCAGCGAACGGTTAGCGCAGGCGCGCGCGGTGATCCCCTTGGCGCCGAGAAGCCGCAACCCTTTTTCATTCAGATGAAGGGCACCGCGCGGATCTCGGGGCGTCTGGATGGCGTGCCCCTGTCTGGTACCGGCACAGGATTCTTCGAAACGTATAGGTGAAAAGGCCGCCCGACTTGACATCGGGCGTCGCGGGCTTCCGATTGAACGCCATGTCCGCGGAGATCCACATCGGCACGCAAGGCTGGAACTACGACGCCTGGGTCGGGCCGTTCTATCCCGCCGGCACACGCCCATCCGATTTCCTGACAGTCTATGCGCGAGCGTTTGACTCCGTCGAAGTCGATTCCACGTTCTATGCGCTGCCGGCGTCGACGACGATACGGGGCTGGACGGATCGCACTCCGAAGGGATTCGTCTTTGCCCTCAAGCTTCCGCAGGAAATCACGCACGAGCACAGACTACGTGATTCGACCGGCGCATCCGAAGCGTTCTTCGAGCGGGCCAGAGAGCTGGGAGACAAGCTCGGGCCGATTCTGGTGCAGACCGGGCCTGATTTTCAGCCGAGCGAGCTGCCGGCGTTGGTGGATTTCATCGGGCGTGTTCCGAGCGATCTGCGCATTGCGATTGAATTCAGGCACCGCGGCTGGATCACGGACGGAGTTCTGGCGCTGCTCTCGGAGCACAATCTCGCGCTAGCGCTCGTCGATGGTCGGTGGATTCCGCGCAAGCTGATGCTCAGTCTCGCGGCGCGGCCGACCGCTGATTTCGCGTACATAAGATGGATGGGGCCGAACCGCGATCTTGTTGATTATTCGCGGGTGCAGGTCGATCGGTCGGGTGAGGTGGAGGTGTGGGCCGATGCGATAGAGGGGTTGGCCGAAAAGGTGACGCACGTGTACGGGTACGTCGCGAACCACTTCTCGGGCCACAGTCCGGCAACGGCGAGGGAGTTTCAGTATCGGTTGGGGCAGACGCCGGTTGATCCGGATATGCTAGGGGAGCAGATGTCGTTGTTCTGAGTCGGACCGCTTGACCTCTAGGTGGCAACTGGCAACTGGCAACTACAACAGGGCAACAGCACCGAAACACAACAGCGACCGGCTGACACGCGGCCGGCTGCCGGCTACCGGCGTTTAAGACGGGCTGCCCGGGTTTAAGACAAGTACATCGGGGTCGTAACAGGTGATATTTCCGGGGTGAAGCTCCGGAAATTGATCCTTGCCGTGCTCGCGGTCGCGTTCGCGGCGCTGTCGATCTCGCTCGGATTCTGGCAATTGCGCAGGTTGTCGGCGCGACGCGCGGCGAATGCGTTGCTCGAGGCACGACGCGACGCGCCCGAGATGGCGCTCGATTCGCTGCCGTCCGACACATCCGCTGCGCATTTCAGAAGAGTTCGGGTGCAAGGCGAGTACGATTACGCGAACGAGGTAGTGCTCACTCTCCGGGGACGCGATGGGTCTCCTGGCGTCCACATCATCACTCCGGTTCGCCGTGCCGGACGTGACACCGCGGTGCTGGTGAATCGTGGATGGGTTTATTCCCCCGACGGAGTGACAGTCGACACAAAAAAATGGCGCGAGGGTGATAGCCTCGACGCAAATGGCTTCGTCGAGACGTTTCCCACCCAGGGACCTTTCGATCCGCCGAACCCGAAGCGTCCGAGATCGATGCGAAGGCTTCATCGCAGTGCACTGATGGCGCTCTTCCCGTATCCGATCGCCAACTACTACGTCGTCGTGACGGATTCGGCTCGCACTCCGAACGCGCCGCCGCGTATCGAACCCGCTCCACTCGACGAAGGCCCGCACCGCAACTACGCCATCCAGTGGTTTTCGTTCGCCGCGATCTCTATTATTGGAATGGTGATCTTCATCAGGCGCACATGAGCGACATATCGGTCGGAACGGCGAGTGAAAAGGAGGCGCGCGAGGTAGCGGAGAGCGCGCGCGAGACCGAGTGGGCGCATCCCAGCTTCGTCCGCGAGCTATTTCTTGGACGATTCCGTCTCGATCTGATTCATCCGCACCCTCCTGCTGACACCGCGGAAGAAGCCAGAGCGAAGCCGTTCATGGACCAATTGCGCTCGTTCATGGAGAGCGTCGATTCAGATGAAATCGATAGGACGGGTGAGATTCCCGAGTCTGTCGTGCAAGCGCTCCGTGACATGGGCGCATTCGGAATAAAGATTCCGAAGGAGTACGGTGGGTTGGGTTTGTCGCAAATGAGCTACATCCGGGCGATTGAGTTGGTGACTTCTAAGGACGGGTCAATAACTGCGCTGCTCTCCGCGCATCAATCAATCGGAGTTCCGCAGCCGCTCACGCTGTTCGGTACGGAAGAGCAGAAGCGCAAATACTTCCCGCGACTCGCCAAGGGCGCGATCTCCGCCTTTGCTCTGACCGAAGTCGACGCCGGATCGGATCCCGCCAACATGCGCTGCACCGCGACCCCCACCGCAGATGGCAAGCATTTCATCATCAATGGCGAAAAGCTCTGGTGCACCAACGGAACCAGGGCCGAGTTGTTCGTCGTGATGGCAAGGACACCCGAGAAGGTGATCAAGGGGAAACCGGTCAAGCAGATCACGGCGTTCATCGTCGAATCGTCGATGCCGGGCGTCGAAGTCGTTCATCGCCTTCGGTTCATGGGACTCAAGGCACTCGAGAACGGCCTTATCCGCTTCACCAATGTGAAGGTTCCGCGCGAGAACATTCTCTGGGAAGAAGGGCGGGGACTCAAGCTCGCGCTCGTCACGTTGAACACCGGACGCCTGACAATTCCGGCAGGGTGCGCCGGCGCCGGTAAGCAGATGGTCTCGATCGCGCGAAAGTGGTGCAACGAGCGGGTGCAGTGGGGGCAACCGATCGGCAAGCACGAGGCGGTCGCGCAGAAGTTGGCGCGGATGACCGCCTACACTTTCGCGATGGAATCGGTCGCCGAGCTTTCGGCGGCGCTCTACGAGAGGGGTGGGTACGACATCCGACTCGAGGCGGCGATCGCGAAGCTGTTCAACACCGAGGCCGGCTGGAGAATCGTCGACGACACGCTGCAGATCCGCGGCGGGCGCGGTTACGAAACCGCAGAATCGCTTGCTCGACGCGGCGAAGCGCCGATACCGCTCGAGAGAGCGATGCGCGATTTCCGCATCAATCTCATCTTCGAGGGATCGTCAGAGATCATGCGCCTCTTCATTGCGAGGGAGGCGGTCGACTATCACTTCAAGCTCGCGTTCAACATCGTGAACCCCGAAACGTCGTTCAAGGAAAAACTCTCGGCGATGGCGAAAGCGACTCCGTTCT
>Ga0193751_1001700_pt1 | contig 13832 bp, 21 predicted proteins | sample L1c2metaG_FD_143050 | JGI IMG/M metagenome (GOLD analysis project Ga0193751, IMG submission 143050) | Soil microbial communities from a riparian zone of the East river system, Colorado, United States - L1c2 | ecosystem: Environmental > Terrestrial > Soil > Riparian zone | place: USA: East River... | reverse complement strand
ACGGATGAACTATTCGCTTCGCCCTCAGTTGGCAAGTGAGGCCTAGCATCTGAAGCCATTGCGACAGAAACGCGACTCATGTGGGGCTTTTGCAGAGGTCCCTTAGCGCGCGCGCGAGCCCCGCAGCGCCGCGCATGACCGACCTTTAGCGTGCGCCCAGCAGCCGCGCCGCCTTGCCGACCGATTTCTGCTTGACCCAGAAGATCGCTCCGAACCGGCCGCGCCCGGCCGTAACCGCATCCACTGCGGTGACGCTGATCTTGGCGTCGGCTAGCTTGGCGAGGAGCGAAGTCAGCGCGCCGACTCTGTCGTCGCCCTGCAGCAGGAAACCGGTCTTGCGCTTACTCAGCTTGAGTCCGGCCTTCTTGGCGGCTCGCCGCAGCGCGGCGCTGTTTTCCGGAACGAGATCGAGCTGCCCCTTGCCGCCGCTTGGAAAACCCGAGAATGCGAGGAGATTGACTCCCTCGCTCGCCAGCGCCGACAGAATTTTGGCACCTTGCCCGGCGCGGTTCGGCACCATGACGTAGAAGTAATCGACCCTGCGCAGACTGTGGCTCATCCCATCCTCCTGTTTGCGATCATTGCGCAATCCGCAGCGCAACTGTGAAACTCGCGCGCGCTGCCGTCAAGACCTCCGCGATCAGGACGTTCCAAGCAGGCGGACGCCCAGGTGGCGCGCGAGGCCTTGTCCGCCTTCCGCCATCACCTCGTTGTGGTTCCACCGGAAAGCAGGCTCGAGGATCGGTGAAAACAGCCTCATCCAAGCCTTGGTGACGGCGACCGTCCAGTAGTAGCGAACACGCGTGGTCGCATCGTCCGGGACGAGCCGCCAGCGTCCCGTGCCTGACAGGTCTCCCTCGGCCGTGCCTTCGATCAGCGTCGGCCGCTCGACCGCAGATATGCGCATTTGGAACGTCAGCCGATACGGAAGCCTGCTCGCCCAGGTGTAGCGGCGCACGGCGCCAAGCCCTTCGGCGCCACCTTGCTGCAACAGGTCGACCTTGCACACATAGCGCCACCACTGCGGCCACGTCTCGACTGCGACGAGCGCATCCCACACGCGGTCGATCGGCGCATCCAGATGCCAGTGCGTCACGAGCGCAAACTGGGTCATGGCAGCGCCGTTGCGTCGCTGATGTAGTTCGAAATCTCGATGAGGTTGAGATCGGGATCGCGGAAATAAAACGATCGCAACGCGCCGGTGGCGCCGGTCCGATCGACGGGCCCTAGTTCGATTTCAACCCCCTCGGCGCGCACGTGCGCCATCGCCTGTTCCAACGGAGTCGTCGTGATGAAGCACACATCGGCCGAGCCGGGCATCGGCGCATTCGCGTGCGGCTGATATTCGTGTCCGGCGAGATGCAAGTTGATTTTCTGCCTGCCAAACTGGAGCGCGGTGCGGCCCTGCGCAAACGTCACCACCTGCATGGCCATTACACGGCGATAGAAATCGCAGCAGCGCTCGATACTCGCTACCGTGAGGACGATGTGGTCGAAGCGGTCGATAAGCATGGGCTTGGTGTGATTCATCGCTGGACTCTCGCGTGATCGCTCCGTCGCGCTTTGAAAGATCCGGACGCCGATCCGCTCGCACTAGGCATCATGGGTGCCATGGAAAGCCTGGCGCGTGAGGTTTTTCCGGCGGTCGCAGTGGCTTCCGGCTCGTTCTTGTATGCCCCGCGGATATTGAGCGCGGCAAGCGCGAGCTGCAACGCAAAAAGCGCGTAGGCCCGGTCATGCCATGCCCAGACGTTCCAGAGCGCATTGCTCGGCAGGAACATCCAGAAGCCAGCTTCCCGGCGCCGTTTCGCCTGCGGAGCGACCAGCCATGCGGCGATAACCGTGACGAGCATCGCCGGCCATTGCAAGAGATCGAGATATTCCAATGCTCTTCTGCAAGCGGCCTATCCCGGAATCATCGGCGCCTTGGTCGCGAACTGTTCGTCCTGCGGCTTGGCGGGTAGCGTTCCATGCTCGCGGGCGTAGCCGACGACCCGCGCGATGAGGTCGAGTCCCATGGGTGCGAGCGCGCGCTCCCATAGCTCGCGGCTGGTCTCGCCTTTTTTGACGAAGCACCACTCCTGCGCGGCGATCGCGCCCGCATCCAGGCGCTCCGCCAGGTGGTAAATCGAGCCGCCGGCGATCGGGTCACCCTCCCGAATGGTCCACTCGACCGCCGCGATGCCGCGATGGCGCGGCAACAGCGAAGGGTGGTAGCCAATGCCGCCCAGTCGCGACCGGGCGAGCGCTTCCGCGCTGACGCGGGCATGACTGTGGGCGGTGATGATCAAGTCGGTCCCGGGGGCGATTGCGCTCGCGGGAACGATACGAGGATGGTCGAGGATCGCAACTTCGATCCCCGCGATTTGCGCCGCAACGCTCAGTCGGTCGTCCTGCGCGGGTGCCACGACACGTGCGATGTCCACGCCCTCCTTGAGCAATCGATCGAGCGTGGCCGCGCCGAAATAGCGCGATCCGACAAGCGTAACTCTCATTCATTCTCCTGTGATGGCGGTAACGAGGCTCGCGCATGCGGCAAACACGTACGTGCGAACGGGTAGCACGTCTGTTGTGGGACACTCCTCGGATCGTGGCGCGATGCCAGGGCAACGGCCTGCATGCGATGATAGTTCACGAGCTCGGGCCGATCATGATCGTCCAGTCGACATCGGCGATGCTCCGCCAACGTTGAACAAGAAATGGCCTTCGGCGCTCAAGCCGCGAGCCGCTCCAAAGCCCAGACGGTGAACAGGAAAATCGATCCGACGCACGGCGCCAAAAGTATGATGCCTATCACCACAGGCAAAATAACCCGCCTGCGGGTGCCGGCCGGATGCAATGAAAGGGCGAACGGCCACACCAGCCACAGCCACGCCAGAACAAGCCAGGTGCGTCCCGAGATCATTGCCATGCCGATGTAGAACTCACCGGCCCAAACAAGCAGTACGACCAGCGCGTGCAGCACGCAGAGCCATGCGAACACGTTGAAACTAAGGCTGGAGTGGTGCGATCTGGCAAGCGCAGTCATTGCAGCCGTGGCGGTGAGGCGGCAGCCGTGAATGCGCGCAAGGCGCCGCCGCCGGACTCACGCCGGGGGCGACGGACGTGGCGCGGGTCGTGAATCGTCATCGCGCGGGCATACAGCGCCATCTCAAAATGTTATAGCAAACGCACACGCGATTCCATCCCGATCGAGGCCATGTCGCACGCTTTCATCTTGGAAATATCCGCATGGGCGAAGAAACGCGACTCGTGGGGCGCCGTCAGGTCCTCAGCGGCGCACCGGCGGGGGCCATTGCTTGAACGCAATCCGCAGTGTCCAGCGCCTGCCCGTCGGATCGCCCGGATCGACATCGAGCAAGTAATCCCAGGGTTCGTAGCCGGCGTGCGTCAATACCAGCGGGGCAAGCTCCGGCATCGTCCAGCCGTTCGCCTCCTGCTTGGCTTTGTGCGTGTAGCGCGCTTGCGCATCGGGGGTATAGACCGAAAAATCGTCGAGCACGACGTCTCCGCCTTTGGGAAAGCGCGCGAGGTCCACGGTGTAGAGCCATCGGAAGGTCATGTATGGCAACTCGGCGCCTACCATGAGATGGTCGGTCGGTTGTGGGCGGGCGAGCAGGCTATCGACGAAATTGGTCGGCGCCTTGCGCAGGCGCTTGTCGAGGATGACCGGGACACTCAGCCGGGCTCCGCCGTTTGTGTCGGTGACGAATCGGTGGCCGCTGTTCGCGCCCTGCCAGTCGGGTTCGGACCCGAACAACAGCCGCACAGGCACGCCGCCCAGCGGCTTGTAGTCGAGGTCGGTGAGCCTGAAGCTGACCTCCAGGGTCACGGGTTGCGAGCGAACGATCGCGGACACGAAGAGCGCGATCGCTACGAGGGCGACATGCCGGAACTTCACTTGGAAAATGCGTCCGTTATCGACGTCTGCAAAGTGTCGATCGCTGGAAACGAAGCACGGTCAACCGTGCAGGGTCTTGCTATCGGAAGGCGCCTGCTCGCGGTCGCGCAGGCCGTAGTCGCGGATCACCGCGGCGATACGCAAGTGGTAGTCGTTGAAAATTCCGCTTCGTCCTCGGGTCTGCGCCAGTCGATGTGGCTCGAGCGCCCGCCATTGCGCAATCGCCTCTTCGTCTCGAAAAAAAGAAAGCGAGAGCATTTTCCCCGGCTCGTAGAGGCTCTCGAACCGCTCGACCGAGATAAACCCGTCGATTCTCTCGAGCAAAGGCTTGAGGCTTGCCGCGATATCGAGATACTCCTGCCGGCGGCCTTCTGCGGGCCATACTTCGAAAATGACTGCGATCATGGACGGCCCTGGCCCGGTCAGCGATATTTCTCGGCGCAGGCAATGATCTCAAAATTGGTCTCGAGGTCGAGACAGGCGCGGGCATCTGCCTGCGGCGATCTCACTCGGCGCTTCGACGGCGCCGCAGGCTTGCTCGCCGGCGATTCGTCAGGGGGTGCGGCGACGGTCATTGGCGAAGGCGCCTCACCGCCGACACTCGCGAAAGGCAGGAAAGCAAGCGCAAGGACAAGCAGGACGGCTTTGGCGATAGGGTTCATGGTGTCTCCCGAAATAGTCGGTCCGACGCGCCGCCAATCTACGCCGGAGCGCCGTCCGGGTCAAAACAAGTCGCAGATTCGAACCATCGGCGTGCGGACTTCGCACCGCCACGCCTTTAGACATGGATCGATCGTCCCCCGGCAAACCACCAGTTTTCCCACTGCGTCTCCTTGAAGCACACCATGATGTTGTCCGGATGCAGCCCGGGCGCTCGCGACAACGCGGCGACGATGTCGGCGAGGATCTTTCTTTTTATCTTGACGCTTCGTCCGACCGACAGAAGAATCTCGATCAAAACGAAATCATCGGTTCTCGACACCGTTAGATCGGGGTAGTCGCGGTCGAAACGGAAATCCTCAGGGACGAGCTCCAGTACGCGCTGGAAGCGGTCTTTCTCCGGCACGCCGGAGGCCACCAGTGCGCCATGCACGCCGGCAAGAACATCTGTTTTGAACTTTTCCGATTTGCCCTTTTGAACCGTCAAAGTGACGAGTGGCATAGCGTCTCCTTGAGACTGACGACCTGCGAGAGAAGCCGGAAGCAGCGATCGCGTGGACGCTTCGCGGAGCTCTTGCGAGTCAGGGCGCGCCAATCAAAGCGCGATGGGACGCGCGTGCACCGTCCACCGCTGTACCGAAGGTCGCTGCCATTGATGCTTCGCGTAGCGGGCCAGGTTCTCGGGTACGGAGTCTGCGTTGGCCACGAGCCTTTGCAGCATGATCGCGAGGTCGGTATCGGCGATGCTCCACTCCCCAAAGAGGCTTTTCGCCCCGGCCGGAAGCAGGCCACCGGCGACGTGAAAGAGTCGCTGGGCGGCCTCCCTTCCCTTGTCCGACAGGGGATTGGAGGTAGGCTTGAAGAAAATCGTGTGGGTCGAACGTTCCTCGCGAATCGGCATGAGGTCGCTGCGCAGCCAGGCCTGGATCTGCCTGGCAATCGCCCGGTCGCGCGCAGCTTTCGGATACAACGCGACGTGGCCGGGTGGCGGAAAAGATTCGTCGAGATACTCCGCGATTGCGCTGGATTCGGTCAGCCAGAATCCATCGTGAACCAGGCAGGGCACACGGGCAGTGAGCGCGCGACCGCGATAAGTGTCCTCACGATGGGCCCCAGCGTCGAGGTCGATCGTGCGCAGATCGAACGGCAGCTTCTTTTCCACAAGCGCCACGAAGGCCGACATCGCGTAAGGGCTGCAAAGCTCCTTATCGGCATAGAGAAGCGTGTGTTCAGGCATCGGCGACGATTGGGATCGGGAGGGGTGCAGCTGATGCCGGGCAGCGGACGATAGCGAAGTGATGCGGCAAATGTCAGAGAATGCGACTGAACCACAACAGCGACAACAATCCGGCAAGCATCGCGAAAGCGGCGGCCGCGGCGGCGAACAACGCGGTGATCTCCGTCTGTTTTTTCTCGAAGACCAGTCGCGAGTTCAGCGATTTGTAGATCTTGGTCAGATCCATCGCCGTGCCCGCGTAAAAATATTCCGCGTTGGTTACCTTGGCGATATTCTTGAGCGCGGCCTCATCGAGGCGCACGCGCATCGACCAGCCTTCGGCGCCGAGGATCTCGCCGTTGACGGTCCCTATGCCGACAGTGAAGACGCGAACGCCGCGCTCGGCGGCCATCTCGGCCGAGACGATGGGATCGGGCCCCGCAGTTGTCTGTCCGTCGGTGAGCAGGATGATCGCTGCGGAAGTGTACGAACCCGGCGCCACCGACTTGGCGTCCGCGTTTCCCGATTTGATCCCCTCGTCGAGCGAAGTGCCGCGCGACGCCTCACGAGCGCCGCCGGGCCGCGGATTGGAGGATCGCAAGTCGAATTCGATGTCGGGAAAAATCGTCTTGAGTGAGACCAGGATGCCGCTGCCCACCGCGGTGCCGCGCTGAAGCTGCAGGCGATCGAGCGCGGCGAGGATGTCGTCGCGATTGAGTGTCGGCGCCTGGACCACCGCCGCGGCCGCGGCAAAGGAGACCACGCCCACGCGGGTGTTGCGCGGCTGCTCGGCAACGAAACTCCTTGCGGCGGCTTGCGCCGCCGCGATACGGCTGGGCGCGACATCGGCGGCGCGCATGCTGCCGGAAACGTCGATCGCCAGGATCACGGTCTCGTATTGATACGGAAGCTTGACCACGGCAGCCGGACGCGCGATGCCGACGATCATCGCGATCAGCGCGATAAGGAACAGCGCCGGCGGGACGTGACGCCGGAAGCGCTGTGCGGCGGCCATCGAATCTTTCACGATCGACAGGCTCGCATAGCGCAGCGCCAGCTTTTTCTTTCGGCGCAGCAGAAAGAGGTACGCTGCAACCGCGAGCGGCACGATCGGCAGCAGCCAAAGCATGTGCGGCCAGATGAAGGTGATCGGCAAGCTCATCACGAATCCAGATGCTGCGGCAATGTGCCGCCGGCGGCGAGCTGGCTGCGTTGCTTGCGCAGATCGGCAAAGCGGAGAACCGCGTCCATCAAATCGTCGTCGGTCGCGAGCTCCAGCGCGTCGACGCCGGCTTGGCGAAACGCCCCGCGGAGCTCGTTTTCCCGTCGTTCGGCAATCGCGGCGAATCGTTTGCGAAACTTGCGGTCATGCGTGTCGACGAAGATCTGCTCGCCCGTCTCCGCATCCTGCATGACCAGAAGCCCGAGGTCCGGCAGCTCCCTTTCCAGATGGTCGTAGAGACGAACCACAACGACTTCGTGCCGGCGCGCAAGTTGCGCCAGCGGCTTGGCCCATCCCGGCGTGCTGATGAAATCGGAGACGATGAAGACCAGCGACCTCCGCGGAATGATCTGAAACGCGGTTGCCAGGAAGTCCTGGAGGTTGGTCGCTTCTGACCGGGGGAGCTCCGGTCGTGCAAGTATCTTGTGCAGGATGTGCAGCACTTGCCGGCGACCGGTGCGCGCGGGAATGACCGTATCGACGCTGCCACCGTAGAACATCGCACCAACGCGGTTGCCGTGACGGCTGAGCAGCCGGGCGAGAACCGCGACCAGCTCCGTCGACACCGCGCGTTTCTTGATGTTTTGCGAGCCGAAGTCGACCGAAGGGCTCAGGTCGAGCAGAAACCACGCGGTGACCTCGCGCTCCTCGTTGTACACGCGGACATAGGGCGTTTGCAGCCGTGCGGTGACATTCCAGTCGATATGCCGCACGTCGTCGTGATATTCGTATTCGCGCAGATCGGCAAGGTCTACGCCGAAGCCGCGAAACAGAGTGCGATAGTCGCCGTGAAGGACGCCATCCAGGCGTCTTAGGACAGTCCACTCCAGCCGGCGAAGGACCGCCTCAGACGTTGGCGCCCACTCTGACATGCGTTTCCAGCGGCTTTTCGGGCGCGCGAATGTGTTTCATGATGCGAAGCACGATCTGGTCAGGCGTGAGCCCATCCGCGAGCGCTTCATAGGAAAGCACCAGGCGGTGCCTCAGCACGTCCGGAGCCAGATCGGTGAGGTCTTCCGGAACGACGTAGGTTCGTCCGCGCAGGAACGCGAGCGCACGAGCGCCTTCGACCAGATGGATGGTCGCCCGCGGGCTCGCGCCATAGGTCAGGTACTTGGATACGTCGCGCACGCCGTAGCGATCGGGGCTGCGCGTCGCCGCGACCAGACGCACGGCATACTGGACGAGCGAAGGATCGACGAAGCCGCTCCGGCATTGGCGTTGAAGCGCGGAAAGCTGTTCGGTCGTCGTCACGGGGCTTACCATGGCCGCCAGCCCCGTGACCCGGTTGACGATGACGAATTCTTCTTCCTCGCTCGGGTACCCAACCAGCACTTTCATCATGAACCGGTCCACCTGCGCTTCCGGCAGCGGATACGTGCCCTCTGTCTCGATCGGGTTTTGCGTCGCCATGACCAGGAAGGGCTCGGGAACCGGGTAGCTCACGCCGGCGATCGTCACCTGATATTCCTGCATCACCTCGAGCAGCGCGCTTTGCACCTTGGCCGGCGCGCGATTGATTTCGTCGGCCAGCAGAAGATTGGTGAACACGGGCCCGAACGACGTGGTGAACTCGGCGGTTTTCTGGTTGTAAACGCGCGTTCCGACCAGGTCGGCGGGGACCAAATCCGGCGTGAACTGGATGCGCCGAAAGGTTCCGCGCAAGGTGCGCGCCAGCGTCTTGACGGTCAGCGTCTTGGCGAGCCCGGGGACGCCTTCGACCAGCAGATGCCCCTGCGCCAGGATCGCCACCAGCACGCGCTCCAGGAAGTGATCCTGGCCGACGACGATCTTCTTGACCTCGTAGAGTATGCGCTCCATCTCGAGCGAGACTTCACTGCGGCCGATATCTCCGTTGTTCATAGGTTGTGTGTCTTCCGCTGCGGGTTAGAACGGCGAGATGCCGATAGCCGACGCCGCGTTTTCGATCGGCACGGCGAATCCGATGCCGATGAACACGCTTTGTTCGCTTGGATTGAGTATCGCGGTGACGATGCCCACGACCTCGCCGTCCATGGTCACCAGCGGGCCGCCTGAATTTCCAGGATTGGCCGCGGCGTCGAACTGGATGAGATTGGTCAACGCGCGCTTGTGCTCGGGTGAGCGGTACGCGCGCTTCAATCCGGAGATGATGCCTGCCGACGCGGACGGGCCAATGCCGAAAGGAAACCCGACGGCGATTACCTGATCGCCCACCGCGAGGTCCTGCGTCGAGCGCAGTGTCGCCGGCATCAGGTCGTCCGGAATGGTTTTCGCCTGCAGCACCGCCAAGTCGTTTTCGGGCTGCAGTCCGATGACCGATGCTTCCGACTCGGTCCCGTCGGCAAAGACGACCTGCACTCGCTCCGCGCCATCCACGACGTGCAGATTGGTGAGAATAATGCCTTTGTCGACAATAACGACCCCGGTGCCGACGCCCTTGATGGCGTCCTTGACACCGTCGCCCTCTTTTTCCTGCTGGACGCGGCGAACGCGGACCACGGACTGCTGCACGATCTCGTATGCCTTGGCTGCGGCCGAGGGCAGGACGTTGCTGTCGAGGGTGTGAAGCACTGCCGCGTCGATATCCTTCTGGGTGATCTGGCGTGCCGCGGGTTGGAATTGCAAGGACGCGTAGACGATGCCGACGCTCAGCAGCACCGCGGAGGCAACGAGGAGGATGCGTTCGTGTCGCACGACGAATTGGCGGGATCGCGCAAGGCGCGGGGGTTGCGGGACCGGCACGGTCTCGGGAGGTTGCGGCTGCGGCCCGGGTCCCCCTTGTGGCGGCAATATCTTGGGCGTTTCCGGGGTGCGGTGCCGGACCGACCGGCTGTAGAGCGAGCTTTTCTTCATGGCGATTGGATTGTCGGATCGCCTCGCGGTTCAACACGGGGCTCTAACTTTGAATAGGCGGCGCTCATCGCCAGGGGAAAGGAATGCGAAAAATAAGTCTTGCGCCGGATAACGATCGCGTTGCGGCATTCAAGGCCCGGCAGTCGCAACGGGAGACATTGTGCGCTCGATGGCGCATTGCCTCAACCGGCGGACGCGCAGGAGCGAGTCGCTTCTCGCCCAGCCAGCCGATGCAGGCGGGTGGCCACGTATCATCGTCCTCAGCGTGATCATCGTCCTTGCGAGCATAAGCGGTCGACCGGAAGTCTCAGCAGGAAATCAGCCATCGACCGACGAATGCAGCGCGATGCGATTGCCCTCGCTGTCGAGAACAACCGCGCGGCACCCGTGCGGACCGATGGCTTTGGCCGGCTCGACGATTCGCCCGCCTAGGGCCTCGACCTTGCGTACAGCGTCGCGTATGCGCCCTTCCACGTTCATATACAGGAGTATCCCGCCCGTCGAGGTGATCTGGTCGCCCGCCGCCACCAGGCAACCGCCATTGCCTTGGTCGTGCTCGATCACGCAAAAGGTGAATCCGTCGAATTCGTTCTTCTCGACATCGACGCCGAGCACCGCGCGATAGAATGCGGCCGCGCGATCCAGATTGGATACGGGGATGTCGAACCAAACCGCGCGGTTGTGCACAGAGTTCAAGTCGCTCACGGCTCCTCCTCGACGGGCTCTACGTTCGATTGATCTCTTGCTGCCGTACCCGTGAAGCAGGCTCAACCCTGCTGCGCGTTGCCAGCGATGCAAGCCGTCGCTGATCGCGGGCTGCGGTTGCGCCTACGAGTACAGTAGATACGGTCAGCCGGGTCGGAAATTTTCGGGTCGCAGAGGCTGTTGATCCGGAATTTTCGCACATCGAGCTTTCCGCCGCTGACCAGGGCAGCAAGAAGGCGGGCGGCCGGGCCGGCACGAAACCGGACGCTGAGGCTCCTGCTATCGTGACGTCGAGAAGAAAGCGCCATAGATCCACAGCGCAGCCCAGACCGACAAGGCCGTCCAGATCACAATGATCACCGCGGCCGCAAGGCGGGCCGCCGGTGTGCCAGGCACGGCGCCGGTGCGAGCGAGCGCACGGCACTCGACCATCACCGAGGAAGGTACAAGCTTGATGGCCAGCGCGATGCCGAGGGAAAGAATAAGAAGATCGTCCATCAATCCCAGGACGGGCACGAAGTCCGGGATCAGGTCGATCGGGCTCATTGCATAGGCCACCACCGTCGCGACAAGCAACTTCGCGTACCACGGGGTTTGCGGGTGCCGCGCCGCAAAGCAAAGGGCGATGCATTCCGACTTGAGCTCGCGGATCCTTTCCCTGAATTTTGCAAGGAGCTGCATGAACTGCGCCGCCGGGTTTCGGCGGGCAAAGAGCTAGGTGCGTGGCCGAAAATATCTCCGGCCGTCATTCTCGTGTACCACGCGCGTTCTCGCTTGCAACTTCGCAATGCCGGATAGGCAGGGTACCTTCCCGTCGACGGCACCGTCGATCGACCTCATGGCTGCGACGGTAAACGAGACACGACGATCCGGACTTCCTTGAGCACTGACCTAAGGAGGTCGTGCGACCGCAAATCGTCCGAAAGCCTGTTCTCGGCGATCGCCTTCTCCAACGCGGCGATGTTCTGCCCGAGCTCCCATAGCGTGTAAGACGCCTGCTCCTTGAGGGCGGTCCGCGCCTCTTGTTCCAGGGAAGCCGATGTTTCCGCGATCGAAAGCTCCAGCAGCGCTTGCAGGAAATCGACCTGGACCCACGTGCCGATCGATTGGTTATATGTCCGATACAGACTGAAGCGTTTCTCATCGGAAGCCGTCTCGATCGAGGAAAGTAAATCGCCCTGGATCCTGGCCACCGCCGCCGCGTAATGTTGAAGCTCTTTCGCGATCAGCGCGTCTCCAGGGCGTTCGATACCATGCGCGGCCGGCATTCCGAGTGCCGCAACAAGAAGGATCAGCAGCACGCTCGCGCGACGAACGTGATCCCGGCCGGCGGCGCACCGCGTCGATCGGAAGTCACCGCCTGGGTGCATCAAGCACCTCCGGCGATGCGCCACCACGCTGCGCATCGAGCTTGCCGATCGCTTCGCTCAGACGCGCTCTTAGCGCCTGTTCCTCCGTGCCCGATCCGCTGTAGGCGGAAGTGACAAACGCGGCGATGAGATCGACCAGCGGGCCAACGGACGCATTGGCTTCCAGAACCCGGTTCGCGTGCTCGAGCTGTTGCGACAAGCGAGCTCGATGCTCGTAGAGAAAGTTGAACTGAGCATCGCAGCGAGGAATCGGTGTCGGATAGCTCCTGATCTCCTCTTCGATGACGCGCTTGGTCCGCTGCAAGTGGTCCCGAAGCTCGAGACAAAGCGACCTGAGCGTCGTCATGCTTTCGCCGCTTGTTGTCGAATGCGTTGTAATTCCGGACGCCATGATGTCAACCACGAGTCAAAAGAGCGCTACATGCGCATGAGTTTACCGAACGAGTCTGATTCGCGACAAAAACGAATCAACTCGGGAGCGAGCGAAAGAGCGTCGAGTCGTCACGCGAGGTCACGGTATCGCTAATGCGGCCACAGCCAGCCGAAAGTTCCTCCCGTGAGCAGCGCGTAGACCAATCCATCGATCGTTGCCTTGATGGTCGTGCTCCACGCCCGACGATACCAGATCGACATTTGCCAGAGCGCGACCGAGTATCCGATGAATGCGGTCACCCCAGTCAGCTGGAACACGCGAAGAGAGGGTGCGCCGGGCGGGAGAGCACGCCCGGTGACATATGCGGCGAAAATCCCGACGACAACCGAATAGAGGAACCACAGCACGAGGTTGGTCGCCATCGGCATGGGACCGTTTCGCCAGGCGGTCATTATCAATACCGGGCCTTTGTTCAGCTTTTCGGCAAACTCCGGCGAGCGCATTTCCCGCGTGCTCGACGGGCGCGGGATCATGTAGTCGCCGGGCGGGATCGCCAGCGGACGCAACACCTCCATTACCTTGTCTTCGCCGGGCACCCTGAGATAGTCGCTTTTGTGCCACGGCAGCACCATGTGGATGAGCGAACTCGCGACGAATACGATCACCGCGGACAGCAGGATGGGCAGCCAAAGCGAATAAAGCGCGGTCATGGCCTTTCCTCCAATGGGACGGTGGCTATGATTCTCGGAGAACAGAGTTCAGCGGGAGCTTGAGCGCCATTTCAAGTGGCGCGCCTCCGAACCCTGGACCGCCCAAAGCAGAGCATGACCGTGATCACCGCCATTGCAATCACCAAAGGCGAGACAAGCAGCGCGACAAGCCAGCTCCAGCTCCCGTCCGGGTCGAGCGCCCTGACGCAAATGCAAACGGCCAGCATGGAACTGATCGTCGCCGCACAGGCCGCGCTTTTCACGGTGCGAAAGAGAAAATGCGATGCAACGCCGAGAAGCACGGGCAGCAAAAGGAGAACAATGATTGGCTTCATGTGACAAGCCCCTATGACGCTATGACCGCGCTGATGCGGACTCCGGCTGTCGATAGACAAACGAGACGATCGCACCAAGGATCAGCATGAGAATTCCGTCGAACACGATCTGCTTTATCACGAGTGCGCTTGGCATCGGTTGCACGACGTAGTAGATGATGTACATAGGCACGATCGTCAGCAACGCGATCGCCAAGCCGAACCGAAGTCCCTGGGGTAACCAGGGCGTCGCTTCGACACCGCGCGAATAGATCCAAACCAATGCGCCGGCGAGGATCACATGGGCAAGTATCATCAGCGGAAAATACTTCTGTGCGTCGGCTTCAGGCCGGAACAGATTCGTCAGCCTGGCGTAGTCGTCATGCAGCAGCACGCCGTGAACCACAAAGCTGCCGCACATCCAGGCGACGAAAATCACGATCCAGGCGATGATTAGTTTTTTGTTCATAGCCTCCTCCTCAATTCGAACATGGGTGCCTGAATCAAGCTAACGAACGCCGCCGAT
>Ga0193751_1001699_pt1 | contig 13833 bp, 14 predicted proteins | sample L1c2metaG_FD_143050 | JGI IMG/M metagenome (GOLD analysis project Ga0193751, IMG submission 143050) | Soil microbial communities from a riparian zone of the East river system, Colorado, United States - L1c2 | ecosystem: Environmental > Terrestrial > Soil > Riparian zone | place: USA: East River... | reverse complement strand
AGCGCGCGAGGGTGCGCACGACAAAGTCGAAGTCAGCAGCGGTGAAGCGCGCCCGACAATTCGCTCGGATCATCGGGAACGCATTGTGAGGAACGGATGCGTCTATGGCAAGCCAAATCAATCGGCCTCGACCAGCAGACCGGCGAGGCAGCAGGGGAGGTTTTGCATCTGACGCGATTTCGGCCCATTACTGAGCCTTCAAATGCCGATAAGTTCAGCGGTCGCAGGTTCGCCGCTTCTGCAGCAATTCGAAATTGCTCAATCCGGTCCACGAGCGCGAAGCGAGCATATAAAGGCGTAATTCAAGTGCCACAAATCGCCGGAATTGAAACGCTCTTCAGCGGAGATTGCAGGTGCCCGAGAAGCTTCTCGATATAGTCTGGCCACGACCGAAATTCTCGGGCACGAGCTTCTTTGCATAAGCGGACGTAAGCTTCCTGATCGCTCAATAATTTCCGTATGCCGGAGGCGAGCGCGTCCTCGCTCGTTTGATCGACAATCAAACATCCGCCGCCGCGGGCAACTTCACCGAGCGCGCCGTTGCCGCCGCAAATGCACGGTTTGCCGTGCCAGAGACTTTCAGCGATCGGCAGCCCGAAACCTTCAAATAGCGAAGGGTAAACAGTGAAGCGACACAACCGATAAACTTCGTGCAGCGTCTCATCATTTACGTGCCGGAGCCAGCGCAGCGGCCGTCCTCGTCGTTGCAATCGCCAGACAGCCGGAAGCATTTTTGGCGCATAATAACCAGTGGTGCGACCAACAAGCTGCAACTCGAAGTCGTGCCCCTGCAGCCATAATTTTTCCGCCGCCACTAAGAGAGTAAGATGGTTTTTGCGCGGCTCGAATGAGCCAACACACGCAATCATGTTGCGTGTTCCAACCGAATCCGCCGCGCGCACCGCTCGGTCAAATTCAATCGGCCACGGTTCAACTCGAGTCGCTGTGGGCGAGCTCCCGTATTCGTGCCACCGCTGAAGTAAGTCATTGTGCGATTCGTGCGAAATGCAGATCACTTGCGCGAACGCTGCCAGCGATTTCAAGTAATTTTGAAAGCGCATTCGGGCCTTATCCGACAACTGTGGCAACCGCAATGCGGCTGCATCATGGAAGATGGCGACACTTTGGATACCAGTCCCCGTGATCAGCTCCGGCAGGCGTTGCGTTCGAACGTCGGAATAGAAATCAGGAATTAGGAGAATGTCCCCAGAGGTGATTTGATTTTCCAGGCGAACTGTTTTGCGGAAGGCAAGCCGGTGCAGTTCATCGAGAAAAGTTTCGCCGCGCCATTCGGGCTTTGCCGTGGCTCCCGACAATATTCGAAATGGGGTCTGAAGAAGTTTTAGCTCGCGCCGGCCAAGATGCTGATAGCACCTGCCCTTTTTGTTCCAGCAAATTGGGGTGACTGGCAGTCTGTTTCGAAGGTGCAGATAGAGCGCTCGGGTCGTTCGCTGCATGCCGGTGTTCTTGGCCGACTTGCAGGAACTGGTGACATCCAGAAAAAGCATCCTCAGCGCGAAGAGAAAATGTTCCAGCTCGAGCTGAAGAACTCGATGGTCTCATTATTATTATGGCGCCGTCCATTGGGCACATCATGTAATGTCATCGTGCCAAATTGTCGAAGAGCAGTGCGCATCATGCGCGACGCTGGGATCACGTACTTCTCGACACCCCGCCGATCAAGGCATCCGCTGATCCAGATATCGTCCATGTAAAACGCTTCCTTGGGCGCCGCTGAATAATCCCATAGCGCTTCATCGAAAAAGCGCGGTTGAATTAGGTAACTCCCACAGCCTGTCATTACAGCGGCGCGCTTGGGACTCTGAAGGTTGATGCCACGTATGATTTTGCAATGGCGGCGCAAGTCTCGACTGCGCACGATGGGCCCGCCACGGAAGCAAAGCGCGGCGTTGGGCAATTGCGCGCTGTAGTGAAGGTACAGCGCCACCGAATCCCGCGGATAGATCCGATCGTCGTCCACCACCATGATTAAAGTATCGGGACGCCCTGTCTTCAGTTCGTCCCGAATCACCGGGATGAATTTCGTCGCCGGTCCCCAATCAGTGTCTGTCTGCAACACTCGAACCCGAGGCATCGTCGCGAGATAATTGGGAATCATGTAGTTCCGTTTTTGGCGAACCGACAGCTTCGGAATGGCCAAGACGATCTCGTCCGGCGTCCTTGTCTGAGTGAGCAGAGATTCGAGAGTCGGCTGGAGTCCCCCGATTCGGTCTGGCAAGCTCGACAATGAAACAATCAATCGGCGGTCATTGGCGGCGTTCGAAGTCGAAAGGATTTGCTGAATGAATTGCTGCTGCCGCCGGCGGTCTCTCCGAAAGCGAAACGATTGTTCTTTGGCAACATCCACAAACAGCATTGCAGTGCGCCTGAGCCGGGTGAAAAATCGTGCAGGCATCGCTTACAGAACGTCAGTGATTACTTTTTCCGTTTTCATAACAGCTTGTAACTTAAGATAGAAATCCTGTTATAGTCAGCAATACGGACTTTACCGATGACTCCGGCGTTGAAGGCGCGACGCCTTGCCAAGCTCTGTATAAAAATTGCCGAGCGTATTCCGGTAAATTGGACGGACATCGGTGGGACGACTCAACTCCGCAAAAATCTTGCGTGTCATCCTCTGCATTCCGACGCTTTGCATAGACTTGCGCGAGCTCGTGACGTCGATGAAGAGATTCATTTAGGCAAAGAACATTTCCGCAGCACGCTTCGTACCTCTAGAAATGTCGGGATGTAGTTGGCAACCGCGAAGGCAATTACCGTTGCAGCGATCACGCCCGTGATGCCGTATGTCTTCGCGAGCAAGATCGACAACGTAAGGTTCAAAACTGCGGTGATTGTGCCGTAAATGGTCATGCCTTTCAGATGGCCGGTCGCGTTAAGCAGGCAGCTTCCGACCAGGAGAGTGGACAACATCAGCCGCCACAACGCCATCCAGATAATTACCGAAAATGGCGGCACCGCCGCCGCGCCCGCCCAGAGTCTAATGATCTCGCTACCAAAGATCGTCAGCACGCCGACAATCGCAATCGAACTAAAAAAACTGAATTTGAAATTCGAACGCAAAGTCTGGCGGATCCAGGCATAATCGCCTTGCGCAAACGCTTCCGTGTACGCCGGCCAGAGCGATGGATATGCGAGTGTCTGCAGGCCCGTTGCCATGGCGAAGAGGCTGAAGGTGACAGCGTAAGGGGTGACTTGCGCGGCCCCGAGAAAATGAGAGATCACCATATTGTCCGTTTGCCAGTTGACCATCCAGCCGATACCGATCACGAAAAATTTCCAGCCATCAGAAAAAAGATTCTTGATGAGAGCCGGGTCGACACTCGCAAGTTTCGGACGCAGCCACGGTTTGTGAAAACCGAACAACCAGATGGCGCAAGTAATGTTCGCGGCCAAACCGAGTCCGAAACAACCGAACACGAGCCACGGAAGTCCGCCTCGAAACCAAATTACAGCGAGGAGCGCGGCGAGATTGCCGAGACTTCCCGCAATATTCCAAAGGTTGGCCAGGGCGCTTTCTTGGTGCGCGGCCAGCACGCGAGCGTTGACGAGAAACGGGAGATTGAGCGCGAAGATCGACAATGCAATCATCACCGCGGGAATTATCTCGGCTTGGGCAAGAGACGATTGCAGATTTGGAAATAAGAATGTCGCGATCCTCGGCGCGAGCGTGCTCGCGAGAATAAGAGTGACAAAAGCGATTAAGGCCAACATGAGGAAAGCGGAGGAGACATAACGCTGGCCACGATCGTGCGCGTCTTCGGCTTGAGCTTTGCCGAGCGCATTCGTAAGACTGGCGGCCAAACCGAGATCGGTAATACTCAAAAACGTGAGGACGCTGGCAATCGTCACCCATGCGCCGTAGCGCTCGCCGCCCAGATATCCAACCGTGAGCGGAACCGAGACGACACTGACAAGAATCGTGAGAACCCGTCCGGCGACGGCAGAGGCGGTGCCTTGAAAGACACCACGGGAGCGACGCTCGCGATGATCTCGCGGCGAACTACGGCTCAAAGTGAAACTAGCCCAGCGGCGTAAGGTTGGAGTCAAGAGCGCTGATTATAACGCATTCCGGGATTCATGCCGCCAGATTGCGTAAATCGACAAGTCGGCTGAGTTTGCCAAGCCGATCCGAATATATCCGCGCAAGACCTTGCACGCCCGTTGCCCAGATGTGGAAGAAATGATCAAATGGCGAGTCCCGCCCTCCCGGTTATGATTGCAATTGACAATCCAGCTCAGGTTAGCGCGAAGATCGACGCGCCGGTTCAAAATATTCGGAACCAGCGCGCCCGGGCGATCGCTGCGGCAGGTCTCGTAATAGTTTGCGTGTTCGGTTGGTTGGCCTTCGAAATACCAAAAGGGACCCTGTTGGAGACGGATGAGCTGCTAACCGCGGAACGCACACGCGAGATGCTCTTGACCGAGCCGTGGGTCGTTCATTTCAACTTCCAGCGGTCATTCGAAAAACCACCTTTGCAGTACTGGCTGACGACGTTCCCTCTGGCCCGACTTGAGAACCGAACATTGGCGGTTCGCATTTGGCCGCTGCTTTATGGCGGCTTGACCGCAATCGCTCTCGTGTGGCTGGTTCGTCTGATCCAGCCCAGCCGGCCGTGGCTCATGCCGCTCAGCGTCGCGGTGTTGGCCTCGTGTCGGCTGTTTCCCTCGGAGTCGACCCGTGCTCTGCTTGATATCGGGCTGACATTTTTCACAACGACGACGATCGTTTTTGCTCAGCTCGCGCGGCGGCGACCCGTTTGGTGGCTGGCGGCGGCAGCCATGTGCTGGCTTGGTAGTTTGCAAAAAATTCCCCTCCCCTTTTTGGTCTGGTTGCTCATTGTGACGGTGCGGTTGACGTCCCGCGCGGAGCGTCCCGCGCTTTGCAACGGCTGGCTCGTTGGCAGTATGCTCCTCACCATCATTGCCATGGCGATTTGGCCGGCATTCCAACTCGTGAAATATCAGATGCCGATGGCGAGTCTCTTTCACGAGGAGGTTGTCGTCTGGACTGGACCGACCGAGCTAGGCGCGCGACCGTACTTTCAAGTTCTCTTTAGTCTGAGCACGGCCGGAGGGCTTTGCGGTTTTCTTGCGTTGCTGGCGCCCTTTGTGGTCCTCTTTTCAAAGAGGGAAAAGGCTCCACCAGCGGTCAGAGAAGTCGCAATTGTTAGCCTGGCAGTGATCGGATTGGTGATCGTATTCAATTTTCGCCATGTCCGCTACGTCCTGCCGATTGTTCCATGTCTCTGCTTCCTTCTTGCGTTAGTTTTTCACAGATTTCTGGAGCAGGGAGGGAAGATTCGCCGTCGCACGGTAGTGGCTCTGGTCGTACTGTTGTTTGCCGGGTTCGTGCACGCAAAAATCCACATAGATCGCCGGCAAAAGGACGTTGCTAATGAAAAACGAATTGCTGAAGAACTGGGTGCGCTCCAACAATCGGGAACGCAAACGGTGCTTGTCAAGGCCATGAAGCCAGGGGGAGACCTGCTCTGGGATTCATTCTATCTCTTCCACGGGGACTTCCGATTCCCGGTTGCAAAGTACACGGTCGACGAAATCCGCAGCAATCCGCCAAAGCCTCCTCTGATCGGCGCCTGCGTCACCCGTGATTTTCCCGTTGTTCAAGAAATGTATCCCAACGTCCGGGTGCAATTGACCCGCGCTCAGTTCGTCTGCTGGCAAGTCGGCGCGCGATAACCAATTGCGAAAGCGCGCGCGTCCATGAAACGCATTTTTCTGACCGGCGTCAGCTCGGGCATTGGCCTCGCTCTTGCGCAATCGCTCATTGCTCAAGGTCACGAAGTCTGGGGAACATCTCGCGATCCGAAACGCATTCCCGAGATGCCGGGGCTGCATCCGCTCCGCCTTGATTTGACAGACGCGCACTCAATTGAGGAAGCGTTCAAGCGCGCGACTGCGGAAGCTGGTTATATTGATGTTTTAATCAACAACGCCGGCAGAGGCCACTTTGGGCCAGCGGAGCTCCTTTCCCAGGAGGACATCGTGGACCAGTTTCAAATCCTCGTCTTCGGGCAGGTGCAGTTGATGCGACTCGCTTTGCATATGATGCAAGGGCGCGGAGAAGGTTTGATCATTAACGTCACTTCGTTAGCTTCCCGTCTTCCAGTTCCATTCATGGCGGCTTACAACGCCGCCAAAGCAGCCCTGGCGTCATTCACCGTGTCCATGCAACTAGAGTTAACCGATTCCCGTGTGCACATTATCGATCTTCAACCCGGCGATATTTGCACGGACTTTAACGAAGGGGTGAGTAAGAGTACGAAGAGCGATCCGCGCTATGAACGAAAAGTCGCGAAGACCTGGCAGGCCGTCGAGCGGAACATCCAAGCAGCGCCAAAACCCGACTTGGTCGCGCGCCGCGTTCTGAAGTTGATCAATGACGCCGATCCACCACCGCGGGTGACCATCGGCGATGCATTTCAAACAAAAATCGCGCCGTTGATTTTCAGATTTCTTCCCCAGCGTGTCAGGCTCTGGGGTCTGAAGAAATACTACGGCATATGATTGCTGTGTCCGAAGCAGTGATTTTGATGGCCGGGTCAGGTTCACGTCTGCGCCGCTCCGACAAAACTTTCTTGAAGCCGTTGGTTCCGGTGCTTGGCCGCCCGTTGATCTGTTACACGATCGATGCGCTGGTCCACGCGGGAATCAAAAAGGCCAACTTTATCGTTGGCTACCAAAGCGGTCGGATGACCGCGGCGGTCAAACAGTTGATTCCATCCGAGCTCGAGTCCTGTTTCATTGAAAATCGCGATTGGCAAAAACAAAACGGCGTCTCAGTCCTCGCCGCGGCCAATCACATGACGTCGCCGTTTCTTTTAATGATGAGCGACCATTTGTTTGATGAATCGATTGTCGCTCTTCTCTTGCGCGAGGCTGAGCCGGAACGGCTCAATCTGGCAATCGACAAGAAGCTCGATTCGATTTTCGATTTAAACGATGCGATGAAGGTCCGGGTGCAAGCCGATCAGCTCGTCGGCATCGGAAAAGATCTGCGCGATTACGACGCTATCGACACAGGTTTTTTTGTCTGTCCTCGGAAGTTTTTCGATTATCTCGAAAAAGCGAAGCAGAATGATGACTGCAGCCTAGCCGACGGAGTGCGGTTGATGGGCGCGGATGATCAGGTTCGCGGGATTGATATTGGTGCCGCCTGGTGGCAGGACATCGACACACCCGAAATGCTGGTGTGCGCCGAGACGCAATTACGATCGCGGCTCGCGCGTCGCGACATCGCCGTGGCCCACGCCGGATCTGATTGCGGCGATCGCGCTGAGAATTAGGCTCGCGCCGGCGACAATGATCCAAAGATGAAGGATCCAGTCAGCCAGGCCGAGCGACGCAAGGATGAGAAAAGCGAAGACAGCCATGTCGCGTTTGGTCAGCTGAAAGAGCCACCACACAAATCGTTCGCCGAGATTGAGCAAACCAGAATGCCCGATCATTCCGCGGTGTCTCGCATAAAGCGATTCATGCAATGTGGACGATCCAACCGACATTTCGGTCTTGCCAGCTCGTAGGAGCCATTCGTTGGCCGTAATCAGGACAGCACAAACAATTCCTTCAATCGAACGATGAAGGCCCAACCCAAGAGCGAGAACGTAGAGAAGGCTTGCTAAAAAATCGCAGAATTGATCCAGACGTTCCCCGAATTTCGATTCCAAATTCTTCGCGCGCGCAATTTCGCCGTCGCAACCATCAAGAATACTGAACGCTTGAAAAATGGCAGCGCCGATGACGACGCTGATGTAATCGCCGCGCATGAAAAATACACAAGTGACTATCGGCAAAACAAAGATCGATATCGTCCAAGCGCTGGGATGGATCGGAAACTTGAGCAGAAAACGCGTTATGGAGCGCGAAATCGGCCGATTCAAAAATCGCGAAACGAAACCGTCCTGAGGCTTGCTCATTCTGTCAGTGTCTTTTTGAAAATTCGATATGTCTTGTATCGCTCCGCGCCGATGGCTTCAACGAAACGGTTGATCATAACATTATCTTCGAGCGTGAGACTGAGTTCTCCTGTGAATCCACGTTTGATCATTGCGTCTTCGACGATCCGCAGCACAAGCATTTCGGCAATGCCGCTACGGCGATATTTTTGGATCACGCCAAGCGCGATGAGCCGCGCGGTTCGCGTGCGGCTCTTGTAATAAAGCAGTTTTACAAGGCCAATTGGCAAGCCGAAAGTCGCAAGCCGGCCATTGATATGACGCAGGGCGACGTTGATATCCGGCACACATAGGATGAAGCCAACCGGCTTGTCGCCGACTTCCGCGATGAGCGTGAACTCTGGAATAACGAGCTGCTTGAGCTCGTGCGTCATGAACTCGAACTCCGCTTCGGTGAACGGCACAAACCCCCAATTCTTTTCCCAAGCTTGATTGTAAATCTGGCGGAGCCGCCTGCTTTCTTCGCGAATATTCTTGAGATTTCCAGCTCGGATCGTCACCGGCCAACGCTTCCGAAAACGTTCGGCCAGTGGTCGCAAACGCGCCGCGGCTTTCGCCGGATCGGCAAACCACCACGCGTACCAATCTTTTTCTTTTGCGAAGCCGCAGCCCTCGATCAGCTCCCGGTAATACGGCGGATTATGCGCAGTCAAAATCGTGGGCGCGAACTGAAATCCGGCGATCAAGAGACCGCAGACGTAGTTAGTCGAATAATCGATCGGCCCCATGATTTTGGTGCAAGCTTTCTTGCGCAACCAACCAGCCGCAGCCTGAAAAAGCGCGGTCGCCACATCACGATCGTCGATGCACTCGAACAGACCGAAACAGCCAACATTGGACTGATGCAGCGAATTATAGTTCGGATCGTCGCTCGCCATGATGCGGCCAACGACTTCACCGTTGTGTCGGGCGAGAAATAATGCGGCATCACCGTGTTTGTAAAACGGATGCCGCTTGCGATTGAGAAATGTTTTCCGCTCGATGATTAACGGCGGCACCCACGCCGGATCATTGGCATATATTCGCCATTGAAACTTGATAAACGCGTCGCGGTCCCGACGCGAGCTGACCTGTGAAATTTCGATCTCCGGCACGAGTGCAGACGGCCATCTAGACCGAATCTCGCCATCTCACCGCGACTTCCAGCAGCGAGTCGGCCATGTCTTCCTCACGGATAATCAGATAGACGAGCAGCACATTGAGCGCGATGAGTTCGAACCAGAAGTAAAAAACCGGCTGGCCGATAAAAAGGAGCGCAAACAAAACCAGCATGCGTGTGTTGGTCATCAACAGTCTCCACCATTTGAGCGCTGGGCCGGCCAAACTTTGATATCGCGACTTCAACCAGATCGGGATTTGGCCGCCGAACAGCTGGCCACCTGCCTCGCGCACCTTTCTTAAATTAGGCGAGAGCATTTCCTGTTGCCGGGTGAAATTCAAATACAGCGCGAGCAAAAATTTATGCCACGGCTCCTGATGCCAGATGAGGCTGCGAAACTTCGATCGCAACAGCGAAGACGAATCCAATTCCATCCGTAATCGGTTCGTCGCGAAATAAAGATAAGTCGTGCGGTAGTAATCCGCCGCCGCCCCCTGCAATGCGTGACTGATCCCGGCCGCCAGCGCGAGAAGCAAAATGGCAGGCGACGCGCCCACAACCAGATAACGGAGAGTCAAATGAATGTAGATACTCACGAACACGAGATGATCGGCAAGGCTATCGAGAATTCGCCCCTCCCGGCTTTCCCGCTGGGTCAAGCGCGCGAGCTGGCCATCCGCATTATCGAGCGCATTCGCGCAAACCAGCAACGCCATGCCGGCCACATTCGTGCGTAGATCATGATAAAAGAAAAGATGCCCCGCGATAATCCCGAAGACACAGGCGAGCAAAGTCACGCCTGCTGGCGACATGTTCATCTTCCCGAAAAACCGTGCGAGACGAAATCCGATTGGCCGGAAAAAATAAAGATCGAGAATTCCTTCGGTTTCGCGCGCCTTATAAGTGGCTTCGAGGGTAGAAACCGGCGGCTGGATCTGTTGCGGCATCACACTCAGGCGCGGTCCAAACTCAGGCGTGCTGCAACGCTGCTGGAACAAGTGTGTCTGCGAGAATGTTGAGCGCCTCGTCCAGATCCGCGCGGGTATGTTTGGCTGTCACGCACGCTCGAAAGCAAATTCGATTTTGCGGCACCGCCGGGTAATCCACTGGCGCGACCCAGAGGCCGCGTCGCCGCAGCTCATGACCGAGCCGATACATCCGTTCGCGATCGCCGATGACAATCGGCATCACGTAGGTTGTCGACTCTCCGGTATCAATTCCGAGACCGCGAAGTTGCGCATGAAAATAATCGGCATTCTCCCAAAGCTGTGCACGCAGTTCTGGCTGACTCGTACCGAGTTCCAGCGCCTTGAGAATTGCCGCGATCACAACTGACGGCAGCGCACAGGAGTAAACGTATGGATGCGCATAGAAGCGCAGATATTGCAGCGTCTCTTTCGAACCCGCGACGAATCCTCCCAACGCGCCGAAGGCCTTGGAGAATGTGCCATAAACAAGCGGGATGCGGTCTTCCACGCCAAATTTCTCAGCCGCGCCGCGACCATGTTCGCCACACGCCAGCATCGAGTGGGCTTCATCAATAAAAACGCTGGCGCCGTGAGATTGTGCGACGTCAATCAACTCCCTCAAATTACCGAAATCGCCGTCCATTGAATAAATGCCTTCCATGATAACCAGTTGGCGGCGGCCGTTTTGGCGAGTGAGCGCTGTGTCCAATGAAACCGGATCGTTGTGCTCGAATTTCTCCGTGCGGCACCGGGAAAGCACCGCCCCATCGCGAAGACTGAGATGCGAGCGATTGTCCAGAATAGCCACATCGGTTTTACGAAGCAGACCGGAAATTGTGCCAAGCGCGCCACCAAACCCGCTGTTGAAAAGCATCGCATCCTCGCGGCCGAGGAATTTCGCAACGCGCCGCTCAAGTTCCCGATGCAAATCCGTCATTCCCGAAAGCATTGGCGAACCACATGCACCCAACCCATGTGTCCGGAGCGCTTCATGCGCGGCGGCAATCACCTCCGGATGATTGGCGAGGCCCAGATAATTGTAGGAGCAAAGATTGATTACCGACCGCGGTTTGCCGCCGTAATTGATCATTGTGCGGGCGTCTGCCGTGGCGAGAAGCTCCGGCTCATACAGCTCCACTGCCCACGCGCCGACGCGCATCCAATTCGTAAAGCTCGCTGGGGCTTGCAGCGGGTCGTTGCTTTCGCCCGCAAGAAAATTGCTCAGACTAAGTTTTGCTGGATCCTCGTTCATCAAACCTTACGAAGTTCTCGGCGGCATCCGCCCGCCATGAAGTTCCGTGTCGGGGCAACTAGTTTACTAATTTTCGGATATGGAACAAGAATTTAGTGCGATTCGACTGTGCCACGCCTGAGCGCCCGGTTGGAGGGCGAGCGCTATTTTCGCGTTGTCCCAAAAACGAAGTCCCAAAGCGGCGAGCTGATGCCAAATCCGACGTCATCATCTTTGTAGTGATGGCGCAGATGATACTGCTTCAGCCATAACCAGAAACCGCGTTTCATTGGGAAATGGTGCGTTGCGTAATGGAGCATGTCGTAACAGACATAACCGAAAACCAGACCGGCAAACACACCCGGTGCCAGATGGCCGAAAATTAAAAGGAACAGAAGGTAAAACAGAACCGCGAGCGGTACGCTTATGCTCGGCGGCATGACGAGCCGCCGGGCATCATTTGGATAATCGTGATGAACACCGTGGACGATGTAGTGCAATCGTTTTCCTAAATGGCTCTTCGGTTCATAATGAAATATGTACCGATGGATGAGGTACTCGATCAGGGTCCAGAGCAGAATACCAAGCGCAAATAATGCTGCGACAGCCAGGATCGAGAGTTTTCGCTGCCACAGTGACAGGTAAAGCATGTAGCCGACAACCGGCATGTACAACAGCAGTGGCGTCACCGGATGCACACGCGAAAAGAATTCGATGAAATCGCTCTCGAACATCCGGACCGTTTCGTTTTTCTTCGAGACGTAGTGCCGCTCTGCCATAATTAAAAAGTAATCGGCCTCGCGCTCAGATCAACGGCGCTGATTCGACTGGTTGTCACGTCTGGAATCGCTTGAGAACTGGCCTTTTGTTTCATTCGTTCGATCCGCGAATACAGCGTGTAGCGCTCGTCGAAAATGAACTGAAAAAGCAGCCGGGTCCAGGACGAGTGATACTTCAGATTGTTGTAAAACTCCGGGGCCATTGCGCGCAGCTTCGGCAGATTATTCCACGGGATCGACGGCAAATCGTGGTGCTCATTGTGGTAGCCCATGTTCAGCGCGACGAGGTTGATCGGTCCGTAATAGCTGAACGTCTCCTGGTCGAAATCATACGTGTAATGCTCCTGAATCCAGCGAGCACCAACTGGATGCAGGCCAATTGAAAAGAAAAACGCGAACACGAGATAAAGAAACCCCGGCCAACCGCAAAAATAAACAATGGCTGCGTCGTACACTGCCGCGCACGCGAAATTCACGAAGAACCATCGATCCCACATGGTGATCGCTTTCAATCTGGGCGGCCGGGTCAGTTGAAAAAATGGAAAAAGCATGAGCCATAGAGCTTTTCGATGCCATTTGTTGCCGACCAGACGCGCTTCCCAATGATTTGCGAGGTCAGCATCGTATTCGTAATCGCCCTGATGCGAATGATGCTTCAAGTGATAAACCCGAAAACCCATCGCGCCGGGCGTAAGGTTCGGCAGATCAGCGATGATGGCCACCATCTTGTTCAAGCTTTTGTTCCGCAAAATCAGATTATGAGTCGCATCGTGAATGATCACGTAGTTGGCATGATTCGCGAACGCGCCGATGCAATAAGCGATGACCAGGCTGAGCCACCAATAGCCGAACCCGAGCGTGCCCATCCAGTACGCGATTGCTGTTTGCATGATCACGGTCGATAACGCGATGAACGCAGTGTACGGATTGCGCACCATCAACCGGCGAACTTCGGGATGCGCTTTAATGATCGCCTTCGCCCGGCTCGGATGTGGCTGATCAAACTCCGAATGATAAAAATCGGCGTGCATCAATTTTTAACCTAACAGCATAAACGAACTCCCAAACGGACTATTTTCAAGCCGACTGGAAGGCCAGTCACCAAAAATTATGACGATTAAGTTTTGCAAATTTCCGCGCAGTTTTTAGGCGGCGTCAATTCGCGTCCGGACCTCAACGATCAAATTAACGAAAATGTCACGTGACAAAGACAACGTGAAGGCGTGGAATTGCCTGAAACCGATTCCTTTGCAATTTGGATGCAACAGCGAACGTCAGCGATGAATAAGGGTGATGCGGAGATAAGGCACAGGCGGCAATGAACCAGTAACAGCGGAAAAAGTTACAGGGCCATTCAATTGGGCAACGAGAATGCGAAAACTGGCACGATTCACGCTTGGCGCCATACTCTTGACATCATCGGGGCACGCTGAGGTCCATCCCTTCCCGGCGACGTTCAAAACCAAAACGATCTCCACAAATGGCGCGCAGATTTATGTCCGCGTCGGTGGCTCAGGCCCGGCGGTTGTGATGCTGCATGGCTATGGCGAAACCGGGGACATGTGGGAGCCCCTCGCCGCCAAGCTCGCAAAAGATCACACGGTCGTCGTGCCTGATTTGCGGGGCATGGGGCTCTCGGGACGTCCGGCCGGCGGTTACGACAAAAAGACCGAGGCCCATGACATTGAACGCGTGCTGGCGACCCTCAAGATCGAGCATGCCGACCTCGTCACGCATGACATCGGCAATATGGTCGGCT
>Ga0193751_1001698_pt1 | contig 13839 bp, 17 predicted proteins | sample L1c2metaG_FD_143050 | JGI IMG/M metagenome (GOLD analysis project Ga0193751, IMG submission 143050) | Soil microbial communities from a riparian zone of the East river system, Colorado, United States - L1c2 | ecosystem: Environmental > Terrestrial > Soil > Riparian zone | place: USA: East River... | reverse complement strand
CGGAGAGGCGGTGATCGAGGGCGATCAGGCCGAACCTGCCCCGGAGGAAGCTGCGGGAGCCGCAGGCGCGGAAGTGGCCGAAGCCCCTGTCGCAGCCCAAGAGCCGGCTGCCGCCGACGTATCGCCCCCGGCTGCCGACCGGGACGCGCCGCCGCAAGCGGAAGCCGCCGCCGACGATTTCAGCCCGTTCCCCGCGGCCGAGGAGATCGAGCCCCGGCGCCGCAATGCGATCGTCACCATCTTAATCGTCGCGCTGGTTGTCGCGGCGCTCGCCGCAGCCTTCTGGTTTCTGGCGCCGCCCGAGTGGAAGGCCCGCGTCAGCCTCGGCGCCGGGGGCGCGAGCCCGCTTGCCCTCGTCACCACCCACATGGACCGCCAGCGCCTGGAAAGCGGGAATGAGCTGCTGACCGTGACCGGGCGCGTGATCAATCCGACCACTGCGGAACAGGACGTCCCGCCGCTTGAGGCGCAGCTTCGCACGCGCGCCGGGCAGGTGGTCTACCGCTGGACGATCGCGCCGCCGGCACGCAGCCTTCCGCCTGGAGCGAGCGCCAGCTTCAACAGCGCCGAAGTGAATGTGCCGCCGGGTGGGGAGGAGCTGACGATCACCTTGGGATCGCCCAGGGCTTGAGCCCTTATTCGAATTCGATGAGCTTGACCGTTCGGACCGCGCCGTCGGTGTGAACGACGGTGTCGCGGGCTATCGGCGCGTCCGGGCTGGGCTGGCCGTCGAGCTGAACGCGGACGCCCGAAATGACCCGGACGGTCGCGGTCGCCTGAGCGACTGCGCCGGTGCTATGGCGCGGCGCGTCCTGAGGCGCGGATGCGGCGAGCGGGACTGCAGCAAGCAGGAGCATGGCGGAGTGGTAACGCCGCCCAGCCCAAATGGTAAAGAAAGTCTTAAGCTTTGTCCCGCGATGACACGAGCGACATGCTCTCGGAGGCGGCATTGCGCGACGTCAGGGGCTTTGCTAGGGGCCGCGCCTTGCCAGTACCGGCGCTCCTCGCCGGTCTATCCATGAACGTGCGGTCGTGGCGGAACTGGTAGACGCGCAGCGTTGAGGTCGCTGTGGCCGAAAGGCCGTGGAAGTTCGAGTCTTCTCGACCGCACCAGCATCAATTGGACATGACCTCTTTCCTGCGACTGCGTCGCAAGAACGAAAACCAATATAGCTAGCTTAGGGAGCCTTGGGCGCCAGCGCCGCCGCTGCGATCTGCGGCGCCGGACTGACCGGGATCGCGCCCAAGCGAACGATCGACTTGTCGGGGGTGACCTTGCAGTGCACGCCGAAGTCGGCGGCGATCTTGGCGGCGGCCGCGGAATCCTTGGACACACGCACTGCATAGGCGCCGTACGGCACGCGCTCGAACAGGAAGAAGCCGTCGAAATCGGTGCGCGCGGTGGCGACCACCTTCCCGGCCGGATCGACCAGCTCGAGATCCAATCCTTCGAAGCCAAGCCCGCCGCTCTTGACGACCGCGCCTTGAGCATCATGGCTGGGAGCTTCAAACATCCCATCTGCCGCTCTCTATTTGGACAGACGCTAAGACGGGGTTAATCGGCGGCTAACCCTAGTTCTTGCAGGGACCGCCGGTCGGCTATTGTCGCGCTGCCCTGAGCTTTCTATCCCCAACCTGAATGCCCCGCCCGCGCTCCGACCACGCCTCATCAGGGCGCTCCACCCTCAAGAGCATCGTCAAGGGCTTGGCCTATGCGACGCTGCTTGGCGTTCTCGCGCTGGTCGTCGCAGTCGCGGTCGCGACGGCCTACCTGCCGAGCTATTCGGATCTCACCAAGCGCTCCGACCTCGGGCAAATGATCCGCGTCCGGGCCGCCAATGGCCAGGTCCTGGTGTCGATGGGCCCGAGCTTCGGCCAGTGGTTATCCTACGATCAGATTCCGCCCGAGATGCGAGCCGCCATGATCTCGACCGAAGACCGGCGGTTCAGGAGCCACATCGGCATCGACCCGATCGGCATCGGCCGCGCGATCGCATCGGCCCTCGTCAAGAATCATCGGGTCAGCGCGACCTCGACCATCACCCAGCAGCTCGCGCGTAACATCTTCCTGACCAACAACCGCACCTTCGGCCGTAAAATCAAGGAAGCGGTTCTCGCGCTGGCCCTCGAACGCAAGTTCACCAAGAACCAGATCCTCGAGCTCTATCTGAACCGCGTCTATTTTGGCGGCGGCGCCTATGGCATCGATGCCGCCTCGCGGCGCTTCTTCGGCCACGGTGCCGATCGTCTGAGCCTCGGCGAGGCCGCGATCATCGCCGGCCTCGTCAAGGCCCCTTCGAACTATTCGCCGACTGCGGATGTCGAGGCCGCAAGAGCCCGCTCGGGCGTGGTCCTTCAGACCATGGCCAAGAATGGCTTCATCAGCTCCGAGGCGGCGGCCAGTGTCGATCCTGCAGCCGTCCGCATCCAGCAGACTACGAACAACAACAGCGTCCGCTATTTCACCGACTGGGCGCTGCCCCAGCTCGACACGTTGATCGACGAAACGTCCGACCCGATCGACGTTTGGACCACGCTCGATCCGGGCATGCAGATTGCGGCCGACCGGGCGATTGCTGTCAACGCCCCGCCGGGCGCCCAAGGCGCGCTGGTCGCGATCGACCGCGACGGAGCGGTGCGCGCGATGGTTGGCGGCAAGGACTATGTCGATTCGATCTACAACCGCGCGACCCAGGCCGAGCGCCAGCCGGGCTCGGCATTCAAGCTGTTCGTCTATCTCGCAGCGCTGGAGTCGGGCATGAAGCCGACCGACACGATCGTCGACGAGCCGGTGACGATCGACGGCTGGAGTCCGCGCAACTCGACCCGCACCAACCTGGGACCGGTGACCTTGCGTGAAGCATTCTCGCGCTCGATCAATACGATCAGCGCCAAGATCGGCTCGCAGCTTGGCTTCTCGACCATCGCCGACATGGCGCGCCGGTTCGGGATCACCACCCAGATCTCGACTTTCCCGTCGATGGTGTTGGGGACCAGCGACGTGCGCCTGATCGACATGGCCCGCGCCTTCGCCTCGGTCGCCAACAAGGGCGTCGCGGTCTCACCTTACGCGATCCGCAAGGTCGTCACGGCTGACGGGCGCCAGCTCTACCAGCACGATGCCGACGAGGAGCGGGTGCTGGTCGCGCCGTGGGTCGCGGCCGAAATGACCGACCTCCTGCAGTCGGCGGTGCTGACCGGCACCGGCCGCGCGGCGCAGATCGGGCGCCCGGTCGCCGGCAAGACCGGGACCACCAGCTCGAACAAGGACGGCTGGTTCATCGGCTTCTCGAGCGGGTTGACCACGGGCGTGTGGATGGGCCGCGACGATGCCCGCGCCATTCCCGGCCTTCAAGGCGGCACCGCGCCGGCCCGCGCCTTCCATGATTTCATGACGGTCGCGGTTGCCAACCGCCCGGTCGAGCAGTTCGAAACCCAAGTGCCGATGCCCGACTGGCAATTGACCCCGGAGGAGGAGATTTACGGGGACACCGCGCTCGACTCCAATTCGGTGCAGCCGATGGTCGACGAGAATGGCCTGCCGATCGGCCAGCCGCCGCCCCAGCCCGGCATGCCCCAGCAGCAGCCGATGGTCCGGCCCGACGGAACTGGCGAGCCGACCCAGCAGGAGCTCGACCAGGCGTTCCCGCCGCAACAGGCCCCGCCCCAGCAACGCCCGCCGCCGCCGCCGCGGCCGGGCGAGCCCCGGTCAACGCCTCCGGCCGATCCTTCGCAGCCGCGGCCCAACCCGGCGTAGCGCCGCTTTCGCAGCCGACAGGCCCGGCCCGAACAGCCGCGCTTCCAGGGCTTTGAACTCGGGCCCATGGTCGAGATGCTTTAAATGCGCCACCTCGTGTGCGACGACGTAGCGGCGGACCTCCGGCGATGCGAGGATCAACCGCCAGTTCAAGCGGATCCGGCCTTGCGACGAGCAACTGCCCCAGCGTGTTCCGGCATCCCCGACCGACACCGACGTCGCTTTGACGCCCGCCGCGGACGTGAACTCGTCAACTTCGCGCGACATGGTCTCGAGTGCCAATCGCTTGAGGTAGGTTTCGACCCGCCGTGGCAAGCCAGCTTCGGGCCCGCCGCACAGCAGGTCCTGGCCGTCCCGAACGGGCGATCGCGGCCGCGCTTCGGACCAGCCGAGGCGCACCTCCGTGCCCTCGATTGGGATCATTGCGCCGGGCGCGAACGGCTCGGACGGCAGCGCGCTGGCGAACTGCGCTTCGATCCAGTCGCGCTGGTCGAACGCCCAGGCCAGCGCGGCGCGGTGGCTGGTCCGCGTCGGGCAGGTCAGCTTGAGCGTGCCGCTGGCTTCATCGAACCTCAGGCGCAGCCGGCGCGCACTGCGCATCGGGCGGACTTCGATCTGGACCGGGAAACCGAGGTCGAGGGAGAGGGCTTCAGAGCGGCCGTTCGACCACATGCCACTCGAGCTCCCCCGCATCCTGCTCGCTGACCGTCCAGCCGCGCGTCGATTGGCCGGCCTCGTGTACCGTCTCGCGGCTTCCCGAGATCAGGTAATGCCAGTCGGGAAGCGGCCTGTCCTCCGATCGCAGCCGATAGGCGCAGGTCTCCGGAAGCCAGTCGAGCTTTTCGAGGTTGGTCCGGTCGAGCTTCACGCAGTCCGAGACGCGCGTCATCCGGTGCTTGTAATCGAGGCAGCGGCCGTTGCGCCGGTCAAGCAGCTTGCAGGCGACGTTGGTCGGATAAAGCAGCCCGGTCTCCTCGTCCTCGATCTTGTGGACGCAGCAGCGTCCGCATCCGTCGCACAACGCCTCCCACTCGCCGCGGTCTAGCGCCTCCAGCGGCTTTTCCCAGAAAGGCGTGCGAGCGTTCATGTCAGAGCCACCCTTGCTCTGCTAGGCAGCGGCGATCAAGCGGGTATCCGGGGCCTAAGTTCGTGAAGCATTTCAAGATTGCACTCCTCGTCGCTGCAACACTCGCGACGGTCGCTTCGCCGGCCTTTGCCCAGCTCGCCACTGCCGGGCTCGATTTCGTCGAGGCGGTGAAGAGCAGCGACGGCGACAAGGTCGTGAAGCTGCTTCAGGACCATCCGACCGGGCTATTCGACGCCAAGGACGAGGACGGCAATACCGGGCTGATCATTGCGCTCGCCCGCCGCGACGACGAATGGACCGGCTTCCTGCTCAACAAGGGCGCCGACCCCAACCTCCCCGGCATAGGTGGCAACACGCCGCTCATCACCGCGGCCCGCGTAGGCTATGAAGATGCGGTTGGCTGGCTGCTCGGCCTCGGTGCCAAAGTCGATGCGACCAATAAGATGGGCGAGACCGCGCTGATCGCCGCCGTGCAGACGCACCAGGTGCCGGTCGTGCGCGTGTTGCTCCAGGCCGGCGCCGATCCCGACAAGACCGACTCCGCCCAGGGCTTTTCAGCGCGCGATTACGCGACGCGCGATCCTCGCTCCCGCGACGTCCTGAAACTGATCGAAGCGAAAAAGCCCAAAGCCGCGCCCGCCCACTAAGGCTTAGTTGGCCTCGCCAAGCGAAGGGTCGACCTGCGCCGACAGGCGACGCGCCGCGCGCCGCGCGAAATGCAACAGCTCGGCCTTGCGCCGCGCCGGCGCCAGCGGCCGGTGCACCGCCTCGCGGATGACCGCCGCGTCATATCGGTCGGCGACGATCAGTCCGGCCTGGGCCGGCAAGTAACGCTCCTCCTCAAGCAAGCGCGCGAGTTGCGGTGGGACGGCCCAAAAGAAACGGTCGCAATACTCGAGATAGTCGAACCATTTGCCGTCGCCGATCAGGTCGGTCTTGGCGACCTTGATCTCCACGATCGTCAACCCGCCCTTGGCATCAATCGCCATCAAATCGGCGCGGCGGCCGTTGGGCAGCGGCATTTCGCACACCGCGAACAGGTCCTGGCGGCAGAACAGGCGGGTGACACCGCGCGCGACTTCCGCCGCGATTGGCGGTGCGTCGGTGAAGCACAGGGAATCGATCTGCGTGGCCACGACAAAGTCGTAGAACAAACGGCAAACGCAGCCAATCCGGGGAATTGGCGGCGTATTGCCGTCGAACATTATTCAACGAAAAGAGGCAGCGGCTGATATCAGCCGCTGCCCCGTTGCCCACCCGCATCCGGAAAATGAGCCTACCGGTAGAAGATATGGTTCCCGATCGACGCCACGCGCTTCAGGTGCCAGCCCGGCGAGACGTAGCGCGCGTGGAAGAACAACGCGCTCCCCACTTCCGATTCCTTAAGGCCCTGGTCGACGATCTTGGCGATCGCGACCGCCGTCTGCCACATCTTGCTCAAATGCGGCACCGACGGCAGCGAATGGCCGCGGACGAAGGAGAACTGGCCGCGCTGGAACAGCACGCCGCAATAGGTCGACGGGAAGCGGCCGCCGCTTTGGGCGCGGTTGGCGATCACCTTGCCGACCGCGAGCTGGCCAGCCAGCGGCTCACTCTTGGATTCGAAATAGACGCCGGTGGCGAGGCACTCGAGCTCGTGGCTGCCGGGGTCTGCCCCCCTCAGCTGCGCGACCATTGAGGCGAGGTCGCCAGTCAGCTTGACCGACGGCGTTTGAGCGACGTCGGTGGACTCATCCGCCGGGGCTTGCTCGTCTGGAGACTGAGCGTCCGGTGTGGCGGGAATCGAAAGTTGCGGCTCACCCTCAGGGTCGAGCAAATCAGGAATTGCGACCTTGGGCAGGGTCGCGTTGGCGACGTCGACCAAAGTCTCCGTCGCAGGTCCAGCCTTGGCCGGAGTGAAAGTACTCGCCGTAAGCGCAGCACAAATCAGCAGAGCTGATCGAAAGGAGGTCAACATTCATGCCGTTAACTATGCGGTGAACTGCCTGGAATAAGGAGGCTATTACTCGCGAATACTTCCGCTTTGCCCCTCGGCCGTTCCCCGTCTCGCGTGGCATCCCGGCGTTTATTGCCTGGAGGATGCCCCCCGCTCTTCTTGTTAATGAGAGTTTCCCCCGCATGAACGGCGGGGTCAACCTGCCGAGATCGTTTCAGCGATGAACCGTTCCGGGTCCGCGATATCCAGTTCGATCGCCCAAAGATCTTCGTCGAACCGTGCCCGCTTTCCGAGGAATCCCGCAACTTCTGCGGATTGCGCCGAATCGCCGGGGCCCGTCGCCTGCCAGCGATAGCCGCCGTTGAGCGTCAGGACTCGCTCCAGGCACGCGATGTGCCGGCCCCGGCTGCTGACGAGCATCAGGAGAGAACCGCGCTCGGAATCGCCCTTCTTGATGATGGTGGCGAAATCACCCGTCGCTTCGGCGCGGCGCAGGATGCTCGCGACCTCGACGTGCGCCGACAGCCGGCTCATCGCGATCTGGTCTCCGAAACGCGCCGAAGCTCAGGCGGCGTCGCGCTCATCGGCTCCCATCAGCACCGCGGCGAGCGCGTCGCGACTGCGCGCGCCGCGCATCTTCTCGAGCGTCGCGGCGTGGCGAGTGACCCGGCTGATTGCCGCGAGGGCCTTGAGATGCTCGGCTCCGGCATCGGGAGGCGAGAGCAGCAGGAAGACCAGGTCGACGGGGCGGCCGTCGATCGCCTTATAGTCGACCGGCTCGCCGAGGCGGGCGAACAGCCCGTAGATCTGGCCCAGGCCCTCGATCTTGCCGTGCGGGATCGCGACTCCCTGGCCAAAGCCGGTCGAGCCCAGCTGCTCGCGCTCGGTCAGGCTGGCGAGCACGGTAGCCTGATCGATTCCCAGCCGCTGGCCGGCGAGATGGGCGAGCTGCTGCAGCAGCGAGCGCTTGTTGCCGCCGGGAAGGCCGGTCTTGATCGCGTCGAAATCGAGGAAATCACTCAGTTGCATCGATGAACTCGCCAGGCGGCGAGCCAGTCGCACGCTGGCCGCTGGAAATGGAAATGGGTCAGGCGGTGGGCGGCTCAACCCAGCCGATGTTCCCGTCTTCGCGGCGGTAGATCATGTTGAACTCACCGGTGCCGCTGTTTTTGAACATCAGCGCGGTGGTGTTCCTCAAGTCCATCAGCATCACTGCATCCGACACGCTCGCCTCGGGAATGTCGACTTTGGTCTCGGCGACGATCACCGGATGATTGCCCGGTTCCTCGCCTTCCGGAAGGGCTGCGAAAATCGTGTAGCCTGCAGTCGGCGTGTAGGGCGCGCCATCCGCTTTGTGCTCGCGCAGACGCGTCGCATAGCGGCGCAATTGCTTTTCGATCCGGTCGGCGGCGCATTCGAACGCGATCTGCGCCGTTTGGGCACGATAGGCCGCCTTGAGCACGACGCCCTGCACGACGGGCGCGACAATGTCGCAGGTATAGTCGTTGTTGGGACCGCGGCCGAACGTGACATTCGCCCCGACAGCCCGCGAAAAATATTTCTCGGTAATCTCGGCGACGCGGCGCTGAGCATGCTCACGCAGCGACTCGCCGGTATCGACTTGATGACCCGCGACCCGAACGTCCACTTGGGCTAGCTCCTACTTGTCTTGCGGCGCTTAGGACCGCGCCGAACCTCGCGTCAACTGACCGCTAAACGAACCGCGCCCATAGCGGGTTGACGAGCAGAGCAATAAACGCGCGGTGCCGTTCGAGTTCCTCGGCTGCGGCGTGGTGCGGCCGCGGTGAACGCGGCTCGCGAATCGTCACCGGCCCGCCAAATTGCCCGACGGAAATTGCGCCGGTGTCGGCGACCAGGCCGAGACCGATCTGCCGTCCGCCGGTCAGCTCGACATAGACCTGGGCAAGCAATTGTGCGTCGAGCAGCGCCCCGTGTTTGACGCGGCGGCTGCGGTCGATCCCGAAGCGCATGCATAAGGCATCGAGGCTGTGCTTGGCGCCCGGATGCCGGCTCCGCGCCAGAGTGAGCGTGTCGATCATTCGGCTCATGCACACCGACGGCCGTCCGCAATTCTGGAGCTCGAAATTCAGGAAGCCGAAGTCGAACGACGCATTGTGCGCGACCAGCGGCGAATCCGCGATAAACTCAAGCAGCTGATCGACTTTCTCGGCGAAGCGCGGCTTGTCCGACAGGAAGATGTTCGAGAGGCCATGCACCGCTTCGGCATCCCACGGCATTTCCCGATCGGGATTGAAGTAGGCATGGAAGTGCCGGCCAGTCTCGATCCGGTTGAAAATCTCGACGCAACCGATCTCGACCATGCGGTCGCCGCCGACCGGATTGAGGCCCGTGGTTTCAGTATCGAAGACGATTTCCCGCACGGACAAATCTATCCACCTGCGCCGAGACCGAGACAAGCGAGAATGTCGCGGACCTGGCTTTCTGTTGTGGATAGGTCACCGCCGGTATCGACCACGAAATCGGCCTTCGAGCGCTTCTCCACGTCGGGCATCTGGCGCTTCACGATCGAATCCAGCTTCGCCTCAGTCATGCCGGGCCGGCCCAGTACTCGCGCTCGCTGGACCGCTGCCGGAGCGGACACGACGATCACCTTGTCGAACGCGTGCTCGCCGTGGGTTTCGAACAGCAAGGGAATATCGAACAGCGAGGCGGGCTTGTGCTGGTTGGAAAGCAGGAAGCGCGCTCGCTCGGAATGCACCGCCGGATGAACGATGGCTTCCAGCGCGGCCAGCTCGTCGGGGTGACCGAGAGCGCGCGCGGCGAGCGCGTCCCTGTCGATCACGCCGCCGGTCACCGTCCCGGCAAAGCGCTTTCCGATCGCGCCGATGACCTCCGAATCTTCGGCCTGCAACCGCCGCACGATGGCGTCGGCGTCGAACACCGGGATTCCCGCGCGCTCGAACATTCCCGCCACGGTCGACTTGCCCATGCCGATCGAACCGGTGAGCGCGATCTTGATCATGCGAGCAACAGGCCTCGCTGGCGAAGCGCGCCGAGCAACGGGATCAACGGCATGCCGAGGATCGTGAAATGGTCGCCGTCGATGTCTTCGAATAATTGCACCCCGCGGCCCTCCAGCCGGAACACGCCGACACAATAGCCCACCTCCGGCCATTCGGCATCGAGATAAGCCCGGATGAATTCCTCTGACAGAGGACGGACCTGCAAGATGACGCTCCCGACGTATTCCCAATCAACGGCGCCGTCCCGGGCGAGCGCCACCGCACTGGTCAGCTGCATCGGGTTGCCTGAGAAAAAGCGCAGATGCGCGGCCGCCTCGTCGCGATCGCCTGGCTTGTCGAATAGGCGGCCGCCGACGCTGACCACGCTATCGCTGCCGATCACCCAATCGTGAGGACGCCGCTCGCTGACTCTCCGCGCCTTGGCGGCGGCCAGCTCCGAGGCAACGCCCTCGGGATCCTGGAGCTTCGCCTTGACGGCGCTTTCGTCGACATCGGCCGGGCTCACTTCATATTCGACCCCGGCAGCGTCGAGCAGCTGCCGCCGAATCGGGCTCGAGGACGCGAGGATCAGGGCCAAACCGACAACCTTGTGGAAAAAGCGCGGTACAGGCCTAGCCCGGACATGGGGGCGGGCTCAATCGACGTCTTGTTCGACCATCGTTTCGAACCGTTCGAGGATTCATCCCCGGGGACAAATTCGATCCCCAGCCTGTGGATTGCGGGAAGCGATCGTGCGACTCGCCCAATCTGTTCGATGGGCGCAAGGGGCGCTTGTTGGCAATTTCGGAAGCCGCGACTAAACCCCGCACTCCCGCCGCCAATCACAACATCAACTGACTCTAATATATACTATAGGGAAGGGTAGAGGGTGGCCTCCAAGCCTGCCGAACGCACCAAGGCGCAGGCCGAAAAGCCATTGCTCTCTGTCCTGCGCGGGGAGCGGCGCGATCCGCCGCCGGTATGGATGATGCGCCAGGCGGGGCGTTACCTTCCCGAATATCGCCATTTGCGGGCGGAGAAACGCAGCTTCGTCGACCTCGTCTATGACAGCGATGCAGCGGCCGAGGTCACGCTCCAGCCGCTGAAGCGCTTTCCTCAGCTCGACGCCGCGATCCTGTTCTCCGACATTCTGATCGTGCCGTTCGCGATCGGCCAGAATTTGAGTTTTGTCGCCGGCGAGGGGCCGCGGCTGACGCCGCCGCTGATCAACGCCGCGCTCGACCAGCTGCAGGCGTTCCCTGCCCGCCTCGAGCCGATCTATACGACCGTGGCCAAGGTGAAAGCCGAGTTAGATCCGTCGAAGACGCTGATCGGCTTTGCCGGGAGCCCGTGGACGGTCGCGACCTACATGGTTGCTGGACAAGGCAGCCACGAGCAGGCCGAGGCGCGGCGGCTCGCTTATCGCGATCCCAAGGCGTTCGGCGAGATCATCAAACGGATCGAGGCCGTCACGCTCGATTATTTGTCGGGCCAGATCAAAGCTGGCGCCGAGGCGGTGCAGCTGTTCGACAGCTGGGCGGGAAGCCTGTCGCCGGCCCAGTTCGAGCAGTGGGTGATCGCCCCGACCGCGCGACTGGTCGCGGCGCTCAAGAAGCGCCATCCGAAGGTTCCAGTGATCGGCTTTCCCAAGGGCGCGGGCGGAAAGCTCGCCGCTTATGCAGGCGAAACCAAGGTGACTGCGCTGGGCCTTGATGAAACCGTCGATCCGGCCTGGGCCGCGAAGGAATTGCCCAAGCGCTTGCCGGTGCAGGGCAATCTCGATCCGCTCGCGCTGATCGCGGGCGGAAAATCCCTGCGAACGTCTGCTCGGCGCATCCTTGACGCCTTCGCCGACCGGCCTCACATCTTCAATCTCGGTCACGGCATTCTGCCTGACACGCCGATCGCCCATGTCGAAGAGTTGCTCAGTCTGGTGAAAGGGGAACGCTGATTCATCTGACCGGATTCCTCGGCCCTGCCTATTTGTGGGTGAAGGCCGCGCACCTGACCTTCGTGATCTTCTGGATGGCTGGCCTGTTCCTGCTGCCGCGCTTCTATATTTATCATCAAGAAACGACCGTTGGCTCGCCCGAGGACCGGGCCTGGATCGAGCGCGAGGCGCGAGTTCGCTCGATCATCCTGACGCCGGCGATGCTGGTGGTGTGGATCCTCGGGCTAATGCTCGCTTTCCACCTCGATGTCTGGGGGCAGGGATGGTTCAGCGCCAAGCTTGCGCTCGTGGTCGGCTTGACGGCCTACCAGGGCTGGTTGGGGGTTTACGGCAAGAAGCTCGCCGCCGGCGAGCGGCCGCTGTCGGGCAAGGCGGTGCGGATGATCAACGAGATTCCGGGCATTGCCGCCGCACTCATCGTCGTGTTGGTAATTGTCCGGCCTTTCTAGGTTGGACGACGACAAAGACTCCCGTCTGTTTTTGAACATTTTGGCGATTGCTGCGGCGTGCGCTGATTGACACCGGGCGCCGCGAGACATACCTCGCAACGCAAGCGGCCCCGGCCAGTTCTCCCTTTTGCCGGTCGCTGTTCCTAACGCTCGCGGCGTCCTGTCGCCTTTCTCCGGCTTTCAGTCGATCTTGAGAAAATTGAAGCAAACTCCCCAAGAAAAGACCGTCTTATGCATTTGAAAGAACTGAAAAAGAAAACCCCCGCCGAACTGGTCGAGATGTCCGAAGAAATGGGCGTCGAGGGCGCATCGACGATGCGCAAGCAGGACCTCATGTTCTCGGTCCTCAAGATCCAGGCCGAAAATGGGGTCGAGATCATGGGTTCGGGCACCATCGAGGTGCTCAACGATGGCTTCGGCTTCCTCCGCTCGCCCGAGGCGAATTACCTCGCCGGACCGGATGACATCTATGTCGCGCCGTCGATCGTTCGGCGCTTTGGCCTGAGGACCGGTGACACGGTCGAGGGCGAGATCCGCGGACCCAAGGAGGGCGAGCGCTATTTCGCGCTGACCCGGGTGACGTTGATCAATTTCGACGATCCCGAAACCGTCCGCCATCGCGTCAATTTCGACAATCTGACGCCGCTCTACCCGGACGAGAAGCTGAGGCTCGACACGCTCGACCCGACGATCAAGGACAAGTCGGCTCGAGTGATCGATATCGTCGCTCCGCTCGGCAAGGGCCAGCGCGCTTTGATCGTCTCCCCGCCGCGCACCGGCAAGACCGTGCTGATGCAGAATATCGCACGGGCGATCACTGACAATAATCCCGAAGTGATCCTCATCGTCCTGTTGATCGACGAGCGGCCGGAAGAGGTCACTGACATGGAGCGCTCGGTGAGCGGCGAGGTCATTTCGTCGACCTTCGACGAACCCGCGTCGCGCCACGTTCAGGTCGCCGAGATGGTGATCGAGAAGGCCAAGCGCCTGGTCGAACACAAGAAGGATGTCGTGATCCTCCTGGACTCCATCACCCGCCTGGGCCGCGCCTATAACACGGTTGTGCCGAGCTCGGGCAAGGTGCTGACCGGCGGCGTCGATGCCAATGCGCTGCAGCGGCCGAAGCGCTTCTTCGGCGCGGCTCGCAACATCGAGGAAGGCGGCTCCTTATCGATCATCGCGACCGCGCTGATCGATACCGGCTCGAAGATGGACGAGGTCATCTTCGAAGAGTTCAAGGGCACCGGCAACAGCGAGATCGTGCTCGACCGGAAGGTCGCCGACAAGCGCATCTTCCCGTCGCTCGATGTCGGCAAGTCCGGCACCCGCAAGGAAGAGCTGCTGGTCGAACAGGGCACGCTCACCAAGATGTGGGTGCTGCGCCGGATCCTGATGCAGATGGGCACGGTCGACGCGATGCAGTTCCTGCTCGACAAGATGAAGGATGCCAAGTCCAACGAGGACTTCTTCGCTTCCATGAACCAATAGCGAGGGCGGCATGCCCGAAGGCATGTTCAACTTCGCCGATGTGTTCACCGCCACCGGGCTGATCACGCTCGGCCAGGTGATCCTGATCGACCTGACCATGGCCGGCGACAATGTCGTAATCATCGGCACGCTGACCTCTGGCCTGCCCGCGCGCGACCGGCGCCGGGTGATCCTGCTCGGTGTCGGC
>Ga0193751_1001696_pt1 | contig 13843 bp, 13 predicted proteins | sample L1c2metaG_FD_143050 | JGI IMG/M metagenome (GOLD analysis project Ga0193751, IMG submission 143050) | Soil microbial communities from a riparian zone of the East river system, Colorado, United States - L1c2 | ecosystem: Environmental > Terrestrial > Soil > Riparian zone | place: USA: East River... | reverse complement strand
AGACGCTGGCCCTGTTGCGGCGGTGACGGCGGTTGCCGACCCCGACCCGCTTTGCACGCTTACGCGCTGACAGGCGAGTGTGCCAACCAGCACAAGGGACAGAAAGGCGGCGAAGCCCCCTAGCCGCCAGCCTCGGTGAACGTAAACGTCAGGCATGACCCGAGGTCCTGTCGAGCCGACCCAAAACGCGCTCCGAGCGGCCAGACCCCCAACGAAAGGGGCCGAAAACGCCTTCTAAAACTAAACCGAGCGTACTTCCTCACCGGCGGCTTGGCTCTGTTGCTCGCCGGAGGACTCTCACAATGATGGTCCATTCCTTGGGGGAGCACGTCATTCGTGCTCTGGGTGTTGTCGAGCATTTTGCAGTCCAAAATAGTGGGTCTGGAGTTACACTGGTCCCCAAAGGTTGGCTCGCGGGCTCGATGGTAATTGGAAGAGGTGCTGCGTGCGTATGGATAGCGGCCTTAATCGTTGGCTACATCGGGTATCTATGACGCGGCGTGGAGCCATCGGCGCTCTGGCATCCGTCGCAGGCCTCTGCCTCGTCAGTGCCGGTCGGGCAGCAGGCCGTCAGCGGCGGTCTCTGGCCACAAACGGTGGCGCGGCATCAGAAAATATTCTGTTGGCAGACAACTTCTCAGACCCGAGCAACGGCGCATTGCCCACGCAATCACGCCAGCCGAATGAGACACAGCTTGGTTACGTCAACGGCGAGTACCAACTGGCGGTCGTGGACCCTGCCTATGCTCTTGGTACGTTCGTCAGCGTGCCAGGCAGTTACACGGACACAGCGATTGACCTCGATGTCCGGATGCTGCCGCAGAACAAGCCGCAGGCCGCCTTCTTTCTTCGTTGCCGCTATGACTTTACGCCTCCTGGAGGGATTGCTGGGTACTCGTTCGGCCTCTACCCACTTCAAGGTGCTTTCAGCTTCGGTCGATGGGACCCGAGTTCAGACTCGTCCACTGCGGACCTGACTAATCTATTGGCTGGGGGTGCCGTGCAATATTCCAGCGCGATTAGGCAGGGAACGGCGGAGAACCACGTTCAACTCAGCAGCGACGGCGATTTACTGACTGCTAGCCTCAACGGGACGCTTATGGCCTCGCTTCGAGATGAGACGTTTAAGGTCGGACGGATTCAACTCGCCGCTGGCTTCGGGACAGGTGGACGGCTGGACATCAGCGGCCCCATTGACGTACGCCTCGGCAACCTAATCATTACGGGACTGTAGCGAAGGTAGTAGCCATCTGGGTCGATAACGCGAAAGTCTGTCGCCCCACACGGGTGATGGTTCTCTGGACTAGAAATTCTGAGCGACCGATTGCGACTCGTGCCAGTTAGCCGTGCCTATGCGACCGAAATCTTCTCCGAATTCACGGAAGACATCACGACCTATATGACCCCCAAAGCCCCGACAGTCATCGATGAGACACTGGAGTTCATCGATAGAGTCGTGCCCAACATGGAGGCAGGCGAAGAACTCGCACTTGTCATCCTGCGGGAAAAACACGGGGGAATTTCTGGGAGGGGGGGTCTACGCGCTCTCAAATCAACCACACCCGAGGTCGGAATCTGGATAAAGAAAACCGCTCATGGCCACAAATATGGACATGAAGCGGTGGTTGCTCTGAAGGAGTGGGCTGATAACCATCTCGAATATCACTACTTGAGGTATGCGGTGGACAAACGCAACATCCCTAGCCGTCGTGTCGCAGAGTGGTTGGGAGGGGTGGTGGGCGCTGAATACCAGAAGCAACCCCATCCAGGGAAGTTACTGGACGAGGTTGAGTACCACATCTACATCTGGAGGAAGGGCAGAGCGCCCTTCCCCACGAGACGGGGCGGATCCTCGTCAGTCCGCCGCCTCGGTGGCCGCGCCCTCACCCCGGCCCTCTCCCACAAGATGGGGAGGACGTGGCAGCGCTGCAGGTTCCGCGAGGACGCGGTCGCAGAAGCCCATGATCATCGTCCACATGTCGTACCACATGTCGAGCGTGAACATGACGCCGCCCATCAGCGTGATCGCGCGGCTCATGACCAACAGGTCCGACGGCAGGTGGGTGATCGGATCGGCGTGGAAGCGACCGCGCAGGTCGATTCCGGACTGCTGCCACGACCGCGGATCGAACAGGCTCTTCTGGCCCTTGATGTGTTCTGGGAGCCCCAAAAACAGCATGCCCAGCAGCTGGTAGCTGGCCAGGTCATCCTCACGGGTGTAAACGCCCATCTCGTGGTAGGCGCGCCGGGTCGCCTCCGCATCAAAGCTGATGATCGCCCGGCAGAGGCGGGCGGAGGCAATCCGGAAAGCCGGGTCCATCCGCTTGACCAGACCGAAGTCCAGCAGCGCGATTCGCGGTCCGTCCGGCAGAACCAGGAGGTTTCCCGGGTGCGGGTCGGCGTTGAAGAACCCCTGAACCATGATCTGCTCAAAGTACGTTCCCAGAAACAGCGTGCAGAGCTGCCTGAGGTCGATGCCGGCGGCCTGGAGCTCGGCCGTCTCAGTGATCTTGATGCCGTGGATGAACTCCATCACGAGCACCCGGCGGGTCGTGAGGTCCCAATAGATCCTTGGGATGACCACCGACGAATTGCCGGCGAAGTTGCGTGCGACCTGCTCAGCGTTCTGCCCCTCATGGATGAAATCGAGCTCCTGGGGAATCGAAGCGCGCAGATCGTCGATGATCTCCGCGACGTTCAGTGCCGGCAGCAACCGCTGGATCGCTCGCTTGATGATCCCCAGGCCCCAAAGGTCCGCACGCACGATCTCAACGATGTCCGGGTATTGAACCTTGATTGCGACCTCGTCGCCCGTTCCCCCGGGTTCTGCCTGAAGCCGCGCTCGATGCACCTGCGCCAGCGAGGCAGCTGCCATCGGGACGCGATCGAACTCGGCGAACACCGCCTCCGGCGGACGCCCGAGCTCGCGCTGGAGGAGAAGAGCTATCTGGCTATACGGGCGTGGCGGAACGCGGTCGTGCAGTAGCGAAAGCTCGGCGACGTATTCAGGCGGGAATATGTCGGGGCGGGCGCCGATCAACTGACCGAGCTTGATCAGCAGCCCCTGGCGCCGGACCGCCGTCTGAAACAGGAGATGGGCGGTAAAACCGTGTTGCTTCGACCAGCGCTCGTGGGAAATGGTTTGGTGAAGCCATCGCCGGCGCCAGCGGAGCGTCCAGTACCCGGCGAATATGCGCAGCGCCACCCAGCCCATCGCGAGCAGGCGGCGCGCTTGTTTGAACAGAAACATGCAGTATCGGTTGGGCCTTTCCTCACCTAGTATAACGGTCAGACACGGCGCGTCCGTCGCACGCTCAGGCGCGTCCTGCCCGCCCGCCCCAGGTTTGTGGTTTTTACTCGGGGTTGCACCCCGCACCCCGCCGATCTGGCCCGCCCGACTCAGGCGCCGGTACACATGGAGGAGGATCAGCCATGACTCTGCCCTACGTGACGAACGATGAGATCGTGCAGGAGGCGCGGCGCCGCCTGCATCAGGGAGCATGGGACTATGCAACTGGCGGTAGCGAGTCGGAGACGACCCTGCGGCGCAATCGCAGCGCCTTCGATCGGGTCGCCTTCCGGCCGCGCATTCTCATCGACGTGTCGCACATCGACCCGTCAACAACCTTTATGGGACACAAGCTCCGCATCCCCGTGCTGCTCGCCCCAATCGGCTCGCTTCAGGTCTTCGACCCCGAAGGCGCCATCGCATCATCACGTGCTGCCGGGGAGTTCGGCATCGTGCATGTCGTCTCCTCGGTGACGGAGCCGACGCTGGAGGAGACGGCAGCCTCGACCGCCGCACCCAAGATCTTCCAGCTCTACGTCCACGGCGATACGCAGTGGACGAAAGACATTTTGAAGCGGGTCAAAGACGCCGGATACGCCGCTCTCTGCCTCACCGTCGACGTGGCGCACTACAGCCGGCGCGAGCGCGTGATGGTCGACCGCTGGGCCCAGCCGACGCGCAGGGACCCGCCCGACCCCCGCTGGCGCGGCGGACTCACGTGGGACCTGATGGACCAGATCAAGCAGATCGGCGGCCTGCCGTTCATGCTCAAGGGCGTTCAGACCGCCGAGGACGCGGAGCTCGCCGTTCAGCACGGCGTCGACGTCATCTGGGTGTCCAATCACGGTGGGCGCCAACCGGACCATGCGCTCGGCAGCATGGACACGCTACCCGAGATCGTTCAGGCAGCCGGCGGCCGGGCGCGGATAGTCCTGGATGGCGGCGTCCTGCGCGGCAGCGACATTGTCAAGGCCGTGGCCATGGGGGCCGACGCGGTCGCGATCGGAAAGCTGCAGGCCTGGGGGGTTGCCGCGGGAGGCACAGCGGGGGTCGTGCGAATGCTGGAGATTCTGGAGGACGAGATGATCTGCTCCATGGGTCTGATCGGCGTGACGCACACGGATCAACTTTGTGCCACCTACCTCACGAAGGCCGAGCCGGTTACCCCCCCGCACGAGATGAGCGCCTGGGTCAACATGCCACTTGCGCGTATTCCTTAGGAGGAGGATCCGCGGGAGGAGGATCCGCAGAAGCCCGGCTCCTGCTCAGCAGGAGCCGGGCTTCTGTTGCCTGAGTTGGGCGCGGTTAGCAGCCCTCTGAGGCTGGGCTGGACCCGTTCGGTATCCAGACCTGTCCGCCACCAGTAAGCGTGCAGTAGTTCCCACCCGGCGAAGACCAATCGTCGAACGGCGCGGCCACCACGGCCGGGACGCCCGTGTAGTTGAAGGTCGGCGCCACGTAGCTGACGAACGGTGCGACGTACGTAGTGCTCGGAACCGTGCTAATTACCGGCTCGTTGGCGAGGTTTGTCGTCACGTTAATCGGATAGGCCGAGAGCGAATCCTGATACGTGAACGTCATCCCCAGCACCGGGTCGTACCACATGACTCCCTGAGCCGATGTCGTCGAGGCACGGCTCACGGCCAGACCGCCAACGGCAAGAACGGCCGCTACCGCTGCTATCCCAAAGCCCTTGGCCCAAACTTGACGCTTGAACATAGATTGCCTCCTCGCTCGCCCCATCCCTCACGTTCGACCGGGCCCTGGGATGGGGCGGCAGCGCATCCCAATAACAAACCTGGACCCGGCACCCGCTGTGGTCGATGGCCGGTCCGTTCCCCGGTCGCTCTCACGGTAAGCCACCGCCCAATGAGACCGGATACCTCGCGCTGAGTATTACGCGCGTCCCAACGGGCTATGAGGATGAGCTTCCGCCGGAGCAGCGTAGTGTACGCTCTGCCTACCCTCAACCCACACTGAGGCCGACGTATGTTGAAACGTTTTGACCACGCCGTGATCGGGGTGCGATCACTGGAAGCGGCGATCGCGCTCTGGCGTGGCTCGCTCGGGCTCGACGCGCAGGCGGGCGGCCGGCATACGGGGAGGGGAACCTACAACGCGATCGTCCGCTTTGGCCTCGATTACATCGAGCTGATCTCAATCTACGACCGCTCCGAGATTGAGACACGGGGCGAGGCCAATGCGCTTGCGCTCGCCGGGCTGCTCGATGGCTCCGAGGGCGGCATGCTCGGATTCGCCCTCGCGAGTGACGACATCGAGGCCGACGGCCGGCGCCTGCGACAGGCGGGACTGGCCGTGGACGGCCCGACGCCGATGGAGCGCCTGCGGCCCGATGGCCGCCTGCTCCGCTGGCGGCTGTTGGTTCCCCGCGGCGGGTCCTGGGGGACGCCGTTTCCGTTCATCATCCAGTGGGACGATGCGGACGAGCAGCGATTGAGCTGGGAGCGGCCCGGGGCGCACGCCATTGGCGCCGTCGCGGTCGCGGCTTTGGCGATCACGGTCGCCGAGCTTCATCCCTGGGTTGAGGTCTACTCGCGACAGCTTGGCCTCGAACTGGTGAGCCGAGATGCGAGTGACGAGCTGGGCGCCTCGCAGGCGCGCTTCCGCGTCGGGACCACATACCTCGACCTGCTGGCGCCATTGGGGCCGGGACTGGTCGCCGACGCCGTCGCGCACGGCGAGCAGCCGTGGCAGATCACCCTCCGCGTGCGAGACCTGGCAGCGGCCTCGCGTGAACTGCTCCAGCATGGCATCGAGACGCGACGCGCGCCGGGAGTGCCAGAGGGGCTGCTCATACCGCCCGAGCTTGCCATAGGCGCGAGACTCGTGCTCGTCGACGGCGCAGCCAATTGAGTCGAACGGCGCACCTTAGGTCCTTTTGGGGTGGGGATCCATCCTCCGGTCTGCTAGTAAATCCGGCATCCGACGACAGGCAGCGAAGCGGACGATGCGCCTCCACCAGCGCCTGGGCGCTTTTCGGAGAAGCTATCTCCGTTAGCGCGAGGGCTGCATGCCAGCGCCTGCCGGAGTTTGAGCTCTGAAGTGCTCCAATCAGTGCGTCGTGCGCGGGCATCCCGATCGCGGCTAAGGAGCAGGTAGCCTCGCGCGCGACCAGACGAGGTCTGCCAAGCGCCGCTATGAGTGCCGCGATGGCGGCAGCGCCCGACGGACAATCGACAAGGTCATCAGCACAACTCCGAAGCGCAGCTCATCACTCTCGCTGAGCCCGGCGCGAAGCCGGGCGACCTTAAGCGCATCTGAATCTGACAACGGCACTGTAGCGCCCCGGTACGTTGAGGTCTTCGCGCCTCTCATTACGCACCTCTCTACCGCGCTGACCTCACTACGATATAATAAGTATATCGTAGTGAGATATACCAGATCGGCCTTGGAGCGACTCCTTGCACGGTGAGACACCCTCCGCACCGCTTCCCTCACATCTGTCGCTTGGGTCGAAGTTCATCCCCATCGCCCACTGTTTTGCGTCGCGAGACATACTCGCAATACGATATAGTCGTGCTGACCCAGCTTCGGTCCTGGTCCCCGTCGCCGGGGGCCTGATTATCGGGTTGGTGGCGCGCTACGGGTCTGACCGGATTCGAGGTCATGGCATCCCTGAAGCCATCGAGGCGATCCTGATCAACGGCAGCAGGATGCAGCCCAAGGTCGCGGTTCTGAAACCCCTCTCATCAGCGATATCGATCGGATCCGGCGAACCGTTCGGCGCGGAAGGGCCGATCATTATGACCGGCGGAGCGTTTGGTTCCCTCGTAGCCCAGTTTCTGCATCTAACGAATGCGGAGCGCAAGGCGCTGCAGGTTGCCGGGGCGGCGGGCGGAATGGCCGCGACGTTTGCGGCCCCTGTCGCCGCCGTTCTGCTCGGCGTCGAACTGTTGCTGTTCGAGTGGAAGCCAAGGAGTCTCATTCCCGTCGCGCTCGCGAGCGCGGCCGCCGGCGCGCTGCGCCGCTCTTAGCGCATCCATCGCGCGGACGGAAGCCATCTGGTCAACTTTTTGGCGCACATTGCGCGGCACGGCGGGCGGTGGCAGCATCGCCGCGAAGGCAGCCTCAGCGACGGTCAGCAATACCCTTGTCACGGCGAGCAGTCACATCTCAGCCAGCCTGACAGCGGATCCGGGGTCGAACGCCATTATCCAGTGGGTCGAGAGGAACCCCGGTGCGGGCTTCACGCTGCATCTCTCGGACAAAGTGAACAGCGCAACATCGTTCACCTATCTGATTGTCGAGCCCTAACCAACAAGCGGAATGTGCAGCGCCCTTCGCGGTCCGCGGTAGCGGGTGCGGTGACCCTTGCCGGTCGTATCGGAGACCATCAGGATCTCGCCCGGTTCAAATCGCCGAACCTCGCCATCGCTGGCCTCGATTTCGGTGGTTCCCGCGAGCATGACAATGAACTGGTGCGCTGGAGCGGGTGCCATGTATCGAGAGCGGAGTTGCTGTCCTCGGGCGAGGAGAGGAAAATCGCCTCGGTTGCGGCCCACGGGCTACCATGGCTCGACCGACCCGTAATCGCGCGGATCTTCATCTCCAGATCTTCGTAATGCGTCTCGCCGTCAGCGCCTGTGTACAGCCGAGCGTATTTCATGCCGCCTCCTTTGCGTCATTAACGGTGCTCATTGCAGCAATTATGCCGCCGTCCGCGCGAACTGATCACGATCTCCGGGAACAGCGCGGCTGTCAGAGGGGCCTCATGGGGCTTGCCCCGCCGGCCCCATCGCATCCGGGACGCCCGCGCCGACCGTACCTTTTGATAGGAGCGCTTTGCACGACGAGCGCTGTCAATAGACCCGTAGGCACCCGGAGCATTCGATGACCAGCCATTCCATATCGAGTCAGCCGTCTTTAACGCATTCCATCCTCGCTGGGCTTACGGCCGGAGGCGTGGCGGCGATCGCGGCCTCCGTCGCGTCTCTCGCCCTCCGATCGCCCGATCCCACGCTCATCAACAGCGCCACCGTAGCGCTCGCAGTCCTGATCGGCGGCACGCTGGCCGGCGTCGTCTTGAGCCCGGCCGGTGCGCGACCTAACGCGACGCGTCACTTTCTCATTGGGATTTCGGTCGCCTTCGCTGCGATAGTCGTGGCAGCAGCGCTGGTAGAGGCCGCGCCCGGCCATCCACTTACGCACGTTTTAACGTTCTGCGTTCCGCTGGCGGCACTATCGCTGGCCCTCCTTGCCGTCCTGACACCCGCCTTCGCGCGTCTCTTCACGCACTCGAGCCTCCTCGCCGTCTGGATTGCACCGATCGCCGCGGTCGTCGCGGTTGGCTGCGGCCTCGCGCTGGCCGGCCGCGCGAGGACGCAGACCGGCAGCCTCGGCCTGCCCGACGCGCCTTCAGGGTTATCCGCGACGGCAAAGAGCGGACTTCTCAGCCCGGCAGATGTAGCCAGTCGGGCATTTGCCATCGACCCAAGTCAATCGAAGGCGAGCTACACCGTGCGCGAGCAGCTTGTCAATCTGGCGTTGCCGGACAACGCAGTCGGCACTACCTCGGATGTGAGCGGAACCATCTTCCTCGATGGCCGTCCATCAACTGTCAGCGTTGGCCTCAGAACGTTTACGAGCGATGACCGAGGCAGAGACTCGCATCTGCTTCGCGACCCCGGACTCGCCAATTTCGCTCCGGCGCAGTTCACGACGACATCGCTCGACCTGCCGGGCACCTATAAGCCTGGCGACACCGTCACCCGGCAGGTGCAGGGAACGATGAAGATCAACAACGTCGAGAGGCCGATGACCTTTGCGGTGGAGGGGCGTCTCCAAGACAACACGCTCTTCCTTCATGGGCAGGCAGATTTCACCTGGAAAGACTTCGACATTCGGCCGCCCACCTTTTCCGCGGTTCTCCAGGTAGCCGACACCATCCACGCCGAGATTCTCCTGGTGGCCAAGGCACAATCGTGAGCCTGTGGTTTAATAGCCTGGTAGTTCGCTAATCCTCTGGAGAGTCCGATGCTCAACATCGATCGGCTGCTCGCACGCGTCAGCAAGCCGGCGCGCTATACGGGCGGCGAGTGGAACTCGATCGTCAAAGATTGGGACGGGACATCGGTGCGGATCGCGCTGGCGTACCCGGACGTCTACGACATCGGCATGTCCAACACGGGACTTGCCATCCTCTACGACCTGCTCAACCGGGAACCAGACGTCGTCGCCGAGCGTGTCTACACGCCATGGCCGGACATGGAGCGCGTTATGCGCTCAGAGGGCATTCCGCTGTGGAGCCTCGAGACGCGGCATCCGCTGCGTGAGTTTGACGCGATCGGCTTCTCGCTCTCCTACGAGATGACCTACTCAAACATCCTCAACATGCTTGACCTGTCCGAGATCTCGGTTCTGGCATCAGAGCGACATGAAGATGACCCAATCATCATCGCGGGCGGCAGTGGCGCGCTCGAGCCTGAGCCGATGGCAGACTTCGTTGATGCTTTCGCGCTCGGCGAGGGTGAGGACATCATCATGGACGTGGCTGAATGCCTGCGCCGCTGGAAAACGGCGGGCGGCGGCCCGCGCCGCGAGCTGCTCAGGCGGCTGGCGGGCATCGAGGGAATGTATGTCCCAAGCCTGTACGACATCTCCTATTATCCCGCGGGGGCCGGGGAAACGCTTGGCGACAACACGGTACGCGGTGTGGTGCCGAACGACAGCGCGGCGCCGGCACGGGTGAAGCGGCGCATCAGCCAGTACCTCCCGCCGGTGATCACCCGGCCCATTGTCCCCTATCTGCAGACGGTTCACGACCGTGCTGCCATTGAGATCCAGCGTGGCTGCACCCAGGGATGCCGGTTCTGCCAGGCCGGCATGATCTACCGGCCGGTTCGCGAGCGCTCGAAGGAGGAGGTCGTAGCGGCGGCGCGGGAGCTGCTGGCGAACACTGGCTACGACGAGCTGTCGCTGATGTCGCTGAGCACCACCGACCACGTCGAGATAGCCGAGATGGTCGAGATGCTCATGGACGAGTTCGGCGATCGCGGCCTGCGGATCTCGCTGCCGAGCACGCGCGTCGACACATTCTCCGTGCGCGTCGCCGAGGCCGTCGCCCGGGGCCGCAAGCACAACATCACGCTGGCGCCCGAGGCCGGAAGCCAGCGCATGCGCGATGTCATCAATAAACTCGTCACTGAAGAGGATCTGCTTGGCGCCTGTGAGAACGCCTTCAAGAACGGCTGGACCGGCGTCAAGATGTACTTCATGGTCGGACTGCCCACTGAGACCGACGAGGACGTCAAGGCAATCGTCGAGGTTGCATCGAAAGTCAAGGCGATCGGAAAGTCGTATCTGGGCAGCCGCGCCCGAGTGCGGGTGAGCACCTCAAACTTCATCCCCAAGCCGCACACGCCGTTTCAGTGGTGCGCTCAGGCCACCGAGGCGGAGCTGGAGCCACGACACCACATTCTGCGGATCGGCTGCAAGCGCGCCGGAGTCGAGTTCACTTGGAACGACCCCAAGGAAAGCATGCTGGAGGCGGTCCTATCGCGCGGCGACCGGCGTCTGGGCCAAGCGATCTATCGCGCCTGGCAGCTCGGCGCACGATTCGATGCGTGGGGCGAGTATCACGATTGGCGCCTGTGGGAGCAAGCGTTCACAGAGACGGGTCTCGATCCGGACTGGTACGCCATCCGCGAGCGCGATCTCTGGGAGACGCTGCCATGGGACCACATCGACTCCGGCGTGACCGCTTCGTACCTGCGGCGCGAGTGGCACAACACGCTGAACAGCGTGAAGACCCTCGACTGCCACCGAGAGCCGTGCAACGTCTGCGGCATGCAGAACTTCCCGGCGGAACAATGCGCGGTCAAACTCGACGAGCTGAAGGTCGCGCGGCGTAGCTCCAAAGGCGGCGCGAGCGACCTTGTGATTCCGCTGGTCTCGGTCTGACTCGCGGCGATCTCCGCTCGGCGCGTGTGCTCGGCTTCGGCCTCTGGGCTGGTATTGAGACGAAACAGACGGCTATAGACGCCACTGACGCTCGTTGCTTGGGCCGCGGATGTCTTCTGCGGGGCGAAAGTTGGTTGTAGGCGATTGCCGCGTTGAACGTGCCGCCTGGCTGGGGCATTCGATTGCCCGAGACCCCGGCATGGGCGAGATATTGCCATTGCGGGCGGGGCGCGTAGAGGCGATGAGTCCGGCGGAGCCCAAGAGCGCACCCGCGGTGGCTCCCAAGAGCCGCCGCCGGGCAGGAGAGTAATTGGTTTCCGCGTCTTCGTGTTCGGCATCGGCCCGCTCCTTTTGTGTAAGGGTAAGGGTGCCTGAGACCGCACCCCGGGCATAGAATCAATCCGATGGCCGGGCATCGCTTTTATCTTGGGCAAGACGCGCTCCCCAATGCCCGCGATGACGTGACACTGACGGGCGACGTCGCTTACCGCATCACTCGGGTTCTGCGTATGCACGCCGGCGAGCGCCTCGCGCTGTTCTCCGGGGTGCGGGAGTTCGAGTGTGAGCTGATCGAGACGGGCAAGCGCGTGCGCGCCCGTCTCCTGGAGGAGCTGCCGCCCCAGGCAGAACGCACGCACTTGACGCTCTACCAGGCGCTCATCCGACCCAACCGATTTGAATGGCTCATCGAGAAGGTAACTGAGCTTGGCGTCGACAGGATCGTCCCGCTGCTCACGGAGCGGGCAGCGGTGCGCGCCTCCGAGATCGGCGCATCGAGGCTCGAGCGCTGGAGACGAATCGCAATCGAGGCCACGGAGCAATCCGGCCGTCGGTGCGTGCCGGCGATCGCGGCGCCGGTGAGCTATGCGGCCGCGCTGAACGACGCGAACGGCTGCCGCGTGTTTGCCTGGGAGGGCTTATGTGAGGCACACGGGGCAACGATTGAGCCGGATCGGGGCGGGATATCGCTGTTCGTCGGTCCCGAGGGCGGCTGGAGCGACGCGGAGGTCGAGCAGGCACGGGCGGCAGCCGCAACCTTTATGGGGCTGGGGCCGACTACGCTGCGGGCCGAGACGGCGGCGATCGTGGCGGCCGCGATCCTGTTGTTAGACTGAGCCAGGCCATGAAACGGCCGGATTCGCGGACCCAGACGTTCGGCCGCACGCTGCTATACGTCTATCATCCAATCGTCACCAAGCTCCTGATCACTCTGGTCGTCCTTGGACTGCTGCTGCTCGTCGTCATTCAACCTGGCGGCCGGGTAGCGCTTCTCGACCTGCAGCGGGCGCTTGACGACCTTCTCTGGCCGTCGATTGTGTTGTTGGCGCTTCTGTTCGCGCTCAGCACCCTTTCGGTCTTCTTCCCGGAGTTTCTGGTGACGGTGGCGGCAGGCTTCCTGCTCGGCGCTGTCTCGGGCAGCCTATTTTCGATGATTGTGATTACGGCCTGCGCATCCGGCAATTTCTGGATCGCCCGCCGGCACGGGAATCGCGTTATCCATCTCCTGTTCGACTCGCACTCCCGCACCGAGATACGGTGGACCGCCACGCGGATCACGCGGCAGATGGTCTTCCTTACCTGGGTGCTGCCAAGTATCAACTTTGACCTGATCAGCTACGCCGGCGGCCTGTCGACGATGCGCTATCGAACGTTCCTCGTCATATCCATCATCGGCAATGCGCTCTCGAGCCTGCTCCTGGCCTATCTTGGCGCCGCCCTGCGCTCGGATGCGCCGATAGCCGCGGTTGCTACGCTGCTCATCTACACGCTTGTCGGAACGGTCCTGTACGTCAAAGAGCTCCCACCGCGATTTCTTGCTGCTCGCGTGGGCGACGGCGCGTCCGAGCGTGAGGTGTGATGCCTTTGTCCGCGGCAGCTCAGGTTCGTTCCTCTTGCTATAGTGAATGAGCCTGGCGTTGCAAGTCCGGCAGGGGGTCCAATGCAGGCTTCACGGCAAGGAATCCTCAACCACCTCCATCACCGGGGCAGGGCCACGGTCAAGGAGATGGCGCGACTGCTGGGGCTCACACCTACGGGCATCCGCCAACACCTGACGGTGCTCGAGCGCGACGGGCTGGTCCAGTCGCAGGAGCTTCGCGGCTACGTCGGCCGGCCGGCGTTCGTTTTTACGCTCACCGAGCGGGGCGAATCCTACTTCCCCACCAACTACGCGATGCTGGCCAATCTGCTGCTTGAAGAGCTGCGGGCGATGGCCGGTGCGGATGCGTTGCAGCAATTGCTTCGCCGGGTCTCGAGCCGAATGGCCGAGCGGTACAGCGCGCGTGTGACGGGCATGCCGCTGGCAGAGCGGGTGCTGGCGACAGCGGAAGTGCTGCGCGAGCATGGCTGCGAGGTAGAGGTACGACGGGACGGCGGCGAGTACTTCATCGAGCAGTGCACCTGCCCCTACCCGGAGGTCGCTCGTCAGCACAGCGCCGTCTGCGCCCTGGAAGTGGGCTTCGTCCAGCAGATGACGGGCGCGGATGCCCGCCTCGTCGGCAGCCTGCTGCGCGGCGATCCGGCATGCAGCTATCGGGTTCGGGCTGGCGGCGCCACAACGGCAGCGCGGATGCGCGCACCAGCCGACAAGTAGCGAAAACGGGGCGCCCGTTCGGCCTCGTTGTGGCCCCGCCC
>Ga0193751_1001695_pt1 | contig 13854 bp, 26 predicted proteins | sample L1c2metaG_FD_143050 | JGI IMG/M metagenome (GOLD analysis project Ga0193751, IMG submission 143050) | Soil microbial communities from a riparian zone of the East river system, Colorado, United States - L1c2 | ecosystem: Environmental > Terrestrial > Soil > Riparian zone | place: USA: East River... | reverse complement strand
CGACGGGCCGTTTTCCAAGAACATGCGGACGTTTGAATTCCAGCCGGGGGAGAGCGGCGCCGCATCGTGGCTGAAACTGCAAGGCAAGTATGGCGTCGGCAACGAGATCATGGGCGCAGTGGATCAGCACGTCGGCAACATGGCGCGCACGATTGCACTGCATGAGATTTACGGACCGAACCCGGATGCGACCTTCACCGCGCTGATGCGTAAGGTCAACGAGGGAGAGGGATCAACTCTGGTCAGGGGAACCCGCTGGCTCGACAGTCCGCGCGCGCTCCAGCTCACCTATGACAATCTCGCCGGCCGCGGTCATCCGGTCGCCAATGAATTCTGGGGAAGGTTTTGGGCCGGCGCCCGCGATGTGGTCGGCGTTGCTTCCCTGCGCAACCTGCCCATCACCATCATCCCGGGCGACACCGCGATGTCGCTGCTGTCGGCCAACTTCAATGGCATGTCCGGGTTCAACATCCTGTCGCATGTGTTCGACGGCAACCTGACCCGGGAAGTGGCGCAACATCTTCATGTTTCGGCCAACGCCTATGGCGACTTCATCAACGACAACGTGCGCCGCTACGAGGATCAGCTCAACGTCTCCGGCATGGTGCGCAAGGTGTCGCGCCAAATCGTCAAGGCAACCGGGGCAGATTGGTGGACCACCAACGGGCGGCTCGGGGCGCAAATCTCCTATCTGAACATGCTGCAGGGCGAGGCCGGGAAGTCCTTCGCCAATTTGAGCCCGGACCTTCGAAACAACTTCCTCGCCCGTTACGGCTTCACCGCCGACGAATGGGAGCGGATGCGCAAGGTCGATCCATGGGTGGCCCGCAACGGCGCGAAATACATGGACGTGACCCAGATGGACCGGGGGCTCTCCGAGCGGCTGATGGCGGCGATCAAGGAGCAGTCTGCGTTCGCGTTTCATCAGCCGGACGCCCGGACGCAGGCGATCATGCGCGGAGGAGCGCAGGCCGGCTCGATCGGCGGCGAACTGCAACTGATGCTCGGCCAGTACAAGCAATTCACCATGGAACGCATGACAACGCACCTGATGCGGATATTCACCGATGGGCCGGTCGAGAACCGGGTAGCCCGCGGGCTCGCCTTCACGGCATTGAGCATGGCGGCCGGAGCGGTATCACTGCAGGCGGCGGCCGTGGTCGGTGGCAAGGATCCGCTGGACATGAAAAGCCCGAAGTTCTGGACCGAAGCCTTCGCCCGCGGTGGCGCCGGCGGCATCTACGGCGACATCCTGGGGGCGGCGATCCACGGCCGCGATCCCAGCAGCATGGTGGCGCAGATGGCCGGCCCAATACCGGGCATGGGCGCCGACATCTTTTCCGCCGCCACCTCGCCGCTCAGGCAGGCCTTGGACGAGTCAGGCAAGCCCGTCAAGAGCACCTTCGGCAAGGAGGCGCTTCGGGGCGTCCAGCGGCACAGCCCAACCACATGGTACACAAAGCTTGCCGTGGACCGCCTATTCTGGGACATGCTCCAGACCCTCGCCGACCCCAACTATCGGCAATCGTTCCGCCGACAGGAGCAGAACGCCAGGAAGCAAAATCAGGGGTTCTGGTGGGGCCCCGGGTCATCCACTCCAAATCGGGCGCCAAGCCCTGGAACGGCCTTCGGGGGCCAATAGGTACGTTGCCACTGCGGGGCAGGTTGCCATCCTGCCGGGCATGGGACCACTTCGGCGTTGCATCCTCTCCCTAGCCTTGGTGGCCGGGCTAGTCCCGGCCGCCTCCTTTGCGCAGGTTCCACCGCCGGTGCCCGCGCTGCCCGACACCGAACGGCGCACCACCTATTCGATCTCGGGAACTACCTGCGCCTGCAACGTGAATTTCGCGCTGTTCGGAGATTCCACCGATTTCCAGAATTGGCTTGAAGTCTACCTCAATGGTGTACTGGTCAGCTTCAACGACCTGACATTCGGCTGGACCATCACGGTGCCGACCGGTTCGCTGTCGACGCGAGCCCGGCCGATCTCAGACGCTATCCTGACCTTCAATTCGGTGCAGACCGGCACGGTGCAGATCGTCGGCGCCCGGCGGCCGCGACGCGCCGTGCAGCTAACCGAAGGCGGTGTCACCGCCCGCGCGCTCAATCAGGTTTTCACCGACATCATCGCGCAGAATCGCGAGACTTGGGACCGGACCAACGACATCACCGGACGGTCCCTCAAGGGATTGCCCGGCGAATCGGTATCGCCATTCCCGAGTGCGGCCCTTCGCGCTGGCGGCTTCATGTGCTGGGACGGCACCGGACTTATTCCTCTGGCTTGTGCTCCGTTAAGCGGGACCGGCAATGTGAGTGGCCCGAACAGCGCAACGGACGGGCACTTTGCCGTATTCAATGGCGCGACTGGCGCAATCCTGAAGGATGGCGGTGCTCCGCCCGTGCTGGCCCCGTCAGCCACTATCGACACCACGAACGCCGCCAACATTACATCCGGAAATCTATCGATTAACCGGCTGAATTCAGGCACGGGCGCGTCATCTGGCACCTTCTGGCGCGGCGATGGAGCATGGGCTAATCCCGCCGCGACAGGATTAGCCAATGTCGTCATCACACCATTTACGGCCAGCGGCACCTATACGCCAAACGCAAATTTGGTCGTCGCCGATGTCGAGTGCGTCGGCAGTGGTGGTGGCGGTGGCGGCACGCCGGCAACCAGCTCCGGTCAAGTGGCTGCAGGCGGCGGCGGAGCCGCCGGCGGGTACACCAGGGGTCTTTTTTCGGCCGCAACGCTCGGGTCGCCACAGACGGTCACCGTAGGCGCGGCCGGGACCTCATCGGGCGGCGTAGCGGGAGGGGCCGGCGGTGCGGTGACGTTCGGAGCCCTGCTAACGGCGAATGGCGGTGCTGGCGGCCCCCTTGGCGTAGCGCAAGCCACCTCCACCATTACGGGCGGCGCGTCCGGCGGCAGTGCATCGGGAGGATATCTTAACGTCTCGGGACAAACGGGTTATGACGGGTGGGGGATCAGCGCTACGGCGGTCATAGCCCAAGGCGGCCCAGGCGGGCAAAGCGTGTTCGGGGCCGCCGGTACGCCGGCCATGACGACTTCCAGCTCCATCAACGGCGTCGGCGCTACTGGCTTCGGTAGCGGCGGCGGCGGCGCGGCTGCGGGCGCATCGGCGGGTCAGAACGCCGGGGGCGCCGGCTCAAAAGGACTGTGCATCGTTCATGAATTCCTGCACGGCTAGGCAATCGGTACGTTGCCGTCAGTACCAGCATGATCACTCTGCCGGAAACGGGAGATCAGGCCATGATCAAACTAACTTCACCCAATGGCAAGCCGGTCGAGATCGATCCCAAGGCCATTGCCGACATGCATCCCAACGACGGGGATTATGACGCAAGGGCGAAAACCATTTTGCGTATCCTTGACCAACATCACGCGGTGATCGAGACCATGGAAGAAATAGATCTACTGATTATGGAGCGACGATGGCCTCGATCGAACAGCTGATTTCCCTCGCGCCATGGGGCGTCGTGCTGATCGTCTTTATCGGCATGCTGGCATTGCAATGGAAACTCGCGGGCGGTCAGCATGATCTCGCTACGTTACTGGCCCAGGCGCTTGCGAAGCAGCAGCCAGTTTCTGCGCCGCCTACCGTACCGAGCGCCGTTTCAAAACCAGTCCCTGCGCCAACTGGCCAGCCGGTCCCGAAGCCCGCCCCGGTCCCTGTTGGGCCGCCGGTCTCAATCCATGACTCTCCGCAGATTGCAGCTCTTAAGACCGCCAATGCCCAGCGATGGGCTGCGATGCATGTCAAGGCCGACCTGATCTCGGCGTTCGACAGGACGGCGGTCAAGCTGTGCGCGCCAGCCGCCAAAGTCAGATATGAGAAAATCAGTGCGACCACGGGAGTCCCTTGGGGCGTCGTGGCCGTCATTCATGAGCGTGAGGCGGCAGGCAATTTCAATGCACAGCTAGGCCAGGGCGATCCGCTTGGCGCGGTGTCGGTCCATGTCCCGACAGGCCGCGGCCCCTTTCTGAATCATCCGAACGACCCTCCCGGCGAGGACGCGTTCTACCGTGGCGCATTGGACGCGCTGACAGATTGCGGGCCGTTCGCTGCCAAGTGGAAGGATTGGTCGATCGGCGGCCTGCTTACATTGCTGGAGGAGTACAACGGCCTCGGCTATGCGAACAGAGGCGTGCCATCCGCCTATGTCTGGTCCGGCTCGGATCAATACGAGCACGGCAAGTTCGTCGCCGATCACGTCTATAGCGAAACCGCCGTAGACGTTCAGCAAGGCTGTGCGCCGTTGCTGTCACGCATGGCGGCGATAGACAACACAGTTTTTTTGCAACCACAAACCTGAAGGAGAATACCATGACCACCATTGGCGAAGTTGCCGGCACTACCGAAAAAGTCATTGAAGGCGTGATGAAGGTCGAGCCGACCATCGTTGGCGTCAGCAGCATGTTTGTACCGGGGATGGCTCCGGTCGCTGCTCTGGTACAGCCGTGGGTTATGACAGTCGTGCCTTATATCGAGAAGGCTCTGAACGATATCGCCAGCGGCAACAATACCGATCTGTTCGCGGCCTTCATCGAACTACTCCAGCACGTCAGCAAAGGCGGCCCGAATTCGCCGATCCTGTCGGGGCCAATCGCTCCCGTTCCTGACATGCCGCCAGCGCCGTCCGGCTCGTAAATGGCCGACCATGAAATTGATAATCGCAGCGATGTTCCTCCTTATTACTTATCCGGTCATCGCAGCGGCTACATTTCATTGGCCATGGGAGAGCCGGCATCGTGTTCATTATCGCCAGCACAAAGGACATCGAGTGGCACCGCCATTTATCGTTCCACCGGACTCTCTGCCGGACTGTCGGCAGATCAATGAAGCGGTGAAGGCATTAGATCCAGATCATCTTGAAAGAGCGCTGCGCCATTCGAACCGGTTTCAGCGCGATGAGATCACGAAATGCCAAACGCAACGCTAGAAGTGAGCCAGAATGGCAAGCGCTGGGTGAAAACCAGTTTGGTGGCGCTCGGTTCTATTTCAGCCATCGTGAGTCTTTTTATATTTTTGGGTGGCTTCATTGTCGGATATATCACCTTCAAGGCTGATATGGGTTCGGTAACGCAGCAATTGCACGATCTCCGCGCCGACAACAAAGCTCTGCTGGATCGCCAAAACATAATGGCGCAAACGCTGGTCGATGACAGACAAGCTATCACCAATCGGCTGACGAGCCTGGAGGCAGAGGCAAAGTACATCTCTCAAGGTGTAGCCGAGTTGAAGCTCGCCAACGTGCCGAAGCGCTGACATGCCACGCAAACGATACAGATGCGAACGTGTCCGCCAGATCGGTGACGAAATGATAGAAGCGTTCTTCAAATGCGAGGATGGCGAGCAGGAACAGTTGCTGATCATCAACATCATCGCCAAGCCGGACAGGTATGAGGTGGGAAAATATTACTGGTGGTCGGACGAACCGGCCGGCTACTGAAGAAGGAGACTGACCATGATTGGAATTGCTATACAGCTTTTGCAATTGCTCATTGGCGTCATCGTCATATGTGGCGTCATTTGGTTCGTGTTCTACGTCCTACGTTCGGTCATGGGCATCGCAATCCCTGCGCGATTGGAGCAAATGGTGTGGCTGATCGTCCTGATCCTCGTCCTGATTGCTCTGCTGTCCATGGTCGCCGGGGGGTCGATCAGCTCCGGGTTTCACTTCGGGAGGTAGCCGATCGGAGCAGGCGTGTTCAAACCCTAACGACGCTTGCTACCTTCCGCCTGACACGCTGAAGCGGCCAAAGGACATCTGCAAAGGTTGCTGAAGGGAAAGCCTATGACCCGCAAGAAAACCGCGCCAGTGGTGGAGCAGAACTGGTTCCCGCAAGACTGGAAAGCATGGGTGATCTTGACTGTGGTGGTGATCGTGATCGCTATCATGGTTGGGCTGATCTACAATCCGTGACGCGATTTGTCCTGATCGCAATGCTGCTGATCTCGCCCGCGATGGCTGCCGATAAGCTGCCGGACGGTTATACCTGCGAGGCCGTCCGGGAAAAGGTCGCGGAGCATGGCTGGTTCATCGCGTATGCGTGGGCCAAGCTGCATGGGTATTCGAAGGCGGAGATTTCAGCCGCTAAAAAATGTCTACGGTGAATTAAGGTGTCAGCCAATTGGCTGTCAGATGGCGGTCACTGCTCATGATAGGGCCGCGCCCTTGGCAGAGCGCGGTCTGGTTGTCAGGCGGGTTCTTTCACCGTCAGCTTAGAGATCACTTCATCCCAGCTATCGCCCTGCGCTCGAACCATAAAGAACATACCATTCGACGTGCCGACCGTGAAACGATAGTGGCATGTGATCCCGAAAAGTTCATCGCAACACTTCTTGGCCTCCGCATGAGCGGCCTTCAATTGCTGATACTCTACATCGGCCTTAAGGACTTCTATCCTGCGTGCTTCCATGCGCTCGCTCAAAGCTTTCCGCTTCGCGGTTGCATCTGGCATCTTGGCTCTCGCCTCATTCCGCCTGTCTTGATCCGGAGCCTTCGGGTCAACTCGATAGCCGAGTGACTTGCCGAGAATCTTGCCGAGCTCCTTAATCGCTACTGCGCGTTCCATATTCACCTCCAGGCGTTTCATACTGGCCATTATGCTTGACCAATAATTTAAAGTCAATAGGCTTGATGCCCTGATGCTTTACAAATCAGTAACGAATGTGCATCATGCTTAAATCGCATCGCTCATTCAAGAGGAAAACCGATGGCGCCCGAAGATCACTATCGCCAGTTTGTATTGGAAGCCACAATGGAGATCGCAAATGGCCCCCACCACCGTCATCACCGAAACCATCGCCCGCAAGGTTTTGTCCTTAGTGGATCGTGGCCTTGTTCGAGGAGTCGGAAATCACAAGCCCGGCCACGCGATCATCTTGACGACAAGGAATTTGCAAAGCGCGTTGTCAAACTTGCCATTCGTACCTGCGTTCCGCAAGCATTGCGCGCGGCTGCTTCAATCCACAAAGACCCAAAGCATGTCCAAGCGATGCGAGACGCTGCGAACAAGTGTGAGCGCGAGCCTACTGAAAAGAACTCGCGCTTCGCGCAAGGCGCCGCCACCGCCGCCTACGCCGCCGCCTACGCCGCCGCCGCCGCCACCGCCGCCTCCGCCGCCTACGCCGCCGCCGCCGCCACCGGCGCCGACGCCAAAAAAACCGCTCGCGATAAATCGCTCGCAGACTTTGCGGAAGGCGTCGTTCAAATCCTGATCGAAATGAAAGCGCCGGGCTGTCAGTGGCTCGCGCTTACGGAGATTGCAGCATGACTACCGACAAGAACCGATATGCCATTGAGAGCGGCATTCCGATCGCTCCCCGTAAATTGTACAAAAAAATCTATCCCTTCTCCACGATGGAGATTGGTGACTCATTTTCTCTCGCTGAGAACAGCTTTGGAGAAATTGGACGCGTTCGCGCCGCTGCCTATTATTTTGAAACTCGGCATCAGCCGATGAAATTTGCGGTTCGCATCAGCGATCCAAGTACGCGCGCATATCGCTGCTGGAGGATCGCATGACCACCGATGAACAATTCGCCAGTCTCTGGTTCGCCGAAATAACAAGGTCGCAGAAATCAACGCCGAATATACGGAGATCGCCCATGGCCCAACCCCGCGCTTATCCATCCCAAGATCGGATCATCCCAGCCGCGCTCGACGGCGAAGTCATTTGCAACATCGGCCAGATCGCGCCTGAGACCGAGCTCAAGCTGAACAAGCTGGTGCGCATCGGTGGACTCGCGAAGTGGCGCGGCTATTGGTTTCCCACCGCCGGCGCGCCATGGGGCATTGGGCCGCTCAAGACATGCTGGGGCCTCCCGGCAATCCGCAATTTCTACGAGCGGAGATCAGCATGACCACCGATGAAGAACGCGCCGGACTGTGGTTCACATCCATCACCAAACCCCAGCTCGCCCGCTACAACGCCCGCCTAGCCGCCGCCGCGCCGTACCGCAACTCCCCGCGGTGGGATCGCGAGCGCGAGCGCGCCAACAAAGCCTTTGAATACGAAACCGCAGACGCGCGGCGCCTGTACGAAATGGCGATGAACGATTTGGCGGTGCTCGGAGAGATTAGTGAAGCCACCGCATGGGCGTTCGATGATGCGAGTTTACGGCAAACCACGGGAGTTGCGGCATGAACACGGGGAGTATCGGCATGAACACGAAGCCAATCGAGCCGCAGGACGAGCCTAACGCGCTTGTCCCCGTTACGCCGATGGACATGTTGAACCGGGCGGTTTCATCTGGCGCCGATCTCGACATGATCGAGAAGTTGATGAACCTGCAGGAGCGCTGGGAGGCGAGCAACGCGCGCAAGCAATTCGACGCGGCGGTCGCCGAAGCAAAGGCCGAGATCAAGCCCGTTGTTCGTAACGCGACCGGCCACAATTCCAAGAAATACGCCGACTTTGCGGCCATTGCCAGTGCCGTCGATCCGATCATTTCCAAGCACGGCCTCTCCTATCGCTTCCGCACCAGTCAGACCGACAAAATAGCGGTGACCTGCATCCTCTCGCATAAATCCGGCCATTATGAGGAGACCACGCTCTGCGGGCCGGCCGATACCAGCGGCAATAAGAACGCGATCCAGTCGATCGGATCGACGTTGACCTACCTTCAAAGATATTCGCTAGTGCAGGCCCTTGGCCTCGCCGCGTCGAATGACGATGACGGAAAGCTGGCAGGTAATGGAGAGGCGATCACTCTCGAACAGGTCGAGGAACTTATCGCACTGGCTGATGAAGTCGGCGCCGACAAGGAAGCCTTCTGCCGCTATTTTCAAGTTGATGGTTTTGCGAACATTTCTGCCAAGGAATTTCCGCGAGCTGTCGCTGCGCTCAATAAAAAGAGGGCCAAGAAATGACCGACAGATCACGACGATGGAAGCACTTAACCTAATTCAGGGAAGTCCGGAATGGATTACGGCGCGCGTCGGCAGTTTGGGAGCATCACGCCTTCAAGAAGCCATTGCTCGTATCAAGAGCGGCTACGGAGCTTCGCGCGCAAACCTCATGGCCGAATTGATTTGCGAGCGATTGACAGGACAGCCAACGCCTTCATTCAGTAGCGCAGCAATGCAGCATGGCACCGAAACCGAACCGGAAGCCCGCGCCGCATATTGTTTTTATACTGGCCACACGGTTGAAGAAGTAGGTCTAATCCGCCATCCGAAGATTGAGCAGAGTCACGCCAGCCCGGACGGATTGATCGGCAATGATGGGATGCTGGAAATTAAATGTCCCCAGCCTGCCGCGCACCTAGAGACACTGACCAGCCAGGAAATACCAACGAAGTACATGACGCAAATGATGTGGCAAATGGCATGTTCCGGCCGGCAATGGGTCGATTACGTTTCCTATTCGCAATCGTTCCCAGAAAACATGCGGCTGTTCATCAAACGCATAGCGCGCGACGAGCAGCGCATCAACGAATTGGAAACTGAGGTCGCGGCATTTCTTCTCGAAATGGCTGTCAAACTTTCGCAGCTCAACAGTCTTTACGGCGACAAGGAAGCGGCATGAGCAGAGCTTTAATCACCGTAAATGGCTCGGCGGATCGCGAGCGAGCGGCGAATCTTCTAGCGAAGGTTCCCGCTGGCACGCGGATTGAATTCAAAGACGCAAAACGGACCTTGGATCAAAACTCCCGCATGTGGGCCATGTTAACCGATATCGCTTCGCAATTGCCATGGCATGGTCAGAAACTCAAGACGTCAGATTGGAAATTGATCTTTCTCGACGCGCTCAAGCGTGAGCTTCGGATTGTTCCCAATATCGACGGAACAGGTTTCGTCAATCTAGGCAGATCGTCCTCCGATCTTTCCAAATCAGAAATGTCCGACCTGATGGAGTTAATGAGTGCATTCGGTGCTAAGCATGGCGTGATGTTTCATGATGCGTTCTCGGAGTCCGCAGCATGAGGCGCGCGTTTTCCAAGGCTGTCAAACGCGCTGCTTTCGAAAGAGCTAATAGCAAGTGCGAAATACCGTGGTGCTGCGCGAACCTGACGGTCGGCAAGTTTCACTATGACCACATAATCCCCGATGGCCTCGGAGGCGAACCGACACTGGATAACTGCGCCGTGATTTGCGTGGCCTGCCATAAAAGCAAAACGACCAAACGCGATGTCCCAGCCATCGCCAAGACGAAACGTATTCAGGACCGGCATCACGGAATCCGCAAGCCTCGCACCATCACGCGCTGGAGAAATTTCAAAGGCGAGATCGTCACAGCCTCGCGGGAGCGATCATGAATTGGGCGCCAAACATATCTCAGTTTGAAATGGCTGTTAGCGCTGTGCTTCTCAACATCGGATCGATTGCCGGAATTTGGGGCGTCATTTGGTATCTATGGGATCACAGAGCCAACGCGCCGGGCTATCTGTTGGCGATCGGGCTGACTGGCTTGATCGTTGGGAGCGCGATGTCATGAACCAATCATCCCCCGTGATGTTGATGACCCGCATATTTGCGGTGCCTTCTGCGATGCGCGCCGGAAGGCGATACGCCGGTTGCGAAGATGCAATTCCGATCCACGAGTTGACCGGCGAGGATTATTGCCCCGAATTTTGGCTTGAGTGTCCGGAGTGCTGCGGCGAGGGCTCAATCGAAAAATGGGAGAGCGTCAGCAAATGGTCAATTGATCCACCATGCGCGATCGTTCTCCTCTGCCCAGCCTGCAATGGTGCTGGCGGCATGATTTGTGAAACGGAGGGCAACCAAAGATGACTGATGCAGAAATGATTGATTGGCTTGAAAAGCAAGCGCGCCAAAGTCCTACGGGGATATCCTTTGATTGGATTCCTAGCGTAGAAGGCGAGCGGTCAGGTTTTCGGTTTATGCGCCGTCATTTTATCGGAGAGCAGAAAATGACATTGCGTGCAGCAATCGAAGCTGTGACTGAGTCACATGCGGTGTCTCATACTGACCGAGGGTCCGATGCACCTAATAATTAAAAAGTCATGGCTCAGAAACAGGTGGAGCGTCTACGAGATTCTTGAAGGCGACTGGATTTGGCTCGCCACTTTCCGCAATGCCGGTGATGCTCACGCTTGGGCCAGCGCTGTTTCGCGCCTTGATTGTGGGTAGGGTCGTGGGTAGCCAGAAATGATGAAGGAAAAAACCGAAATGACCAATCGCCAGATTTCGCGATCTCAAGGCACTCGCCAAGCGATACGAGGCCGCCAACGCCTATGGCTATCAAAACGATCCTTGATCGGTATAGTCCGGTCAATGCAGATAACAAGATCAACCAGGAGAGCGATAATGGCTAAACTTCCGGCAACTATCTACGTGAAATCTGAGAAAGACGGCTCTAGCGAGTATTTGGTCGCTGATGGCGAAGCCGCCTCTTTGGTCGAAATGGGCCAGAAGTTGAAGATCGGAGTCTACAAGTTAGTCGAGGTAAAGACCGCCGAAGGTGTGGCCAGCTTCAGCAAGGGCGTCATCAGTAGCAGCTAAATGCAGAACACAGGGAATAGGACCATGCATTACACAAGACGCGAGCAAGAGCTACAAGCTCTGAGCGAATGTCCGAGACAAGCCCGATGCTTTATGGAGGGGCGTGGCCTTCCTATTTGTCGCAGAAGCTGCACCGTCATGGGATCATATCGTGACCCTCGATTATGGCGCTGCATTCAAAAGCTTGCTGCCGCAGGTAATCCCGCCTCTTGTGAAATTGTAGAGCTTATGCGGGGCCATCAGTAGGCTCTGGCGATACTGGACTAACATTGATTGAGCGAAGCTCATCAATTCCGAAGCGGGGATTCCCGTTTCGGCCGCCAGAGCCTCGATAAAGGACCGCCCATGACTCTTGATCTTATCCAACTTCGAACGCTCAACGGTAACCGCGCCGGCATTGCCGATGTAGCGTGTCCGAATTGTGGGCCGGATTGTAAGAGCGGCGCCAATCGCCAACGCAGGGTGCTTCGGATATGGGATAACGACGATTTCGTTACCTATAAATGCGCGCGCTGCGAGATCGCAGGATGGGCGCGGGATAATTCAGCGGTAGCATCACGTCCGGCGCGAACGCAGCAAGAGAAGTCACCCGAGAGAGACGGGGTAGAGCTTGCCAAATATCTCTGGTCAGTCTCGTCCCCGCTTGCGGGTAGCCTTGCAGAAACCTATCTCCGATCAAGGCAGTGCTGGATACCGTCCGAGAATCTGAGATTTCTGCCGCCGCGCGGCGAGCATCGATCGGCCATGATAGCTAGATTTGGTGCCGCTGAAGTGACGGGGGTTCATCTTACGAAGCTGAACGCGGACGGGACCGGCAAAGCCGGCACTCATAATGACAAGATCATCATCGGTCCCTCAATGGGGCAACCGATCATCTTGAGCGACAATCAGGAGCGCGAGGAGTTGACCGTCGCGGAAGGGATCGAAGACGCCGCCACACTGGCGATCGTGACAGGATGGTCCTCATGGGCGGCTGGAACTGCTGGACGCATCCCCGCCGTGCTGGCGGATTCAATGCAATTTGGGAAGGTATTTTGCGCGGTCGATCTTGATTTTGGAAAAAAGGAACGTGCTGGGCCGAGAGCATTGAATAAATCGCGGGCGATTAGAAGCGACCTGATACCGTTGAAGATAGAAAAGGCCTTGGGTTTCAAGGAAAAACTGGACGCGAACAAGGCGTTAATCCGTTTCGGTGCCGGACCTCTTCTAGCCGCGATCGAATGGTGCGAGAACCAGGAGCGCTTTGCCAAAGGAGAGATTGGCTTTCACGCCATGCAGAACGCAATGAGCAGAGTTAACGCGACATTTAGAGATTTGACCGATCCGCTTGATCGGTCATGAGCAGCATAGATGACCGAGGATAGAATATAATGCCGCGCATGGGAATTATGCACGTGATTCTGATCGGCATACAAAGGCCATCTCTACCGCAAGAGCGGGAAAGGCTGGCGCGCCCGATGAAATTGAAATCACGCCCCAGATGGTGGAGGCGGGGAAGGCTCGATTACGTTTTACACGGGTGAGAAGATGCCAGTCTTTCTCATCACGGTATTCGGAAAAGGAGAGAAGGTTACGTTGACGGGAAAAGAAGCAGCGGGGCTCAAAGCCCTCACTAAGCTCATCGTAGATGAGTACAAAAAGAAAGTGTCCAGCTTGGCAGAGCGGAGAAAAGGGTTAGCAGGATGAGTAAGAAGGCATTCGACAAGATCGCAGCGGGCTTGACCGAAGCGCTGGAAATAGCGCGCGGGAATGCGAAGCCTACAAAGATTTATGTCCCGCCAGAAATCAATATCGAAGTTTGGCACAAGGATCGTAAGGTTACCGTCTACGAAAACACCGTCTTACGCATTTGGGGCAATCATATGGTACATGAGATGTCGGACGAACCTACGACAATGGAAAGTGTGCAGGCTGCGTTCGATTGGCTCTATGTCCGGTCATAAGCGATCACCGTAGACATTACGTACAGCGCGAGCCATACGACGCCGAGCAACACGATGACGCCGATTAGCAACCATAAAACGCGGGCCGATGGAAGCCAGTCAACACCTGTCCGGCCATCAGTAGTGATGAGATTTGGCGACTATCACGATATGTTACACTAGAGCCGCAGGCACTTCTCGAATGTGACGATAGCAATCCGCGCAACGTGATGCGATGTTTTCCGCGTCAAGCGATTTCTGGAAATGAAAGTTAGCCTTATGGAATCGGCACGTCACGCAGCTCAAACAACCGAGATTGCGAATTTGGCAAAAGTTAATGAGGCTGAGCAGAAGCTCGGTGCACTCGGCTTGTTCATCCCATACGATGACTATTCCGGCTGGGCGGCTCAGTTGGCGATGCCGGAAATTCTCGCGGCTT
>Ga0193751_1001694_pt1 | contig 13860 bp, 10 predicted proteins | sample L1c2metaG_FD_143050 | JGI IMG/M metagenome (GOLD analysis project Ga0193751, IMG submission 143050) | Soil microbial communities from a riparian zone of the East river system, Colorado, United States - L1c2 | ecosystem: Environmental > Terrestrial > Soil > Riparian zone | place: USA: East River... | reverse complement strand
GTGCCGCGGGGACGCGGCTTGCTCTGCATCGACCTGGCATACGAGTGAGCTTCAACTGGGCCGAGTATCTCTCCCTGGCAGAAGTCCTTGGCGGGGCCACTGTCTCCGGCCCCCCGGCGGGTGCTGAGGCCTCTCAACGGGCAGCGGTCAGTCGGGCCTACTACGCGGCATTCATTCTGGCTCGCAACCGTCTGAGAGATGTGGAGGGCATCACGAGTCCACCGCGAGCCAACCCGCACAGGTTCGTATCGGACGCGTACGAGCTGAAGGGCGACGCACTGCGTCATCTCTTGGGATGGGCCTGCGCCGCCTTAGGACCGATCGGAATAGGTGTGACTACGACGATGATGTCGACGGCCTCCCAGAACTAACTCAGCAGTCGCTGATCATGGCTGCATGGCTGCGCGCCGATTTGAGCCGTTTGTAGGGCGCAGCAATCTGGCGGTAGCGTGTTCGCGGCCCGCTCCTGTCAGTGTGACGTGCTCTATAGTGAGCCCGGCTCCAGTGAGCCCGGGTCCGCCGAACGAGAAGCGTATTGCGAAGGAGGAGATGATGGCTTGGCGCGAGAGTCTGCACGTACCCCCGATGATCCACCAGAACCCAATCCCGACGGCGTCCCGGACCGGCAACATGCTCTACACGTCGGTGATCTCCGGACGAGACCCCGAGACGGGCAAGGTGCCGGAGTCAGTCCCCGAGCAGGCCGTGAACTGCTTCAAGATTCTGCGGATGATCCTCGAGAAGGGCGGGGCCACACCGGGCGACGTCGCCAAGGTAACCGTCTTCCTCAAGGACAACAAGAACCGCGAGCACGTCAATGGACCCTGGGTGGAGATGTTCCCGGACGAGCACAGCCGCCCCGCGCGCCACGCCATTATCGATCCCCACTTGGCAGGTGAGCTGCAGATCGAGGCGATCGCGGTCATCCAGACGTAGTAGGGGCACGGCATGCCGTGCCCCTACTAGATCACACCCTTCTGCCGCAGCTCAGCGATGGCGCCGGCGTCGTACCCAAGCCCGCTCAGCACTTCGTCCGTGCTCGCGCCCATGTCCGGCGTTGGCATGCGTGGTTTCGGGCGCCCTCCCGTTCGGGTGAGTGTGACGGCCTGGCCCACCACCTCATACTCGCCCAGCCGCGGATGCTTCACCGGCTGAGCGATCCCGAGGTGCTTTACCTGCGGATCAGCGAAGGTCTGGTCGATTGTGTAGATCGGCCCGCAGGGGACCCCGGCCTTGTTGACCGCCTCCACCAGGTCCTCGCTGGTTCGCTTGCGGGTGTACTCGCTTATGGCCGCGTTCAGGGCGGCGCGGTTCTTGGAGCGGTTGCGGCCGCCCTGGTAGTCGGGGTTCTCCAGTAGCTCCGGCGATCCCAACTCTCCACACAGACGCTTGAACATAGTGTCGCCGGATGCGGCGATGTTGATGTGGCCGTCAGCGGTTGGGAACACGCCCGTTGGCACGCCCGTCGGGTGGTCGTTTCCCGCCTGCGGCGGAATCTCGTGACCGATCGTCCAGCGCGACCCTTGAAAGTCCAGCATCGCGATCTGCGCCTCGAGCAGTGACGTGTGCACCCACTGTCCCTCACCGGACCGCTCGCGTTCATGCAGCGCGACCAGGATGCCGATTGCCAGGTACATGCCCGAGGTCAGGTCGGCAATGGCAATGCCCACTCGTACCGGTCCCTGCCCTGGGAGCCCGGTAATCGACATCAGGCCGCCCATGCCCTGGGCGATCTGGTCGACCCCCGGCCGGTCGCGATAGGGTCCCTCCTGGCCGAAGCCGGAGATGCTGCCATAGATGATGCGGGGATTGGCCTTCTTTACGGCCTCATAGTCCACGCCGAGTCGGTGCTTGACGTCTGCACGGTAGTTCTCGACGACGACGTCCGCGTCCCTGGCCAGCTCGAAGAAAATCTTCTTACCCTCGGGCGCCTTCAGATTCAGCGTCATGCTGCGCTTGTTGCGGTGCAGATTCTGGAAATCGAATCCGTCGCGCTGGTTGCCGGTGGGCCCATCCGCGGCCGAATCGCCTGGCTCTTCGATCTTGATCACATCAGCGCCCCAGTCGGCGAGCTGACGGACCGCCGTCGGCCCGGCGCGGGCGCGGGTGAGATCCAGCACCTTGATGTCTCCCAGCGGGAGTGCGGTCGCCGTTATCGCTTCTTGAGTCGTAGTCATAAGCTCCTCACTTCATTACATACCGAAGGTTCCACAACAACCGCTGCGCGCATTTGTAGGGGCGGGTCTCAGACCCGCCCGCTTGGCCCTTAGGCTACGCACCTGTCAGCCTGGTCCTCGTCAGCCGCTCGCTCGCTCACCGGAGCGCCGCCTCGACCTCGCTCCGAAACGCCTCTGCGCCGCGGCGCAGTAGCCCGAGCGCCGGAATCGTTACGAACCGGGCACCCAACGTGATGAACCGCGCGGCGCCGCTCGGGTCGTTGGGCGAGTTGCCGCCGACCCCGGCGGCTTTTCCGCCGGCCCGGATCCTGCCAACCACCTCACCCATCAGGCGCCGCACCTGAGCCGGCTCAGGATTGCCCATACTCTGCGTCAGGTCGTTGGCCGCAACATGGACGACATCGACACCGGGCACAGAAAGGATCGCGTCCAGGTTATCGATTGCGACCGTCTCCTCGGCCATCACGACGACGAGGATTTGGGCGTTGATCCACTTGGACGATTCAATTCGGTTTGCCTGAACGTTGTAGTCGTGGGCCCGACCGCTGGACGCCCCTCGGTGACCGTCCGGGTAGTAGCGCGCCGCCTTTGCTACTGCTTCCGCCTCGGCGCCGCTGCTGACGTGCGGCACGATAACGCCTTGAACCCCTCGATCCAGGAAACGCAGGATCGTGGTTTCAGCGTGGTCTGGGATGCGGGCGAGCGGCGTGATCCCAAACACCTCCGCTGCGCGGACCATATTCTCGACCTGATCCACGCCCATCGGGCCGTGCTCGCAATCGATCATAACGAAGTCGTAGCCGATGGCGCCGAACAGCTCCACAAGCTCCGGTGAGTAGCTGCCGATTATGCCGCCGAAGACAGGCTTATCCTCGGCCAGCTTGGCCTTGGTTGTATTGATTCGCATGACTCAGCCCCTGCCTGCCGGCACCATCCAAATGCCACGCGTATTGTAAGCGCAACGGGCAGTAGGCAGTGGGCAATGGGCGGTAGGCACAGAGAGTCGGTCGTGGTTCGTAGGGGCTCGCTTCATCGAGCCCACATAGCACTACGTGCCATGGCCGCGCCCGGCCTGCGCGTAGTGCGGGCGCTTGTCTCCCGCCGCCTCCCCGGAAGAACACCGCTCCCAGTCTCGGCAGAGTCGCCGGAACCCCAACGCGCCCACGCCGGGAGCGCGGGCCTCCGGCCCGTCACCGCGGTTGGGCTCAGCACCACTACCGAGGCGCATTGGCGCTCCCGGAACCGCCGTCGCCCTGCTCCTCGGGTCGGTGCTCCTTCCCTTCTCCTCCACATCTCCTCCACAACGCTGTTGGCGAGGCCGCCCCGCGTCCTGTACCGTCAGCATTGGTGTACGAATCGGAGGGACAGAGTCGGTGAGCGAGATCCTGCGCCGGTGACGAGCTCAGTCGCCTACGAGCAGATCCTTTTCGAGCAGCGCGGCCGCGTGGGCGTGATCACGTTCAACCGACCGGACAAGCTCAATCCGTGGTCGCGCGTCATGGCACACGAGGTCTGCGACGCCATCCAGCGATGCAATGAGGACGCCGGCGTCGGCGCGATCGTCCTGACCGGCGCCGGCCGTGGCTATTGCTCCGGCGCCGAGATCCGCGCTGCCTCCACGCCCGCGGCCGTAGGGGCGGGTCTCAGACCCGCCCGTCCGGACAGTGGGGATGACGCCGAACCGGAAGGTCAGCGCCTTCAGCGTGAGGTGCAGGAGGGCTTCGGCCCTGACAACGACCCGATTCCGATCTTCTTTCGCAAGTCGAAGCCGATCGTCTGCGCCATTAACGGCGTCGCTGTTGGAATCGGGCTGACGCATGCGCTGGTCGCCGACGCGCGTATAGCCTCGGATCGCGCCCGACTCGGCGCGGTCTTCGTCCGTGTTGGCTTCACGCCCGAGCTCGCCAGCACCCACTACCTGGCGCAGATCGCCGGCCTGCAGAACGCACTCGAGCTGATGCTGACCGGGCGAATCATCGATGCGGACGAGGCGTTCCAGCGCGGGCTGGTCAACAAGGTCGTGCCGCATGAGGCGTTGCTTGAGGAGGCGATCGCGTTCGCGGCACAGATCGCCGCCAACCCTACCTGGCAGGTGCTTCAGACCAAGCGGATGATTTGGGAATTCGAGTCGGAGCAGGACACGCGGGCGATTCTGGCCGCCGAGGGCCCGATCTTTGCCGAGGCCGCTCGGTCTCCTTCACGAGACGAGGCTATTCAAGCGTTCCGGCAGAAGCGAGAGCCGCACTTTCACCGGTAGGCGGCTGTCAGTAATAGTCATGTACCAATCGTGAGAAACTTGACCGTGAGAAACTTGACCGTGAGAAACTAAAGAAGGGAAACCAAACGATGCCAAGTGTTGAGTCCACGCCTGAGTTCGCACGCGCCGTCTATGAGCGCATGGAGCGCACGCTAAGCGCTGTTCGATCCAAGTTGGGGAAGCCTCTTGGCCTCGCGGACAAGGTCCTGCTGTCGCACCTCGACGACCCGTCGAGCGCGGTCCTCGAGCGCGGTAAGAGCTACATCGAGCTCCGCCCCGATAGGGTTGTCATGCAGGACGTCCTCGGCCAAACCGCCATGCAGCAGTTCATGCAGACGCGCCGGACCCAAACCGCTGTGCCGGCAACGATCCACTGCGATCACCTGATCCAGGCGCGGGTTGACGGTGTGTCCGATCTGCGCGAGTCGCTCGGCGAGAACCAGGAGGTATACGACTTCCTGCGTACGGCAGCCGCGAAGTACGGCGTCGGCTTCTGGGGTCCCGGCGCCGGCATTATTCACCAGGTGGTCTTGGAGCAGTACGCCTTCCCCGGCGAGTTGATCATCGGCACCGACTCGCACACGCCTAACGCCGGCGGACTGGGGGCATGCTCCGTCGGCGTCGGTGGCGCCGATGCCGTGGAGGTGATGGCGGGGCTGCCCTGGGAGGTGCTCTATCCAAAGATGATCGGCGTGCGCCTGACCGGGCAGATGAGCGGTTGGACGGCGCCCAAGGACGTGATCCTCAGGCTCGCGGGTGAGCTCACCGTCTCGGGCGGGACGAACGCCATCATCGAGTATTTCGGTCCCGGGACGCGCTCGATCAGCGCGACCGGCAAGGCGACGATTACGAACATGGGCGCCGAGCTCGGCGCCACCACCTCGATGTTTCCCTACGACGAGCGTATGGCGACGTATCTGAGGGCCACCGGCCGCGGCGAGCTGGCGAAGCTGGCGGACCAGTATCGCCGGCTCGTCACGGCCGACCCGGAGGTAGAGGCCGATGCAGGCGCCTATTACGATCGCATCGTCGAGATCGACCTGTCGAAGCTCGAGCCGAGCCTTGTCGGCCCGCACTCGCCCGACCGTGCCCGCTCAGTCTCCCGTATGGCGTCCGAGGTGCAGGACAAGAGCAACCAGTTCGTCGATGTCATCTCGACCGCGCTGATCGGAAGCTGCACCAACTCTTCCTACGAAGACATGAGCCGCGCCGCCGATGTCGCAGAGCAGGCGCGTGCGCACGGCCTGAAGGTCGCGGTCCCGTTCATGGTGACGCCCGGCTCGGAGCAGGTGCGCGCGACGATCGAGCGCGATGGACAGCTTGCCTCCCTCAGGTCGATCGGCGGCACGGTTCTGGCGAACGCGTGCGGTCCCTGCATCGGCCAGTGGCGGCGCTCGGAGGAGACGGTCGGGATCCCCAACACAATCGTCACTTCTTACAATCGTAACTTCCCCATGCGCAACGACGGCCAGCCGACGACGATGAACTTCATCGGCAGCCCGGAGATCGTGACGGCGATGGCTCTCGCGGGCCGGCTTTCGTTCAACCCACTGACGGACACCCTTACCGGGGCTGACGGCGCATCCTTCCGCTTGTCGCCGCCCAAAGTCGCGCCGGAGGTGCCGGAGCAGAACTTCGCCCCGGGCCACTCTTCCTACGTTGCCCCGCCCGACGACGGCAGCGGCGTTGTGCTGGCCGTGGACCCTAACAGCGAGCGGCTGTCGCTCATGGAGCCGTGGGCGCCATGGGACGGCGAGGACTTTCTCGACATGCCGGTGCTGGTCAAGACGAAGGGTAAGACCACCACCGACCACATCTCGCCCGCCGGCCCCTGGCTGCGCTACCGAGGGCACCTCGACAAGTTCAGCGACAACTTGTTGATGGGCGCAACCGATGCCTACACGGGCGAAGCGGGCAAGACGCTGAACGTGCTCACGGGCGAGCGAGGCGAGTCGATCTCCAAGACCGCCCGCTACTACAAGGCGCACGGTCAGCCCTGGGTGATCGTCGGCGACCACAACTACGGCGAGGGCAGCAGCCGCGAGCATGCGGCGCTATCGCCGCGGCTGCTCGGCGGCGTCGCCGTCATCACGCGAGCCTTCGCGCGTATCCACGAGAGCAACCTCAAGAAGCAGGGCCTGCTGGCGCTCACCTTCAGCGACCCCGCCGACTATGACCGGATTCGCGAGGACGACCGCATCAGCCTGATCGGGCTAAAGAGCCTGGCTGCAGGCCGGCCCGTCGAGTGCCTCATCCGTCACGCCGACGGCACCACGGAGACGCTGCGGCTGAATCACTCCTACAGCGATTCGCAACTCGAGTGGTTTAGAAAGGGCTCGGCGCTGAACCTGTTTCACCAATAGCCCGGCTGGGGCGGTTGGAAAGTTCCTGCGCAGTGGCCATGTAGGGGCGGGTTTCAAACCCGCCCGCCTGCCCGAACCGTGTGAGCTCCAGAACGATTCTCGGGAGGACGGCACTGGGATCGCGGGCGACCTCGCCCGCCCTAACGTTTGGTAAGTGCCCTTACTCAACCGCATCGGCGCGCTCGCCACCTGCCCACCCGATTGTGTGTTTTATCTCGGGGCGTGCTGCCCCGCGCCCCGCTTGCTCCCGCATGGGGTCGCGCACCGAGCGCAGGGGCCCAGCAGGGAGGGTGAGGCGCGGCCAGCCCCTCACGGAAGAAAATCTCCGATTTGGGTGGGCGGGCGGGCAGAACCAGGCCATGGAGGTGGTCTCCCCTTTCCAGCCACTCGCGTTTGTGCAAGACTGGCCGCGCTTCCCGTGTAATGTCACTCACCCAAGGAAGGGAGCCAGGTGGCCATGACCAAGAACCAGGTCCGTCTCGAGATCGAACAGACGATTCCATTCGCCGGCGGGACCTCCTTTGCCGAGGCCGGCCAGTATGAATGGCTGCGCGGCAAGGCATACTATGCGATCGACCCCGACGAGGACGGCCTGCCATACATTTGCGACCTCGACCTCGCGCCTCGAAATTCGGACCGCCTCGTCGAGTTCTCCGGCACCATCGACATCGTCAAACCCATCCATGCAACCAAGGGCAATCGCCGCCTTCTGTTTGAGTTCTCCAACCGCGGCGGCAAGACCACGGTTGCGACCTTCAACTACGGCAAGGGCCAGGATTGGACCAAGCCCGAATACGCGGGCGATGGATTCCTCATGCGGCAGGGCTACACCTGCCTGTGGTCCGGCTGGCAGGGCGACCTGATCGGCAGCGGCAACAACTGCCTCGCCTTCCTGCCGTATGCCCAAAATGACGGACAGCCGCTGCGTGGCAGGGTCCGTCAGGAGTTCAGCACCATCGAGCCCGGCCTCCTGTCGATGGGCGTCAGCGCCGGCGCCGAGCGCGGCGAGGCCGTGCAGCCCTATCCGGTGATCGACCGCTCGACGGCGACGCTCACCATGCGCGAGCACGAGGCGGAGCCACGGGTGCCCGTGGCGGACTCCGAGTGGGAGCTGGCCAGGGCGGAGATGAAGGACGGTCAGGTCATCCTTACCCCTTCGCAAAACGATCTGTACATCAAGGGCGGCTTCAAGGCGGGCTGGCTCTACGAGTTCATCTACGACACCGAAGGCTCGCGGGTGATGGGTCTCGGGTTCTTGGGCATCCGCGACCTCATCTCCATGCTCCGCCACGAGAGTCACGATTCGGCCGGTACGCCAAATCCGCTGGCCGGTCAGATCGACAAGGTCTACGGAACCGGCGCCTCGATGAGCGGTCGCGTGATCCGCGAATACGTCTACGAGGGCTGGAATGAGGACGCCGAGGGCCGCAAGGTGTTCGACGGGATGCACACCCACACGGGCAGCGGCCGCCTGTTCCACAACACCCGCTTTGCGCAGGTCGGCCGCTACCCACGCCAGCACGAGGAACACTCATGGCCGTCGGAGAGTTATCCGTTTACGTTCGTCGCCGTCCCCGACCCGTTCACCGAGCGGGTCGACGCGATCTGGAAGCGTCCTGGCAGCGACCCGCTCGTGATTCATACGCACACAGAGGGCGACTACTGGGTGCGCCACGTATCGCTGACACACACCGACCCGCGGGACGCCGGCGACGTCGAGCTGCCGGAGAGCACGCGCATGTACCATCTCACGGGCGCGCCGCACATGGCGCGGCCTGTGCACGACCCGATCTGGATCGGCCAGCTCACACCCAACAGCATGTCTGCGTCGCCGTACCGCCGCGCAGCCCTGGCAATGCTGGACAAATGGGCGACGGACGGAACCCCGCCGCCGGCGGCGCTTCTGCCCAAGTCGGCCGAGGCCACGCTCGTCACATCGGACGTGGTGCTGGCGAAGTATCCGAAGATCCCCGGCGTCGATCTTCCCAAGGGCACAAGCCGCCTGCCGCGTTACAACTACGGCCCAGAGTTCGACAGCCGCGGCATCATGAGCGTCTTCCCGCCCGAGCCGGTGCCTGGGCAGGAGTACCCGCTGCGCGTTCCCGATATCGACCAGGATGGCAACACCATTGCCGGCCTCCGCTACCCAGACGTCGAGGTGCCGCTCGGCACCTACAACGGCTGGTCCCTGCGCCGGTCCGGGTTCGCCGAGGGGGACCAGTTCTGGAACACCGGCAGCTTCGCCCCGTTTGCGCGTACGAAGGCCGAGCGCCTTGCGTCCGGCGACCCGCGACCATCGATCGAGGAGCGCTACCCGAGCCACGAGGCCTATATCGAGGCCGTGGCCCAGACCTGCGCCGCCCGTGTCAACGATGGTTTGATGCTGCAGGAGGACGCCGACCGCTTCGTCGGGGAGGCACGCAGGCGCAACCCTCTCGATCCATCCGTCGCGCTCGGTCCGCTGATCCAGGTGCTCACCGGTCCCGGGGGTTGATCCACTGCGCTAGCCTTGGGGCTTGGCTATACGCTGGCGGGCTCCGGGATCGGGTAGCCCTCCACCAGCATGGCCTCAATGGTGCAGCGGAGCGCAGATCGGAGGCCCGCCAGGGCAGCCTCGGGGGTCGCCCACGTGAATTGCGGCAAGCCCAAGATCTGGTCAGTGCGCACGCTCGCCTCCCCCTGCCGTCCCGAGACAGACCGGGAGGGTCACATCAGCCTTCCCACGCCGGTTTCGTTCGTCAACCGCTGCTTGACAGGATTAAGGTTTAGACCTAAACTTCGTGTATGCCACCGCTCCGAACGACTCCTCAGCACCGGCCCCGCGGTGTCGGGGTCCTGGCCTGGTTGCGCCTGGCCCGGGTCCACCAGAAGGTCGAGCGCACCGCGATGGAGCACCTGCGGCAGTGGAACGTCAGCGTGCCTCAGTTCGACATCCTGGCGCACGTGGGCGCCGCGGAGGGGATCACGCAGCAGGAACTGACCGTGGCCCGGCTAACGACCAAGGGCAACCTTTCCCAGATCCTTGACCACATGGAGCGGGATGGGATCGTTCGGCGGGAGCGGGATGGCCACCTGAAGCGGATCTGGCTCACGGATGCCGGGCGGCAGCTGTTCGCGGAGGTCGTGCCGGCCCACGAGGCGCTCATTACCGAGCAGTTGTCCGCACTGGCTCCGGTGGACCAAGACCGGCTCCTCCGGCTGCTCCGCAGCTTGGATCGCAGGCTCAGACCGGGGTAGCCCTTTTTTTGGCAAGACAGTTTAGTTCTAAACCAACTTACACAGAACGAAGGAGTTCGCTATGACCACCGCACCAACCACCGTTAGCACCTGGGCCATCGATCCGGTGCATTCCATCGCCGAATTCGCCGTCAAGCACATGATGGTCTCGACCGTGAAGGGCCGCTTTGGCTCTGTGGCCGGGACGCTGTCCATCGACGAGGCCAGCCCCCTCCGCTCCTCGGTGACAGCCTCGATCGACGTGGCGAGCATCGACACGCACGAGCCCCAGCGTGACGCGCACCTGCGCTCGGACGACTTCTTCAACGCAGAGCAGTTCCCACACATCACCTTCCGCAGCACGCGTATTGAGCGCATCAGTGACGAGGAGTGGCGGATTACCGGTGATCTCACCATCCGCGATATGACGCAGGTCGTAATGCTGAAGGCCGAGTTCGAGGGACGGGTGACCGACCCGTACGGGAAGGAGCGGGCCGGGTTTACGGCCGAGACCACCCTCAGCCGCAAGGAGTTCGGGCTGAAGTGGAACGCCCTGCTGGAAACGGGTGGCGCGGTCGTGGGCGATAAGGTCAAGGTCACCCTCAATCTCGAGGCCGTCCGCGAAGACTGACTGCCGGCGAGCAACAACGCGCGTTTGCAGCGTCGCGCCACGGCGCGGCACGCTGGCGGCGCCAGCAACGCCCCCTTCGCGGCGCAGCACCGCTAACAGGCAGTGCGCGAACCATGCGAGCGGTACGGGCGCTCGGTGGGATGGCGAGCTACGGAGCGGCACGCGGAGTACCAACCAAGGAACGGGTATACATGCAATTGGCATTGATAGTTTCGCAGCAGCCTACCACGACACCAGCCTGGCTGTGTCGGCGTTGGAGCCGGTGCGCAACTTGATCAAACAGATCGGCTATGCGGACCAGGTTGGCCTGGACATGTTTGGTGTCAGCGAACACCGTCGCAAGGAGTGCCTCTATGAGTAAGACAGCCAAGAGAATTCGTGTCGGCATCATCGGTGCCAATCCGGATCGCGGATGGGCGGCGCAGGCGCACATTCCTGCCTTGAAGTCGCTCGCGGACGACTTCGAGATCACGGCACTGTCTACCAGTCGACGCGAATCTGCCGACGCCGCCAGCAAGCTCTTTGGTGTGCCTATCGCGTTCGACAATCACCAGGACCTCGTGAACAGTCCGGCCGTGGATGTCGTCGCCATCACCGTGAAAGTGCCGTATCACCTCGAACTGGCGACTGCAGCGCTCGACGCGGGCAAGGCCGTGTATTGCGAGTGGCCGCTCGGCAACGGCTTGAAGGAGGCGCAGACCCTAGCCGCACTGGCGAGGAAGAGGGGCGTCCTCGCTGTGGCAGGGCTGCAGGCCCGCTCTGCGCCGTCGGTGGCTTACGTGCATGAATCGATCAAGCGAGGGTACGTTGGCGACGTGCTCTCTACGACGCTGATCGGTTCGGGAATGGGCTGGGGACCGACGGTGGAGCCGTTCAACGCCTACCTCAACGACAAGAAAAACGGCGCGACGATGCTTTCCATCCCACTGGGCCAGGCGGCGGACGCCATGTGCCATTGCCTCGGCGAAGTCCGAGAGCTCTCGGCCACGATGACTGTGCTCCGAAAGTCCTTCACGATCGTGGGGACAGGCGAACACAGGCCCATGACCGCAGATGATCAGGTGGCCGTCACCGGGTTGCTCGAGGGCGGAGCCGTATTCTCGATCCACTATCGCGGCGGCGTCTCGCGCGGCACGAACCTGCTCTGGGAGATCAACGGCACCGAGGGCGATCTACAGCTCACCGCCGCCGGCGGCCACGCCCAGATCTTCGAGATGACCGTACGCAGCGGCAGGGGCCTGCAGTCCTCGCTCGAGATCCTGCCCGTGCCAGGGCAGTATCGGTGGTCGCCGCCGCAAGGCCCGGGCCCTTCCACCAATGTCGCCCAGGCATACGCGCGTTTCGCCCGCGACTATCGCGAAGGAACGCATTTCTGCCCCACGTTCGACGACGCGGTCACGCGCCATCGTCTGCTCGACGCGATCGAGACGGCCGCGGCAACCGGTCAGCGTCGAACGCTGGGCTGATCCGACCGTCCCAGCGCCTGATCGCTCGCCACCTGCGGGTTCCCAGCAGGCACCGCACGCGCCAGCGAGGACCCCGCAGCACACAACCCCGGACCTGCCGGCAACGGGACAAATGTACGCCAACGACATGGCCCATACGGATAGAAAGGATCGCGGTCATGGATTGTAACGCGCTTCGCCTTCTTGATCTGGCCATCGGCAGCCTGCTCGTCGTCACACCGGACAGTGGTAACCGGCCGCCCTCGTGCTCCCCGTCAGCCCCGGCAACCTGCTCCTCATTGGCGCTCTGGCCGTCGGCACCGTCGGATCGGCATGGCAAACCAGGACTACGTGACGACCTGGCAGGTCAGCGCCGTGGTACTGGGGAAAGGAGCCGTTCATGGTAAGAAACGCGCCGGCCGGAACCGACCGGCGGTGGCCGCCTGCTGACCCATACGCAGATCGATGCCATCCGCTCGGCGATGCATTTGTTTCGTAGAGGACGATATCGCTCGTGACGTCTCACTCTCGAGCCGCATCTACGGCGACGCCTGCGCGCAGGCGCGACCGGCCGTCGGCGCGATCCAGTACGGCCAGTACACGCCCTGCAATCTGTGCGCGATCGAGTACGAAGTCGGCTGTGGCCGTGGCATGATTACCACCCCGGGACAATACGTGCGCGACAAGCACTTCGACGACGTCGAGCGCCACGTACTAGAGGTGAATGCACACCTCTAACGGCTGGTTACTTTAGTTTCTCCGGTTGCCGATGTCGCCGGGAGGTGGTGAGGTTCCATGCCTGAAGGCCGCGCGCAGGGGAAGGTTCGGTGGGAGCGGGCGGGTGAGCCCCGGCCCCTGAACCGTGGTGCGACGCTCGCCACCGTTTGCGCCGCGTTCGCGGTGGTGATCCTGAGCTTCTCGGACGTCAACCTGGCTCTGCCCTCCATGCAGAAGGACATCGGCGTTGCCAATTCGGTCGCCCCCTGGGTGCCGGGTGCGTACGCGTTGCTGTTTGGCAGTCTGCTGATGCTCGGCGGCCGTGCCGCCGATCTGTACGGTCGGCGGCTACTGTTCATCGCGGGAGGCACGATCCTCGCGGCTGGATCTGGGCTTGGTGCAATAGCAACGAGCAGTGGAGCACTAATTATCGGCCGAGGCGTTCAAGGTCTCGGAGCATCCATGGTGGCGCCCACGGTTCTCGCCATCATTATGGACATCTTCCCGGAGGGCCGTGAGCGGGACCGCGCGCTCGGCGCCTGGGGCTCGGTCGCCGGAGGAGGGTTGGCGGCGGGGTTGCTGATAGGCGGCGTGCTCTCGCAGGTCGCATCCTGGCGATTGCTCTTTTGGCTGAATGTGCCGGTGCTAGTGGTGGTTCTGGCGATGGGATTTCGATTGCTTCCGGAAAGCCGGGACAGGTCTGCACACGGCGTAGACACTGCCGGTGCAATCGCGATCACCGGCGGTTTGCTCTTGCTGGTATTCGGCCTGTCTAACGCCCAAAATGCGGGCTGGGGCCCACCAATTACGCCGCTGATGATCGCCTGCGCGGTGGCGTTTCTGTCTGCGTTCGTGGCAATCGAGCGGCACTCCGGGAGTCCGCTCATGCCGCTCTCGGTTTTTCGTTCGTTTGCCGTCAGTGCGTCGAACGCGGTGATGTTCCTTATCAGCGGTACCGTGAGCGCCGTAGTGCTCATGCTGTCCCTGCATGTAAGCGGCGTGCTGGGTTATAGCGGGGTTCGATCCGGGCTTGCCTTCGCGCCTTTTGGCGTGG
>Ga0193751_1001693_pt1 | contig 13862 bp, 9 predicted proteins | sample L1c2metaG_FD_143050 | JGI IMG/M metagenome (GOLD analysis project Ga0193751, IMG submission 143050) | Soil microbial communities from a riparian zone of the East river system, Colorado, United States - L1c2 | ecosystem: Environmental > Terrestrial > Soil > Riparian zone | place: USA: East River... | reverse complement strand
TTCCAGGTTAGGTTCCCGCTTGCATCCAGCTTTGCAGCAAAAGCACTGTTGTTGTTTGAGGGCCTGACGGGCGAACCCCAGGTATCATCACTGTGCCCCACCACATAGACGTTTCCGCTTCCATCCGCCGCCACCCCGTAGCCATAGTCATTGCCGACGCCGCCGAGAAAGGTGTTCCAGGTTAGATTCCCGCTTGCATCCAGTTTTACTGCAAAGGCATCATTACCACCGCTGTAGGCGCTGACGGGTGAACCCCAGGTGGCATCACTGAAGCCTACCACATAGACGTTTCCGCTTCCATCCACCGCCACCCCATTGCCATAGTCACTGCCGCTGCCACCGAGGAAAGTGTTCCAGGTTAGGTTCCCGCTTGCATCCAGTTCTGCTGCAAAGGCATCATTATTACCGCTGTGGGCGCGGACGGGCGAGCCCCAGGTCGTATAGCTCTCACCAGCAACATAGACATTGCCGCTTCCATCCACCGCCACCGCGTTGCCAAAGTCAGAGTAGTTGCCGAGAAAGGTGTTCCAGATCACGTTCCCGCTTGAATCCAGCTGTGCGACAAAAGCATTAGGGTCGCACCCGTTGCAGGTGGCAAAGGGGCGGACGGGTGAACCCCAGGTCACATGACTGTAGCCCGTAACATAGACATTGCCGCTTCCATCGACTGCCACCCCGGCGCCACCGTCACCGTTCCCGCCGCCGCCGCCGAGAAAGGTGTTCCAAGTCAGATTGCCGGTTGAATCCAGCTTTGCGGCAAAAGCGTTAGGGGTGCCGTTGACGACGCCGAAGGCGCGGATGGGCGAACCCCAGGTCGCATCGCTGCTGCCCGCCACATAGACATTTCCGCTTCCATCGACTGCCACCCCGGAGCCATAGTCATTGCCGCTGCCACCGAGAAAAGTGTTCCAAGTCAGCGTCGGGTCGATATTGAGCGGTTCGCTGCGGTCGTAATCGCCCACGGCAAAACCGATCTCATGTTCCCCGTGCGAAGTGAATGCGATTCGCACTGGGGCCCGTTTCCCATCGTGTTCTTGCCATGCTTGCGGCGCGCTTTCATTGAGCGCGCCGGTTTGAAAGCTGATCCGCAACGAGCCATCGCCTTGCACTGCAATCGGTGCGTTGTAACGCAGGCGGATATTCTCTGCATTGGCATGCGGATCGAGCCGGTAGGTGGTGCGAGCAATTGCGCCCTTGGGCGCGTCGTAGGTCAGGGTCACGCCCTCCCAGAGATTTGGATAACTGACCTGTGATAATGGCGTTGCCTTTTTTTCGCTCCTCGCGTCACTCGGAATGGCGGCGCTCGACGGATTGGTTGAGTGCGCGTTGACGAACTCGACCCGGAGAGCGTGCGAGCCGCTGGCCACATAAACACTCTTGTCAGTGAAGCCGAGGACGTGCCCCGCCGATGTGAATTGAAGGATATCCTTCGGAGCCGTTACATGCGCCGATTTGACGGGGTGATGATGCCGGGCCACGAAGGGGGCAGCGGCAGCGAGGACAACAAAGGCGAGCGCGCCAGCAACGAAACTGCGGCGCACGTGGGCGATGCGCCCACAGGCCATGCCAAAGCGAAATGATTTAGTTTTCATGATAAGTCTCCACCTAGCTAACGTGCGAAGCGGGTCCCAAAACGGACACGCCTTCCGAAAATACTTCCGCTTTCTCTCCGAAAACGGTAAGATCCCGGCTTTCTCAAATGAGCATTGCCCCCACGGAAGAAGCCACGCGGATTCTCCAGGAATGGAATCATGGGGACGCGAACGCCGCGGCGCGGCTGATGCCGCTTGTGTATGAAGAGCTGCGCCGGCGCGCGGCCGAATATCTACGGCATGAACGCCCAGACCACACGTTGCAAGCCACCGCGCTCGTGCACGAAGCTTACTTGAAACTTGTCGATCAAAACCGGGCGACTTGGAAGAACCGGGCGCACTTTGGCAGCGTCGCCGCCAGTCTGATGCGGCGTATTCTGGTGCAGCACGCTCGCACTCACAACGCGGAGAAACGCGGCGGAAAATTGGAGAAACTTTATCTCGACGAAACACGGGAACTAGCGTGCGAGCGCCCGCTTGAGCTCGTCGCCCTGGACGACGCACTGCAAAGTTTCACCAGCACCTACCCCCGTGAAGGCAACGTTGTAGAGCTGAAGTTTTTCGGCGGGCTCGAAGTAAATGAAATCGCGGAAGTACTGAACGTTTCGCCGAAAACCGTCCTGCGCGATTGGAATTTTGCCAAGCTCTGGCTCCGACGTGAGCTCACGCCAAGCGCAGCGCATGCCTGATCAACGCGCCCAGAGGTTAGCCGAGCTCGTTAAGTCTGCCGTCGAATGCGAACCGGAAGCGCGCCCTGCGTTTCTCGACGACGAGTGCCAATCCGATCCGGCGATGCGCGCGGAAATTGAATCGCTTCTCCAGCAACAAGAGGGCGCAAGCCGATTCATCGAAACTCCCGCCCTGCATCTCGCGGCGAAATCGTTCATGCGCGAAGGCGCATTTCGTGCCGGGCAAACAATTGGCGACTACGAAATCATTTCTCTCATCGGCAGCGGCGGCATGGGGGAAGTTTATCTGGCGGAAGATGGACAACTGCACCGCAAAGTCGCGCTCAAACTTGTTCGCCGCGGCATGGATTCGAAGGACATCATCCGTCACTTCAAGCGCGAAGAGCATCTCCTCGCCAATCTCAATCACCCAAATATTTCTCAGCTTTACGGCGGCGGCGTGAGCGAGGATGGGATTCCATTTTTCGCCATGGAATACGTCCAAGGTCAACGGCTGGATGAGTATTGCGACGAATGCCGGCTGGGAACGAAAGAGCGACTTCAGCTTTTTCGCAAGGTTTGTGCCGCGGTGACCTACGCGCATCAACATCTTGTTATACATCGCGACCTCAAGCCAGCGAACATTCGCGTCACGCCCGAAGGCGAACCGAAGCTGCTCGATTTCGGCATTGCCAAATTGCTCGATTCGGAGAACGCGCCAAGCAGCGGGCAAACGCTCACGCTTCAAGGCGTCATGACGCCTGAATATGCCAGCCCTGAACAGGTACGAGGCGAAAGCATGACAACAGTGAGCGACGTTTACAGTCTCGGCGTCGTCCTTTACAAGTTGCTGACTGGGCAAAGTCCGTATCGGACGAAAACGAATCGGCCAGACGAAATCGTGCGCGCCATTACCGAACAGGAACCAACTCGTCCCAGCACAGCGGTGCAAAATCGAGATTCGAGAGTCGAGAGTCGAGAGTCGACCGGTTCACAATTCACGGTTCACGATTCACGATCTCTGCGCGGCGATCTCGACAACATCGTTCTCATGGCGATGCGGAAAGAAACGTCGCGACGTTACTCGTCCGTCGGACAATTTTCTGCGGACATCCAGCGACATCTCGAAGAATTGCCGGTCGTCGCACGCAAAGACACTTTCGCTTATCGCGCTTCCAAGTTCATCAGGCGACACCGTGTCGCTGTCGCCGCTGCATTTTTGATTTCGATTAGTTTAGTCGGCGGGATAATCGCGACCACCTGGCAGGCGCAGGCAGCGCGCCACGAAAAAGCAAAGGCCGAAGATGTTAAGAATGCTCTTGTGCGCATGCTTAACTACTCAAACCCAGTCGTGTTTTCGCCTCAGAAGAACGGTCAAAAAACTGTGAAAGAGATCTTGGATGAGACCGCCAAACAGCTTGAGAACGGTGAGTTCTCAAATCAACCGGAGATTAAGGTCGAGTTGGAGCAAATTATCGCGGAGTGCTACTTCGGACAGGGTAACTATGCGCTGGGCAATAAGCACACGGAAGAGTATCTCGATCTCCATCGCAAACTCTACGGGAAAAATGATATCAAAACGCTGACGGCATCAAAACAGCGGGCATTCATGCTTTTCGCTGAGGGAAAGCTGACGGAGTCCGAAAAAGATTATCGTAAAATTTTGCCGTTGATGAGGAACGAAAGACGGAAAGGAAACATCAATGCGGAAAACCTGGCGGACGCGCTTAACAATTTTGGCTATTTGCGGCGAACACAGGGCGATTCCAAAGAAGCCGAATTGTCGTTCCGCGAAAGCCTGGCGTTGAGTTCACAGATGCCGAAGGAGTCACTCTATATTATCGGGCCAACCCGAAGCACTCTTGCATCCACCCTGGCCGATCAGGGAAGATTTGAACAAGCGCTGCAAACAGCCCGCGAAGCCGTTGCGGAATATCGTCAGCGCGCGGAAACCGGCACCCCAAATTTCGGTTTCGCTTTGACGGTGCTGGGAGGATTCCTCACCGAAAAAGGGAAACTTGCCGAAGCCGATGCAAATCTGCAGGAAGCGGAAACGATCTTCCGCACACTCCTGGACGCCTCTAATCTGTGGTTAGGCGACAACCTGCGCAATCAAGCGGTCTCATATTACCAGCAAGGAAGATACGCTGAGGCACTCGGCAAAGTAACCGAGACCCTAAAAATCTACCGCGAGAGCTTCGGTCCTTATTACGACAACTATCCGACCGCTCTGATAATCAATGGCTTGATCCTCGCTAAAACGGGTTCACCGCGGGAAGGCGAAAAAATCCTGCGTGAAGCTGTTAAGATTCGCACGGAGTCGTTGCCGAACGAACATTACTGGGTGGCTCTGGCCAATAGCGCGCTCGGTGAATGCTTAACGATCCAAAAACGTTATCACGAGGCCGAGCCGCTTTTACTCAACAGCTACGAAGCTCTGAACGTATCACAAGGCGCGGATAATCCGCGCACAACAATCGCGCTTCAACGCCTCATCAATCTTTACGAAGCCTGGAACAAACCGGATCAGGCGGCGCCTTATCGCGCGTTGCTACCAGCCCCGACGCCAAATGGCGCGTCGTCGACGATGTGATGTTTGTCGGTCGTCCAATCGCGCAGATTATGAATACGAAGATCGACAATCTTGTTTTCCTGCGCCCGCTTCATCATGCTTTCGTTCAGCGGCGCGCGGCAGATTTCGGGAAATAACGTGAGGATGTCGATCTTCATGGTGGATCGGGTTCTCCGAACACGATGCTAAGATTATGCGGCTTCGCAGCCACTAATACCAACGCGTTCCACCTATTCGACGATCTCGAGAGTAGCACGCTGAGCGTGACGCGACGCGGAACTGTTTAGCATGGCGCGAATGGCGTGAATCGTTTGCCCGTTGCGACCGATGATGCGGCCGACGTCGCTCTGACGCAGTTGTACTTTGAAGATCGTCATTTTGCCGCTCGGAATTTCGGTCAGCACCATGTCGTCAGGAAATTCCACGAGCTGCCGAATGATGAATTCGAGAAACTCTTTCATGGCAAAAAGAACTTAATCACGAATCCGCCTTCGCACAATGCTACGGCGTGACAGGTGGCACGAATCGACCCGAATTTTTAGTCCTGCCGGCTTAATCCACTACAACCTGCACTTTTTGTCATGTCGAGCGGCAACGTGACGTTGCATCCATTTAACAGCGGCGCAGCCGCCACATTGAGAGCCTGCCCTGAGCGAGCGCAGCGAGTCGAACGGGAGACATCTCTAAATATTTCAGAAATAGTAAGAGGTTCCTCCACTTCGGTCGGAATGACAAGAATTGGAGGTGCTTCACTGTGCGAAGCGTTCCGAGCAGATATTACGTCGCGCGCAGCGCGACGGCTACAGTTCCGCGCTAGCTCGCGCTTGGCTCCGTCGTCGGAGAGGCGGGTTCCACCGCTGCTTCGGTTGTTACCGCAGAAGCTGGCGCGGCCGCTGGCTCTGTTTCAACCGGCGCCGGCGCTGGCTTTGGCGCGGAAGCGGCTTTTTTTGCGGCCGCTGCTGCCGCCTTTTTCGCCGCGGCTTCCGGGTTCTTAGTTTTCTTGATCAAACTGCGAACGGTGTCCGACGGTTGCGCGCCTTTGCCAATCCAATGTTCGATCCGATCCAGCTTCAAGGTGCTGTTTTGCCCGGCCTTTTTCGGATCGTAGGTCCCGACGATCTCGATGAATTTGCCATCACGCGGACTGCGTGTGTCCGTGACCACAACTTTAAAATAAGGGCGGTTCAACGCGCCTTCTCTACGTAATCTGATTGCAACTGCCATATTATTTTTTCATTCGCGCCATTTGCGCCATCATCTTCTTCATTTTGCCCGTGTTCTTCATCATTTTTTTCATTTGATCAAAGCGGCGGATCAAATCGTTCACCTCCGTGACGGTCGAGCCGCTGCCGCGAGCGATCCGCTGACGACGCCGCGCATTTAAAATTTCCGGGCGCGTCCGCTCCTCGCTAGTCATCGAAAGCACGATGGCTTCGGTGCGCTTGAGCTGCTTCTCGTCAATCGAGAGGCCCTGCACGTTACTCATGCCCGGTAGCATGCCAAGCACATTTTCGAGCGGCCCCATTTTTCGGAGCATTTGGAACTGACCGAGGAAGTCGTTGAAATCGAACGACGCGCTCCGCAATTTCCGCTCGAGGCGCTCCGCGTCTTCCACCTCGATCGTTTCCGCTGCTTTTTCAACAAGGCCGATCACGTCGCCCATTCCCAAGATCCGGCCGGCCAGACGCTCGGGCACGAACGGCTCGAACTGATCAAGTTTTTCGCCAGTGCCGACGAATTTTATCGGGCGCTGCGTCACTTCCCGCATCGACAAAGCCGCCCCACCGCGCGCGTCGCCGTCGAGCTTCGTCAAAATAATTCCGGTGATCTGGAGCGCGTCGTTAAAATGGGTCGCGACGCTGACTGCTTGTTGGCCGGTCGCGGCATCGACAACAAGCAGCGTTTCCTGTGGCTGCAAAAATTCTTTGAGCTGTTTGAGCTCTCGAATCAACCCTGCATCGATTTCCTGTCGGCCCGCCGTATCGAAAATTGCCTGCCCCGCCGTACCCTCGGCCAAGGCAGGCGATTCGAGTGCTGCGGCTACGGCGCGTTGCACGTTTTTCTCATTCGCATCCGGCGTGAAAACTGGAACTTCGATTTGTTTTCCAAGCGTGGCCAATTGTTCGATCGCGGCTGGCCGTTGCAAGTCACATGCGATCAGCGCGGGAGCGCGGCCTTGTTTCTTCAGCAATCGCGCAAGTTTTGCAGCCGAAGTCGTTTTCCCCGAGCCATTCAGTCCGACGATCAGAATTCTGCCAGGTTTTCCGAGATCGAGCGGTGCAGGATCGCCGCCGAGTAAGATCGACAATTCATCGTAAAAAATCTTAGCGATCTGCTGACCGGGCGTGATGCTGCGCAGGACGGCTTCGCCAAGCGCCTTTTCCTTGACTCGCGCAATAAAATTCCTCGCGACTTGAAAATCGACATCAGCTTCGAGGAGCGCGAGCCGAATTTGGCGGAGCGCGGCATCGATGTTCGCTTCACTAATTTTTCCGTAACCGCGGAGGTCCTTAAAGATCTCCTGCAGCTTGTCGCCCAGTTGCGAAAACATCAGGTGTTACGATTCTGGGGAGCGCACGCGCCCCTGCGATCGCGAACTTTTCCGAAGAGACACTTTTGGCGCGGCGCCAAAACTAGCACGCGAGGCGCGTGCGCTCCCCAGATCATCGGATCCCTATTTCCTCGGTGTCGGCGTTGTTGCCGGTGCTGCTGCCGCGCCGGACTCATCAATTCCGAACGTCCAATGAGCTTCGACTTTCTTGTCGCCGGATTTCGCGGTCAGAATGACGGTGCAGTTTTTATCGCGCAGTTTTTGAGTTACCTGATACGAGAGAACGCCTGTTTTTGGATCGAACGTCGCCGGAACAACTCCGAGACCGCTCACCCGCAATTGTACACTGGCCGGATCAATCGGCCCGATTGCGCTCAGATTCGCTTTGATCAACGGTAGCGCAGTTCGAACCGTTTCGCCGTTAGCCGGCTGGGTCGATAAATTCTCCGGGCCAACCACCGCGACTGCGGGCGCGCCGGGGCCGCCGCTTGAAGTCGCGATCATTTTCACCGCGTCCTCAAAAACCTTCGGCTTGTTCGCCTCGATCGCATAACGGCCGAGCGCATCCATCGGTGAGGTGTAAGTGATCGGTTGCCCGTAAACGGTGAACATCGCTTCGTAGCCGGCGTTGCGCGCAATTTCTTTGACGTGCTCGTTATAAGTGCCAAACGGCACCGCAAAGCAGTTGATCTTGATCCCGAGGCGTTGTTCGAGCAGTTGCTTGCAGCCAACGACTTCGTTTTGCACCCACTGTTCGTACTCTGGGCCAGTCAGTTTCTTTTTGGTCCTCTTTCCGCCCGGCTCGATCACCATGATGGTGTGGCCTTCGCGTAAATCCTGGTGGGTTGACGAGTGCGCCTCAATGTCGATTCCGTTATCGCGCATGTCGGCCAGCATTTCCCAAGTGATTGCCTGTCCGCCGCCCAAGCTGGCACCGGCGACGCCCTCGGTATAAATGAACATGGTAAAGGTGTAGCCGAATTTTTTCATGATCGGCCACGCGACTTCGTATTGAGATTTCCAGCCGTCATCGAACGTGATCACGGCGCAACGCGGCGGAATATTTTTCTGGCCGCGCTTCCAAGCGAGCAGGTCCTGCAAACTGATTACAGTGATGCCGCGGTCCTTCAGTTCCTTCATTTGCGCTTCGAACACCGCCGGCGTGATCTCAGTCCCGGGGTAATGCACTTTGTCCACTAAACGGTGATAACAATAGATGATGGTCTGCGCGGTTTGATCGACTACCGGCTTGGAGACGGTCGGCGCAGGTGTGGCGGTCGCGGCCGCTTTCGGAGCAGGTGTCGGTTTTGCCGCAAAAGCGATGCTGCCGGCCAGAACGACACCAAGGAACGGATACAAAAAGAGTCGGGTGCGCATAAGTTAGAGTAAACGCCTTTAAATCCGGTCGCACAAAAAACAAGCGGTTTTTCTGCAGAAGAACAAACTTCAGGCGCAAAGTCTGCTGCTTAAGAGAGAATCGCGCTCTCCAGAAACCTTTGGCGGCGCGGCGTGTTTTAATGTAAGAACCTCAAATGGCGCGACTGAGTTACCGGCTTTTAATTCTTGGCTTTTCCGGCTTCCTCGCCGCTTGCGCAATCGGGCCCAGGCCGTCGGCGCCGATCACAAAAGATACGAGCACATCCTTCAACATGGTTGTGGTCGATGCCGGACACGGCGGCAAAGACAATGGCGCTTACCGCAAATTCGGCGGCGCGGAGAAAATCGCAACGCTCGATGTCGCCAAACGTCTTTCCCGCAGGCTGCGTGAGTCCGATTTAAAAATCGTGATGACGCGCTCAACCGACGTTTTCATTCCACTCGAGGAACGCGTCGCGGTCGAAAACGCGCAGAAGAATTCAATTTTCGTCAGCATCCATTTCAACGATTCGCGCCGGCGCGGGATCCACGGTTTCGAAACCTATTATCATTCAGTGAATTCACATGACCTGGCGTATCGGATCCAATCGAAGCTGATGACCATCCCCCATTCGGCGAATCGCGGCGTTCACACCGCAAATTTCCGGGTTCTGCGCTTGGCGAAATATCCGGCAGTGCTGGTGGAATGCGGTTTTCTAAGCAACCGATTGGAGGGCGGCGAAGCGCAAGATGCCGAATATCGCGAAGCGCTGGCGGACCGGATCGCAGAAGCAATCGTGGAACAGCGTTACGGTCCCGATGTTTATCACGCGGCGAAAAGCGCAGCCGCGCAACCGCCAAGCGAAGGACCAGGATTGGCGCCGTCGTCGCTCAAGGGCGATTAACCCGGACAATTCATGTCCGCTCGGAGGGGAAAAGCCGAGCAGCCCCTTCAAGGTAATTCCTGTGCGTAATGCCGGAATTAGAGCGCTTATATTTAGATTGACCCTCGCTAACGCCGGTAGGAAGAGGCTGGGTTAACCAGCTACTTCTTTCGAAGTAGCTGCCCTTCGGGTGCATTTTCGTTGGAAGCGAAAATGCGGTTAGAATTCTTTGCCGCGCTCTTCGCGTCCAATCGCTGCGAGAAAAATTATCGCCAGAAAGACAACCGCTTCGACCGATGCCATGATCAGCGCGTAATTGGGTTCGCCATTTGCCAAACGAAAATGCTCCGCTAACCAAGCCTGCTGTTGGGCCGCGTAAGCGGCGGCGAAATTTCCGAGCTGATAAGCAAGTCCGGGAAAAGTTCCGCGAAATTGCGACGGTGAAAGCTCGTTCAAATGCACCGGCACCACCCCCCAGGCGCCTTGGACCATGAACTGAATGAGAAATCCACCCATTATCAGCAACGCGGTTGTCGGTGCGAAAATCCAAAGCGGTATGAGTAACATCCCACAGATCGCCGATAGAATAATGACGCGCCGGCGTCCCCATTGTTGCGAAAGAAAACCCATCACCGCACCACCGCAGATCGCGCCGGTCGCATAAACAATACTGATCATCGATTTCGCGCTCACGCCAAAACCGCGCTGTTTTTCCAGATAGGTCGGATACAGATCCTGGGTGCCGTGCGACATGTAATTGAAAGCGGTCATGAGCAGCACGGCATAGATGAACAGCGCACCGTGTTGCCTGACGAAGATCGACATCTTCATGCGCGGGCGCTCGCTCCGAACGCGGTCGCGTTGCCAGACCGGCGATTCTGGAACGCGCGCCCGAATGTAAATCACCAGAAATGCCGGCAATGCGCCGGCGATAAACAATCCGCGCCAGCCGAAATGTGGAAAAACGATCCAGTAAACCAGCGCCGCGAGCAGGTATCCGACCGCGTACCCTTGTTGTAAAATCCCTGAGAAAAGTCCACGCGCTTGCGTCGGCAGCGATTCCATTGCCAGGGAAGCGCCCAGGCCCCATTCACCGCCCATGCCGATGCCGAAAAGTGCGCGGACGATTAAAAAGATTGTGAAATTCGGCGCGAACGCGGTCAGCAGTTCCATTACCGAATAAAAAATGATGTCCCCCATCAGCGGAATGCGCCGGCCAAATTTGTCGCCGAGCAAACCAAAAATGAACGCGCCAACCGGCCGCATCATTAAGGTGAGCGTGATCGCGAACGCGACCTTGGGAATGCTTTCGCCGAAATCGCGGCCGATCGGAACAAGCACGAACGTGACGAGAAAGAAATCGAGCGCGTCGAGGGCCCAACCCAGAAAGCAAGCTACGAACGTGTTCCGTTGGTCGCGGTTCAGAATCTTGAAAAGTCGAACGAATTCGAGCCGCGAAATCCAATTGAAGAGCGCACGATAGAACGCGAGCACGACTCAGATGTAGATGTCGATGTTGTAATTGTCGATCTTGCGTCTTGTAGCTGCCGCCGTCTCTGGCGGCAGAAACGGCGCAATGCTACAGTTCGCTCGTGCGCTATCTGGTCAAAGCAAAACTAAAACCGGGTAAATCAAAGTCGCTGTTGCAATCGATCGCTAACGGCACGCTTGGGAAAGGTTCCATCGCCGGTGACGAGTACATTTATAACATGAACGAAGCGCGCCTGAATGACGACGGCGTCGCCACCTGGGTCGAAACCTGTTTTTGCGATCCGCCGCTGGCGGAAGAACAGCCTTACTGGGAAAAATATTTCGAACTCCTGAGCGTAAAGGACGCGCACTCGCGGCGGAATTGCCGGCACGAGAACGGCACCGAATCATGGGCGTGCTGCGATTGCGACTGCACAAACAAGCTGGAAGCGAAACTGCGCGGGCAAGGCGAAGGTTTTCTGAAGCGGTTGCGCGCGAACATCTGAGGTAGGGGCGGTTCACCGAACCGCCCGCGGGCGGTTTGGCAAGCCGCCGTTTACCAAGCAGATCTAAAAACCTTTGCGGCTGAGACAGCCGCATCTACACCAAAATTCGTGTTCCTTCGTCCCGCCGTCGCGGGATTGGTGGTTAACGCCACGACAAAAGAGAAAGCGCCGAGAGGATTTTCACCTCCCGGGGCTAATTTTTAACTTATCTCTCTTCTACTTCCTCGAGTTGTATCTCAATCAATGTACCTGAAGATTGCCCCCGCCGAGTGTCTGCTGGATCGTTTTGGTACCGTTCCAATTACTGGAGAACCACACACCGCCGCTCTTGTTCCAGACTGTGACCGCGATTTGATCATTGCTTCCCGGCTCGCCCGCATCGCTCATTTGCACTTGAAGCGTGGCGTTACCATCGATGCTGATCGGAGCAAGTGGATTAGTAATATCCTGGATGCTTGACTTGCCGTTGAACGTCCCCGTCGAAGGCGTGATAGCGTTGGGATTGGTAACTGGGTTGATAGTCAGCGAAGTCATCGAGTTACCTTTGATTTGGTACGTCCGGCCGTTGTTCCGGATAATCGTGTTGATGTTACCTTTCACGCCGGTCTTCGTGTTTTGGACGTTGAACCCGAAGTTGTTCTTCGTGCCAAAACCTCCCGGATACAAACCAGCCGAGCTCGACATCACCAGATAGCCACCGCCCGTGATCGATCCAGGACCCAGCGGTTGTGTTACTGTCACCACCGTGTCGTCCAAGGAACTATTACGCGTATAGTAGCCGTTCACAATGATCCCGACTGTGTACATCTCTGTGGTGGTCGGGGTGATGTTCACGCCCCAATTATAAGTGACCGTGCCGGTCTTCGTGTCACCCGCGTTGACCAATCCGACAGGCAAGTTCGAGGCGATAACTGTGTTGTTGTCTCGGTTAATAAACGTGACCGTCGCATTCCGAATATCTCCGGGATACCCATCATAGGCGGGATCGGCAGGCACCGCAGTGATATCTTGTATCGTCGCACTCAGCGTCACGGTAGCCGTGTAGCTGCTCGGCGATGACGTCGAAACATACATGAAACCTGTGTAAGTAGCGCGCGCGTCTTCCTGAGTCACGGTCAACGTGGCCTTGACGAAGTTCGCGGCCGGGAAGTCGTAATTAGTCGCGCTGAGAGTGCCCACCGACGGGATGATGGCGTTCATGTATGTACCTGGCGCGTTGGAAACGCCGGTACTGCTGTAGAACGTAATAGCAGTCGCAGTAGTAAACGCCGGCATTCCACTCACGACCGCCACCGTGTCATGTGAGATGAATCCCGTGATCGTCGCCGTGAATGTCGGCAACGGATCCGAATACTGCACTGTCGCGGGTTGGGCCGTCACCGTCAGGTGCGCCTTGTCAATTACATCCTCAACGGTCCCGGAGGCATCATAGTAGTTGGTACCGCCGGAGAAGCTCCAAGGATCGGCCGTGTAATCCCCGGCGTCGGTGTGTGTCGTGCCGCTGAGGTCCAGCGTAGTCCCTAGGGCCGCACCGCCGGTGTCGACGCCCGTCACCATACCCGTAGCCGTGTGGGAAAAGGTGTTATACGTGACGGTGTAGGGCGTGACCACGATGGTAGCGGTCGCCTTGTTGATGACAATAGCCACGCTGCCGCTCTGATTGGTATAGTTAGTGCCGCCGCTGAAGGTCCAGTAGGCTGTGCCGCCAGGATAATTCGTGAACATAGCGCCGAGGTTCAAGGTGGCGCCTAGGGCCGCGCCTCCAGTATCGACGCCCGTCACCGTGCCGCTGGCTCCATGAGCGTGGCTGTCGTAAGTGCCGCTGTACCCGCTTACGATGACCGATGCGACGGCTTGTTTGATGCTATCGGTGATCGTCGTGTTGCCGATGTTGTTGTAGTTGGCCGTGCCCGTGAAGAACCAATAGTCGCTAGCATACGTGCCGGCGTCGGTGTTGGTAGTGTGGCTAACGTCCACGGTGCCGACAGTGGCCCCGGTCTCACTGTTCACTCCGGTGATCGATGTGATAGTCGCCGTGTGCGGATTGCCGTTGTAGGTCGTGGTGAGACTGGTGTACGGCGTGACCACTACCGTCGCGTTCGCCTTGCCGATGCTATCAGTGATTGTCGTGTTGCCAATGTCGTTGTAGTTGGCCGTGCCCGTGAAGAACCAATAGTCGCTAGCATACGTGCCGGCGTCGGTGTTGGTAGTGTGGCTAACGTCCACGGTGCCGACAGTGGCCCCGGTCTCACTGTTCACTCCG
>Ga0193751_1001692_pt1 | contig 13871 bp, 12 predicted proteins | sample L1c2metaG_FD_143050 | JGI IMG/M metagenome (GOLD analysis project Ga0193751, IMG submission 143050) | Soil microbial communities from a riparian zone of the East river system, Colorado, United States - L1c2 | ecosystem: Environmental > Terrestrial > Soil > Riparian zone | place: USA: East River... | reverse complement strand
AGAGCGCTGACTTCTTAGACGTGGAGAAATTTCCCACGTTGTCCCTCAAGTCCACGCACATCAGCCTTGTCCGAGATGGAGAACTGGCCGTAGAGGGCGACCTCACCATTCGGGGCGTCACGCGCAAGGTCATCTTTTCCGTTGAAGGCCCGACCCCACCTGCGAAGGATCCCTGGGGCAATACCCGAGTTGCGGTGTCAGCAACCACGAAGATCAACCGCAAAGACTTCGGCCTGACCTGGAACACGGCGCTTGAGACCGGTGGCATTCTCGTTGGCGACGAGGTGACCATCACGCTCGACGTCGAATTCGTGAAAGCTTAAATTTATCCAGACCGCCAGGCACACGTCCAAACGGCGTGCTTCCTGGCGGCAGAAAGAGAATCCTATGTCACTCCGCCCAGTTAAACAGATCATTCAAACGACGCCCACAATCGAGGGCGCTGGCGTGAAGCTGCAGCGCGCTTTCGGTTTCGGCAAAACCAAGGAATTCGATCCGTTCCTGCTGCTGGACGACTTCCGCAATGAGGCATCCGCACCGCGGGATCGAGACCATCACCTACGTACTCGCCGGTTCGGTCGAGCACGGCGACAGTCTCGGCAACAAAGGCAAAATGACCGCCGGCGACGTGCAGTGGATGACGGCCGGTAGCGGCATTCTCCACCAGGAGATGCCGAAGGGCGATAACCACGGCCGCATGCACGGTTTCCAGCTCTGGGCGAACCTGCCCTCTTCGCTGAAGATGACCGATCCGCGCTATCAGGACATTCCGGCAAGTGCGATTCCGGAGGTTACGGACGATGACGGCACCCGCGTGCGCATCATCTGCGGCGAGTTCTGGGGTAAGCGGGGACCGGTGGAAGGCGTGGCCGCCGATCCGAATTACCTCGATATTTCGGTTGGCCCGGGCCAGCGGAAGCGGCTCAAAATCGAGACCACGCGCAACGCCTTTGCCTATGTGTTCGCGGGCTCTGGCACGTTCCGCGACGCGTCAGATCCGCGCGCGGTCCTGACCGAGCAGGTCGCGAAACCGGACGCGCCGCCCGTGTACGATGTCGGCAATCACTCGCTGGTGCTCTTCGACCGCGGCGACGAGATCGTGGTGCAAGCGGGCAACGAGGGTATCCGTTTCCTGCTGGTATCGGGCAAGCCGATCGAGGAACCGGTTGCGTGGTACGGCCCGATCGTGATGAACACGCAAGAGCAGCTCCGCCAGGCAATGGCGGAACTGCAAACTGGCGCCTTCATCAAACATCGGTGAACCGGCGCTAAGACGAGCAAGTCTACATGGTCGATCTCCATCAACAGGTACCCATTTGTCTTGGCTGGAGAAAACCGGGGGACGGAAAGCATCGAATGGCGAAGAGCTGTTTCCCAGTTTTCTCAGACGCCGCTGGTTGCTTCTTGTGCCCATTGCAGGGCCTGCCACCAGGTTGAGGCGACTTCCTCATCTGAGAGTTTCAATTGTTTGGCGAGTTCGCTCGATTGCGACCACTCACCCGATTCCTGAGCCAGCATGAGTTGGTACAACGGCCGGAGGCTACTATTCTGGCCGAGCAGCGCGGCTTTAGTTTCGCGCTCCACCGGCAGTTGTTCGAGGAGCACGTCCATGCTGACCTCAAGGATGGCGTCCATCACGGAGAGCAGCCCCATCAGGAACAGATCGGTATTCGATTTCAGGCGAACGGAGAGCAGTTCGCAAAAGCGTGACGACGAGCCGCACCCAACGCCGCATTTCCCGTTCTCCCAGTACGGCCATGGCATGGCGGATCGATTTGATTTCAAGCGCGAATCCAAAGACCGGGGAATTCAGATACCGGAGCAGGCGGTAGGAAATCGAGGACTCCTGTTTAAGCAGCTTCTCGAATTCGCGCATGTCGATTTCCGAGCGGCAGACCATTTCGAGCAGCCGTAAATAATGCAAGCGGCTGGCGGGAACCTCGCGGCCGATGACGACTTCGGGCCGGCAGAAAAAATATCCCTGGAAATACACGAAGCCCATGTCACGGGCCTGATGAAACTCATGGGGCGTTTCGAGCTTTTCAGCCAGCATCTTGCACTTCGCGGACCCAAACCGGCGCATCATGCCCGCCCGCTCCTCCGGCCGAGTCGCGCGGAAGTCAACTTTTATGATGTCGGCAAACTCGCAAAGCGGTATGCGCGGATCGTTGGGGGCGAAGTCATCGAGGGCGATGAGATAGCCAGCCGCTTTCAGCCGCTTGCAGGCAGCGATGACGCGGTCTTCGGGCTCAACCGTCTCCAGAATCTCGGCCACGGTCTGGCTCGGAGGCAGCAAGGTAATCAGGTCTTTGAACAGGACCTCACGAGTGCAATTCACAAAGGCGCGCTTGTTATCGCAAAGCGTCTCGATACCGTAAAGCAAGGAGCTATCCAGGATGGTCCGGGCCGCAAGTTCGGGATCGGCGTTGAAGTAGTCCTCGACACCGTTGCGGAAAAGAATCTCGTATCCGAACACATTCTGCGCGCGGTCAAAAATGGGCTGACGGGCAACAAAGCGCTGTCCTGGCAGCGCAAGCGAGAGCGCAGCAGACACTTTTTCTTTGGCAGGAACGGGTTTCACTTCTCTTATATCGGCGTGCCCGTCGCGGAACTTCAGGCCGAACTGCGAGGCTGTCATCTTCGGGAAAATAGGATGTCAAAAAGAAAGCGTCAAACGCGCTTCATGGCCGCGAAATTCGGTATGGGAGGTCCGGGCCCACTTTGGTAATGCCCAAATGTGGAAAACTAAGGGCATTCCCCCTTGCGCAGTCGGTCGTTTCATGAGTAACATGAAAGGTGTTCCCAATGGCCCTGCTTCCAGGCTGGCCGTTCGCGCCAAACAAGACTCCAGGCGCCAAGACAGTTTGAACATCGATAGTTTAAATAAAAGTTCTCGAGTAGCATCCAGCCGATGTGAGGTTTGGTCTGCCGGTAGCCGATCTGTAGTGACCACGGGTAGTGTGCCACACGTTGCGCCACACGTTTAGAGTACCGACTAGAGTGCCGACTAACGAGCCGACCGCAAGGGAAGACAATCAGGCCTGTGACCCAGGCCTGGTACTAGCATCAAAGATTAACAAGAGAAAAATATGAATGCAGGACCCGGACATCCCTCCGCAGGCGGAGGGAGACACAAACGACGCCGTGGACGGCGTCCGCCAAAACGAGGCGCGGGTGGCCCGATGGGCCGCGACCGCCAGGAGCATCAGGGCATTTTTACCGCTCCCATGGATCACAGCTACCGCGCCAATATGGGCATGGATAGTGGCAACGGCAACGGCAGACCGCGACGGCCCGGTTTTTCCGCGTCCTACCCGGTGGCCGATCCTGAGCCGCTTCCCGCCCCACGAGAGGATGCCGCTTCGCGAGTCTTCGCCTTTGTCGAAGACCTGTTCTTCCTGAGCAAGATTCAGGACACGGGCCGTAAGATGAACGTGAAGGTCGAGTTCGTGAAGACCGAGAAGGACCTCGCCGACCGGATGAAGAGCAATGGCGTAGAACAGCCTTCGCTGATCATCTTCGACTTGAACAATGCCAATGCCAAGCCCTTGACGCTCATTCCGAAACTGAAGAGCAAGCTGAAGAAGGGGACGTCGATCATTGGATTTCTCTCGCACGTGCAGGGTGACTTGAAGCAGAAGGCGCACGAGGTGGGCTGTGACATGGTGCTGCCGCGCTCGGCATTTTCGCAGAATCTGCCTCAGTTGCTGCGCCGGCATGGAGCCATCGAGCCCGATGCCGGGGCCGCCGACTGAGCATTGCAGAAGTCAGAGGTCAGATTGCAGAGGTGCCCCCTATGATGTTTTGGGATGTCCTTCGTTTCCGCCGAGAACTGCTGTCTCCACGCATAGGATTTCACCTCTGAAATCTGACCTCTGACCTCTGCATTCCCCTGATACAATTTCGCCGTGTTCCTTCACAAAATTCTCATCATGACCGCGGCTATGGCGATGGTCGTGCCGGCTTTCGCCCAGCAGCCTCCGGTAAAAGTTAACGTAATCAATGTGTGCGCACCTTCAGCCGATGAGCAGAAGGAATTATCGTCGGCCCTCGGCAAGGTGCCGGGCAAGCCGGCGTTCAGCAAAGACTACGAAGTGTCTCGCGGTCATTCCACGCTCGATCAGAGTGCTCCGATCCCCGGCATGCCAGCCTTACCGCCCGGTGCGGTCTCGGCTGCCGACTGGGTCCGGGTTCGGCGCGAGTTCCCCGACACCACCCTGTTCAGCAATGTCCAATACTCGTTCAGCGTCGATGCGAAGAATATGGTGGAGACGCTCGTGCTCCGGGTGCGCGACCCAAAAGATCTGATGCAGATTTCAATCGAGGACAGCGCTTCCGCCGTTGCTTCCGCGACCGCGATGTTGTCCACCAGTACGCCGGTCGCGCGCGTCAAACTGGAGCGCTTTGGAAAAGCGTCGGTGGCGCTGGCGCGGTGCTCGGGAGCGGAAGGGACTCCCGTGACGGATCAGAGCGCGTACGAACCGATCTTCCACGCTGCCTCTTCGATTATGGAACGCTATCGCGACGCTCTGGGCGCGCGCAAGATGATACCCCAGGAACTGGCTCGTCTGGGCGTGGGAACTGCGACCAAGCAAGCTGCGGGCACAAAGAAATCTCCGTAGTTCCGGTGGAGAAACGGGCGTCTCGCCCGTCGGCACTGGGGTGGCTGGGCTGGGACGCCTGGCGCTCCATCGGCAAGCTTGAAGCGAAATCTGTCGCTGCGAATCTAAGTAGTCACCACTATGGATATACGCAATGTCGTGATCATGGGCTCCGGATGTGCCGGTCACACCGCCGCCCTCTACAACGCCCGCGCCAACCTCAAACCGCTCGTGATTGAGGGCCATGAACCGGGCGGCCAATTATCGCTGACCACGTCGGTGGAAAATTTCCCCGGTTTCCCTGATGGTATCCAGGGGCCTGAACTGATCGAGAACATGCGCAAGCAGGCCGCGCGCTTCGGCGCCGACTATCGCATCGGCCACGTGGTCAAAGCCGATTTGAGCAAACGTCCGTTCGAGTTGACTGTCGGCAAAGAGATCATTCAGACCCGGGCGCTCATCATCGCCAGCGGAGCATCGGCGCGCTGGCTCGGCCTGCCGAACGAACACGCACTGATCGGCCACGGTGTTTCTTCCTGCGCGACTTGCGATGGCTTCTTTTTTACAGGCAAGGAGATCGTGGTGATCGGCGGCGGCGACTCGGCCATGGAAGAAGCGACATTTCTGACACGCTTCGCGACCAAGGTGACACTCATCCATCGTCGCGAGCAGTTTCGCGCTTCGAAAATCATGCTTGATCGCGCCCGTGCCAATTCAAAGATCGAATTTCTCACCGACACAGTGGTGGATGATGTTCTCGATGTCAGCAAAAAAGAAGTTACGGGTCTGCGCCTGCGCAATCTCAAGAGCGGCGAGAGTTGGGATTTCCCTACCAGCGCGATGTTTCTTGGCATTGGACATATCCCGAACACGAAGATATTCGAGGGCCAGCTCGAAACCGATGCGGATGGATATCTGGTCACCCATAAGAATGTCTTCACGAAAGTGCCGGGGGTGTTCGCGTGCGGCGATGTGCAGGACCGGCGCTATCGCCAAGCAATTACCGCCGCCGGGTCCGGATGCATGGCGGCGTATGAAGTGGAGAAGTATCTCGAAGACGAAGGGCTATGACGGCGAGGTCTTGAAGAGTGCCGACGGAAGTCTTTACCACAGGGGGGCACAGGGGACACAGAGAGATCCACAGAGGAAATCCAAGAAAATAAGGTACGGCTTTCTCTGTGCACCTCTGTGCCTCCTGTGGTTAGGCTCTTGATCTTTACTTCGCGGGAGCTGCGCCGCTCGTCCTGAACATCTTGTCATAAATCCAGAGTAACGCCGCGGTTGCGATGCCGACCGCCGCGACGCTAAACCAAATCCGCTCCGGCTGGTGCGTGACCTCGCCGAAGTGATGAACCAGCGTGCCGCCAAACCAACCGCCGATCAGAGAGCCAATTCCTATGGGCAGGAACGCGAAGCCCATGTAAGTGCCCTGCTGTCCGGGAGGCGCGAGCCGCGAGATGTATTCGTAGTAACGCGGAGATTGAATGATTTCGCCGAGCGCCAGCACAAACAGGGAGAGCACCGCCCCCCAGATCGTCGGCCGCAGGGCGAGGATTATCCAAGAGACAGAAGTGATCACCGTGCCCAAAATTACGGCTTGAAATGCCGGGATCTTGCGGGTCAAGTAATTCACGGCGAGCGTGAGGCAGATCACGGTCAGTCCGTCCGTCACCAGAATGATCTCGACGTCGGCATTGGAATTGATGTAGCCGTGAATGTAGCCCGGCAAACTGATGTACTGCTGCCAGAACACCACCCAGTACCCCGTGAAGAGCACAAGGAACCACATGAACCGGCTGATTCCTGCGAGCACGAGAATGAGGAACGCGCTCCAGATCCACCAAGGCACGGTGTATCTCGGATAGATCAACAGGGCGACGCGCAACAACAATGCGACCAGCAATACCGGTAGAACCAGCCGGTAATTACCAACCACGACGCAGAAGTTCCGGGCGACCGTGGCGATCGAAGGCGGAGGCGCATCTCCGGGCTTGCGGGGCTCGCGGAAAAAGATGATGACGACAAAGAACATGGCGAAGACGCTGACCGCCGCAACGCGATAAACATTTTCAACACCCAGGTGGCGATGGGCCCAGGACGCGAAATAAGGGCCGAGGGCTCCTCCGATGTTGACCATCGTGTAATAAATCGAGTAGCCGATGGAGCGGACGTTCTCCTTTGACGCTCGCGCCGTCGTGCCCACCACGCAAGGTTTCACCAGCGAGATGCCGAGTGCAGGCAGGACGAGAATGCAGCCGACAAATAATCCAAGCGGCACGGCATTGCGCATCGGCGCCAGCCAGGATGCCCCAATCGATCCGATCAGGAAATAGGCTGCGGACAGGATGAGGTAGGCCATCGAAAGAGCGCGGCGAAACCCGAGGCGGTCGGCGGCGGCGCCTCCGAAGATGGCTAGAAACCAGACCATGCCGCCGAACAAGCCGGTCAGGGTTCCGGTTTGCTCGGTCGAGAAGTTCAGCTTTTCCTGCAGGTAGAGAGCTAGAGAAGCAAAAGCCCCATAGTAGGAAAGACGTTCGAAGATTTCGGTTATGTTTGCGACCCAGAAGGGGCGTTCGAACCCGGTGCGGATTTCGTCGAAGCGTTCGTGGAAGCGTTCGGAAAGGGTCAATCTTTGCTCCTGACGGACCGTGTGGCGCGGGCGCCTTCGCCCGCGATCAACTGCCTATGCGGTCTTGTACTTGCTGGGCTGTCAGACCCAAAACTCGAATCACTTTATTCCGGCTGGTCTGGCCGGTTGCAATAGTAACGGAGGAACGCGGGAGGTTCAAAAGCTTTGCGAAGAATTCTATGCAGGCTTCATTGGCTTTGCCGTCCACGGGAGGGGCGGTGAGGGCTAGTTTCAACGCGTCGCCCACTTCTCCGGTGATGGCATTCTTCTTTGCACACGGGTGGACTTTGACGGCGAAGGTCGCACCGCTGGGCGAATTTTGAATTGCTACCATCGAAAGGCGCTACCACAGGGGGCACAGAGGCACACAGGGGTGCAAGAGGAAACCCTGCAACACCACTTAGACTTTCCTCTGTGTACCTCTGTGCCCCCTGTGGTTAAGCTTTTGCTCGTTCCCCGAAGATCGCCGTCCCCACGCGCACAGACGTTGCTCCTTCTTCAATGGCGACTTCGAAATCGTGGGACATGCCCATGGAAAGAACAACCATACTAATTTGCGGCAGGTCGCGCGCGGCGATGCTGTCCCGAATCTGGCGGAGTTGGCGGAAATAGGCTCGCGAGCCTTCGGGATCTTCTGTGTAAGGCGGGACGGTCATTAGACCTTTAATTTTCAGACTTCCCCATCGCGACGCGCCCCGCAGAATCTTTTCCAGTTCGTCCGAGCCTTGTTCGTCCGAGCTTCGATCGTCCAGGCTTGGTGGGACTCCGCTCTTTGCCTTCTCGCCACCGACGTTGATCTCGATCAAGACAGACAATCTCTTGCCCGCGCTTTCCGCGAACGCATTTAGCTTCTCTGCCATCCGCGTTGAGTCAACGGAATCAACCGCATGAAACAACTCCGCCGCCTTCCCGGCTTTATTGGTTTGCAGATGTCCGATCAGATGCCACTCGGTGTCACGCAAGTCGTGCAAAGCATCCGCCTTTGCAGCGAACTCCTGCACACGGTTCTCGCCAAAAACGCGCAGGCCGGCGGCGTATGCTTCGCAGATGCGTTCTACGGGAAACGTTTTGCTCACGCCCATTAGAGTGATTTCGTCTGGATTGCGGGCTGCCCGCCGCGCCGCTGCCGCGATTCGCTCCCGCACCTCCGCGATATTTTCCGCAATCGACATAAAAGCGAGAACCACGAAGGACACAAAGTATCACGAAGGGGAACCGAAGATCTCTGGTTGCCTCCGGACAAGGGTGTCCGGGACTACGTGATTTGTGGCGAGCTCTCGGAAGGGCCGAAATGGTCTCTGACTGGACGGACGAATGCGTCCGTCCCCGCGCAAACCTGGACGGGCGAGGACGCCCGTCTCTCCACGAACTCTTTCTTACATCATGCCGACTGGGGGCGCGGGTTCGTTGGGATCGCCTGCGCTTGAAAGTGGAATCCTGATCATGATACCGGCCAATCCGGCCATGACGACCACTCCCACGAGATACGAGGGATGAGAAAATATCTGCGGAATTTCCCAATTCCGAGCCTTGGATATCGCCACGATGCCGGCCCAAACCAGGCCGAGCAGGGATTCGCCGACGATCAGCCCGGATGCGGTCAGCACTCCGGCGTTCTCCACGCGCGCCATCTGCGCGGGATTGAAACCGCGCCGCTTGGCGAGCCAATCTCCGAGTGCGCGGAAGACTCCTCCCAGGAAGATTGCGAAGGTGGTTTCAAACGGCAAGTACATTCCCACCGCTACCAGCATGGGGCTGCGCACCTGCATCATGATCATGGCGATGCCCATGAAGATGCCTACGACCACCAGGGGCCACGGCATGTCTCCGCCCACAACCCCAACCGCCAGCGTGGCCATGAGCCCGGCCTGTGGGGCCGCCAGTTCGCGGCTGCCAAAACCGAACGACTTATTTAAGAGCGCGAGCGGAAAGTACATTACCAGGCTTGCCACCACCACAGCGATCAACTCGGCCACTTGAATCCTGCGCGGGGTGCCGCCGAGAATGTAACCGACTTTGAAGTCCTGTAATAGCTCACCGGCGACGGCTGACGAAACGCAAACCACTGCTGCCACGCTTAATACGGCTAACACCCCAGATGTTCCGGAGACTCCAAGTGAAACCATAAGCAGGGCAGCGATGAGCAGGGTCGAAAGCGTCAAGCCCGAGATTGGGTTATTGGAAGAACCGATGAAGCCGACTAGATTTCCGGAAACCGTGGCAAAGAAAAAGCCGACCACGAGCAGCACCGCCGCCGCAAAAATTGCCGGTCCGACGAGGCCGGTCAGATTCACATAGAGTACGCACATGAACACGAACATGAGCGCAATCAAGCCAAAGACAGCTTTCGAGCTCATATATTGTTCGGTGCGCGAAAGCTCGGCCCGCTGGTCCGCGGTCTGACGTAAATCGCTGATCGCTTTGCCGAAGCCCGCCGTCAGGCTCTTTCCCATTTTGAACAAAGTGTAGGCCGCTCCCACGAGCATTCCCCCAACCGCGATCGGACGGACCACGAACTTCCAGACTGAAATCGACATGGTTATCCAGTCATCGGGCGTATCTGACGGGAGATATTGTTTGATCTGCGGCCCAAGGAAATAAATGAGCAGCGGTACCATCAATCCCCAAGCGAGTACGCCGCCAGCGAACTGGATGGATGCGAGCCGAAGTCCGATGATGTAACCGACTCCCAGATAAGCGGGACTTACACTAGGTGCGGCGAAAGTACTAATGCCGCCTGTTGCCACGATATTCTGGCTTCCGGCAAGACCAAGCCGGACGCGGCTGCGTCCAAGACTGCCCACCGCAAAGTGAAAGTCCTTGCCGGCGGCGAATAATCCGAAGCTTCCGAGGATGTACACAATTCCGCCAACCCCGATGTTCCAAAAAAGATATTTCGCTGCTTGCGCGCCGCGCTGCCCGGCCTTGTGGATCTCGGAGGCCGCCACCGACTCCGGGAAGGGAAGTTCGGGGTCTTCCACCATGACACGTCGAACTAAAGAGATAAAGAGGACCCCCAGAATGCTCCCTACCATAATCAGCGCGGTCGATTTCCAGTAGGAATCGAAGGACCAGAAGGACGGCCAGACTCCGGCAAGCACGAATGCCGGAAGGGTAAAGATCGCGCCTGCGGCAACCGACTCACCGATGGAGCCTGCGGTTCGAGCGATGTTTTCTTCGAGCAGCGATCCCTTCCAGGCGCGCAACACCGCCATGGAGATGACTGCTGCTGGATAAGTGGCCGCGATGGTAATGCCGGCGCGCAAACCGAGATACGCATTGGCCGCGCCCAGAACCACCGTCAGGATCAGACCCAGAAAAATGGCCCGGAAGGTCAACTCCTTCATTTCCATGGTTTCCGGGACGTAGGGGCGATGCTTGCGGATCGTTCCGGGGACATCCCCCGCGGGAGTGCTCATAGGGTCCTCGTGGTCATTCGAATTTCATTGCTGATTCACAGTAGCAGCGACGGCGCACCTTAACATGCCGAAAGGCAGCTTTACAAGTGCGGCGGTCTTGTAGAGAAAGGTTGGTGAGCTGAGACCTTGCCATTTATCTGCAACTTTGCAGCCTGGCCGGGGTTAGAATGGTTCTATCCAGGAGGTATTTTGTGACTCCCGTTGCCAGCCCCTCTTGGAGCCGGTTTCTTGAGGAATTCTATTGCCGGGGATGTGGCGCACACGAAGCATATCGCTCCCGCCCTCGCGGCTTCTTCGAGAAATATGTGCTTCCGTTTTTGTTGCTGCAGCCGGTCCGCTGTGAGCGTTGCTATCACCGGGGCTACGTCTTGCGGACGATTCCGGCGCTCGAGCGGCCGGAGCCTGAGCGCAAGGCTTCGCAGAGTCAACCGCCAGGCGGCTCGAAGTCCGGTAGCCGCGTTGCATAGGGTGAGCGCCACGGCTATACTGAAAAAGTGTAGCCCGGCAAAAAGTGTCATCGGCTTGCTGGGTGCTGGAGGCCGTCTTCAGCAGTAGCAGTAGCCGGCAAAAAGTGTCATCGGCTTGCTGGGTGCTGGAGGCCGTCTTCAGCAGTAGCAGTAGCGGTACTGGGTTTCGAATACGGGCTGCCCAGGGCCGAGCGGCGGACCATGGGTTGTCGGATCATGGGTTCGCAGGCTGGGCTGAGCGCGTTGCTGCGACTTTATTCTTCACTTTGTTCCCCGCCGATTGCCGTATTTGTGGTTCCCCACTCATCAAAGTTTCCCGTCTTCCCGTTTGTGAAACCTGCTTGATCGCGCTGACGCCCCTGCGGGGGTCATACTGCACGGTTTGCGGAGAAGCCCTGCACATACCTCCAGCTTACATTGATCGAAGAGGGACAGATTGCGGAGAGACGGATCGCTTAGAGGCAGATCGCGTTGAAGTTCAGACGCTGTGCATGCTCTGCCAGCGCGCCGATCCTCCGTTTGAGCGGGCGGTTGCCTACGGTAGCTATGACGGGGAATTGCGCGACCTGATCCATCTGCTCAAGTTCCAGCAGGTTCGTCCCGCGGCGGCGGTTCTCGGGCGCATGCTGGCCGAGACGATTGCCAACCTGGAACAGGCTATGCCCCTGGAACAGGCTATGCCTGTTGGGACGCTCTTCTCCAGCAAGATCATGGTCATCCCAGTTCCTCTGCACACGCGCAAGCAAGCCCAGCGTGGATTCAACCAGGCAGAGAAGATCGCGCAAGACGCGCTGAAGCAATTGTCGCGTCCGAAAAGATTTGATCTGTGCACGGGAGTCCTGCTGCGCCGCCGCGAGACCGGGAGCCAGATTGGGCTGACTCGCCATCAGCGGCGCGAGAACATGCGTGGCGCATTTGCGGTGAGCGATCCAGCGCGAATATTGAATCGCGACATTTTATTGATCGATGATGTCTACACCACGGGAACTACGGCTTCGGAGTGCGCGCGGGTTCTTCGCCGCGCGGGAGCGGCTCGGGTGTGGGTGGCGACGGTGGCGCGGACGTTGAAGATTTCCGATGTCATCGCGCTGCCGGAGAATTTGCCAGAGAATATCTCGGAAGAGGGGAATGAAGATCGCCTCAGCGTGGCGGCTCAGAGCTAAAAATCATGTCGTTGCGATTGCACAATTTCGCTGGCAGCATGCGGTCGCACCTTCCGGCCGCGATGCTTGCGTCCGGCATACATCATGAGAGTGACGGCCACGCGCTGCACTTGCCCGTACTGGTGCTGAACGCCTCCTACGAGCCGATCAATGTTTGTGCCGCTCGCCGCGCGATCGTGCTGGTGCTGAAGGGCGTCGCCATGACCGAAGAAGAAAACGGACACTTCCTGCATGCCGCCCGAGTTGCCATGCGCGTGCCCTCGGTGATCCGTCTGCTGGAATATCGGCGCATTCCGCACCAGTCACGGGCGCTGTCGCGGAAAAACATCCTGCTGCGCGACCGCAACACTTGCCAGTATTGCAGCACCACACTCCCACCCGGCGAACTTACACTGGATCACGTGATTCCGCGCTCGCGCGGCGGCCTCTCCACATGGGAGAACCTCGTTGCCTGCTGCCATCCCTGCAACCGCCGCAAAGGCAACCAGCTTCCTCACGAAGTCAACATGAGGCCTGCGCGCGAGCCGCGCTCCTTCAATCTCCACACCAGTCGCCACATCATGCGCCTGATGGGGCATTCGGATGATAAGTGGAGGAAGTACCTTTTCTATTGAGGGTTCAGGTCCGTCGCTTCGCTCAGGATGACAATTCTTTGCTGTCGCCTATCCCTGGCTCTTCTTACTTTTCCTGAAACAACAGCGGCGCGAAGTGCGCTAGATTATCTCGCCACACCATCCACGTATGCCTGCCGGGGGTTTCAATAGCCGTCACCGGAACGTCCTTGCTCTTGAGCCATGCGATGAAGTTGCGGTTACGTGTGATGAGGTCATCTTCCTTTCCGCAGGCAATCCAGAGCAGGTGCAGACCGGCACTCAACCGCCGCAAAGGCAACCAGCTTCCTCACGAAGTCAACATGAGGCCTGCGCGCGAGCCGCGCTCCTTCAATCTCCACACCAGTCGCCACATCATGCGCCTGATGGGGCATTCGGACGATAAGTGGAGGAAGTACCTGTTCTATTAATCGCTCGGACGGCGGAGAGCAGGTTTCAAAGTTTCAAACTTAAATTGTCATCCTGAGCGAAGCGAAGTTCTTGCTGTGTGCCGGTGCGAGGAACAGCAGGTCCTTCGCTTCGCTCAGGATGACAATCTTGGGACATTGAATTCCGCCCCTCTTACCTACCCTGAAACAGCAGCGACGCGAAGTGCGCCAAATTATCGCGCCACACCATCCACGTATGCATACCGGGAGTTTCGACGGCCGTCACCGGAACGTCTTTGCTCTTGAGCCACGCGATGAAGTCGCGGTTCCGTGTGATGAGGTCATCTTCCTTTCCGCAAGCAATCCAGAGCAGGTGCAGACCGGCACTCTTTCCACTCAGCGCCGCAAGCTCATCCTTTTCACGGTGTCCCATCGCTGAACTGAATCCTCCCACCCAGCCGAATTGTTCGGGGTGAGTCAGTCCAATCGTCAGACTCTCGAGGCCACCCATGGAGAGTCCAGTAATCGCCCGGTCATTCCGGTCCGTCGAAACGTGATAGGCGGACTCCACCTGCGGCAGTATTTCGGTCAGCAGCGCCTGTCTGAGAGCCAC
>Ga0193751_1001691_pt1 | contig 13875 bp, 17 predicted proteins | sample L1c2metaG_FD_143050 | JGI IMG/M metagenome (GOLD analysis project Ga0193751, IMG submission 143050) | Soil microbial communities from a riparian zone of the East river system, Colorado, United States - L1c2 | ecosystem: Environmental > Terrestrial > Soil > Riparian zone | place: USA: East River... | reverse complement strand
AGTCTTCCATGCGCGGCGGAAGGAAACTCGGCTGGCCCCGGCTGATGCCCGCCTTGAAATTGCGATTCGTCATAAACGAATCGTACAACGATCAGCCCGATGCGCTATGAATTCTTGCCCAGTCTCGAAGCGAAACCCATCGATTGCTCTGATGGGTTTCGCCGCTGCGCGGCTCAACCCATCCTACTGACAGGAGTCCGCCTTGCCACGCATGACTCTCGCTGTGGTCGCGATGGTCGGCATTGCCGGCCCGGCACTGGCCCAGACCGTCGCGCTGCCGGATCTGCCGGCCGCCCTCAAGCCGGGCGAGCTCAAGCCCTATCTCGCCGTGCCGGCCACGGGCGTGCAGATCTACGTGTGCAACAAGACGGACGCCGGCGCCTACGCGTGGACGTTCAAGGCGCCGGAGGCCGAGCTTTCCGACAGCGCCGGCGCCCGCATCGGCAAGCATTACGGCGGCCCGACCTGGGAAGGGAACGACGGCGGCAAGGTGGTGGGCGCCGTCAAGGCGAACGCTCCCGCCCCGGCCGCGGGCGCGATCCCATGGCTGCTGCTCGACATCAAGTCCCGCGACGGCTCCGGCCAGTTCACCCAGGCCGCCGGCATCCTGCGGGTGAACACCGTGGGCGGAGCGGCGCCACCCGCCGGGTGCGACGAAGCGCACGCCGGCGCCGAGCAGCGCGTGCCCTACACGGCGACGTATTATTTCCTCAAGTAGGATGGGTTGACGCCCGCGAAAGCGGGCGGATACCCGTCACGAAAACGAGCGGCCGAGGCCCCGATGGGTTTCGCCGCGCGATGCGCCGCTCGACCCATCCTCCGCACACATCTTCACGCCCAGATCGCATCGGCAGTCCGTAGTGGTCGCGCTGCGGATCGTCCGGGAACGACTTGGCGACGCCGGCGTGGATGCGCCGCGCCATGGCCGCGCAAGCGAGCGCATCGAGCAGGTCGTCCGGCCCAGCTCCTTTGGGCGCCGGCGCTTCGACTGCGGCCGCCGCAAAACCGGCATCGATCAGCAATTGGCGGCGCAACGCCAAGCCCGGCTTCACCTTTTTGGACAGCGCGAGCGGGCGGCCACCGTTGAGTCGCCAGAACGCGAGCTCCGGATGGGTTTCGAACACCCGGGCGCCAAGCGCCGGGTCGGTTCGCAGCGCGCGATCGATCTCGCGGATGCGCGGCGCGATCATGAACAATTGCTTCTGCACCTGACGCTGCGGATCGGACGTCGCCAGCGCGACGCGACAGGCGTCGCGGTACGTGGGCGCATAAATTGCCTCCCGTGACGGCACGGGAAAAACCGATGATCGCCGGCCGCCGAGCAGCGCACGTACCGCGCGTTCCGGCCCGCGTCCGCCCGGTCCGATGCGCTGCGGCAAGCCGATCGGCATGTCGACCGCGATCACGACCGGCGCCTCGGGCGCGGCCGCGATGGCGGCGAAGTGCGGCACGATGCGGGTACGCACCTCGCCGCCGATCGGGCGCGCGAATGCCACCATCCACCCGGCTGGGCAGCCGTCCGCTCCCGCCAGCCAGATGTCGTGTCCATCCATCGTTTGGCGCTCCCACCCGATTCTTGCGCACCGCGCCGGAAAAGCCCATTGTGCCGGGCTTACGCCATAGAGGGGAACGCCAATGAAACGACGCGAATTTCTGCAAGCCGCCGGTTTGGGCCTCGCCACCACGGCGGTCGCCGCGCCCGCAATCGCCCAGTCGATGCCGGAGCTCAAGTGGCGCCTGACTGCCAGCTGGCCGAAGTCGCTCGACACCCTCTACGGCACCGTCGAACATATTTCCAAGCGCGTCGCCGAGATCACCGACAACAAATTCCAGATCCAGGGCTTCGCGGCCGGCGAGATCGTGCCCGGCCTGCAGGTGCTCGACGCGGTGCAGAACGGCACCGTCGAGATGGGACATACGGCCGGCTACTACTACGTCGGCAAGGACCCGAGCTTCGCGTTCGCGACCGCGCTGCCGTTCGGCTTGAACTCGCGCCAGCAGGAATCCTGGCAGCAGTTCGGCGGCGGCATCGAGCTGCTCGACGAGCTGTTCAAGCAGTACAATTGCCACGCCATCCCGACCGGCAACACCGGCGCCCAGATGGGCGGCTGGTTCCGCACCGAGATCAAGACCCTGCATGATCTCAACGGCATCAAGATGCGCATCGGCGGATTTGCCGGCCGGGTCGTTGCCAAGCTCGGCGTGGTCCCGCAGCAGCTCGCGCCCGGCGACATCTATCCGTCGCTGGAAAAGGGCACGATCGACGCGGCCGAATGGGTCGGACCCTACGACGACGAGAAGCTCGGCTTCGTCAAGATCGCCAGGTACTACTACTATCCGGGTTGGTGGGAGGGCGGCGCCCAGGGCCACACGCTCATCAACATCGCCAAGTGGAACGAGCTGCCGAAGAACTATCAGGCGGTTCTCACGGCGGTGATCCGCGAAGCCGGCCTGATCCAGATCGCCAAGTACGACGCGCAGAATCCGCCGGCGATGAAGCGCCTGCTCGCCGCCGGGGCGCAGTTGCGCGCGTTCTCGCCGGAAATCATGGAGGCGTCGTACAAGGCGGCGCAGGAGACCTATGCGGAGATCTCCCAGACCAATCCGCTGTTCAAGAAGCTCAATGAGAGCATGTCGGCCTACCGCGGCGACGCTTATCTGTGGTGGCAGATCGCCGAGCTCCCGTTCGATTCGTTCATGATCCGCCAGCGCACCCGGACGTAAGCCGGTTTGTCCACATCGTCATGGCCGGGCTTGTCCCGGCCATCCATGTCTTATTTGTTGAAGCAAAGACGTGGATGCCCGGCACAAGGCCGGGCATGACCAGTGGGGAGGCTGCACCGCACGCGTCAAATCACGTTCGCCTCGCGCACCGGCCGGCGGGCCGCGATCCGCTCGTAACCGAAGCGCGTCAGGTCGTAGCTGACGAAACGGCCGTGCACGATCAGCTCGGCCACGGCGCGCCCCGCGGCCGGCGCGTGCTGCAGGCCGTGCCCGGAAAAGCCGTTGGCGAAGATGAAGTTGCGCACCCGCGGGTGCGCGCCGATGACGGCGTTCTGGTCGAACGTGTTGAAATCGTAGTGCCCGGCCCATCCGCGCACGAGCTTGAGCGCCTGCATGGCCGGCACGCGGTGCGCCAGCGCCGGCCACACTGTTTGCTCGAACAGCGCGTCATCCACCGCGAAATCGCCGTCCGCGGGCGGATCGGCGTCGGCCGGCGGCGACACGCCGCAGATGAAGCCGGTGCCTTCCGGCCGCGCCCACACGCCGGTGGTGTCGACCAGGAGCGGCATGGCGGCGAGATCGGCCCGGCACGCGACCACGAACACGCAGCGCTTACGCGGCTCGACCGGCAGCGCGAGGCCGGCGAGCGCGGCAACGTCGCCGGCCTGCGGGCCGGCCGCGTTGACCAGCATGCCGCAGGCGATGCGCCGGCCGTCGGCGAGCGTCGCGGCATCCACGTGATCGCGCCGGCGCTCGATACCGACGACGTCGCCATGCAGGTAGACGGCGCCGCGCTCGCGCGCGCCGCGGCGCAGCAGGTCAAGCAGCGAATGGGAATCGAACCAGCCCTCGCCGCTGCGGCCGAACGCGCCGGCGGCGAGGTCTGCGGTTTCGAGCCACGGGAATTGTGCCGCGAGTTGCGGGGCGTCCATCAGCGCGATGTCGGCGCCCTCCGCCTGCTGCACCGCGTGATTGGCCGCCAGCACGTCGCGGCCGGCCGCATCCGCCAGCAGCAGATAGCCGCCGGGGCGGAAGCCGACGCTCGCCTCGCGGCCGAACCGCAGCTTCAGCCCGTCGAAAAACGTGACGGCGAAGCGGCTCATGCGGATGTTCTCGGGCGTGGAGAATTGCTGGCGGATCGAGGCCGCCGACAGGGCGGTGGCGGCGCGCGCGTAGGTCGGGTCGCGCTCGATCACCGCGATGGTGCCGGTGAAGCCGAGGTCGTGCAGCAGGAAATACGCGACCGCCGAGCCGATCGCGGCGCCGCCGACGATGACGACGTCGAAGCGCTCGGTGCTCACCGGCCGGTCCAAAGAGTCATGGTGGATGGTGACATGGGCTTGGCCCGCCCGCTAGGCTGGCGGGTCCGGTCACTCAAGGGGCGATCCGATGACCATCCGTCCGCGCCGCAGCGTGCTCTACATGCCGGGGTCGAACGCCCGTGCCATCGAGAAGGCGCGGACCCTGCCGGTCGACGGCCTCATCCTCGATCTCGAGGACGCGGTGGCGCCCGACGCCAAGAAGGCGGCGCGCGCCCAGGTGGTCGAGGCGGTCAAGGCGGGCGGCTTCGGGCCGCGCGAAGTGTTCGTGCGCATCAACGGCATCGGCACGCCGTGGTTCGCCGACGACCTCGCGGCCTTCACCCACGTGGCGCCCGACGCCATCCTGGTGCCGAAGATCCAGTCGGCCGAGCAGCTCGAGGGCGTGGGCACCCGCCTGCTCGACATGCACGCCGACCGGCGGGTGCGCATCTGGGCGATGATCGAGACGCCGCTCGCCGTGTTCAACATCGCGGCGATCGCGGTGGCGGCGCGCGACTCCGAGAGCCGGCTCTCCGGGTTCGTGCTCGGCACCAACGATCTCGCCAAGGAGACGCGCGCCCGCATCGTCCCCGGCCGCGCCCCCATGGTGCCGTGGCTGATGGCGTGCGTCGCCGCCGCCCACGCCTACGGCATCGACGTGCTCGACGGCGTCTACAACGACATCGGCAACGCCGCGGGCTTCGCCGAGGAATGCGCGCAGGGGCGCGACATGGGCTTCGACGGCAAGACGCTGATCCACCCGAACCAGGTCGGCCCGTGCAACGCGGCGTTCTCGCCCAGCGCGGCAGAAGTCGACGACGCGCGCAAGGTCATTGCTGCCTTCAACCTGCCGGAGAACCACGGCAAGGGCGTGGTGAAGCTCGACGGCCGCATGGTCGAACGCATGCACGCCGACATCGCCCGGCGCGTGGTGGTGATCGCCGACGCGATCGCGGCTTCGGCGGCTCAATCGGCCAGCGTGTAGACGAAGAGGGGGCCTCTGCCGATGCCGCCGTGCAGGCAGACGAAGCGCACGAGCTTGGCGCCCTTGCCGTCGTCGTAGCTCGCCTTGCCGGAATAGATCGTCGCCACGTGCTGGTTGCCGACCATGCCGGCGTAGCGGTCGACCGCGACGCTGGTCCGCTCGATGCGGAAGCGGCGGAACGCCGGGTTGTGCCGCTTGAGCTGCACCGCGCCGTAGCGCTCGCATCCGCGCAGCCCGTCGAACTTGCTGGTTTGCGCGTGCACGCCGGACGCAAGCAACGCGAACGCGGCCGCGAGTACAAGCGGCCTTACATCCACGGCCGCGCGGCTTTCACCTTGTCCTCGTGATCGGTGATCTTCTCCGACTTGACCATGGTGAGGCCGATGTCGTCGAGGCCGTTGAGCAGGCAGTGCTTGCGGAACGCATCGATCTCGAAGTGCACCACGCCGCCGTCCGGGCCGCGGATTTCCTGCTTGGCAAGGTCGATCGACAGCGTCGCGTTGGCGCCGCGCTCGGCGTCGTCGAACAGCTTCTCCAGGTCCTCCGGCGAGACCTTGATCGGCAGGATGCCGTTCTTGAAGCAGTTGTTGTAGAAAATGTCGGCGAACGAGGTCGAGATCACGCAGCGGATGCCGTAGTCGAGCAGCGCCCACGGCGCGTGCTCGCGCGAGGAGCCGCAGCCGAAATTGTCGCCCGCCACGATGATCTTGGCGTTCTTGTAGGCCGGCTTGTTGAGCACGAAATCCGGGTTGTCGCTGCCGTCGGCGTTGTAGCGCATCTCGGCGAACAGGCCCTTGCCGAGCCCGGTGCGCTTGATCGTCTTGAGGTATTGCTTGGGGATGACCTTGTCGGTGTCGATGTTGATCATCGGCAACGGCGCCGCCACGCCCTCGAGAACGGTGAACTTGTCCATCGGCCGTACCACGCTTTATGGCGGGCGAGGCGCCCGCGGGCCTTCGTTTATCGCGATCCGCACCGAGATAAAAGCCCTCAGTCCGCCGCCGCCTCGATCGCCGCCATGTCGTCGTCCGACAGGCCGAAATGATGGCCGATCTCGTGCACCAGCACGTGGGTGACGATCTCCCCCAGGGAGTCGTCGTGCTCGGCCCAGTAGTCGAGGATGGGACGGCGGTAGAGCCAGATCATGTTGGGCATCTGGCCGGTGACGGCATCGGAGCGAAACGGCAGGCCGACGCCGTGGAACAGGCCGAGCAGGTCGAACTCGGTCTCCGCCTCCATGCGGTCGAGCACCTCGTCGGTGGGGAAATCGTCGACCCGGATGACGAGGTCCTGGCAGAGGTCGCGGAAGTGCGCCGGCAGCCGCGCGAACGCGGCGATCGCCAGCGCCTCGAACTCGGCGAGGCTCGGCGCCTTGACCGGCCGCCAGCTGTGCGGATCGGGGATCATGCGCTCAGCGCAAATAGGTCCAGTAGAGGTAGATCGAAAGCGCGATGACCGCGAGGAGGCTGAGGGCGCGTCCGATCCGCCGGCCCCACAGCTCGACCGGATCGGCCGTGCCGTCGGGACCGACCGCGTCGCTGCCGGCGAAATGCCTGGCGGCGCGCACCAGGGCCGACTGCGCGAGCGTGTCGCGCTCGCGCAGCTTGCCAAGCGTGTCGAGCGCCTCGCGCCGGCGCGCCTCCTCGCGGTCCTGTCTCGCGGTCCCGTCGGTCATGGCTCAGCATAGGCGCAGCCGTGCGGCCGGGTCCACGTTGACGTAGCCGGCCGGATGGGGGAGCGTACGTGCGCTCGTGAGTTCGCGGTATAAGGCGGGGGTCGCGATGTTGAACTGGCGTATTGCGTTGGTCGCCGCCGCGGTGGCGATCGGGATGACGATCCTTGACGCAGCGCCTGCGGCGGCCGCAGCGCGCGCTACCGAGTGGTCGTCGCAAACAACCCGCCGTCCGCGCGTGGAGATTCGTCCCGGCGGACTTTATTACCGCGAATGCGTCGATGGGCTGCAGCGGGTCAATCGCCCCTATTGGGGCACGACCGTGCTGATGCCCTACATGCGCTGCTGGTGGGTGCGCAGATAGCCGGCGCTCAGCGCCACTCCCGCACGTCCACGAACCGTCCGGCAATCGCGGCGGCCGCCGCCATCACCGGCGAGACCAGGTGGGTGCGGCCCTTGAAGCCCTGCCGGCCCTCGAAGTTGCGGTTCGAGGTCGAGGCGCATCGCTCGCCCGGCGCGAGCTTGTCGGGATTCATGGCAAGGCACATGGAGCAGCCGGCCTCACGCCATTCGAAACCCGCCTTGAGGAAGATCTTGTCGAGCCCTTCGGCCTCCGCCTGCGCCTTGATCAGGCCCGAGCCCGGCACGATCATCGCATTGACGCTCGCGCTGACGTTCTTGCCGTCGACGATGCGGGCCGCCGCCCGCAGGTCCTCGATGCGCGCGTTGGTGCACGAGCCGATGAACACCCGGTCGACCGCGAGGTCGGTGATCTTCTCGCCGCCCTTGAGGCCCATGTAGACGAGCGAGCGTTCGGCCGAGCGGCGCTTGCCCTCGTCGGCGATGTCGGCCGCGACCGGCACGCGTCCGGTGATCGCGACCACCTGCTCGGGATTGGTGCCCCAGGTCACCAGTGGCGGCAGCTTGGCGGCATCGAGCTTGACCTCGCGCTCGAACGCGGCGTCGGCGTCGGACGGCAGCGTTTCCCAATAGCGCCGCGCCGCGTCCCAGTCGGCGCCCTTCGGGGCCTTGGGTCGGTCCTTGAGATAGGCGTAGGTCGTCGCGTCGGGCGCGATCATGCCGGCGCGCGCGCCGGCTTCGATCGACATGTTGCACACGGTCATGCGCCCTTCCATCGACAGGGCGCGGATCGCCTCGCCGGCGTATTCGATGGCCGAGCCGGTGCCGCCGGCGGTGCCGATCTCGCCGATGATGGCGAGGATGATGTCCTTGGCGGCGACGTCGGGCGGCAGCTTGCCGTCGACCGTCACCCGCATGTTCTTCGCTTTCGTCTGGATCAGCGTCTGGGTGGCGAGCACGTGCTCGACCTCCGAGGTGCCGATGCCGAGCGCGAACGCGCCGAACGCGCCGTGGGTCGAGGTATGGCTGTCGCCGCACACGATGGTGGTGCCCGGCAAGGTGAAGCCCTGCTCGGGGCCGATGATGTGGACGATGCCCTGGCGGTTATCGAACTCGTCGTAATACTCGATGCCGAAGTCGCGCACGTTCTCTGCCAGCGCCTCGATCTGGGCGGCGCTCTCCGGATCCTCGTTCGGCTTGCTGCGGTCGGTGGTCGGAAGGTTGTGATCGACCACCGCCAGCGTCTTCTCCGGCGCGCGCACCTTGCGGCCGGTCGTGCGCAGGCCTTCGAACGCCTGCGGCGACGTCACCTCGTGCACGAGGTGGCGGTCGATGTAGATCAGGCAGGTGCCGTCGGGCTGCTCATCGACGACGTGGTCGTGCCAGATCTTGTCGTACAGGGTGCGCGGCTGCGCCATTGCGGACGTGCTCCGGAAAGCAACAGAACCAACTTACTCCGCGGCCTTGGCGCCGCCCGCTTCGGCCTCGGGGCCCTGGCGCGCCTGCTTCTCGACGATGCGCGCCGATTTGCCGCGCCGGCCGCGCAGGTAATACAGCTTGGCGCGGCGCACCTTGCCGCGGCGCACGAGCTTGATCGAGTCGATCATCGGCGAATAGAGCGGGAAGACGCGCTCGACCCCCTCGCCATAGGAAATTTTCCGCACCGTGAAGCTCTCGTTGAGCCCGCTGCCGGAGCGGCCGATGCACACGCCCTCGTAGGCCTGCACGCGGCTGCGCTCGCCCTCGACCACCTTGACGTTGACGAGCACCGTGTCGCCCGGCGCGAAGTCGGGGATGTCCTTGCCGGCGGACAGCCTGACGATCTGCTCCTGTTCGAGCTCTTTGATGAGGTTCATGGAAATCTCCGTCGGGACGCCGCGGCGGCGCCAAGAGGCGCCAAGACAAGAGGCGCCAAGATCCGTTGATCCGTTCATTCGGGGCGGGTCGGCGCCGCCTATACGACACTGTCCGGCATTTGTCATCTGCCGGTCGTTTTGCGCCCGCGGGAGGCCCATAGATCCGGCCGCCGCTCGCGGGTCAGGCGCTCGGCCTCGGCCTGCCGGAAGGCCGCCACCTTGCCGTGGTCGCCGGACAGCAGCACGGGCGGGATCGGCCGGCCCTCGAACAGCTGCGGGCGGGTGTATTGCGGATATTCCAGCAGGCCGTGGGCGAAGCTTTCCTCCCCGGCCGAGGCCTCCGCGCCCATCACGCCCGGCAGGAGCCGCACGCAGGCGTCGATCAGCGCCATGGCGGCGATCTCCCCGCCCGAGAGCACGTAGTCGCCGACCGAAACCTCCTCCAGCCCGCGCGCCTCGATCACCCGTTCGTCGACCCCCTCGAACCGCCCGCACACCGCCACGATCCCGGGCCCGGCCGCCCATTGGGCGACGCGCGCTTGGGTGAGCGGCGCGCCGCGCGGGCTCATCAGCAGGCGCGGGCGCCCGTTGCCGGCCGCGTCGATGGCGCTCGCCAGCACGTCCGCCTTCATCACCATGCCGGGCCCGCCGCCGGCCGGCGTGTCGTCGACCGAGCGGTGCCGGTCGGTGGCGTAGTCGCGGATGTCGACCGCCGCGAGCGACCACAGGCCTTTGTCCCGCGCCTTGCCGGCGAGGCTCAGGCCGAGCGGCCCCGGAAACATCTCCGGGAAGATGGTCAGCACCGTCGCGGCCCACATGGATCAGCTCGCGCGCTCACCCTCTCCCCTTTCGGAGGAGGGTTCGTCGGGAGGGTTCACCACGACCCGGCCGCCCGGCACGTCGATGAGCGGCACTACAGCCTCGGTGAACGGCAGCAGCAGCGTGGGCCCGCCCGCGGCCGGCCTTATCTCCAGGAGATCGCCGGCGCCGAAATTCTGCACCGCGCTCACGGTGCCGATGGACGCGCCGTCCGGGCCGACCGCCGCAAGCCCGACGAGGTCGGCGTGATAATAGGTCTCCGGCTCGTCGATCGGCGGAAGCCGGTCGCGCGGCACGTAGAGCTTGAGATTGCGCAGGCGCTCCGCCGCGGTGCGGTCGGTAACGCCCGCAAGGCGCGCGACCAGACAATTCTTGGCCGGGCGCACCGCCGCGATGGTGAAGCCGCGGCCGTCCTCGGCGTGCAGCGTGCCGTAACCCATGATCGCCAGCGGGTCGGTGGTGAACGCGCGCAGGCGCACTTCGCCCGCGATGCCATGGGCGCCCCCGATCTCGGCGACGCAGACGCGGTTGCCCGGCGCAACCGGGTCGGGTGTCGGGCGCGCGGAGCGTCGCGCCACGCCGCTCAGCTCGTGGCCGGCGCCGCGCCTTCAGCCGGCGCACCGGCAGCCGCGGCGGCGCGCTCCTGCGCCTTCTTCTTCGGCTTCGCCTTCTGCGGATTGTTGCGCGCCTCGCGCTTGCGCAGCCCGGCGTCGTCGAGAAAGCGCATGACCCGGTCGGTCGGGGTCGCGCCCTTGGCCAGCCACGCCTTGACCTTGTCGAGGTCGAGCTTGAGCCGGCCCTCGGCATCCTTGGCGAGCAGCGGATTGAAATGGCCGATGCGCTCGATGAAGCGGCCGTCGCGCGGGCTGCGCGAATCCGCGATCACCACGTGATAGAACGGCCGCTTCTTGGTGCCGGCGCGGGCGAGCCGGATTTTCAGGGACATGCGTGATCCTTTCCTGGGTGATTGTTCGACGGCGGCGCCGTCATTTCTTCTTGCCGAAATTCTTGTCGAAGCCGGGCAGGCCCGGCATGCCGCCGAGCCCCGGCAACTTGCCGCCCAAACCGGGAAGCCCGCCGCCGGGGAACTTCGGCGGCAGCCCGGGCGCGCCGGGCAGGCCAGGAGGCAATCCACTTGGCAATCCGCTTGGCAATCCGCCCGGCATTTTTTCCGCCAGCTTGGCGAGATCGGCCTGGCTCGGCATGCCGCCGCCCATCCCGAGCATGTTGGCGAAGCCGGCGAGCGGGCCGCGCTTGGCTCCGCCCATCGCCTTCATCACGTCCGCCATGGTCCGGTGCATCTTGAGCAGGCGGTTGATGTCCTCGACCCTGGTGCCGGAGCCGGCCGCGATGCGCTTCTTGCGGCTCGCCTTGAGCACGTCGGGACGGCGGCGCTCCTGCGGGGTCATCGAATCGATGATCGCCGCCTGGCGCTTGAGCACGCGCTCGTCGAGATTGGCGCCGGCCAGCTGGTTCTTCATCTTGGCGATGCCGGGCATCATGCCGATGAGGCCCGACATGCCGCCGATCTTCTGCATCTGCGTGAGCTGATCGCGCAGGTCGGAGAGGTCGAACGACCCCTTGCGCATCTTCTCGGCGACGCGCTGGGCCTGCTCGGCGTCGATCGTCGCCGCCGCCTTCTCGACCAGCGAGACGATGTCGCCCATGCCGAGGATGCGGTCGGCGATGCGCGCCGGATGGAAATCCTCCAGCGCGTCGAGCTGCTCGCCGGTGCCGACCAGCTTGATCGGCTTGCCGGTGACCGCCCGCATGGAGAGCGCGGCGCCGCCGCGTCCGTCGCCGTCGATGCGGGTGAGCACGATGCCGGTAAGCCCGACCCGCTCGTCGAACGCGCGCGCGAGGTTGACGGCGTCCTGCCCGGTGAGCGCGTCGGCGACGAGCAGAACTTCATGCGGGCTGGCGGCGCGGCGGACTTCGGCGGCCTCCGCCATCATCGCCTCGTCGAGGGTGATGCGGCCGGCGGTGTCGAGCAGCACCACGTCGTAGCCGCCGAGGCGGCCGGCCTCGAGCGCCCGCCGGGCGATCTGGGTCGGCGTCTGGCCTTCGACGATCGGCAGGGTGTCGGTTGCGGTCTGCCGGCCGAGCACCGCGAGCTGCTCCATGGCGGCCGGACGGCGGGTGTCGAGGGACGCCATCAGCACCTTGCGCTTCGCCTTCTCGGCAAGGCGGCGGGCGAGCTTGGCGGCGGTGGTGGTCTTGCCCGAGCCCTGCAGGCCGACCAGCATGATCGGCACCGGCGCCGGCGCGTTGAGGTCGATCGATTGGGTGTCGGCGCCGAGCGTCTCGATCAGCTGGTCGTGCACGATCTTCACGACCATCTGGCCGGGCGTCACCGAGCGCAGCACCTCGACGCCGACCGCGCGCTCGCGCACCTTGTCGACGAAGGCGCGCGCCACGTCGAGCGCCACGTCGGCTTCGAGCAGCGCGCGGCGCACCTCGCGCAAGGCCGCATCGACGTCGGCTGAGCTGAGCGCGCCGCGCCGCGTCAGGCGGTCGAGAATGCCGCCGAGCTTTTCCGACAGGCTGTCGAACATGCTGGCCCGAACCTTTTTCTTCACCTCTCCCCGGAGGGGAGAGGTCGACAATCCGCGAGCTCGCTCGCGGATTGTCGGGTGAGGGGGTTCCCGCGCTATCGATAGGGCAGGAACCCCCTCACCCCAACCCTCTCCCCTCCGGGGAGAGGGAGCAGCAAGCCCAAACACCTGTGCGCCCGAGGGCGCGTCGCGCTGTCGGGCGTTGACCTCCGGCCCATTGCCGGTCGGCAAACTTCACTTAACGGCTCTATCGAGAGCGCGCGGAACCTAGGGATCGCACCGGCCTAAGTCAAGGCGCGGGCGCGGCCTGGAAATCGCGCTGTATCCGTACCATACAGGGCAAAAGGTGTCGGATGAAGCTCTCACGCCGCCGGATTTTCACCGCGCTCGCCACCGTCTCCGCCGTCGGGGCCGGCGGGCTCGCGGCGCGCGCGGCCATGAACCGCTACTACGACGGGCCGGTATCCGATCATTTCGACGGCACGCGCTTCGTCGATCCGGACGGCGTGCCGCCGAAGGGCCTGGCCGACATGCTGCGCTGGTGGGCGGGGAACGGCAAAGCCGCTTGGCCGGCGTGGGCGCCGAGTCCGCACGCGGACCGGCCACCGCCGCGGGTCGCGGGCTCCGCCTGGCGCATTTCCTATGTGGGGCATGCGAGCCTGTTGCTGCAGACCGCCGGCCTCAACGTGCTGATCGATCCGGTGTGGTCGGAGCGCGCGTCGCCGGTGACGTTCGCCGGGCCCAAGCGGGTCAACGATCCCGGCATCGCGTTCGCGGCCTTGCCGCCGATCGACGCGGTGCTGGTCTCGCACAACCACTACGACCACTTCGACGCCGCGACCCTGTCGCGGCTCGCCGCCGCCCATCGCCCGCGCGTGGTCACGCCGCTCGGCAACGACACCATCATGCGCGCGCATGACCCGGCGATCGCGGCGGAAGCCTACGATTGGCACCAGCTGGTCGCGCTCGGCGACGGCGTCGCCGTGACGTTCGTGCCGGTGCGGCATTGGTCGGCGCGCGGCCTGCTCGACCGCAACCGCGCGCTGTGGGCGGGCTTCGTGATCGAGACGCCCGCCGGCCGCATCCTGCACATCGCCGATTCCGGCTATGGTGACGGGCGCCACTTCCGCGCCGCGCGCGAGCGGCACGGGCCGTTCCGGCTCGCGGTGCTGCCGGTCGGCGCCTACGAGCCGCGCTGGTTCATGGGGCCGCAGCACATGAACCCGGCCGAGTCCGTGCAGGCGTTCGGCGACAGCGGCGCCGAGCTTGCGCTCGGCCATCACTACGGCACGTTCCAGCTCACCGACGAAGCGATCGACGCGCCGGTTGCGGCGCTGGCCGCGGCGCGCACCGCCGCCGGCATCGCGCCCGAGCGCTTCCGCCTGCTGCGGCCGGGCGAAGTGTGGGAGCTGTGAGGAAACCGCGTAGGGCGCATTAGCGGCCGATCGGCCGCGTAATGCGCCGTGCGCCACCAAGCGGCGCAATACGCTTCGCTATTGCGGTGCGCCCCGTAGGCGCGTTTCACCAGTGGAGGAAGGCTCCACCTCGATAGTAGCCGGTTTGATCGAGTAGCTGACAGGCAGCCTGCTTAGGAGCGGGTTGG
>Ga0193751_1001690_pt1 | contig 13876 bp, 7 predicted proteins | sample L1c2metaG_FD_143050 | JGI IMG/M metagenome (GOLD analysis project Ga0193751, IMG submission 143050) | Soil microbial communities from a riparian zone of the East river system, Colorado, United States - L1c2 | ecosystem: Environmental > Terrestrial > Soil > Riparian zone | place: USA: East River... | reverse complement strand
GCAGTCGGAATAGATCTCCTGCCAGCCGTCGCCGTCCAGGTCAGCTGCCACAGCAGTCAGCCCATATACCGGCGGGACAGCAGCAACACCCGAGCGAGCAGTAATGTCGGTGAACGTCCCGTCGCCATTGTTGCGATAGAGCATCGGACGTTCACCAACTAGGCCGCGAGGCCCGCAATTGACCGGGACGCCCTTGAAATTACAGGCTGGATCCTTTCCTAGAGATGGGATCTTATCGAAGTCGAAAACCAAGTAGTTGGCAATGAACAGATCCAGATGGCCGTCGCGATCGTAATCCACCCATGTGCAACCCGTACCCCAGCGGTTGCCAGGATGCAGGAGCCCGGCGTTCTCGGTCACATCGCTGAAAGTACCATCCCCATTGTTGCGATACAACATGTTCTGCGGCCAACCGGTAATAAAGAGGTCCTCGAAACCGTCGTTGTTATAATCCCCTACCGTCACGCCACAGGCCCAGCCCTGGCGCGTGAGTCCTGCCTTTGCGGTCACGTCGGTAAACGTGCCATCACGGTTGTTCTTGTAAAGCCGATTGCTCGCACCTTCGACTGGCCCCGCGCGGCGGGTGCCTGAGAGCAAAAATATATCCAGCCACCCGTCGTTGTCGTAATCTAGAAACGCTACCCCGCAGCCCATGGATTCCAGGATGTAATCCATCCCATCCACAGGGCCATAGATAATCGGAGCGCGCAAACCCGCCTGAGCAGCAACATCGGTGAAGCGCGCGTGGAATGGCAAGCCAGACGGCTTCCCTCTCGGCTGCGGCCTGATGCCCCGCGTCGCCATGCCGCCTTCCTGGGCGCGGAGCAACCCTGCCCCTGCAGTCCCTGCGGCTAAGAGGGTTAAGAAATCGCGGCGGGTCATTACGGTAATGATAATCAATGTTCGGTTGCATCAGCCACAGGTTGCGATGGTATCTTATGAGGAACTTGCGCCCACCATTGCCCTTAGCAGTTCAGCTTTGACAAAACTCATGTCCCACCGCGCACCGTCACCGTCTAGTTGGGCTCTCCTTCTCTCGTTGCTCTTCTTAGCGAAGATAGACAGCTCTCAGAGCGTGGCTCGTGCCGGCGGAGCAAAGTTTACGGATACCACGGAAGCAGCTGGCATCAGCTTTGTCCACTTTAAGGGAAACCAGGGCACTGCCATCAACCTGGAGGAATTCGGGCCCGGAGTCTGCGTGGCGGACTTCAACGGAGACGGCTGGCCTGACATTTATTTTGTGAACGGCCGCGACCGCTATAACCGCAGCATTTCCGTCCAGAACGCTCTTTATCGCAACAACAAAGATGGCACGTTCACCGATGTCACCGACAAAGCCGGCGTCCCAGGCACCGGGTACGGTCTAGGCTGCGTTTGGGGAGACTATGACAACGATGGCTATCCCGATCTCTTCGTAACCCAATATGGGCGTAATGTCCTTTACCATAACAATGGAAACGGGACGTTTACCGATCTCACGGATAAAGCAGGCGTCGCCGGACTAGAATCGGGCAAATTCCACAGCGCTGCGACCTTCTTCGATTATGATCGCGACGGCTATCTGGATCTTTATGTAGGCAGCTACGTGCAACTTGAGCCCGACGGCCCGCTCTATTGCACGGTCGGTACAGTTAAAAGCAGTTGTCCGCCGCAGTCCTACCAGGGCAGCCCTAACGTTCTGTACCACAACAATGGTGATGGCACCTTCACCGATGTGAGCAAGGCGGTGAACTTGTTTCAACCCAAGGGCAAGAACCTCGCCGTCGGTGCCGCTGACTACGATAACGACGGCTGGCCGGATTTATTCGTCGCGAATGATGGCATGCCCGCCTATCTCTACCATAATCAGGGCGGCAAATTCACCGAAATTGCTCCCTCCGCAGACATGGCCTACAACGCTGCCGGCATTTTTTACCTACACTCAATGTTCTGAGCTTCGGCGGAGGCTTTCTCGATTACGACAATGACGGCTGGCTCGACCTGTTTATCGCGAATGGTCACGTGTATCCCGAGGTCGAATCCTTTCCCGTACGCGAACACTATCGGCAGCTGAATTCGTTGTTTCACAATGCCGGCAATGGCAAGTTCATCGAAACGACCGAAGCTGCAGGCATTGCCGCGCTTCCACCTCGAGTCGGACGAGGAGTAGCTTTCGCTGATTTCGACAATGACGGCTTCACCGATATCATCGTAGCCAACAACGATGACCCGCCCACGTTACTTCACAACTCCGGCAACTCGAACCATTTTCTCAATTTCAGATTGGTCGGGACCAAGAGCAATCGCGATGCTATGGGCGCACGCGTCCGTGTAGTTGCCAATGGCGTCTCGCAAATCCGGGAAATCGCTGGAGGCGGAAGTTACCTTTCGCAGAGTGATCTTCGCGCAAATTTTGGTCTCGGGCGAAGCGTTCAGGCTGAAACCGTAGAAATCAAGTGGCCTAGCGGACAAATGGATACGTTCTCAAATGTCAAGGCCGATAACTTCTACGTGGTTGTCGAGGGGAATCGCCACTTGCAGTTGCAGAATGTCTCCCGTCTCACACCGACGAACATCTCTCATTAAACCGCAGTTTCTTGTAAGGCAATCACCACAAAATAAAGGGCGGCCGTGAAGGCCGCCCTCGCTCCAAACTGTGAGCTTTAACTAGAAGCTGAACTTGATGGCCCCCTGAAGAATTCGGTGGCCAGTTTTGCTGTTGGCCACACCGAAATTGGGGTTGGACAGGTTACCGCTCTTATCGAACGCCAGGGTCAAGTTCGGGTCCTTTTGCAGGAACGTATTCAGCGGGTGATTGAGGAAGTTGTAGCCGGAGAACCGGAACTGTAGCTTCTTGGATTCGGATCGGCCGAAGGTGAAGTTCTTGAAGACCGACAAGTCGGTATTAAAGAACCCAGGCCCAGACCCGGCCGGGATAATGTAGCTCCCCTGCACGCCGGGCGTGGCAAATGGAGCAAAGCACGCACCGTTGAGGTACTGATTGTGTTTGAGCCCGCTTCTAGGGTTGCAAGTCAGCACGGGCATAAGCGTCACATCCGCAGTCCCCAAGATGTTCTGGTCATTGGCACTAAGCGGCGCATTCCCGCTGTTCACACCCATAAATGTCGTGTTAGCGGGGATGTAAGCAGAGTAGCCAAAGTTGTAGCTGTTAGAGACAGCCGCTTGCAAGTCAGCTCCAGTTTGGTACTGCACAATGCCGGAGATCTGCCAGCCGTTCGTGGCACCCTTGACGATCCTATTGCCGGTCGTCAGTGTGGGTAGCTCATACACATATGCAGTGTTGAAGATGTGTGTACGGTTACTCGGCAAAGTCCCATAGTTGTGACTCAGGTTAGTTGGGTCACCGGTTTGGGAGCCGTTTTCACCGCGAATACCTAGCGCCTTGCTGTAGGTATAGTTCGCTAGGAAAGTGAAGTGTCCCGCTTGCTTGTTCCATGAAGCTTGCAGACTGTTGTAGTTGGAATACATCTTGTGATCGATAATCTTCAGGCCAGTGCCGTAACCACAAGGACCAGGAGGGTTTGTACCGGGGCAATTGCCGGGAGTTGCAACGTACGGACGAAGCGCATTTTGCTGGGCGGCGGTGTAATTACCCTGAGGGTTCCAGCCGTCCGCAAACAACGCTCCCACTGGAAGATCATTGATCTTTTCGAAGTTGTTATTGTAGTTGCTCAAATAGTCAGACTTGCTGCCTACGTAAGCGACTTCCAATGTGCTCTTCCAAGGCAGGCGCTCGGCTACGGTAAAGCTGTAACTTTGCGACCTGGGCTCCTGGTCATCCTTGGGGTCCAGAGCTGTGACGTTAGCCGGCACTGCTACCGCAGCATTGGCGAGCAAGGCGGGACCCAGACTCGAGAATGTCTGACTTCCTACACCAATGTCGTAAGAGCCACGAACCACGCCATAGGCTCCATTCTGAACGTTCTGTTCGTCGTGGAAGTGGTAGATGCCGTAACCGCCGCGAAGCACGGTTCGGCCTGTACCAAAAACGTCCCAGGCAAAGCCGACTCGCGGGTTATAGAAGAACGTCCTGGTTGCGGATCCAGAGAGTGGCGTCGAAGGGTTAACTTTATTCCATTCGATGCCTGGGAACAAAATTCCTCCAGCCGTGCCGCCCTTGGTGTTTGCGAAGTCATTCGGATACCATGCACCGAAGCCATAGCCGGTTGTGTCAACCCACGGGCCGAGATGCGAAACACGAAGTCCGTAATCTAACGTAAGTCGCCGAGATACCTTCCACGAGTCCGTCGCGTAAAATTCTGCAGATATGTAGCGGAACGCGGGTACGGCGTTAAAATTCTGTTCGTCGTAACCGGCCATGGTGCCGGTTAGCATGTCCGCGTATGCATTGCCGCTCGAGCCACCCGCCCAGGGCGCAAAGTTCGTATCGCCGTTTACCGCGGCGTTACCGGGCTGCGAGTTCCAAGTGCGCTCCCAGTAAAAGCCGAATTTGCTGGTGTGAGTTCCCCATACCTTGAAAACGTTGTCCGCAACCGATGGCAAAGTCTTCTTCGCATAGACGCCGCCGGCCAGCTCAAAGCCAGTGTTGAGCATATTAGTGATGCCGTCACCCCACCCAGTCATCTCCGGGAAGATCAACTGTTGCTCGTTCGGGTGATTGAAGAGCGTGGAGTAGTTCAGGCCAAGACCTTGACGGTTGACCTTACTGGGGTCCTGGAACTGGTTGGGAAGATTGAGATAGGTGTAGGTAAAGATCAGCTCGTTCGTCAGAGTCGGGGTGAAGATCTTTGTAAGATTTGCCGAAATCACGTGCGATGTCGTCTTCTCAACGATGGGACTTGGATAAGGGGTAGTCGGCGAGGCCCAGCTCTGTCCATTACCTGTCCATAGAACATCCAGACTGTTCACGGCATTGTCATGCTGATGGTTGTAGGAAACGTAGAGCTTCATTGAATCGCTGAAGTTGTAGTCAATGCGTGCACGCTCCTGCAGCATGTTGGAAAAACGCGTCTGCGCGTTAATGTAGTTCCATTTCACCGGTTGGCCGCTGACGATCGTTCTTGGATCGATGTTAGGCAAAGGATAGACATTCATCAACCTTTGCCCATTTGGATCGATTGCGCCAGGGTTGACCATGCCGGCGGTGTAATTGGCACCGCCTGGCGTACCCGTAATGCCGTAGCCGTTCAGTGCGCTGATGTAAGCGGTATCGGTAAAATCGCCATTGCGCATGGCCGCGGTTGGAACGTCTGCCTGATAAAGACCGTTGTCCACGTCCTGCTTGTAATACTCCATCCCATAAAAGAAGAACAATTTGTTTTTGATTATTGGGCCACCGATATTACCACCCGGATAGAAGTATTTCGTCTTGGGTTTTGGCGCGACCGGCTGGCCATTGGGAAGATTGCCGAACGAGCCGTTCAGCGGGTCATTCGCATTCGCCGCAAAATAACGGTTGTAAGTGTACAGTTCGCCATGGAACTGGCTGCCGCCTGACTTACCAATCGCACTGATCGTTACCGGCCCCTTCGCCTCGTCCGCGCCGAAGTTCGAGGTCAGCACTTTAAGTTCCGAGGTCATGTCTGCGTTGGTATTCATCGCCTGTCCGCAGTTGCATCCCGGGTCAATGATGTGCGCGCCGTCGGAAGTGATGTCGAGCGCGCCAAGTCGCTGGCCATTTGCGGAGAAGCTACCAACCGGACCTGTGCCCGTGCGTTCATCCTGCGCGGCGTAAGAGCTTTGGTTGAGCGTGCCGCCCGAGAACGCCATTCCTGGCATGATCTTGATGAATTCGGCGGCATTTTGCCCCACAATAGCGACGTTGCTAAGGATGTGCTCGTTAATCGTCGTTGATTTCTCGCCAGAATCTACGGGAGTGATGTCGGCAGCGGTTCCCTCAACCGTTATGGTCTCGTTAGCCGCAGAGGGCTTCAGGGTAATTCCCGTAACGAGTCGCTTGTCAGCAGATTCGAGGACGACGTTTTTCACTTCCCAACTACTGAAGCCCTGCTTCGAAACATTCAGTGTGTAGTGTCCAGGCGGAATGGCGGCGAAGGTGAAATAGCCGTCGCCATTGCTCACGCCGTTGCGCATATCGCCACTCGCCTCATTTTTCAGGTTGACATTCGCTCCGGGGATCACTGCACCCGTAGCATCAAGGACGGTTCCGTTCAATGTCGCGCTGGTTTGCTGCGCGTTGACGGGCAAAGTCATCACAGCCAGAACACCAACGATCATGGTGATCGCAATTGTTGAGAAATAGCGGCGATTCGTGGGCATTTTCGACCTCTCCTGTTCGGCCTAGTAACCGTTTCCCCGGACTAGTAGAAAAACATTATTCCGAACTTGAGGAGCACTTTTATCGTGGTTTTGCAAGCACTGTCAAGCAAAAAAGAAAAAACTTTGTAAGAAATTCTGCCAGTTGGAGTTAGGTCAGCTTGGATGAAAGGTAAATGCTCCCTAAAACGTTACAGTAAAACGATGTAGGTCAATGGTTTGCGGGTCAAACCGCGCGAATTAGGCGTTGGCGTTCATGGCCAGTTTGTCTGGCTGGACTTGAGGCGTTCGTATTCGGCCATTTGCTTACGCATATCTTCGGTGCGGTGAAGAGTGCGGTACGCGCTGGCTAGATAGAGGCTGATTTGTGGACTGACGGGATCAAGTTTTTTGGCCTGCTGGAGCGGAACAAGCGCCTGCTCCTCGTGGCCCTGAGCACGAAGGGTCTTGGCCAGGGCCAGCTGAGCTCCCACAGAATCTGGGCTAAGCGCCACTGCTTCGCGAGCTAGTTGCAATGCCCTCACGAGTTTTCGTTCGAGGATGTAGCGCAAAACCAGTTCGACTCGCGCGGGAACGTCATCAGGGGTAATGCGCAATTCTTCGAGAAATTCAGCCGCACACAATTCGGGGTGATGGGCCGCGAGGTAGGTACCATAAAAATAGTGCACATACGGAAACTTTGGGTATTTCGAGACCAAAGCTTTAAACGCCGCCTCAGATTGTGCTGGAACCAGCGTAGCCAAAGACCAGAAAGCCTTGCCGGCCATGGTGACGACTTCACGTTGCTTCTCGGGCACTTCGTCGGGGAAAATGGCCATTCGCAAACAAGCCAAGCCGGCCGCGAATGACATTTCCGGGTCATCATGAACCCTGCGCGCGACGCGCATGAGCATACCCTGCGCTAACTCGAACGCGCCCTGGTGGTTGAGCAATAAGGCCAGGTGATAGTCCGTCATGTCGAACAACTGGCCTACTCCTTGGCCCTCTGGTACCATCGTGTGCGCTTTTTTTAAATGTTGGAATGAGTCCTCGTACTGCTTGGTCCGGAACTCGCAGAGTCCGAGCAATGCCCATCCTGGGGCGGCAGAGCTGTCGAGTTCTACCATTCGTTTCAGTTCATCGCGGCATTCCGGATAATGATCTCGCTGGTAATCGATCATCCCCAGGGCCCACCACCCCTGCGACCAATCTGGGCGTACTTTAATCGCGTCGGCGTAAAGCTGAGCTGCCTGTTCGATTTCGTTGGCTTCGTAGGCTTGTTGTGCCTTCGCCGAAAGCTCGTCGAAGTCTTGCTGTGTGGCTTGCCCGATCGCGAACGGTGCGAGAAAGAGTAAGAGTGTAAATCGGTGCATTATTTATTCAGGTTCCGTCCCCGCTCCTGGTCTTGTGCCTGAATAGCGGCATCCATGGTTTCGGCAATCTTGCGTTGTTCTCGGCCCTCATTGGCGCGACCCAGGCGAAAGTAGATTGTGGAGAGGCTACGATGAGCTTCGGTGTATTCCGGAGCATCTTTAATGAGGGTCTCAAGCAGTTCCGCCGCTTTCTTGTCATCGCCTTGCGCTGAACAAACAAGCGCAAACTGGTAACGCGCACGAATTTCTTTGGGCTGCAATTGAAGCGCGTGTTCCAGGTGCGAGCGGGCCTCGGGCAACTGTCCTTGTTGTCGCAATAGCGTTCCCAGCCATAAAAGTGCGTCGAAGGCGTTGGGATCGAGCTCCAAACCCTTGCGAAATGCGAGCTCCGAGTCGTGCAAGTTAGTTGCCAGAAACTCCAATCTTCCACGGAGAATATATGCCTCGGGTAGGTTCGGATTCAGGGCAAGCGCACGGTCGACGTCCTCCATCGCGCCTTTCTTGTCGTTCGCCTTCATTCGCGTAAAGGCCATCAGCATATGGGCTTCGGCGCTGTCACTATTCTTTAAAATGCGCTGAATCATGAGCGCGCCGCGCTCGTCTAGGCCCTGGTGCAGGAGTGCCGTTCCGAGAAGGTACGCTACTGCGAGATCGTTTGGGTCCGTTTCCGACAACGGATCCAGCAGGGCGATAACCCGCGCATCATCGCCCTGCCGCAAGTAGCATTCTCCGAGCAGCAAAGCGAGCCGCTTCCGCTGCGGGTCATCAAGGGATAACTTCGCAGAAACAGCTTCGAAGTCCTTCTCCGCATGCTCTATATCGCCTTCCTTGTAATAGGCAAGACCGAGGTTAAATCGGATTCCAGCATTGGAAGGTAACGCGGCTAAGGCCTGTTTGTATTCTTCAATAGCGTCGTTGTAGCGACCCTCATGTGCCAGAGCCGCCCCCAAATTGGACCGAACCGCAGCGGCTTCCGGGTAACTCTTTAAGTACGTTTGGTAGGCAACAATGGCTTCGGCGTACTTTCCCGATTGGTGCAGTTCAACGGCGCGGCTAAGCGTCGCCTGCCCGGCCTGGTCCTGCGCTGATGCGAGGTGGCCGAAAAGTATCGCCGCTAGTATCCATCGGTGCATCATTCTATCCGACCCATTTATGAAAACGTCTTTATGAAAATAGCCGGCGCTACTCGACCTGGAAGGCGACTTTCTCCTCACATTTCGCGTTTCCCTGGACGACTCCGATGCGGATTTCATAGGCGCCCGGGGTGAATTTCTCTGCGGGCAAATTCTCCGGATACGGAATTCGTCCCTCGGCTTGCATTTCGGGCAGCGGCGGCTGGGGCAGGGGAGGTGCTTCCGCCGCTCCTAAATATTGTCCTCCTTTGTAGAAGGACATGATTACTTTAGGGGTGTCTTTCACTTCGCGATTGGGATACACCACAAAGTAGAAAGGGAGAATATTTCCTGCTCCGCCCTTAAGAGTCTGAGTAAGTGTCGGAGTGATCTTACCTCCCGGGAAATAGAACGCGTCCAGAATTTCGTTACTCTTCAGTGCATCTGTTCGACGAACCACAACAACGTCACTCATCGAAAGCTTGTTCGAAGGTTCCGGGACAATGAGAGCGGTTTTTTTCACGCTCATCTTACCGTTGTTTCGATCCATAATGACTGCTTCGAACGAATATGTTCCCGGAGGGAGTTCGGTCGGAAAACTTTGTACCAGGTTTCCGGCTTTGTAGGCATCGGCTTTATCTAATGGCACTTGCACCGCAAAGTCCTTACTTAGCTTCTCGACAATTTCTCCTGCAGAATTTTTCACAACCGCCAGCAATGCAGCGTCTACAGTTGCGTTCTTCTGGTCTGGCTGCGGGGTAAACGTCAATTCCTTGAGGGGCACCTCGAGAGTGATCATGTACTGGATCTTGGGTCCACGATCATTGAACCGCTCGGCGGCGGCGCTGAACGCGAGATCGGCTGGAGCTTGGGTAGAGCCCAATGCATTCAGCAAGGGCATCTCGTAAGAAGCCAATTGCTCTCCCACCTTCACTTGAGGCAAGGCGAAGTATCCGCTGCGGGTATGAACAATGACATCGGGACGATCAACACGCACCGAGATTTTTCGAAACTTCCCGTCGGCTAGGGTCGCACGTGGAGAGTAGGCCGCTTCATAGTAAGTCCTCACTTCGTCCAAGGCGACTCTAAGCGGTGCTCTGTAATCGTTGGTCTCGGCGATTGTCGCACCGCCTGTTTGCGAGGCGAGATCTCGAAGCCAAAGCAGTGGATTTGCGCGCAGCGCGCCTTCCGCGTTTTCAGCGGCATGCGCCTCGCTTATCGAGACTTCTCCAACACCTCCTCGCATCTGGGCGCCGCGAATTTCTCCGAGCGCGTCACTCAGCTGTTGACGACCTTGGCCCTCTTGACTCCAGGTCACCAGCCCTTTCGGGTCAACCGTGTAGAAACTTATATTTGCGCGATTGGCCGCACTCACCAGATTTGCGTACTGTTCTTTGATCATCTCAGGTATGAACAACCAGGGATTGAAGTACAACACTACTTTGCGGCCGGGGAGCCCGGATTGCGCCTGCACTAACGCCATCAGCGAATCAACGGTTGCGCGCGCATTATACTGCCGGTCGGCAGCCTCGGCAGCCTGTATCATGTCGTACTGCATTTTTGCCATTCTGTAACTAACTGCACCCGCAATCGCGGACTGACTGGGACCGCCTCCTATCCCACCCGAAAGTTGGGGATCGCCCTGGTCGATGATGTTCTTTAACTCGGACTTCACCTCCACCGAATTGTTCTGGTACTGGATAAAAGACCACATCGCTGATCGATCAATACTCTTGAGGATGGCATTGTGATCCGCGGTGAACGGCTGGATCACGTGCAATCTTTGATCGATGGTCAAGATTGAAAAATACAGGTTCTGCTCCGGCGACATGTCAAGAAGGTCTTTAACGGCCTGGCGGAAGAACCGTTTTCCTTCCTGATCAAGTCCCTCGAACACCAGCGTCACCAGACGGATTTCGCGCATTGGATCAAGGTGGAGCGGTTGCCCCGTAGCTGCCGCTGCCGGTCCCGCATTACCCTGAACCAGACGGAATGACGTTAGTTTTTGGTCAACCCCGTCCTCTGAAATGTGTATTTCTTCTGGCCGCACATCGCGAATCGCTCGCCCTTTCTTGTCGCGGAACACCATATCAAGCACCACTTCCTGCGATGTCGCGTGGACGGTGGCGGCAACCTGGTTATTGGGTTGAGACTGGTCTTGCTGCGCAAGGCTGGATGCACACAGCAGAAGCAGCGCCGCGAACGAAAAGGGGAGCCATTTCATAGCTAAACTCCTTGCCGGAAGGTTGCTGGCGAGTGTACGAATCAATCTAATACAACACGAATGATCTTTCCAGCCTTCCGGGACTGACAGCATAAGAATGCTGAATTGAGTCTGCTGGATAGACTTTCGATCGAAACCCAAATCAACGATATGATTAAGCTTGAAGTCACCGGAAGCTCATGCTGCCCTCGCATCCTTGATCGCCGTGAGGTATGCGTCCTACTAAAGTGAAAACGACAAGAGCCATCGCGGCGTACCTTCTCTTCATATTATATGGGCTTACCTTATGCCAAAGGGCTTTTGCTCACCCCCGCGACGTCGAGGCGCAGCCAAGGCCACTGCAGAAAGGCGGGCAGTCCGGATCAGTCGATGCGTTGGGAGCACGTGCGCAGGCGGCAATGGAATCAGATCGTGTTCCGGAAGCGATCAGTTTGTTTCAACGCGCGACCAAGCTCCGCCCCGACTGGACCGAGGGCTGGTGGCATCTGGGAACGCTTTTGTTTGATTCAGGACGCTTCTTGGATGCCCGCGCGGCATTTGTCCATTTCGTCATGCAGGAACACCAGCAGCCGGGTCCCGGCTTCGGCATGCTGGGTCTTAGCGAATTTCACCTAAAACATTACCCTGCCGCTCTCGCGGCACTGGAACGATGCATAAGGCTTGGTCTTGGCAACAACGCAGACTTTGCGCGCGCCGTCCTGTATCACGACGGTATTCTGAATACGCTCTTGGGGAATCCCGATATCGCACTGGTGCGCTTGACCCTCGCAGTCAATCGAATTGCTGCCGCACATCCCGAGGGCCCAAAGGATGCCGTACTTGCCGACACAGAACTGCTGGATGCGTTGGGGAGGGCAGCTTTGCGCATGGCAAAGCTCCCCTCCAACGTTCCGACCGAACAAGTCCCCTTGGTTCGGCAGGCAGGCCGCGCACAGGCGCTGATTGCCTTGCAAGACCGTGTCGCCGCCGATGAGGAGTTAAAGCAGTTGCTGTCGCTTTACCCTTCCGATCCGGGTGTGCATTACTTCTATGGCGTGTTTTTGCTCAAAGAACATCCGCCCTTGGCTATGGATGAATTCCGCCGCGAGATACAAATCACCCCATCACACGCACCAGCCCGCATTCAGCTTGCACTGGAGTACCTGCGCACGGGAGATTACCAACAAGGCTTGAAGTATGCCAAAGAGGCGGTCGCCATCGCGCCGGGCGATTTCGTGGCTCACGTTGCATACGGGCGCCTGTTAATAGAACTCGAGAAAGCCCCAGCCGCGATTGAACAACTGCGAATCGCGATCAAACTTGCTCCGGGAAGTCCCGATGCCCACTTTGCGCTTTCGCGTGCCTTTTCCGAAGCCGGTCGAAATGGTGATGCGTCGCGCGAGCGCGCAGAGTTCGAGCGCCTGAAAGCCAACGCAGAAGCGTCAGAACGTCAACCGACGACGCCTTGACCCGTCACTTCTGCTAGACTGGCGTTTAACGGCGTTTAACAATGGTTCGGTTATTCCTGACAATAGCGGGAGTCGGCGCTCTCGCATTAACGTTCTACTTCCACGTTAACGCAGCTAACACCTCCATACGCTTTGAAGACGTCACGGGTCGCTCCGGCCTGGACTTCACAACGAACAGTTCACCAACTCCCAACAAGAACCAGCCTGAGACCATGGTTTCCGGCATAGGGTTAATTGATTACGACAATGACGGCTGGCTGGACATTTTCATAATTAACGGCGCGGCAATTCCATCTCTGAAGAAAGAATCTCCCAAGTACTACAACCGTCTTTTCCATAACAACCATGACGGAACTTTCACTGACGTGACCGAGAAAGCGGGCCTTATCGGCGACGGCTATGACATGGGGGTCGCCGTCGGAGACTTCGATAATGATGGATGGGAAGACATCTATGTCGCTAGCGTCACGAAAAACCACCTCTACCACAACAACGGTGACGGCACTTTTACCGATGTCACAGACAAGGCTGGCGTCGGCTCTCCTATGTACAAGGGACAGAAGATGTGGAGTGCGGCCGCCGGCTGGGTTGATTACAACAATGACGGCAAGCTTGATCTCTTTGTCTCCAACTATTGTCGCTGGGAAGTAAATAAGGACCCGATGTGTTTGAGTGGAGGCCGGTTGCGAGCCTACTGTCACCCAAAATTTTACGAGCCATTGCCTTCCACTTTATACCGCAACAATGGTGATGGAACATTCACTGATGTTTCTGACGAGACCGGCATTTCAAAAAAGCTTGGCAAGGGCATGGGAATCGGCTTCAACGATTACGATGGCGACGGCTTCGTGGACATTTTCGTGGCCAATGACAATATGCCGAATTCCCTCTTCCATAACCTCAAGGGCAAAGCGTTTGAGGAAATAGCAATGGACGCCGGTGTGGCTTATTCAGAAAACGGTAAGGCCGTTTCTGGTATGGGAATCGAGTTTCGGGATTTCGACAATGACGGACTACCGGACATTTGGCACACCGCAACAGAGCTCGAGACCTTCCCTCTGTTTCGTAATCGAGGCGGCGGTATTTTCATTGACGTCACCGGCCGGAGCGGGCTGGCACGTCCCACGCTTGAAATGTCTGGATGGTCGAATGGGGCCGCCGACTTCGATAACGATGGTTTAAAGGACTTGTTCGTCGCTCGTGGCAACGTCCTCGACAACATCGCCGAATTTTCAAACCGTACTTACGGCGAGCCAAACTCCATCTTCCGCAACGTCGGCAAGATGACCTTTGAGGACGTCACCGCTCAGACCGGCACCGACATGCAACTCTCCGAGCCATACCGTGGTGCAGTCATCGGCGACCTGTTCAATGACGGTCACATGGACCTCGTGGTCACAGTCTTGAATGGAAAGACAAGAGTCCTCCGAAACGTGACGGCTAACGACAACAATTGGGTGGCATTTAAGTTAGTGGGCACAAAGAGTAATCGTATGGCAATCG